>WNFT01005534.1_pt1 | contig 11056 bp, 7 predicted proteins | sample 5400191 | NCBI WGS metagenome assembly WNFT01 (sample SAMN13153359, study PRJNA577476) | soil metagenome | isolation source: 80 cm saprolite under Madrone tree | place: USA:California | collected 2016-06-14
ATTCCGCGGCATCGCGGCCCTGAATGGCGATGTTCGAGACCATGGTCACGAACATCGCCATTCAGGGCCGCGATGCCGCGGAATTAATTAAGCTTATGCCCGGGATGGGGTTGAACAGGGGTCTCGGCCAGGACCCCTGGACTAGCCTAAACACATCGTCGAACAGCGGACCTGTCGGGCAGTTCTCGGCAAGTGGGACGCAGCCCAACGGCGGATTGCAATTGACCGTGGACGGCGGGCTGATCGTCGATACCGGGAATATGGGCACGCAAGTCGCAAACATCAACCAGGATCAAACCGCCGAACTGACCATCCGCAACTCTGCTTTTAACGCGGAATACTCCCGCGGGCCGGTTACCGTCGAAGCCACTGGCAAGAGCGGCGCTTCGCAATTCCACGGCGGCGCTTACCTGTATACTCGGAATAGTATCTTCAACGCGGAAGATGCGTCGTTAAAAGCTGCCAGCGTTGCGAAGCCGGATGACAGGTACTATTACCCTGGTGGTACTCTTGGCGGCCCGGTGATCATTCCGGGTTCAAACTTCAATAAGAACCGCGACAAGCTCTTTTTCTTTACTGCCTACGAATACATGAAGCAGAATCCGTCGGGGACGCTACACCAGCTCTTTGTGCCGACTGCAGATATGCTGGGAACAGCGCCGGGGAAGAACTACGCGGATTTCAGCCCCGCGTATCTAAGCAGCATTCATGCCTATGGCCCGGTTTCGAATGTTCCGTGTCAAAATAATTCAGGGTTCTGGAATTACAGCACATTCTGCGGTACACCTACTGGACAAACCATTACGAACGGACAGATTCCTCTTTCGCTCCTGGACCCGAATGCCCTGGCACTGGCGAAGCTCTTCCCCGCGCCTAATATCGATCCGGCTACCCATGGTGGAAACAATTTCCAATTTATCGATAGTCCCCCGATAAACCGTTGGGAGTTCAAGGCCCGCGCCGATTACAACATCACCCAGAAAACCCGCCTCTATGTGTCTTACAACCGCCAGGACGAAACGGACGTAAACAATTTTGGCGTCTGGTGGAACCCGAATAGCACGCTTCCGTATCCCACTGAGATGCCCGCGGCCTTGGTCTCATCCTTGTGGTCGACGAGCGTGATGCATGTTTTTACTCCAGCGTTGACCAATGAAACGACCTTTAACTACACTTCGTTCATTAATCCGGTCCGGGCTTCCAACATCGGAAAGGTAAACCCCACGAATGTTGGATACAACGTACAGAACCCTTTCAGTCCTAGCATCAAGCCGATGATCCCTAACCTGTTGAGCTGGGAGTGCGCCAATGGGAATGGCGGCTGCTTCCCGGGTTTCTGGGCACCCGCGTATTCCAGTGGGTTCGCCGGTGGGGCATTTGGCGCGCTCAAGCGCGTTCCCTCTTTGTCCGACAACCTATCCTGGGTCAAGGGAACGCACACCATGAAATTTGGCTTCTTCTGGGCCCACGGCGGCAACCAGCAGACCGAGGGCGCGTGGGATTCGAACAACGGCTTCCCGCAGGGAAGGTTTCAGTTCGCCCCTTATGCGTTTTACTCCACAAACAACACCCTGGCCGACTTCGTGATTGGCCATCCTGTGGGCTTTGCGCAAACGAGCTCCGATCCTCTCCATACCCTGTGGTACAACGAAATCGCGTTCTTCGCACAGGATTCGTGGAAAGCGACTCGCAGGCTGACGCTCACCTTTGGAATCAGGTTCGATCGTGAAGGCCAGTGGTATCCGACGGATAGTAACAGTCCTGGCATGGCTGTCTGGGATCCGACGCTCTGCCCGGCATCCTCAGCGCCGGGGCCGAAGTGCTCAGGCCCCAATCTCCCTGGTTTCACCTGGCACGGCATCAATAAGAGCATTCCCCTCTCGGGCTTCCCGTCGCGCTTTACGCCCGACCCGCGCGTCGGAGCCGCCTTCGATATATTTGGAAACGGCAGGACGGTCGTCCGTGGCGGGTATGGCATGTACAGGTATCAGCTAGCATACAACGACGTCGCTGGCGCCTTGGATTCGCCACTGGGCATCCAGGCATTCCAGACCACCTGCACCATGCAATCTCTGGCCCAGATTGCGACCCCCGGTTGCCTGCCGACATCCGCAGCCGGTTCGCTCCCGGCAGCAAGCAGCGGCCTCAGCATATCCGCCCTCCAGAAGGGCGACAACAGAACTCCCGTGGTCCAGAATTGGACTTTTCTCATCGACCAGCGCGCGCCGTGGAACTCCCTGTTTGAAATTGGCTATGTAGGCAGCCACACCTCGAACATGCTCATCGCGGCCGGTCTGTCGAATGTCAACCATATTCCGTTGGGAGCCCTGTTCGCGCCTGACCCTGTGACCGGCATAACCTATTACTGCCAGGGGACACCGAGTGCGACTTGCAAAGCGGGTGGCCCTCCGAGCACGGCGGATTACACGCCGTACCTGTACAACTCCGTGTCCGTTAACACGCACGGCAGCTATTCCAACTACCATGCCTTGCAGGCGATGTGGCAAAAGCAGAAGGGCCGTTCGACCTACATGGTGAACTATACGTTCAGCAAAGTGCTGGGGATCCGCGACGGTCAAACCAACAATGGGGCCGGTAACGGCAGCGTGATCGATGTGTTCAACCTGAACAACAACTATGGTGTGCTGGCGTATGACCACACGCACATCTTCAACACCGCCTACATTATCGGTCTGCCCAGCCTGCACAGCGGGAATTCGTTCGCGAAGGGCGCCGCGAATGGATGGCAGGTCTCCGGCGTTCTCCAGTTCCAGAGTGGTGCGCCCTTCCAGCCGAATGTGGGCGGCAACTTTAACCCGAATTGGCCGGCCGGGGTGAGCAATCAGAGCATTCTGGGGACCAACGCGGATACGCTTGTTCCTGTCCTCACCTGCAACCCAGGCAAGGGCCTGACGGCGGGCCAATACTTTAACCCCAGTTGCTTTGCAGTGCCCACAAGGGGCCAGAATGGCAATGTGATTATGCCGTACTTCAAGGGGCCCGCCTACTTCGACACGGACCTCTCCCTTTACAAAACGTTTAACGTCACGGAGAGGCAGCACTTGGAGTTCCGGATACAAGCATTCAACTTTATTAACCATGCGCTCCCAACCTTCCAATTTGGGGGGACAAACCTCAACTTTAACGCGCCTAACAACGGCGAGACCGGAAAGGCACCAATTACTATTGGCCGACGGGTGATGGAGCTCGCGATCAAGTACAACTTCTGACCTGACCCGACAGCTAGTGCGAAAAGGGGACGGTTCAGGCCATCCCCTTTTTCTTTGCGCGCATGAGAACATAAAAAGCCGCGCCATGAGAAGGAATGTTCGCAGCCAAGATTTTGCTGACTAGAGGCGCGTTTCTGTAGTTGCGGGGTGCGGGCGACATATTTTTGCGCTTCTCTACATGTTTGTACTAGGAGATTTGCTCTGTGGCTGATCGTTTCGCTGACTTTACGCCGCCAAGAGTCTTAACGCGGCGCGAAGCGCTCGCTTTTTTGGGCGGGTCGCTGGTGGCGCTGGCTCTCCCAGCTGCCGATGGTCCCTGGGCGACTACTACGGCACCGCCGCAGATTAAGTTCTCTTTGAAGTCCATGCCCTTTCGCGTTGAGACCGATGAGACTCTCCAGACACCGCACGCTCCCGCGACGATGGCTGGCGGCGTTGCTGTTTTTGACTACAACAAAGACGGCCGTCCGGACATGTTCTTCGCCAATGGCGCGAACACTGCCACGCTGAAAAAAGACTCGCCAAAATTTTCGAACCGCCTTTTCCGCAATGATGGCAAGGGGATATTCACGGACGTCACCAAGGAAGCGGGGCTGGCCGGCGTTGGATACGATATGGGCGTGGCCGTAGGCGACTATGACAACGACGGTTTTCCCGACCTCTTTGTGGCGGGCCTCCATGGCAACACGCTGTACCACAACAATGGTAATGGGACGTTCACTGATGTCACGGTCAAGGCAGGTTTGAATCAGTTCAATGATCCGGAGTACGGACCGCTCTGGTCTGCCGCCGCGGCCTGGGTCGATGTCAACAATGACGGGCTGCTTGACCTGTTCGTCGTCAACTATCTTCAATGGGATTTCAAGAAAGAACCGCTTTGCGGTTTCGCCGGTTCGTACGACTATTGCAACCCGAAGTTTTATCAAGGCCAGCCCAGTCAGCTATTTCTGAATCGAGGAGATGGTACATTTGAGGACGTTTCAGAGAAGTGGGGTGTTCGCGCCTTCGTAGGAAAAGGTATGGGCGTCGGCGTAGCAGATTACGATTTGGATGGGCGGCCGGATCTCTTGGTCACCAACGACACGTATTATAACTACCTCTTTCACAACACCGGCCAGAAGTTTGAAGAGGTCGCTTTTCAGCAGGGCGTTGCCTTGGTGGAAGACGGCGAATTTATTTCGGGCATGGGTCTGGACTTTCGGGATTGCGATAATGACGGCTATCCGGATATCGTCATCGTGGCCTTGAACAACCAAACCTTCCCGGTGTTCCGCAACAAAGGAGGGAGAGGCTTTGAGGAGGTCACGACTCCAAGTGGCATGCGAAGACTGAGCCGAACCATGGCCGGCTATGGAGCGGGCTTCTACGATTTTGATAACGATGGGTGGAAGGACATCTTTGTGACACGCGGGCATGTTGAATCGATCACGAAGCCCGGGACTAATATCGACCAGCTCAACACGGTGTTTCGAAACCTCGGGGCCAGCGGGCAATGGCAGGCACTAACCAACGAAGCGGGATTCAATGCCGCTCCGCCGGCCAGGCATCGCGGCTGTGCTTTCGGAGACTTCGATGGCGACGGGAGAGTGGATGTTGTCGTGACGGCCCTGGGAAAAGAAGCCGAGATCTGGGTGAACCGTACGGAAGGTGCAGGCCACTGGCTGGACATTGCGTTAGAGGGAACAAAAAGCAACCGGGATGGCATAGGTGCGATCGTCAAAATCGTAACTAGAGCAGGCATGCAATTCAATCACATGACCACGAGTGTCGGTTACGCGTCCTCCAGCCATGGGCCAGTGCATTTCGGGCTCGGAGCGGAGGACAAGGTCAAACAGATCGAGATCCGCTGGCCTTCGGGAATCGTCCAGACGGTCCCGGACGTTGCCGCTAATCGGGTTCTTGCCGTGAAGGAAGCTGCGGGGAAATAACCGGAAGCTTTGACTTGCGCTGCCGCTCCTCTTCCGTCAATCGGTCAACCATCTGCTTCTGTCTCGCGCCGTCTTCTGGCCGCTTCAACCGATAGTACAAGGCAGTAAGCTCCACGTGAGGGGGCAGCCACTCAGGAATCGCCTGCGCGACCTTCTCGAACTCTCCAACGGCGTCCTCGACTTGCCCCTGGGCATTTTTCACCTTTGCCAACTCGAAACGCGCATAGGATGAGGCGGGGGCCATCACCAACGCGCGTTCCAGCTCTCTCCTGGCTTCGTCTAACATGCGCAGCTGGTAAAGAACCGCTCCCAAACGGAGGTGGGGTTCAAATTCGTTCGCGTCGGCCTCGATTGCCTTTCGATAGGCAGCCTCGGCACCTTCCAAGTCGCTAGCGTACTCCCTGACCATACCGCTCAAAGTGTAGATACCGCGTAGTTTAGGGTCGAGGTGCATAGCCATGTCAATGTTGCGGCGCGCCTCGTCAAATTCCTCAAGCCGCAAATGGGCTTCGCCGGCCAGCGCGTACGCTTCGGGCAGTTGTTTTTGATCCGCGACCTTCTGGACACGCTCTAAACCTTCGCGATTGAGGCCGTTGTGAATCATGGCCGAGCCAAGCGCCCATGCAATTGCTAGGTTTTGCCGGTCAGCCTCCTCGAAGGGCAGCAGAATGGAGATGACCTCCGCATTGCGGCCCAGGCGCAAATAGCAGTCGCTCAGCAGAGTTGCAATCCGCGAATTGCTGGGATCTTCCTTCAACAGAGAACCGAACTCCACGGCGGCATCGGCTAGGCGGCCGCCTTTATAGCACGCCAGTGCCAAGTTTAGGCGGAGGTCGTGATTGCCCGGAGCCAGCTTCAGTGCGGCGCGGTATTGTTCGGTAGCTTCGTCGAAGCGGCCAAGCGAGACGAGAGCAACACCCAGATTGGCACGTGCCGCGACCATGTCTGGATGGAGACGAATGAGTTGCTGGTATTTGGTGACGGCAAGCGCATAATTCCCGCTTTGTTGAGCTTGCGCGGCATCCTGAAAGAGTTGTTTAGGACCGGGCCTCTGCGCCCCCGCGCTGCTCGCATACAACAAAAGAAACAAGAACGCCGCGGCACGCATGATTTTTAGTATAACTCGGATTTCGAGGCCACGTCGGGTTATCGGGGCCAGCGCGTCGATGTTTGCATCCCAGCTTCTATGGCTTGCCTCGTTGTTTAGCGTTTAGCGGGAAGAATTTAGCAGTATTCGGATCAAGCAAAGTGGCTGCACTTGGACGTCCTCGAGTGAAGGATTTTAGGGCGTCACTGTAATCTGCTTGCCGGCGTAGCGCACGACCTTGTCCGGTTTGCCTTCGGGCAGGACACCTACTCCATGGTTCTCGCCGACAAAAACAATTTGAAAGATGCGGCCTATCAGCATCCCAGGAAACTTGCCTTTGCGTTCGCCGATGGTCAAAACCTGTTTCATTTCGTCCCAATGGAACGGAATCGTGGCGTAAGCGCCCTCTTCGTAGTTGTAGCCATCGTTCTCGTCCTCATATAGGGTGAAATCGCCGTTCGCTCCGCGATAGATGCGCAATTCCATGGGATCTTCCGCCTTCTCCGTGGACCAGTCTTTCTCGGGCCCCATAGGAACGATTGATCCCCCGCGCACAAAAAGCGGTAGCTTCTCCATTGGCGTCGCGGCATCCACCGTGCGCGGACCGTCCATCAAAGTTCCCGTCCAGAAGTCAAACCACTTTGCCTTCGGCAGGTAAACGCGTCTCGAATTGGCACCGGCTTCGGTGACGGGATTCACCAGAAGGGACGGGCCAAACATGAATTGATCACCAATGGTGGCGGTGCGCGAGTCACTGCGGAAGTCCATCACCAAGCCACGCATGGGCGTGTAGCCCTGGCTGGTGGTCATCCACGCCAGGGAATAGATGTATGGCAGCAGCCGGTAGCGGAGAGTGTCATAACTGACTAGGATCTCCTGGGCCTCAACTCCATAGGACCACAATTCATTCTGGTTCGTCGAACGCGTTCCATGCACTCGCAGCAGCGGATTGAACACTCCGAATTGAAACCAGCGGACAAACAACTCGCGGTATTGCGGATCGTCTGGGTTGCCGGAAACAAATCCTCCAATGTCCGTGGTCCAGTACGGAAGTCCGGAGATCGAATAGTTCAGCCCCGCGGGTATCTGTTTCTTGAAAAACACCCAGTCCGAATTCACATCGCCCGACCAGACGGCAGCAGCGTTTCGCTGCGCGCCCGCGAACGCGGAACGCGAAAGAATAAAAACACGCTTTTTGTCGGATGTGCTCCTCTGGCCCTGATAAACGGCGCTCGTGGTCATCAAGGGAAACATGTTGGCGTATCTCGCGCCATTTCCGAGGAACGTCTTGTTCGTCACCAGAATATTGGTTTCGCGATCCTCGGTTTCCGGTTCCGTGGTATCCAGCCACCAGGCGTCCACACCAATCTTGAAAAGCGCCTGGTCCATCAGATTCCAGTAATACTTTCGCGCTTCGGGATTGAACGCATCATACAAACCCATGTGCGCGGGATGAAAAGCGCCCACCTTCGTCTTGTCGATGAAAAATCCCCGCTTGTCCATGTCTTCATAGGTCTTCGTGCCCGGACGGAAGTAAGGCCAGAAGGAAATCATCAAGTGGAATTTGTTCTTGTGCAGGTCTTCCAGCATCCCGGGAGGATCGGGATAGCGCCACTTGTCAAAGACCGGCTCGCCCATGGTGTACCACCAGAACCAGTCCTGCACGATGTTGTCCGCGGGGATGTGCAGTTGCCGGTATTTGTGGGCGACGCCGAGCAACTCCTCCTGAGTGTTGTATTTGTTTTTGCATTGCCAGAATCCATACGCCCATTTGCCAAACATTGGCGGAGCGCCCGTGAGCTCCCGGTATCCGCCGATGATCTTGTCGAATTCCGGGCCATAGAGAAAGTAATAGTCCAGGACGTCGGCCACTTCAGAACTAAGGTAGAGTGCATTAAGGAAGCGATTGTTGAAGCGGCTGCGCGATGCGTTGTTCCAGAAAATGCCATAGCCGTTGCTGGACAGAACGAAGGGAATGCTAATGTTGGTGTTATCTTGCGAGATGTCCACGGCTTCGCCGCGGTAATTCCAAACGCCAGACTGATGCTGCCCGAGCCCATAAAAGGACTCGTAGGAGCCCCACAGTTTCGAATAGAGTTCCAAGTGATAGGTCTGTTCGCCATTCACTACGGCCGGAGTCATGCCGACTTCGTTCTGTACGAATAACGTCTTGCCGGCCGAATCCTGGAACGTGACGCTGCTGTCCTTGCGCGCGACGACAACTTTCAGTTGCGAAGTGACTAGTATGATGGCGTCAACGGAAGTTTGCATCTCCCACTTCATTGCCGGCCAGTTATCTTTTATCACCACGAATTCCGGACGAGACGCAAAGGCCGCCGTCGGGGAATAGCGCACTCGAATGATGGCATCCGAACATACTCGCAGCTTCAGCGCTCCGTTTTGCAACGTCAGTTGCACTCCGTCCGACTCCCTCTGCACGGAAAGAACTGGGTTCAGCGGATTCCACTGTGCGTGAACTATCCCAGGAATGAACAGCCACAGAGCAAAAAGCTGCAAAACAAAATACAGACGCCGTCTCATCAATTTGAGCTCCAAAGTGCTTTGCCGGTTTCGAACATGGCCCGTAACCTAAATCCCAGCTTCGTTGCCACAGAATGTAGCAGGTTCCCTTCTGACTTTTGACAAAATAGAATGGAGATCAGGTCATGGGCATTTCGGAGTTGGTATCGTGCTCTTGCGAGGCGTTGGACGGGAGTCTGCTCCCGGTCCTGTCGAAGTCAACTACATTGTGAATATTCAACCCTTTGATAACGGGCCCCGACATATACGCTGAAACGTAGTGTTTAACGGTTTAGCGCCAGAAGTGGTGGGTTTCGAGATTCTCCACGCGATCTACTCGTAGTTGGTGGGCTTGTTGAACCTGGGGCTTTGACCGTCTGCAGAATCATGTACAACGCTGTAGACGAAAAAACCAGAATTTTTTGGTGTAAGTGCTTGAAGGAATTGGTCGGGGCGAATGGATTTGAACCATCGACCTCCTGGTCCCGAACCAGATTCCATGCCTTATTGAAATCTTTGAATTCTTGTTGATTCTAAGTAATTAATATTGAATCGTTTGCGGCACGTTTATTGAAGTCGATTGAAAGCTATGGAAGTTGAGCGCTTTCGCAGCTACAAAATGATCTACACTCCGGATGCTCTTGGTGCTGCAACGCTCAAGCCGTGGGCATAGAATCACATACCACGGGGGCGTTCAGAATCGCGGACTTCGCCTCCAGTCGCTTCCCTACTGCTCCACAGGTTCAATCCTCGCGTACATATCCAACGGGTCCACGTTCAAGACCACCTGTTTGGTGGGCGAAATGATGTAGATCAGGGGTCCATTCATCAACGTTAACCTCCCGTTTGGGCTCACCAAGTACGTATAGGAGAAAGCCTGGTCAGGTTTTAGAATGGGATTCGACGAGGTCGAGCCCACCAACGCCGTGTCGCTGGTTCCTGTAACTGATCCCACTCCGTTGAAGTCCGCTACGCCAGACTCGTGAGTTATGTTCTGGTGTGTCACCGTGATGGAGCCGAAGACGTACGCCCCGGTCGCGGAATGATTCGTGAACGGGCCTCCAGTTTGGGTCTCCGCGAAGCCCGCAAACACCCCTCCGTCCACGAGCATCACAAACGCCGCGCTCGGGCTCACCAGATAAATGAGAGGAGGTCGGATTCCCCCCAGTGCAGTCACCCGGCCGTTAGGAGCTACGCTGACGGTCGCCGTATCGTTGAACGATGAAACGTTTCCGGCTTTGCTTTCGTCTCCATTGAAAGAATAGCTGCCGGAATTCGAGACGGTGAAAATGCCTGCGATCAGGTCCGAAACTATTGTCGAACCCGGCCCGCAGCTTCCACATAGTCCACTCACATAGAGAATGCTCGGGCCGCTCACCGACGAGATCGAAAATGGCCCTCCGGATTGGCCCAGCGCCGATCCGGTAAACGGAGCGTCGCTGGACTGCGAGTCGACGCTAATAAACAATACTTTTCTTGCGGAAATCATGTACAAGCTCATGTTGACGGTTTGCGATCCCACCGCAAAACTCATCGTGCCTCGGCCATTCAATAAGACCGTATAGCTCCCCGAAAAAGGCAAGCCGCTTGTGGGATAGTTCAGGCCGCCAGTCTTATTAATAACTTGACACGAATATGTATGTGTCAAGTTATAGCTTGCATCGTCGAGGCATTGAGTGAAACTATAGATTGACTTTTTACATCTTTATGTCAAGCTATAGGATGACAGGACGACGATATGAACACCAAATTCCGGCAACTTCGGCTATCGCAACTTGACCGCACCCTACAGGATATGCGGACGCCTCCCCCTCGCCCGACGAGCGGGTGGATCTCCTCCGTCCGCGAAGCTCTCGGCATTACGCTTGACCAGATCGGCAAGCAAATCGGGTCGAGCCGACAGGCGGTACAGCAGCTTGAAAGAGCCGAGGCCACGGATCGGATCACGCTGGGCGCTCTCCGGCGAACTGCGGAGGCGATGGGCTGCGAGCTGGTATACGCACTGGTTCCGAAATCGGGCACTTTTGCTGAGCTTGCAGAACGCCCCGCGCGCGACCGCGCTGCGCGGGACGTCAAGAGCGTGATGCATACGATGATGCTCGAAGACCAGAACCCGGAAAACGCAGACCAACTGATTGAGGATGAGGCTCAGCGGCGGCTGAATCGAAATAAAACACGATGAACTTCATCCTCAATCACAAATTGGCCGACGGGAATTCTCCCATTCGCCGAGAGGAAGCGGAGCAATTGATTCCTCGAATCAGCACGATGGGAGAGTTGAACGAATACGA
>WNFT01005535.1_pt1 | contig 11056 bp, 12 predicted proteins | sample 5400191 | NCBI WGS metagenome assembly WNFT01 (sample SAMN13153359, study PRJNA577476) | soil metagenome | isolation source: 80 cm saprolite under Madrone tree | place: USA:California | collected 2016-06-14
CACATGAGCTTGCTTGCGGAGCAAGTGCATTACTTATCTGCCACGACCCCATAAAAATTGGCAAGCCGCCCTGGTGCTGCCCCCAGGCAAGCTGAGTTTTGGAGACTCGGCTGCACAGGCTGGTGCGCGACTTACATAAATGGAAATTGGTGCGGCTGCCGGGAGTTGCACCCGGACATCCTCCGTGGCGGGGAGACATTCTGCTCTTAAACTACAACCGCGAAAGTAAAAGGGCCGGGAGCAATCACGCTCCCGGCCCATGCCATTTCAACAAAGAACAAACACCTCTCGCTATCTTGCGATACCAACCCACGGTTTCACGGTGGTTCTTTCGGTGTTTAGGGGCACACCTCCTGCGAAGCCCTTAATATGGAAAAGCGTTTCAAATCGTCTCGGCGCGCGATTTCGCCAGCGATGGACAGAGTCCACCGGTGGAAAGCCTCGGCTTTCCTGCGCCTGAATTCGTTTGGTGCTGTCGGACATCATCAAGACGTCATTTTCTTTCTTCTCACAGTGCTCTGCCTTTCGTTAGCGAGTTCGCTTCCTGTTTCGGTTCTGCATGGGTAAACAAAAAACCCTGCTTCCATTCCGGTAAGCAGGGTTGGAAAATCCTTTGTCTGGTTCGTTTACCTGCTTACCTTTATCCTATCGGGGTTATACCCAGCCTGATGTCTTGGGCTTGCCGATAGACTAAGGCTGAACACACAACCGCCGATTGACCGTTCACGACGTGTCGCTTGCGCGACCGACATCGTCGGCCATTTCGTGGCTAATATGTTCATGCAAGTTCTCATTGAACGTGCAAGACGTATAGCACACCGGGGTGGTTACATTCAACTTATACTTTGTGGGGGATCAGTATTTTCAATTCGAATATACGGATGCGTTGATGGAAACCTTTCAAAAAAAGGCCTCGTCCTGTCAGAGGTCGGAAGTCAGAGACCTCGGACCTATTCCCCCGGAGTGTAGGCTGGCTCCGCCACCACCCGATAGAAACGGTTGTTGAAATTCGCAGCGTCGGGATCAACGTAATGAACAGCGCCGTCGGTCACCGCGTTGGTGCAGAGCACGGTCCAACTCCTTAAATCCAGCGAGCTGCGCACCGTGAAGCTGTACCCATTCGTGCCCGGACGGCAGAGATGAAACATGCCATCAGGCAATCGCGCGCAGGGAGGACGCGGCAGGTCATTGTCGATGATGATGGCCGCTGCGCGACTCGGGAATCCGATCACATACGCCGGTGTTCCATTGGTGGGATTAGGGTCTGGCTGCAAGCCAAGCACGACCGTCTCGATTCGCTCTGGTATCGAATCATCGATCGGAACCAGCTCAATGCGAGCGGAACGACGCCCAGCCGCAATGGTGACGCTGCCAGGCAAGGCGACATAGTCCACCCCATTCGAAGCGGTGCCGCCAATCGCATAATAGATCGTCAGCTCGGAATTGGTCGGCCCGCTCCGGCGCACCACAAACATCGCGGTGTTCGTGCCCGCACAATTGTTGGTCCGCCAAGCGGAGGAGCTCGGGTCCTCGGTCGCGGGAGCTACGTTCCAATCGCTTCCGTTCCAGGAAGTGGTCCACCACCAGTTGCTCGGACAGACAGAAGGAGCCTTCGACGGCAATTGGATCGCTGGCCACAATCGTCACTACAGGAGTATTAGTACCGGGCGGCAGGTTGGTGCCCGTCACACTGATTCGGACCGGAGCCGAGCGTGTAGTGGCTCCCAGGCTATCGGTGGCTTTGGCGCTCAACACGTAGTCGCCCGGTGGCACATTGGACCAAGTCAGAATGTAATTAGGGCAATCGGTGGCGCAACGAGTGCCGTTGAACGTGCCGGCTCCCAGGCTGTTGGTGCCTTCGAAGAATTCCACCTGGACAAAATATTTGTCCTCGGGGTCCTGAGCGAAGGCCACCAGTTGAAGGTTCGTTGGCGCAGTGAAGATGTCGCCGTCTGAGGGACTGACCATCCGCACGGTGGGAGGCGAGTTGGAACTGGTGCCGCCATGTACGTAGATATGGACGGGTGTTGAGTTTGAACTTGAGCCCTGGCTGTCCGTAGCCCTGGCCGTAAGGATGTAGTTGCCCGGCGGAACATTCGACCACGTCAACGCAAAGAACGGACAATACGGCGAAGGGCACAGAGTCGGAACGAACGTGCCGAACCCAAGGCTGTTTGTGCCCTGGAAGAATTCGACCTGGAGATTGTAGCCATCCTCAATATCCTGCGCGTAGGCCCTCAGATCGATTGTCGCCGGCGCGGTGAAAACATCCCCCTCCTGCGGTGAGTTTAGACGCACGAAGGGCGGGTGATTCGTCCCCGTATCGTTGTCGACAATCACCACCACCGCGTTGCTGGGCATGCCGATGGTGTAACCGCAAGTCGCGCAGTCCAGTGACGAGGGAATGATCTCCGCGACGACCGTTTCGTCGCCCTCCACCAGCGCGTCGTCAATCGGCTTTACGCTGAAAGACACGGCCAGTTCTCCGGCCGGTATTTGCACCGAGCCGCCCAGATGCTCGTAATCGACCCCGTTGGAGGCGGTGCCACTCAGATTGTAAAAGACGATCACCGTGAAATTGGTGGACCCAGTCCGGCTCACCGTGAACGTTCCAGGATCCGACCCGGCTTCGCTGGCGTGCGCGTCGGTGGCATAAATGATCACCGTCGGCTCAACGGTGCCCTGAGCCAGGAGCAGGTGGGAGAATGCCCCAACCAGAACGGCCAAGAGAAATGCGAAACTCTTCTTCATACGTCAATAGCTTCTTTGTAAAATTGCCACACCTGGGAAGAAAAACAATAAACCTCAAAGGGGAATCAGATGTACGAATATGCTGTCAGATCTGCCGGCCTTCATGTGCCGGAAGATTCTTGAATCCGCAGGAGAGTCGTAACCGTTTTCAAAATTGTTCGCGCCGGTGGCCGCGTCCGGCGCCCTTGCGAACCAGGGCGGTGCCATAGCATCCGATCCAGAAGACGCAGTAACTGAGTGCCCCCTGGCTGGTCCTCAAGCCCGGCTCGGATAAGCTCATCCAGTGCCGTATCGATGGTGCCCGTATAAAGCGTGTGATTCAACGGACACGACGTTTGCTCGACGACGGGTGAGGTCGCCCAGCAGATCGCCCTGTTCCTCGCCCGGTGCGTCCACTTCCACTTTCATTACAGGCTCGATCAGCAGCGGCTTGGCTCTTCGCACCGCTTCGCGGATGGCCGCCACCGCCGCCAATCGGAAGGCCTCCTCGCTTGCGTCCTTGGCATGGGCCGCGCCATCGAGGATCTCAACGTGCAGGTCCACGACCGGATAACCCGCCAGCACCCCATCCCGCAGGCCGTCCCGGATGCCGTTACGCACCGCTTTTATGAAGTGAACCGGAATGTTTCCGCCTGATACCCGGCTCTCCATCGGGAACCCGTGTCCCGGTTCGTTCGGCCGAACTGCCAGCGTCACCCGGGCATACATGCCAACACCGCCGTTCTGTTTCCTGAATAGATGGTCGGCTTCGGCCCGCAGTCGAGATCGTCTCGCGATATGCGATGGCGGGCACTCCGGCGAGCACCGAAACGCCGTGATCCTTTTCGAGCTTTTCGCGGATCACTTCCAGGTGCAATTCACCCAGAGCCCGGTACGGAGACAAGCGGAAGCCAATCGCGAGAGCACGGCATGGCTCGTGCTGAGGAGCTCCGTTGGCTTCGAGGGAAAGTGTGCGGGCCGTGAGCAGCTTCTTTACAGTTGGAATTAACGGATTAAGCTTGCAAGGCCCATTGGGCAAAAAGATTGAACATTCAGCTCAACCTCGCGTGGCAAAGAGTTTGCACCGCACTGGCTTTTACGGTTGAGCTGTTCCTAGTCATCGGTGTTGGCAGGACCCAAACTTTTGACTTCGGTTATGTTCCAGTCGGAGCCACCAACAAGGCGAACGGTTTTTATTTTTACGGAGGGTCATACAACGGGACGAATCTCGTCATGACGACGGAAACGTTCCTTGGCCCAAATGCTGCGGATTTCTCGACGAGTACCAACTATGCCGGACAAACGCTGCCACCTGGCCCGTTCTATTTCTATTCGTTGAGTTTTGTCCCTCACGCGGCCGGCTTTGAGACCGCGGCGCTCTCGACTTTCGAAACCCCAAGCCCTCCGTTCGGGGCTGGCATCGTGAACCTCCAAGGTGCTGGCGCTCCCACCAACCGGCCTGGCAGTGGTCCGATTGTGCCGGAACTCGCGCCGTTGGAACAGGCCATGACCAACTTTCTCGTCGCCCACCGATTTGAAGCTGGGACGCTGGCGCTAATGCATGATAGCAAGCTGGTGTTCCGCCAGGGCTATGGCTGGCGCGACACCAATTTCACCACTGTCATCCATCCGGATAATCTGTTTCGTCTGGCCAGCGTTTCCAAAATGCTGACTGCTTCCTCCATTTACAAACTGGTGGCGGCCGGAAAAATCACCACGGGCACAAAAATTTATTCTTATCTCGGCATTCCTCCCTGGGGCGGCGTGCTGGGCGACAGCCGCATAACCAATATCACCGTCCAAAATCTGTTGGTACATTCGGGTGGCTGGAATAAAGATACTTCGCCGCTTGGTGATCCAGTATTTCGCACCATCCAGATTTCGACCAACATGGGCTTGAATTATCCGGCGGCCCCAACCAACGTCATCAGTTGGATGTTCTCAAAGCCGCTGGACTTCACGCCCGGGACGACTAATGCCTACGCAAACTTCGGGTACATGCTCCTGGGTCGCGTCATCGAAAAGGCAAGTGGCAAGTCGTATATCAATTACATTCAACAGGATTTGCTCGGCAGTGCCGGGCTTACGAACATACTCGGCTTCACAAATGTCGTGCAATCGCGCAGCCGGCCACGTGACCTGGCTCCCTGGGAAATCTGGTATGCTGACCAGCCGCAGTTCTTGCCCGGCTCGGCAGTCGATTTTCCGACCAATCTCACGGCGCGCTTCATTGACGGTGGTGAGTATTATGAATCCTACGATTCGTTCGGTGGTTTGAGTGCTTCGGCAATTGGGCTTTGCCACTATTTGTTGAACTATCTGGAAGGGTACAACGCTCGCTTGCCGGGTTCGACATTTAGCTGGAATTACATTTTTTATGGCATCTCCCCGGAGCGAGTTCCGTTCTTATTCAAAACATCAATCAGAATTCCGCTACCACCAATGGCCTTGAATTTGCCGCCCTGTTCAACGAACGTGACAGCGCCAATGAACTCGACAACACCGATGCGTATAACGCCATTCTCAGCGCGACAACCAACATCACGTCCTGGCCCACCAACGGCGGGGGGATGATCCAATGGGCGACCACGGCGACCAACGTCAATAAAAACGCCGGCAGCATCACCGTGCCGCTCGTGCGTTCCGGGTCAAGTACGTTGCCGGTCAAAGCAAGTTACACGACCTATGGTTTGACCGTCGGCAGTTCGAATTATGTCTCAAGTTCCGGGATCGTCACATTTGGTGCCGGCGTCACCAGTCAAAACGTCACCATTCCCATTCTCAACGACCGGGTCATTGGTCCGGCCAGGCAATTCTCCCTCGAACTGATCTCGTCTTCCGGCGGAGCCTGGCTCGGCGACCGGCTCACCTCCATTGTGAGTATTTTGGACACCAATACCCCGCCTCAATTTGTCGGCCAACCGTCGATTCTGCCAAATGGCAGTTTCCAGGCTCAAATCATGTGCAGCACTGGGCTGCTGTTGACGGTGGAATATTCTACGAACCTCCTGGACTGGCTACCCCTACAGACCTTCACCAACAATTCTGTCGTGACAGCCATAACCGATACCAACGCCACTGGACGGTCTCAAGGTTTTTATCGCGTGGTCGTTCCATAGCCGTTTCTTCATCGAGTCCTCGTGCAACCCACAGGACTGATAAGCAATTCGCCGATGCTACCATTTAATGCCGATCTCATCCGGCATTGGTTCGATTGGCTTTCAGGCAATCATCCAGGGGCGGCCATTCGTGGAGTTTGATCTCGGGATCAGCATCTTCGCCCTTATATGGAGGGATCGGTTCAAACTGACGTCCGTCTTTTCCTTTTTGCTGTTGCCCATTCGCCGCCAATTCAGACATCACAAAAGGCACCTTGCGATTTAACTTCACGGCAATCGCCTCGTAAAGTTCGCGCTCCAGAAGTCCAGAAATTCCTTGATCGACCTAAATAGTGTTCCACGGTTGGATGGTTCTAGCCCGTCGTAAAAAGTTTTGCCGAACGTAAATTGCATGATGTCAATTGTCCTTTAAACCTTCGAAGAGAACGCAGTGCCTTCCTTTATGAACTGCAGAAACGGGTTGCGGGCCGATACGAAATGGGCAAATCGTGGATTTTGCTCAGTGAACGGCAGAGGTGCCGATTGGAAGACAGATGGCCAGACCAGCAAGAGCAGCTAATATACGAAGAAGGTTTTTTTTCTGTGTTCCTGGTGGAAAGGATGCGTGCGCCGCAGTGCTTCTAGTGGCCGGACGGCGTAAGACGAACGCCGCAATTCCGCTATGCGAAACCATGGAATGAACTGGCGGCAGCCAAGGGCGGAAGAACGTCTCTGTTGCGGTCTTTAGGCAGCCACGCCGATTGGCTGCGCTCATGGTTCAGCTTCCGTTAAGTTGCGAGGATTGACCCAAGGATTGACCCCGGGGCTCAATCCATTTCCGGAGGGACATCAGCGGATTGAAGGACGGCACGCCGTCCGCCCAACCGAATTTTCCTTTATTTCTTTTCTACGTAACTCTGGTTTAATGCGCCCGTGTCCCCTGAGAACACCGAGCACCGCAAACTCGCCGCCACTATGTTCACCGACATGGTGGGCTATAGCGGTCTTTCTCAGCGCAACGAGGTGCTGGCGCTGGAGTTGTTGGAGGAGCATCGACGTGTCGTGCGGGGAATCCTGCCGCGGCATGCCGGACGGGAGGTGAAAACGACTGGTGATGGTTTCCTGATTGAATTTCCGAGCGCGCTCGCGGCGGTGCAGTGTGCGATTGATGTGCAGGCGGCGCTGCACACGCGGAACCTGGCCCAGTCCGAGGAACGCCAGGCCCGCATCCGCATTGGCATCCACGTGGGGGACGTGGTCGCGCGCGACGGCGACGTGCACGGGGATGGAGTGAACCTGGCGGCGCGCATCGAACCGCTGGCGGAGCCTGGCGGCATCTGCCTGTCACGGTCGGTGTATGATCAGGTGGCGAATACGTTGGGGGCGCAGCTCGCCCCGCTGTGCCGGGCAGAATTGAAGAACATCAAAGGATTGGTTGAGGTCCATCGTGTGGTGCTGCCCTGGCAACGCGGTACGGTGAAACGGCTGGCCTCACGGCGCGGTCGCGCTCTACGACGCGCAATGCCGTGGGTATTAACGGTGGTGCTCGGCGCGGCGCTACTCATCCTGTTGCTATCGCAAAGACGCGATTCTTCGCGCGCCTCCACGGTACCGAGCATTCACTATCTCACCTACTCGGGTCGCGATTATTCCCCGTCGGCGTCGGCGGATGGAAAGCGAATTTGCTTCAGTTCCGATCGGGATGGGACGAACCGAATCTGGCTCAAAGAGATTGCTTCGGGCTGGGAAACGCCTTTGACGACGGGCCCCGATGATTTCCCGCGTTTCTCGCGGGACGGCAGCATGATTCTTTTCACCCGGGCATTCGGCGCCAAGCGGGCTCTTTTTCGCGTCCCGTCGATTGGCGGCGAGCCCTCCAGGATTGTGGATGACCCTCTGTCCGGAGATTGGTCTCCCGATGGGCGACAAATCGCTTTTGCCCGCTGGAACGATGACGGCAGTTCTTCCGTGTGATCCGACTTATTAACCGCTCATGAGCGCCAACAGCGAGCAACGGAAGCTGGCCGCCATCATGTTCACACATGGTGGGCTATAGCGCGCTGGCGCAACGTAACGACCAACTCGCGATCGAGTTGCTCGAGGAGCACCGACAGTTGTTGCGTTCGCTTTTTCCGCGCTTCAACGGCACTGAGATCAAGACCATCGGCGATGCGTTTCTCGTCGAATTCCACAGCGCGCTCGAGGCAGCGCAGTGCGCCATCGAAATCCAGCGTGCGTTGGCGCACCGTAATCACGACGTCCCCGCCGAGCGGCGAATCGAGTTCAAGATCGGCATCCACATTGGTGACGTGGTGCATCGCGGCGGCGATGTGTACGGCGACGGAGTGAATATCGCCTCCCGGATCGAACAGCTTGCGGGCGCGGGTGGAATTTGTGTCTCCATGGACGTGGAACGGCAGATTCGCAACGCGCTCGAGGCGCGCTTCGAGAAGCTCGCCCGGACCGAACTGAAGAACATATCGGTGCCAATGGACCTCTTTCGCATTGTCCTGCCCTGGCAGCAGGCGGGAACGTCGCGGATCGATCAAGAAGGATCGAAGTGTGGTCGCAAGCGAACGCAGCCGGCGCTTTGGGCGGCGGCAGCGGTGTCGTTTTGGCGGGACTGGGAGGGTGGCTGGTTTTTGAATCCAGCAAGGGAGCGAAACGACCTGCTATTTCGCCGGGGGCCGCGAGCTCGGCGGCATCCGGCGGGGCACAGGCGTACTCAAAGCGTTGGCGCTCGGCGCCAAAGCGGTTGTTGATTGGCCGTCCTTACCTTTATGGCCTCGCCGTAGATGGTGCTGAAGGTGTGGCGCGAGTCGTGAACATTCTGCGCGAAGAATTTCAAATGGCGATGGCACTCACGGGCCGGCCTGGCATTCGAAGCATTGACCGCTGGTCTTGAGTCACAGCCGGTTTTTAGCTCAAACGCACAGATCGGTCCTTCACCGTGTAGCACTTCAATCAATGGATCTAATCTTTTTCCCCTGTCAACCTGCACCCGAACTGTAGGGCAATCGAGGTAACTCTGATACAGTCAAGTGCCTATGCCTGTGCGGGTTAGTTCAGACCCACACGGTCGGCATACCCGATTGTCAGCTTTTGAGCCGTTGCTGTCAGCGACCAGGCAGGTATGGCTTTCTTGCTCCCGACCAACACTCCTTCGGTCCGTACGGAAGCTCCCGCCGGGTTAAATTTGGCCCGAGAGTTAAGTTCCAAGCGCAAAAACATCAACACCAGACGGGCTCGCTTCAGGATTTCACTCCCAAGGCCCAGGGAGTATGCCCGCGTACTGTCCAACAACTCAAACGCCTGGATTTTCAAACAGTCTCGCGGTAATAGCAGTTCAGAATGCCGCCCAAGCGCTCGCGGCATCTGATGGGACCTACGGACGGCAACGCGCTGAACTCCGGCCGGCGAGCTTGAACCTATGACGTTATCATTGGCTGACCAGTTCTTGACCCAAGGCCCTGCCCAATACATTAAGAGAAGCATGCGACGGAAATACGCGGCCGGGTTAGGAACCTTCATCCTGACGGCGCACCTCGGCATTGTGGCCAGCGTCCTGTCGGCCGAACCTGTTGGATTAAGCCAGTCAGAGAAAGCGGCCTTCTCACCCCGGCCCTCTCCTCCAAGGAAGGACGAGAGGGGGATCGCAAGCGATCCCGCCTTGCGGCCGGCGGACTACCAGCCTTCCGGCGACTATTACGACTGGCGTAAAACCGGCCAGCCAATCGCTGCGCGTGTCTATGTCCACGCCCGCCAGGCCGGCTTGTTCGGGACTCATGTACGCGGGCGTGCCGATAAACTGTTGAAATGAGGTTAAGACCGTGTGGCCAGCGAGGGATTGCTGCGTGGCCTTGGCGATCCCGAAATCAATCACTTTCGGCACAGGCACTCCATCTTGCACAGCGACCAGGATGTTGGAAGGCTTGATATCGCGGTGGATAATCCCCTTTTGGTGGGCGTGCTGGACGGCGTGGCAGACCTGGACAAACAAGTCGAGCCGCTGGCGTGTCGCGAGCTTGTTCTCATCGCAGTAGTCGGTGATTCTGGCGCCGCGCACCAGTTCCATGACAAAGAAGGGCCGGCCGGTCTCGGTGGCCCCGGCATCCAGGACGCGCGCGATATTCGGATGATCCATCAGCGCCAATGCCTGGCGCTCTGCTTCAAAGCGGGCAATAACTTGCCTGGTGTCCATGCCCAGCTTGATGACCTTGAGGGCCACCTGACGGCGGATCGGTTCCTCCTGCTCGGCAAGGTACACGATACCGCAGCCGCCTTCGCCGAGCTTTTCCAGCAGCTTGTAACGCCCGATGTGGTCGCCGGCCTTTTCGGTCACTACAGCCTCGGCGTGTTCCTCGGACAGACCCAGCGCGCCCCGCAGCGCGCACACGGGGCAAGAACCGTCGGGCGCGTCATCGGGCAGTGGCGCGCCACACTCAGGGCATTTCCGTGTGGCTGTCATTGGCTATTGCTGGAACGTGATTGCCCCATGGTCCGTGACAGTCAAGAGAAATCGGTTCTATGAAACCGTATCGTGTAAGCGCGTAAGCAGCGGTCGGAGCGCGGCGGTATGTCCGCGCGCCAAACACAGGAGAGTCAGCAGAGGACGCACTCAGCATCAGTCTTTCGCGTACATCGTCCGCGGCGGGCTACTCTGCGGAACCATCCCGCGCGCCACCAGTTGGTCCACAATGGCCGTGCCCAGGGTCTGGTAACATTCCTTCAGCTCATTTCGGAAAAGGTGCGCGTCGTTCGCCGCCCATTCAGTGAACCTTCCTTCCTTGCTGCGATACTGCACTGGGCAGGAGTAGAGTTGTTCGCCATTGCCGGAGCGCAGTGTGGCTTTCGCCTCAACGCAAAGGGCCAGTTTTGAATTGATTCCGCCCGTCCCGCCTAGCGCGGCGCCTTCGACGTGGATTTCCAGCGACATGCCGGAGGTCGGGGTCGGCGATGTGGATTCGGCAACAACGTACTTGGCCATTACGGCCGGCTCGGATAGTCCCGGCGCCAATTGACGGGCCACCTGAAACCCAAGTTCCTGGCCTGGCCGCGTGCGGGCCGCGACTTCGTCCAATTTTGCGGACGCTTCTCGCACTTGCTTCGGTGAAAGTCCGCGCACGATGGCCACGCTCTGCTCCCACAGGCTGATGGGCACCGCGGCCGCGGTGGCGCCAAGCATCACGACCGGGTTTGGATAGTTATCCAAGCCTTCCAACGTCCAT
>WNFT01005537.1_pt1 | contig 11054 bp, 8 predicted proteins | sample 5400191 | NCBI WGS metagenome assembly WNFT01 (sample SAMN13153359, study PRJNA577476) | soil metagenome | isolation source: 80 cm saprolite under Madrone tree | place: USA:California | collected 2016-06-14
AACGGCGAGGGACCTGGGTGTCAGCTTCGGAGACTGAACCGAGACATTTGTAGCAATCGACGGACACGTCGGTCCCTGTTGCACAGCTGCATAACATCCGATGAAATAATCACTTACGACGCCAGCCCGGGCATGGCACGTCTCTTCCCTAGGAGAAGCGCATTCAAGGAGGCACAATGAAACGCATCGTCATCATCGTCGGGCTGTTGCTCGGTCTTGCCAACGGCGTCGCCACGGCCCAAACCCGGGTTGGCGTCTCGTTGAGTTTTGGAGATCCGAACTTCGCCGGACAGGTCGTGATCGGCCGGCCGTATTACTATCGCTACGCCCATCCGTATTACTACCGCTACCGCCCGTTTTACTATGCGCCACGGGTGATCGTGGTGCGGCCGTATCGCTACTACGCGCGCCGGTATCATCGTCGGGGGTGGTAGACCTGCCAGCTGAGTGAGAGGCGCCGGAACACGGCGCCTCTCGCTTTTCTATATTGCAGTAGTGCGTATATCCCGCGACCACTTCCTCCCCCCCGATCCGCAGGCCTTTCTCGCAGCTGAGCCGTCCACCGGGCGGGTCATCGTCATTGCGCCCACCCGTGCCGCCTGCGAAACCATCGAGCTGGCGCTGGGCCTGAACCTCGAAACGCTGCTCGAACGCGAACATGGCGACGACATTCGCCGCCTGGCGGGGGGCGGCTCAGGTCAGGGTTTCGGGATCGTGGCGGGGACCGGGACGGGGAAAACGCTCGCCATTCGGAGCATGGCAGAGACGATCCTGAGGGCGCCGCTGCGGGTAGGAGTGGTCAATCGTGAGCGGGAGGCCACCCCCGAGACACCCACTTGGAATGTCGTCATCGTCACCACCGGAATCGCCCGCAGATGGTTCCAGGACGGCTTGATCACCGCCCAGGATACGCTGGTTGTGGACGAGATTCACCAGACCTCCGCCGAGATGGAGCTGTGCCTCGCGCTGGGGAAACGGGCGCGCTGCCGGTTCATCTGGCTGTCTGCGACCGTTGACCCGAGCTTCTACTCGGACTACCTCGACTCCGCCCAGGTTCTGGAGACCAGGGCGTTTGATCCAGCCAAGGCGGCGCAAGTAAACATCCTGCCGGAGCAGCCGCTCGAGTTCTTGAACGATCGTTTCATAAAACGGGTGATGCGCGAGCGACGGGGTGTCGCTGTCTTCGTTCCAACCCGGGCCGAAGTAGAGCAGATCGCCAAGGAGCTGGGCGACCGCTGGCACAATCTTGCCACGGCCTTCTATCACGGTGGCGAGCCGATTCGGGTGATTCGTCCCTTTCTTGACGGTTTGGTCAAACGCCCGTTCCTCCTGGCAATGACCGCGGCGGGTCAATCTGCGCTCAACATCCGCGGCCTTGATACGGTCGTGATCTACGACGCCCGCTACACGAACGTCGTAGAGCGCGGTAAGAACGTGCTCACGCGCGCCTACTTGGGTGCCAACGAGATCCTGCAGATGGCGGGTCGCGTGCACGGCCGCGTGCAACACGGCGAGGTCTACATTCTGAGTGACCGAGACCTCGTCTTTGAGGAGCTTCGTCCCACCGCCCCCGAATTCCAGCTTGCGGGGGACGCAGAGCGCGTGGCGATCACGTGCGCCGCCATCGGCGTCGACGCCACGGAGCTCGACTTGCCGGTCCCACTCGATCGCCGGGCGTACCGCGAGAGCGTCGAGGTGTTGACCGAACGAGGACTCATAGACCAAGGCAGACTAACGAGTTACGGCCGCGCGGTCGAGGCGATGCCGGTCGAGCGTCCCTGGGGGGAGCTGCTGTATCACGCCGAGCCGCCGCTCGTTCCCCTCGTCGCGGTCGCGTCCAACATCGAGTCACTGCATCGCATGACGAGGGAAGAACGGCAGCTGGGTGGCCTGATCGTGCCGGGTTCCGATCACGTCACGGCCTACAACGTCTACGCGGAAGCGGTGAACAAGTACGGATACCTCGGCGAGGTGTATGGGCTGCCGCGACATCTCTTCCGTGAAGAGGAAATCGAGGGCTGGGCGGAGAACCGCGGCGTGCTCGTAAAGGCGATTGAGGACATCGCCCTGGGCACTGCATCGGTCTACCGCCAACTCGAAGTCCCCCTCCCTGCCAGACTGCCAAACGGTGACCGCAAGACGCTCGAGCTTTTTGCTGACCTTTTGGCCAAGATCATGCCGTTCGCCCTCGTAATCGACGAGCAGACGGCCGATGGCCGGGAAGCGCGCGTTAGCCGCAGCTCCGTGTGCGGCAGCTGGGGCGCCATCGCCGGATCGCTGCGGTACTTCGCCGACCGGTTCGGTGTCCCGCGTGCCAGCATCGAAGGAACGCAGATCCCGGAGCGCGCCATTCGACGGTATGCGCGCAAAGGCAGGCCCGAAGTCGTTTTCGAGCGGCAGCGGAGGCGGGAAGGGCTGATGGTCGTGCGCACCGTCGAGTACTTCGGTTTCACGCTCGACCGGGAAGTCGAGCCCTTGCCGAGCCCGTTTCCAGACGAGCTCGTCGAGTCGGCCCGCCGAGCGCTGGCTGAGGCGATGCTTGCGGGCGAGACACCCCATCCGGATCAAGGAAAGGTCCGGCGGGCGTTGGAGCGTTTCGGCCACTACTGGCGGCGCTCCGGTGGCCGGCTGAGTCAGGCCGACAAGGAGCGAGTCGCCGAACAGATTGCAGCGCAGCTTTCAGGCGTGAAGTCCTGGGATTCGTTCATCGGGAGTCGGGTTTCTCTAGACCCTGACGCGGCGATTCCCGAGGGCGAACGCCACCGGCTCGACGCCCTGCCCTCATCGGTCTTCCTGTATGGCGATCGCGTTCCGTTGGATTACGACGTCGACCAGGGCGTGGGTGTCGTGCGGCTGCGTCTCAAGGAAGGTCAGGCGCGCCGGCTGCACCCAAAGGACCTCCCGCCGTTCGACCGGCCGGTGCGTTTCACGGTGACGCGCGGCAAGCACGAGGCGGTCCGCGCCAATTCGCTGGATGAGCTGCGCCAGGGATTACGGAGTCTCGGAAGCGGGCATCGAGCGCGCGTGACGCGCGGCGGCCGCCGGCCGAGACGGCGCTAGCTCTTCGCGGGTTACCTCGAGCAGGGTTAACCACAGGGCGTCATACGCGTCTCTCGCATCAGCGAGTGGAACGCCGGTCGCCAGCGCGACAGCACAACCGTCGACGACGGCCTCACGGGCCGCGTCTTCAAATGCCGCGTTCCTGGCCGATCGGTCAATCAGGCCGGCGGAGCACAGGCTGATCCAGGCGCGGGCCGTACCATCCTCCGCCTGACGGCGCAGCTCTTCCCAGCAGGCGTCGAGTCCGGCGGTCCCGGGGGCGCTCCCCAGGGCCTGCTCCAGGGCGGCGCTCCGCGAGGCCGCAATCTGGGAAGCGGCGGCCCGCAGCAACCGCCCGCGTGATGCGTAGTGATAGAGGATTAAGCCTTTCACCACGCCGGCGCGCCGTGCGACAGCGTCGAGGGTAAATCCTTCCACACCTCCGCGCTGCAGGGTCTGCACGGCGGCGTCGAGGATGTTGGAGCGGGTGGAGGCGGCGTCCTTGGGCACGTTGTTGTCCCGGCGGTCAATGGTGAGAGTCAGTAAAGAGGGCGCAAGCCGAAACAAACCAGCAACCTTTTGCCCTATGAGCGAGTCTCATCTTGACACGAATCTAACAACGCGTCGGATCCGGATGAAACCTTGGACCTTCAAGTTTTGTATGAGGATAACCAACAAATGATCGACAAACCCGTCAGCCCCGCGGGCACCGTGCCCGCCACGTTTTCGCCTCTAGTGCGCGCGGTCATCGACTCCGTCACCGAAGGCATCGTCATTTTCGATCAGCAGGGCCGTTTGCTCTACGCCAACGCCTCGGCCCGGCGAGCGATCGACGGGCAGAACGGCGACGTCCGAAACCGCCTGCAAAGTCTCGGTGCACGATTCGCGCCGCTCAAAAGCGGCACGCAGAGTCTCGGCGAAGCAGCGATCCTCCCCCCGACAGGCGCACTCACCCTCGCGGAACGCGAGCGCCAAGCCATCACCGACACACTGCAAGACACGAGTGGCAAGCTCGCGGAAACGGCGCGACGCCTCGGCATCAGCCGCACCACGTTATGGAGACGCCTCAAGTCTTACGGGATGGACGGCTTCCGCGCCTCTCCCTAGGCTCCTAGCTTCCCCGGGGGATGGCCTCCCCCGACCACGAGCCGCAGCCGTTCGTCATCGAAGAATACGTCCGCTGGTCGGACGTAGACTTCGCCGGCATCATCTTCTACGGATCCTACGTGCGCCTGTTCGAGATCGCCGAAACGGAAATGTTTCGGCACTGCGGTCTCGCGTACGCCAGCATGTTCGACCAGTACGACATCTTCCTTCCCCGAAAAGCGGTGCATAGCGAGTTCTACTGGCCGGCTCGCCTCGATGATCGCCTGCGGATCGCCGCCTATGTAGGCAACGTCGGGACCAAATCGCTGACCCTCCACTTCGATGTTCTGCGTCCGGACGCCGCGGCGCTGGGTGCGGCCGGGTGGATGGTGCTGGTCTGCGTCGATCGCCAGAAACTGAGGCCCATCCCCCTGCCCAAGGGACTGATCGCATCCCTCGCGCCGCATACCCTGAGTCCCGAAGCGGCGCGGAAGGCGCTCGGAGTCGCGCCATCACCTCGCTGAGAGCCGTCCCTGCCCTGCTGGTTCTGCTGGCGGGTTGCGACGGCGGCACGGGCCGCTCCGAGCAGCCGCTCGTGCTCGATGCAACCGTCGCATTTCCACCGCGCGACACCATCCGGTTCTCGCTTCCGGCGAGGATCCGTCGCTGCACGGACGGACGGTCGATTCTGCTCGAGGCCGTGAGCCCCGAAGGGAATGGCGTGCTCGTGCTTCTGCATTTTCGCGACAGTCTCGTCTCGGCGTCCTATCCGGCCGTGGCGCCGGGTGACACTACGGCCCCCGGCGCCGTGGTCGCGGTGCGCTATTTGATTCGCGACATGTCGCATGGGTTCTACGTCGATACCGGCGCGGTTCAGCTCCGTCGCGAGGCGCGACAACTCGCCGGGCATATTCAAGGATCGGGCATCGAGAACGGCATTCGCACGCCGACCCGTATCGAATACCGCGACGTTCCCCTGCCGCTCCAGACCGACACCGTGTCCTGCGCCTTCGTGCCGTGACGACATCATGCGACGTGCGCGTGGGTTTCATCGGCTCCGGCTTTGCCCGGCGCGTGCAACTGCCCGCGCTCGCACTCGTCCCGGGCGCCAAGCCCACCGCTCTCGCGAGTGGGCGCCGCGCCAACGCCGAAGCGGCAGCGCGGGAGTTCGGGCTGCCACACGTGTTTGCCGACGGGTTGGAGCTCGCCCGCTCCGCGGACGTGGATCTCGTCGTGGTGTCGTCCACGCCCGATTCGCATGCCCGCTTCGCGATCGCGGCGCTGGAGGCCGGAAAGCATGTCCTGTGCGAAAAGCCGATGGCGCTTGACGCATTTGAGGCCGCACAAATGGTGACAGCATCCGAACAGCGTCCCGACAGCCTGGCTTGGATTGACCACGAACTGCGGTACGAGCCCAACCGGCGCCGCGCGCGCGAGCTCATCCGGTCCAACGCAATCGGCGAGTTGCGGCACATCGAATTGTCGCTCAAGCCGTACCTGCGAGGAGACGGCCGGCCCCAGGCCTTCGACGCGCCGTGGAATTGGTGGTTCGACGGATCGCGCGGCGGCGGTATTCTGGGCGCGGTCGGCTCGCATCTCATCGACCTGTGCCGGTTTTGGAGCGGCCGCGAAATCACCTACGTCGCGGGGCTCGCCGAGACGTTCGTCACGGAGCGCAAGGACGAGACGGGTGCGGTGCGTCCGGTTACCGCCGATGACTACGCGAGCTGCGTGCTGCAAACGGGAAGCGGCGTCGTCGCGACGATCACGCTCAGCACGGTCGCGCTTCACGGACCCGGCCATATCGGCCAGGTGACCGGCAGCGAAGGAACGTTGCTGCTGACCGGCGAGACGAAGCTCGAGCTCGGCAAGGCGGGCGGGCCGCTCGAAGACATCTCCGCACCGGACGATCTGTGGGAGAAGACGAAGCCCAACAACATGTGGGCCCGCTCGTTCGTCCGGCTGATGCGGGAGATGGTTCAGGTGATCCGCGGGGGCACGCCGCAGGCTGAGCCGGCTACGTTCCGCGACGGCTGGCAAGTGCAGCGCGTCCTCGACGCGATCCGCGGCGGGCGCGGCGTCCGGTTAGATTGAGGCCGTGGAACAGACCTATTTCCGCAAGGGGTTCGGCCTCAAAGGCGCCATCGAAGGCGCGCTCACGGCCGACTACCACAGCCGCGTGGTCGATCTCATTCGCGCGTCGGGGTACACGCTCCAGGTCGGCGACTTGCGATTCCGGCTGGCCGGCGAATTCGGGTTCTGCTACGGCGTGGACCGCGCGGTCGAGTATGCGTACGAGACGCGCACCAAGTTCCCGGACAAGCGCACGTTCTTGGTGGGCGAGATCATCCACAACCCCCATGTCAATCAGAAGCTGGCGGCGATGGGCGTCGAGTTTCTCCACCGGCCGGAAGGGCGCGACGACGAGTTCGACTTCGGCGCGGTCAAGACCGATGACGTCGTCATCCTCCCCGCGTTCGGCGTGACCGTGCGCGACTTCGAACGGCTCCGGGCGACGGGCTGCGTGCTCGTGGACACCACGTGCGGATCGGTCTTGAACGTCTGGAAGCGCGTGGAGGTGTACGCGCGCGACGGGTTCACCGCATTGATCCACGGCAAGAATTACCACGAAGAGACGAAGGCCACGTCGAGCCAGGTGAACAAGTATCCCGGGGGCAAATACCTGGTGGTGCGGGATATGACCGAGGCCCGCATCGTCTGCGAGTACATCGAGGGACGGGGGACCAGGGACGAGTTTCTCGAGCAATTCAGTGGCAAGATGACTCCCGGCTTCGATCCCGACCGCGACCTGCAGCGCGTCGGCGTCGCGAACCAGACCACGATGCTGTCCGGGGAATCGCTCGCGATCGCGGGAGAAGTCGCCAAGAGCATGGCGCGACGCTGGGGCGCGGAGTCTCTAGGCGAGCACTTCCGCACCTTCGACACGATTTGTTCGGCAACCCAGGAGCGGCAGGACGCCGTCCTCAAGCTGATCGCCGAGCCGCTCGATCTGATGGTGGTGATCGGTGGCTACAACTCGAGCAACACGACGCACCTCGCGGCCATCTGCCATGAGAAGGTCACGACCTACCACATCGAGGATGCCGCCTGCATCAGGATAGACGATGGCAGCATCCGCCATCGACCGGTGGGTGTGCATTCCACCGAGGAGCGGCGCGAACGGTGGCTGCCCGATGGCCGGCTCACGATCGGCATTACGGCGGGGGCGTCGACGCCGAACAACAAGATCGGCGAGACAATTGAACGGATCATCACGTTGCGCGGCGCCACATTGAACGAGGTTCTCGGCTAGGCCGGTTTCGGGTATATTTCGGGTATGCCGCTATCGCGTTTCCACCCTGCCATCGAACGCTGGTTCTCCAACCGGTTCGCCGAGCCCACGGAGCCGCAACACCGCGCGTGGCCCGTCATTCAACAGGGTGGCGACGTGCTCATCGCGGCGCCGACGGGTTCCGGGAAGACGTTTGCGGCGTTCCTCTCCGCGATCGACGGGTTGGTGCGGCAGGGGCTGGCCGCCGAGCTGCGCGCTGAAACGCAGGTCGTCTACATCTCACCGCTGAAAGCGCTGTCGAACGACGTTCAAAAGAACTTGGCGGAGCCGCTGGCGGAGATCCGCGCGACGCTGGCGGAGCAGGGGCTGCCCGACGTCGCCGTGCGGACATTGCTCCGGACCGGCGACACGCCGCAGGCGGAGCGGCAGGCGATGCTCAAGCAGCCGCCCCACATCCTCGTCACGACCCCGGAATCACTCTATCTGATCCTTACATCCGAGCGCGCGCGCGAGATGCTGCGGTCGGTGCGGACGGTGATCGTCGATGAGATCCACGCGGTGGCGCGGGACAAGCGGGGGAGCCACCTCGCGCTGTCCCTCGCCCGGCTCGACGCGCTCATTGGGAAGCGCCCCCAAAGGATCGGCCTGTCCGCAACGCAGCGCCCGATTGAAGAGATCGCGCAATTCCTCGTGGGGACCGGCCAGCCGCTACCGACGATTGTGGACGCCGGCCACATCCGCACGCTCGACCTGGCCCTCGAGATTCCGTCGTCGCCGCTCGAGGCGGTGATGTCGGCGGAAGTATGGGAAGAGGTCAACAGCCGCATCGCCGAGCTGATTTCGCAGCACCGCACGACGCTCGTTTTCGTCAATACACGACGCTTGTGCGAGCGCATGGCGATGCAGCTTTCCGAGCGTCTCGGCGCAGATCGTATCACCAGCCATCATGGCAGCTTGTCGCGAGAAAAGCGCTTGGAGGCGGAGGAGCGGCTGAAGCGGGGCGAGCTGCAGGCCCTCGTCGCCACGGCGTCGCTCGAGCTGGGGATCGACATCGGCAGTGTCGATCTCGTCATTCAGGTGGGTTCGACGCGCTCGATCGCCACGCTGCTGCAGCGGGTGGGCAGGGCGGGGCACCGGCTGGGCGCCGTGCCCAAGGGCCGGGTTTTCCCGCTGTCGCGAGACGAGTTGATCGAGTGTTCCGCGCTGCTGCGGGCAACCCGTGAGGGGCGGCTCGATCGACTGATCATCCCCGACAAGCCGCTCGACATCCTGGCGCAGCAGATCGTTGCCGCGGCCGCGGGGGAGGAATGGGACGAGCGCGATCTGTACGAACGCGTCCGCTCGGCCTACCCGTACCGGGATCTCTCCCGCGCCGAGTTCGACGATGTGGTGCAGATGCTCGCCGAAGGCTTCACGACTCGGCGCGGGCGCCGCAGCGCGCACATCCATTACGACGGCGTCAACCACAAGCTCACGGGGCGCCGCGGCGCGCGGATCGCTGCGATCACCTCGGGCGGCGCGATTCCCGACCTCGGCGATTATCGCGTGATCCTCGAGCCGACCGAGACGTTCGTCGGCACGCTGAACGAGGACTTCGCGATCGAGAGCGCGCCCGGCGACATCTTCCAGCTCGGCAACACCTCCTACCTGATCGTCAAAGTCGAATCGGGACAGGTGCGCGTGGCCGACGCCAAGGGCCAGCCCCCGACGTTGCCGTTCTGGCTCGGGGAGGCGCCGGGCCGCACCAACGAGCTGTCGGAGGAAGTCTCCAGGCTGCGCCAGGATGTGGCGGACCGGTTGGATGATCCGGCCGCCGCGATCCAGTGGCTCATCGCAACGATCGGCCTCAATGAGGCGGGCGCCCGCACGATCGTCGAATACCTCGGGGCCACGCGCCAAATTCTCGGTACGATTCCGACCCAGCACTGTCTGGTGCTGGAGCGCTTCTTCGATGAAGCCGGCGGTATGCAGCTCGTGCTGCACGCGCCCTTCGGTAGCCGTGTCAACCGCGCCTGGGGGCTGGCGCTGCGCAAACGCTTCTGCCGCAGCTTCAATTTCGAGCTGCAAGCGGCCGCAACCGAGGACGCGATCATCCTGTCTCTTGGTCCGCAACACAGTTTTCCTCTCGAGGATGTGTTTCAGTACTTAAAGCCTGCAACTGCGGAACACCTCCTGGTGCAAGCGATGCTCGACGCCCCCGTATTCGGGACCCGCTGGCGCTGGAACGCGACCCGCGCGCTGGCGGTGCTGCGCTTCCGCGGCGGCAGAAAAGTGCCGACGCCGCTGCAGCGCATGGAAGCCGAGGACCTGGTCGCGGCGGTCTTCCCCGATCAGCTCGCTTGTCCCGAGAACCTGGTAGGTGACCGGGAGATTCCCGATCACCCTCTCGTGAATCAGACGATCGCCGACTGCCTGCTCGAGGCGATGGATTTCCCCGGTCTGAAACGCGTGCTCGAGGGGATGGAAGCGGGCCAGTTCACGTTGATCGCACGGGACACAACCGAGCCCTCGCCGCTGTGTCACGAGGTCCTGAACGCGCGGCCCTACGCATTCCTCGACGATGCTCCGCTCGAGGAACGGCGCACGCAGGCCGTGATCACGCGCCGCGGGCTGGATGTGAAGACGGCCGACGAATTCGGCAGGCTTGATCAGTCCGCCATCGATCTCGTGCGCGAACAAGCATGGCCCGATCCCGAGACCGGCGACGAGCTCCATGACGCGCTTTTGATCATGGGCGCAGTGCCATGCGCTGAAGCCGGAACGCACGCGTCTTGGAAGGACAAGTACGAGAGCCTGGTGAGCGCTGGGCGGGTGACGACGGTGGACGGGCGGCTGTGGGTGGCGACCGAGCGGTTGCCGATGGTCCGCGCCGCGTTCCCGGGCGCTCCCAACGAGCCAGCCGTCACACCACCCGAGCGCGAACAGGCCAAGGCTTGGACCCGAGAAGGCGCGATTCGCGAGCTGGTGCGTGGGCGGCTGGAAGTGCTCGGCCCGACGACCGCCACGGACATCGCCGCTGCGCTGGGCCTGCCGGCGGGGGATGCGGATTTCGCGCTGGCCGGGCTGGAGCATGAAGGCTTCGCGCTCCGCGGCCGCTTTTCCGCAGGCGTCGAGGGCACGGAGTGGTGCGAGCGCCGGCTGCTCGCGCGGATCCATCGCTACACGCTCGACCGGCTGCGCAAGGAGATCGAACCCGTCACGGCCGCCGACTTCCTGCGATTCCTCTTCAAATGGCAGCGTCTTGCGACGGGGTCGCGGGCCGAGGGGCCGGAGGGTCTCGCTGCCGTCCTCGACGTGCTCGACGGCTACGAGCTGGCGGCCGGGGCGTGGGAGTCCGAAGTGCTCCCGGCGCGGCTCACCGACTATGACCCCCTCTGGCTCGATGGGCTGTGCCTGTCCGGCGAAATCGCGTGGGGACGACTCACCGTCGAAACGCGGAATCGGAAGACCGGTCCGGTGCGCGGTACGCCGATCGCGCTGTTTCGGCGCGAACGCGGCGAGATCTGGCGGGCCGGCATGCCCGAAGTCGATTCCGCGACGCTGCCGCTCTCGTCGACGGGCAAGGCATTGCTCACGGCATTCGAGTCGCGCGGCGCGTTGTTCTTCGGCGATCTCGTCAACGCCACGGGACTGCTGC
>WNFT01005540.1_pt1 | contig 11053 bp, 8 predicted proteins | sample 5400191 | NCBI WGS metagenome assembly WNFT01 (sample SAMN13153359, study PRJNA577476) | soil metagenome | isolation source: 80 cm saprolite under Madrone tree | place: USA:California | collected 2016-06-14
CGATTCACGATTCACGTTCTTATGAAGACTCTCTATTTCGATTGTTTTGCCGGCGCCAGCGGAGACATGATTCTCGGCGCGCTGGTTGCCGCGGGAGTTAACCCGCAAGAGCTGAAAGATCAGCTTGCACTCCTGGGCGTTCCGGGGTATGCAATCGAATTCGAGACAGTGAAGCGCTCAGGAATTAGCGCCACTTACGCGCGCGTGCAGACCGCGCCCGAACATGCGCATCGTCATCTGTCACACATTCTCAAGATTATTTACGACTCGCGTTTAGCCGGGAGCGTAAAGGATCGTGCCGGTAAAATATTTTCACGTCTCGCGGAAGCAGAAGCACGAGTACACAACGAACCCATTGAAAAAGTTCACTTCCACGAAGTCGGCGCGCTCGATGCGATCATCGACGTCGTAGGGGCCGTCATCTGTTTTGATCTGCTTGGGATTGAGCATTTCGCATCATCGGCATTACATGTCGGCAGCGGCATGGTCGAGATGGACCATGGCCGTTTTCCAGTGCCACCACCCGCGGTCACAGAGTTGTTGAAAGGTGCGCCTTTTTATGCAAGCGACATCGAGGGCGAGCTGCTGACACCAACCGGCGCCGCCATTATCACTACGGTGTGCTCGGAATACGGCGCGCTGCCGCAGTTGAAGCTTGAACAGACTGGCTATGGCGCCGGCACGCGTGAATATGAAAAGTTTCCGAACGTGCTGCGGGTGCTGATTGGGAAAACGCAGGACGCACAGCGTACCGACGCTCGGCTTTGGATGCTGGAGACAAATGTGGACGACATGTCACCGCAAGTTTTCGGGCATGTGATGGAGCGAGCGTTTGAACTGGGCGCACTGGATTGTTATTTCACGCCCATCCAGATGAAGAAAAATCGTCCCGGCGTCTTGTTGTCAGTCCTCTGTCGTGAAGACGAACGGGAGAAGTTGCTGGACCTTCTTTTCAGTGAGACGACGACACTCGGCATTCGCAGCTATCAGGTTGAGCGCCGCGCACTTGAGCGTCGCACCGTGCGCGTGGAAACGCAGTATGGCCCAATTGATGTTAAAGTAGCGGCACTCAACGGCCATATAGTTAAGCAGATGCCGGAGTACGAGCAATGCCGGCAAGCTGCGCGCAACGCGAACGTGCCGCTGCGGATCGTAGAAGAGGCGGCGAGAAATGCTTTCGCCGAAACCGCAAAACAATGGCCCCCGCTTCTTACGTAGGAAAAGATGGCGACGAAGCTTACCAGGCAGTCGGACAACCACACCTCTCAGCAGAATGAACATCCTGCTGTTGATCTCGATCTGATAGCGCAAGGGGTGCGCATGATTCTCGAGGGTCTTGGCGAAGATCCGGAACGCCCGGGCTTGCAGGAAACACCCAGGCGTGTGGCCGAGATGTATGCCGAGTTAACGTCGGGCATGCGCGAGGATGCCGCGCAGCACGTCGTGCCGTTACCCGGCGACAAACACGATGAGATGGTGATCGTCAAAGACATCAGCATTGCATCGATGTGCGAACATCATCTGGCGCCGTTCGTCGGCAAGTGTCACATTGCGTACATCCCGCGCGACGGACGCATTCTGGGAATATCGAAACTGGCGCGCCTGGCTGAAACATTTTCACGGCGGCTGCAGCTCCAGGAGCGTTTGACTACCGATATCGCAAACACACTATTCGAAGGATTGAAACCAATCGGGGTGATGGTGGTGATTGAAGCTGCGCACACGTGCATGACGTTGCGTGGCGTTAGAAAAGCGGATGCCAAGACAGTTACCTCGGCGGTGCTCGGCGGCTTTCGCACCGACCCACGCACGCGCGCCGAAGCAATGGCACTAATTACCGGTAAGGAGTGAGAAGAGGATGCGAGGACTATCGATCAAGTTTCGCAACGTAATTGGTGCCACGCTGATCGGCTCGCTCGCGGTCAGCGGCTACGCGCAATCGCGCGGACAAACAAAGATCGCTCTCAACGAGGATGCGATGCGCGCCCACGTTCGTTACTTATCCAGTGACTTGTTGGAAGGCCGCGGCACCGGCGCGCGCGGTGGCGAACTCGCCGCCAGCTATATCGCAGCACAAATGGAAGCGCTGGGATTAAAGGGCGCAGGCGCGAATGGCAGTTTCTTTCAACCGGTTTCGTTGGTCGGCGTGAAGGCTGATCCGAATATGAAACTCGTTGTCTCCGGACGCAACGGCAAGGAAACTTTCAAATTTGCCGATGACTATGTCGCGTTTACCGGAGCCCAGACGGAAGACGTTGAAGTCGATACGGATTTGGTTTTTGTCGGCTACGGCATCAACGCGCCGGAACAGAAGTGGAACGACTACAAAGGCGATGCGTCAGATTATCGCGGCAAGATTTTGGTAATGATGGTAAACGATCCGCCGGCGACCCCAGCGGAACCAAATCTTTTTGGCGGTAAGACACTGACGTATTACGGCCGCTGGACCTACAAGTTTGAAGAAGCTGCGCGCCGCGGCGCGGAGGGTGTGATTCTGTTGCACACCGACGAGTCTGCTGGTTATCCCTGGAGCGTAGTGCGGACTTCCAACGGTTCGTGGCGTTTCGACATTGCCCGCACGCCCGGCGAAGCCACTCCGTTTTTGAAGATGCGCTCGTGGGTAACAAACGACACCGCGCAAAAGATCATGAAGCTGGCCGGTTACGATCTCGCCGATATGCAGACGAGGGCGGCCTCGCGCGATTTCCAACCAGTCAAACTGAATCTCAAGGGAAAGATCAATCTGAAGAGTGAACTGAAGCGCGTCGAAGCGCCTAACGTTGTCGGCATCCTGCCCGGCCGCGACCCGAAATTGCGCGACGAGTACGTAGTCTATTCGGCGCACTGGGACCATTTCGGCATCGGCGCTCCTGACAAGAAAGGCGACACGATCTATAACGGTGCGGTGGACAATGCGACTGGTTGCGCGGCGATACTGGCAATAGCGGAAGCGCTTTCCAGACTGCCGCCGGCGCAACGACCGCGGCGTTCAAGTCTATTTCTGTTTCCGACCGCGGAAGAGCAGGGTCTGCTTGGTGCTGAATGGTACTCAAGACATCCGCTGGTGCCGGTAAACAAAACCGCAGCCGACGTCAATCTCGATTCCATGAACATGCTCGGCATAACTCGCGATTTCAACCCGCTGGGTGCAGAGCGTTCCAGCCTTGAGGCGATTGTCCAGGCGGTGGCGCGTGAACGAGGCATGCGCGTCTCGCCCGACTCGCGTCCGGAACAAGGATCATTTTACCGGTCCGATCACTTTCCCTTTGCGAAAGTTGGCGTGCCGTCTATCAGTCTGAAAGAGGGTGACGATTTTGTGGGCCGGCCAAGAGGTTGGGGTAAACAACAGTTCGATGCTTATAACACGCAGCACTATCATCAGCCTTCGGATGAATTCGATCCCAACTGGAACTATCAGGGAATGATTCAGGAGACGGAGATTGCGATGGCGATTGGGCGGAAGATATCCGACATGGACCAGATGCCGCGTTTCAAGCCGACTGATGAGTTTGCCAAGAAGAAGTAAATCGTGAATCGTAAATCGTAAATAGCTACTACTTTCACCCGCCGCTGAGGAGAAACCTATGAGACCTCATGAGAAATTGGACGTGTGGAAGAAGGCGATTGATTTTGTGGTGGCGGTGTACAAAGCTACCGAAGGCTTTCCCAAAGAGGAAAAGTTTGGACTGACATCACAGTTGCGAAGAGCGGCAGTTTCTATTCCGGCAAATATTGCAGAAGGCGCGGGGCGCAAGTCTTCGAAAGAGTTCGCATATTTTCTCTCGAACTCTCAAGGATCTGCGAGTGAAGTGGAAACCGAGCTTTTAATCGCAAGTAGGCTTAACTATATGCAAGAAGCGAAATATCTTTCGTTGCGGTCGTTGCTTGATGAGATCGGCCGAATGCTTACAGGTCTCGGCCGGCATCTCGACAAAAAGCTTTAAGCCCTCCGATTTCCGGTTCCAAATCGAGAATCTGAAGAGCCGAATGACCTGGAGTCGAGTTCTGACTATTTACGATTTACGATTCACGATTTACTCTTCATGACTTTCTACCTGACAACCCCCATCTACTACGCCAACAGTCTGCCGCATCTCGGTCATCTCTACACGATGATTGTGGCGGACACGATCGCGCGTCACAAACGCCAGCAGGGAATTGAAACGTTTTTTCTCACCGGCACCGACGAGCACGGCATCAACATCGAGCGTGCTGCCGAACGGAATAATCGCACGCCGAAAGAGCAAGCCGATTACGTCGTCAGCTATTTCAAAAAGATGACTGCCGAATTTGGTTTGGACACAGAACACGGTGGCTACGACATTTTCATGCGCACCAGCGAGCCGTTTCACTACGAAGGCGTTAGTGAATTTTGGCGGCGCGCGGCGCGCGGGAAAACCCCCAAGGGCAACGACGCAATTTACAAAGGCCACTACGAAGGTTGGTTTTGCGCCGCCTGCGCCGCATACAAATCCGAAGATGAGTATGCCAAGCCGCAGAACGCCGGCGATCCGCCAACCTGCCTGATTCACGACATAGCGCTCGACCGCATTTCCGAGGACAGTTACTTTTTTCGACTTTCTGACTATGGAGATGCGCTGCTCGAGCTTTACGAATCACGCCCTAATTTTGTGCAACCGGAAACGCGCAGGAATGAAGTCATGAGCTTTGTGCGCGGCGGCTTGCAGGACCTTTCGGTCAGCCGTTTGAAATCTTCGGTGAGTTGGGGTGTGCCGGTGCCTGACGATCCCGAGCACACGATGTACGTCTGGTTTGATGCGCTGACGAATTACATCACTGCGATTGGCTTTGGTAACGAGCAACAGAATCGCGCGGTCGGTTTTGAAAAGTTTTGGCCGGCACTGCATCTGGTAGGCAAAGACATCCTGCGCTTTCACGCCGTTTATTGGCCGGCATTCTTGATGGCAGCGGGCGTCGAACAGCCACGCGCGATCGTGGCCCACGGCATGTGGCTGGATCCAAACGGCAGAAAGATGTCCAAGACGCTCGGCAACACTATCGATCTGGATGTGCTCAGCAAACATTTTCCAGTGGATGCCATCCGTTATTTCTGTTTGCGCGACATGGTTTTCGGCCAGGACGGACGCTTTGGTTATGAAGCCCTGATCGATCGCACTAACAGCGATTTGGCTAGCGGCCTGGGTAATCTTTCCAGTCGCACGCTGACGATGATTAAGCGATACAACAGCGGCCGTGTGCCTTCAGGTGTAATTTCCGAGGACAAGTTACTACTGGCGAAACGCACCGGCGTAGACACCGACGCCACAACCATCGCCGGTTTCATCGAACATGCGCGCGTCCAATATCTTCAGGAACTTGAGACTTACTCCTTTAGTCGCGCGCTCGAAGTCGCCTGGTCCATAATCGCGCGCATCGACAAAATGATTAGCGAAGCGAAACCGTGGGAGCTCGCAAAAGATGTTAACCAAAGCCAGACATTGAGCGCTGTTTTGTATCGTGCCGCTGAAACATTGCGCTGGTTGTGCGTCATGCTCTATCCGGTGATGCCGGCAGCGACGCAGGAAATCTGGAGCCAGTTGAATTTGAGTGAGAAACTGGCCGAGCTGGATCCGGCAAATCTTAAATGGGGTGAACTCAAGGAAGGCGCACCAATCGGCGAGGTCAAAGCGATCTTTCCGCGCATCGATAAAGCAAAAACCATGGAAGAGATTGACCGGAACACAGAAGACAGGAGTCAGAAGACGGAAGCCGGAGGTCAGAGGTCAGAGGTCAGAGATCAGAAGTCAGAAGCCCCATTGCCGGGGAGGGCTCGGGATGCACTGCGCGGCAGCAGCCCGACTGTAAGCGAGGGCTCAGATCCAACAACGCCTGTGTTAGGCCAACACGCAACGGAAGCCGACGCCGTTCTCGGCGCATCACAACCCGCAGCTAGACCCGCGCCGCCACAACACGCTACTGAAGCAGACGCGGTGCCCGGCGCGACGGGCGTCGCTAATTTCATCGACATCACCGACTTCACCAAAGTTGAACTTCGTGTGGGCCAGGTCCTGACAGCCGCGCGCATTCCCAAGTCCGACAAGCTGCTATTGCTCACAGTCGATATTGGAGAAGAGAAGGCGCGTCAGATTCTCGCCGGCATCGCCGAGCATTACACTCCTGAAGAAATGCTGGGACGCAAGATCGCGGTCGTTACCAATCTCAAGCCACGCAAAATGCGCGGCCACGAATCGCAGGGTATGCTGCTCGCCGCCTCCGTCGGTGAAAATGACAAACCCGTGCTCGCCACTTTTGCCGAAGAGATTCCCAACGGCGCGCGTTTAAAGTAGGACAGGCATTCCTGCCTGTCCCTTCTCATCACCGCGTCACGCGTCAAGCAGGAAAGGCATCCCTGTCTGTCTCTTTTCGTCGGAGTAAGACAGACATTCCTGTCCCTCGGTTGAAAGCGCTATGATTGCGGCTTGCCGCCGCACTGTGCGGAAAGGCTCGGCCTTTCCGGAAGCGATCTCCCACCTCTTTTCCTGAGGCTAAGCCTCAGGAAAAAGTCATTAAGAATAACTTAGCGGAAAGCCACAGGCATTCCGCACTGTGCGGCGGCAAGCCGCAACCTAATCGCTCTTGCCGTTGCATTCAATACGCTTTAGGTAATGTTTAGTGCAAAGCCGCGCAGTTAGTGAAGACACTACCAACGGCACGCGCCTGAAGTAGGACAGGCATTTCTGCCTGTCCGTTCACATCAACCCGTCACGCATCTTCAGCGTGAAAAACTCGATCTTTCGCGTGACCACGGTCTCCTTTGCCGCTGCGGACCATGATTTGGTTGTAGGAGAAGTCAAGGTCTTTAACCCTTAGCCGTAAACACTCCATCAAGCGCAATCCTGATCCATACATCAGCGCGGCTGCCAGATAAGGAATTCCCGTTAGGTTATTGAGAATGGCGTTCACCTCAGATCTTGTAAATACGACAGGCATTCGCCGGCTCGTACGGGCTCTTTCAACTTCTTCTATTCGTTCCAGTTTTTGCTTAAGCACATCGCGATAGAGAAAGAGCAAGGCAGCGAGCGCCACATTTTGGGTTGAGGCTGAAACGTTTCTATCGACCGCAAGATGCGATAGATAATCGCGAATATGGTCCTCGGCCATTTCGCGCGGATGTCTCTTGCCGTGAAAAAGGATGAAGCGTTTGATGTGCTGCACGTACGCCTTCTCCGTCCTTAGACTCAGATGTCGCAGACGAGCAGTAGTTCTGACTTGATCCAGCAGCTTGGACGAAGACATATCGGTTTCCTAATTGTTGAGGGTGAAAGAGGGTGTGCTTGCGGGATAATGTTACTTTAGCGGTATTATCACGCAAGAGGAAGATAATACCGCCTGGGTGTTATTATCAAGCTGTGGGCGGATAATAGTTCGGCATCTCTCGTATCTGGGCACGCAAGAGAAACGAAGCACCGCTTCTTAACGGGACACTCTCATGAAACGCAGGTGGCAAGTACGATCCTTGGTCATAATCGCCTTGGCTTTGCTGCTGTTGCCAGGGGTGCTTTATGTCCTTCGGATACCCGTCGGCGTCGGGCTTCTTCTTGTGCTAATCCCGCTCTGTCCCTGCATTAGCTCGACGTGCACGAACTGCGCTTGCGATGCTTGCGTCTTCAGAGTACTTGCTGCGATCCTAATGGTTCTAATCGCGGTGCCGCTACTCTTTTACTTTCTGGTGCATCGCAGGCGTCGCTTGGGCTGACACATACTTGCGACGCGATGCCGAACAAATCGTTGGACGCGAGCGGCGGTTGCGCGTTTTGCATCATGATTGGTCCGGCGAAGCTTGAATAGATTCGCGCCGCCGCGTCAACTCAATCGTTGGGCATCTTTCGCTTTTCGTTATGAATCCTGCAGGAAAGAAACTTGAACTTTCTGATCAAACGGAAACCCACGCACGTCGGCGCGAGATTCAACTTCTTATTAACGTTGTCGAACCTGACCCCGACTATCAGCCTTTCATACTGACGGACGAAGCGTCCTTATTCTCCGCGGTCGGTAGCGACGAAGAAACCATGAGGCGAAGATTGAACTCTTACTTTGGCGACGGCATTGACCTACGGCTGGATCTTTCTATGTGGAAGCTTGTCGATGACATCAAACGGCAACGTCCCGGCTGGCCGGAAGACGCTTCTTAATCTGGGCGATGCCCAACAAATCGTTGGACCGGAGCGGCGGTTGCGCGTTTTGCATCATCATTGGCCCAGCGGAGCTTGAATGAAATCGCGCCGCCCGGTCAACTCAACCATTGGGCATCTTCTTTTTCGCTGACGGGTGTCACTTACCAAGCCTTCTATACTGAAAGATCCATGGCTTCTGCCCAAAAGTACTCGCGACTCGAACTCCAGAACCTTCGCGATGACGCCTGGCCTGATCGTGGCGAGTACTGCCAAAAGTGCACCAATATCGTGCCCTCCTTTGAAGATATCTCCGACGAGGACATTGAAGATCTTCGAGCTCTCATCGCTGCGGGCAATGTAATGTCCGCAATGCAAAAGATCCACGACAAGACAGGTTGCTCATTGCGTTGGGCCAAGATTTGGGTGCATCACCCGTACGGCGGGCACACCATCTCCCAGAGACCCACGCCACCGTGCCCGTATTGTGGTTCTCAGTTGCGGACCCCCTCGGCGCGCCAGTGCCCTGTTTGCTATGGCAGCTGGCATGAAGAGGAGTAGTCTTGCTCAGGGCGATGCCCAACAAAGCCTTGCAGCTGACGGCGCGATAGCACGCTTCTCAAGTAACCTTATTCCTTCGTGGTTGAATGCTGATCGCGCGCCGCAGCTGAAGGCCAAGCGTTCGGCGGCAAGGTTGTGGCTATGAACATGAAAACATTTTGTATCTTCAGTCTGATTCTAGTACCGGCGGTGTGCTTTGGTGGAACAGGGAGAGCTCTTGATAGTCGAGGGACTCAAAAACCGGAGACACTCAATGAAGTCGATTTTCGGGTTGGGAACGTCAGATTGGGAAGTAGTCGTTCGAGCGTCCTGCGGCAATTCGGGAAGCCTTTGACGATGCGGCGAGAAAGAGTTCTTGATGAGACGTGTGGTCCTACCTACATTTCGTTAAGCTTGAAGTACCCGGCGTGGTTATACGGCTCGAAGGCGATATTCGCGGACGTGATTTCAGAGTAGTCTCAGTTGAGGTCAACTCTCCGCAATTGCTTGTGTCCCCGGTCCGAATCGGAATGACCGAGAAAGAGGTGCGATCACGCTTGGGTTCACCTTGGCAAGAGAGGAATGAATCCGGTTTTCGCATTCTAAACTACGTTACGAAGGGCAATGACGGAGGGGCGGGTCTTTATTTTAGTGCAGGGAAGCTTATGAAAGTTCATTGGGAGGCTACCCTCTGTTAGCGGGCCGCCGAACAAAGCCTTGCAGCTGACGGCGCGATAGCATGTTTCTCAACTAACTTCTTTTCTTCAGCTTGAATGCTGGTTGCGCGCCGCAGCTGAAGGCCAGCGTTAGACGGTTTCCTCTACACGCCCAGACAGAGGAACGAAACATTATGAGCTTAAAACAATCTATGAGGATCTTTACTGTTCTGGCTCAACTGTTATTTCTGGCAACCCTCGCTTCATCAGGCACTCAACAGGACCAGTTGGTTATCTCCACTCCAGAAGAGTTCAAAGCGGAATTTGAGTCTGTCCCTTGTAAGGATGAAGACCGTTTGAATGCGGTGAAGGTGCTATTTGAGAAGATGGGCGCTACTCAATCTGAGATCTCAATCGATAAGTACAAAAATGTCGAGAATCTTGTCGTTCGTAAGCAAGGAGCGTCAGAGGAAATGATTGTCATTGGCGCTCACTATGACAAAGTGCCTGAAGGCTGCGGGGCGCTCGATAACTGGACCGGAATAGTTACTCTGGCTCGTTTGTATAAGAGTCTCAGGAATCAACTGCTTAAGAAGACTATTGTATTTGTCGCATTTGGAAAAGAGGAAAAGGGGCTAATTGGATCGCGTGCGATGGTCGGGGCGATAGATAAAGATCATGTAGCCCAATATTGCGAGATGATCAACTTTGATAGCCTTGGCCTAGCTATGCCACAGGTAGCGGACAATATGTCCAGTAAGAAGCTTGGATCTTTCGCTGCTGATGTAGCTAAGGAGTTGAAAGTCCCATTCAATCACGCCAGCATTGAAGGAGCCGATGCTGACTCAAGTTCATTTATTGGGAAAAAGATTGCGGCAGTAACAATCCACGGCATGACCAATGAGTGGCCGACGATCCTGCACACCAGTAACGACCAGCCGGCGAAGGTAAAACCTGTCAGCGTTTATTTAGGATATCGGCTGGCATTGGCTATGGTGATTAGGCTCGATAACTTGGCATGTGGTGAGTACAGGTAAGTGTTTACCTAAGCACCGTCTAACAAATCGTTGCAGGTGAGCCGCGGTTGCGTGCCCTCCATCAAGTCTTCATATTCTCAGGTTGATGCGACTCGCGCGGCCACCTGAACTCAGACGTTGGATCGCTTCTTCTCATGGAAAGCATTCGTCGCAAATATCCTTGTCCTTGTTGTGGCTATCTCGTCTTTGATGAATCGCCAGGCTCATATGACATTTGTCCGATTTGTTTCTGGGAGGATGATCTATCTCAGCTTAGATTTCCTATGACCACGGGTGCTAATCAGGTCGGATTGATTGAAGCGCAGGAAAACTATGTTCGAAATGGTGTTTGTGAACCAACTCTCATTTCTTACGTGCGCTTGCCAGCGGAATCGGACGTGCGCGATGCAGAGTGGCGCCCAATCGACACAGGTAGGGATAATATCGAGACATCTGACGACGGGGTTGACTATGGCAAAACGTATCCGTCGGACTACACTCGCCTTTACTATTGGCGAGATACATATTGGCGGCGGTGACGTATTTCATCGAACCGCGCGATCCAATATATAGTTGAACGAAACCGCTCCGCGGTAGGCTTACGAAGATCGGTCTTTCTACGCCAGGAAGTGTTAACGACACCTTACCAACTGCTCACCGCAACTCTCAAACACATAGTGAAGAAGCTCCCGTCGCAGAGATAATGTTT
>WNFT01010089.1_pt1 | contig 11048 bp, 10 predicted proteins | sample 5400191 | NCBI WGS metagenome assembly WNFT01 (sample SAMN13153359, study PRJNA577476) | soil metagenome | isolation source: 80 cm saprolite under Madrone tree | place: USA:California | collected 2016-06-14
AGAGCATTCGGCTGTTAACAAACTTCAAAACCGTTGAATCGGCATCGCTTATACCGAAAAAACGCCGGCTTTTCGGCCCTTCGTTGGAACCAAGTTGGAACCAAAGTTCAAGCCCCGGCTCTCGTCTGGAGGACTGGGTCTATTTGACAGCCTGTTCATTTCGCGGAAATCATCTGAGCCGATGCCGGGATCAAGGGACCACGAGCTTCGTAAAGCGTTGTCGTGCACTAGTCCGCAGGGGCGGAGGCGAAAGCCGCGGACGCCTTTGCCGGCGCGAGCACGATAAGGGCTACGCCGATGACCGCGAGGACGACAGAACCCCACAAAAATCCCACGCGCTGGTTCGCAAACTGGAAGGCCATCGTGCCCATGACGAGGGCGTGCGCGAAACTCGACCAAGCGGTGAAGGCGATGAGACTTCGATGCGCGGAAGGGTTACGCGCGGCGATCAACAGGAAAACACCGAGCGTGACGTAAAGGCTCAGCATCATGTAGTCGCCATAATCTTCCGCGGCATCGGGATGCCATAGAGCCTCGGCGATAGGATAAATCCCCGCGCAGAAAAACAAGCCTAGTAGCACCACCACAACCTTCAGCGCACGCTCGCGGAGCATCGAAGCCTCCCAAGGTTTAGCAAGTCTTGCGGCTAGATTACACTCAACGCAGGAGAAGCATCCATCCCGAACTCGTGCGAGACCTTAGGGGGGCGAAACTCATCGCAGCAAACCTCCGCGATGCAGCCCACAACCGAAGGCAGGAATGGCGCGTAGAGCCTACGCCGATGCTTCTGGGCCTTTGCAACCCTTCGGTTAACAGCCAGCGCAGTGATTTCATCAGAAGTTGCCGGAGCTAAGCTAAACCGAAGGGACGCGACGAGTTATAGCAAAATCCGATGAGCCGCTTCCCCAATTCCTTTTCTTCTTTTCATTGCTTTTAGCCGTCATTCTCCGCGATTGATACTACGTTCTTACTACGCCGCCGAACCAGACTAGCAGGTGAACGTGTCAAGGATGTCTGGCCAAATGCTTTTTCAGCCGCCTCGCCTTGCACGGGCCGAATCCAATGCCTTGACTCGTGCGTCTAATCCCCCTAGAGTCAAGATATGGTTCGAAGAACCACATTCCTGGTGTTGGCCGTGGTCGCGGTCCTGTTCCTGCAGTTTGGGGACTGCATGTCCCCGTTGACCCAGGATCAGCAAAGCATGCAGTGCTGCGGGTCGATGCCCTGCGACCCATCCAACCAGAGCCATGACTGCTGCAAGACGATGGTTTCGTCGCAATCTCCGAGCCTATTGCCAGCGTCGAGCGTCACGTTGCACACACCCGTGATGGTCGCGGCAGATATCTTGCCGTTGCCGCAGCTGCCACAGCTTTCCGAGGCGTCCCACGCCGACTTCACGGCTCCGCAACATTCTCCCCCGGAACTGTATACGCTTCATTCATCCTTCCTGATCTGATCCGCTCCCGAACCGTGCGACCAAGCACGGGTGTCTCCCGTTGCGTTCCATTGGCTCGTTGATGCGCCGACTCGTGCCGGCTGCAATCCCGCACGCGGAGGCGCCGACCAAGCATCGTTCATTACGCACGTTCAGGAGAAAGAAGATGCCTTTGCTGATCAGAAAAAGTACGTCTTCACGCCTTTTGCGGAGTGTGCTGAGTCCGACTCTATGGGCCCTGCTGCTGTTCTCGATTTTTGGAAAGGAAACTCCTGCCCAAGAGCCCGCGGCGCAGCACGCGCAAGCAGTAACTTCGCTTGCCGATCTTTTGCAGGAAGCTGAAAAAAATAATCCGCAGATCGAAGCGGCTCGACAAGGCTGGCAAGCGACGAAGCAGGTTCCGACGCAGGTTTCGACGCTTCCCGATCCGCAATTTCAGGTTCAGCAGTTCAGTGTCGGGAGCCCGCGACCGTTCGCAGGGTACACCAACAGCAACTTTGCGTACATTGGCCTCGGTGTTTCACAAGATATCCCGTATCCCGGGAAGCTGCGGCTGCGGAGCGAAATCGCCAAGCGCGAAGCGGACGTCTCGCAACAACAGGTCGAGTCGGTACGCCGGTCGGTGCTTGCGGATGTCAAGGCCGTCTACTTTCAGCTGGCGTACTTAGCAAAAACTCTGACTATCCTCGAAAGTGACGGCGAACTACTGAAACAAGTAGAGCAAGCCGCCGACGCCCGCTATCGCTCGGGCATGGGCACGCAGCAGGATGTCCTGCAAGCCCAGCTGCAAAAGACAAAGCTTGTCCGCGAAATCGCCATGCATCATCTCGACGTTGGGAAGCTTGAAGCCCAGCTCAAACAGCTTCTCAACCGCGCGCAGAATTCGCCGGACATCGAACCTGCCGATCTCAACGAGACGCCTCTTACGCAGACTTACGATGAGCTTCTCGCCGCGGTGAAAGCTCAAAACCCGGAGCTCGCAGCGTCGCAAAAGATGATCGACAAGCAGTCGCTCCAAGTGGATCTCGCCCGTAAGGATTTTTATCCCGACTTCAACGTGCAATACATGTGGCAGCGCACGGACCCCACTCAATTCCGGGCGTACTACATGCTGACGTTTGGAGTGAGAGTTCCTATCTACCGCGGACGCAAACAGCGTCCAGAGCTTGCGCAGGCGCAAGCAGAGCAGCTTCGCGCCCGCAGTGAATTCGAGGCGCAGTCGCAGCAACTTGCTTCTGAGCTGCGCGCACAATACGTCACCGCGCAGCAGACCGCTGAACTGCTCAAGATTCACCGGGAGGGGCTTTCGCCCCAATCGCGATCCGAGTTTCAAGCGGGTCTCGCGGCCTACCAATCGAACAAACAAGATTTCCAGGCGGTGCTGACTGCGTTCCTGGACGTGCTGCACCTTGATGAAGACTACTGGCAAAACCTGGCCGAATACGACACTGCCATCGCTCGGCTCGAACAGATGACTGGACTAGCGCTGCGATAGAAGAGGAGAAAGGCAATGCGGAATTATCGGACTGCTTTCGCTGTCGCCGTTCTGGCGAACATTGCGCTCATCGGGATTCTTGGGGGCCTGTGGTGGCGCTCGTCACGGCGGCCGAAGGTGAAAGCCGCAATGGCGGCTGGAGCCACTGAAATGGGCCAGAACTCTCCCAGCGGATTGGAGAGCACCCAGGTGGCTCCGCATGAGGTCACCCTCGTGCCGATCCAACTCTCGCCCGAACGGTTGCAAAGCATCGGCGTTCGGATGGGCCGCGTGCAAAGCAAGATTGTCGACGATGAAATCCGTGTCACCGGCAACGTCGCGGTCGACGAAACGCGGCTTGCCTACGTGCAACTGCGGTATTCCGGCTACATCCAGAAAGTCTTCGCGGATGCAACATACCAATATCTGCGCAAAGGACAGCCGCTTTTCACCATCTACAGTCCGGACCTCGTGGCCACCGAGCGCGAATATCTAGTAGCCAAACAAAACCAGCGGCACGTGGCGGGGAGCACGGTTCCCGGCGTCACCGAAAGCGCAGCCTCCCTTTTGGAGGCGGCGGCGGAACGGCTCAAACAGTGGGGCGTGCCGCAACGCGAGATTGCGCGGCTCGAATCCACTGGCCAAGTGCAGCAGGAGCTGGAAATCGATTCTCCGGTTTCGGGCTACATCACGGAACGCAACGCCCTGCCGAACCTTACGGTCCAGCCGGAAACGCACCTGTATACAGTCGCTGATCTTTCGGCTGTTTGGGTTTTCGCTGAAGTGTTCCAAAACGATTTGGGAAGAATCAAAGTCGCCGACCGGGCAACACTCACGGTAGATGCCTACCCCGGCCGCGTCTTCGAAGGCCGCGTGAACTTCCTTTACCCGCAGGTGGACATGACGACGCGGACCGTGCGTGCGCGCTTGGCGTTCTCAAATTCCGATCTGAAACTTACCCCCGGAATGTTTGTCAATGTTGCCTTGAAGGCTCCTGTGGGGAAAAAGTTGGTCATTCCCGCCAGCGGCGTTTTGCAATCTGGAATGCGGCAAATCGTATTCGTAAATCGGGGTGACGGTTATCTCGAACCGCGGGATGTGGAGCTCGGCGCTCGCGCCGGGGACGATTTCATTGTGTTGAAAGGGTTGAAAGAGGGAGAGGAAATCGTAACTTCCGCGAATTTCTTGATCGACTCAGAGAGCCAGCTACAAGCGGCCCTCGGGTCCTTCGTGCCGCCTCCACCGGGCGCCGGGTCAGCGGGGGCAATGAACGCGCCACAGACGAACATCGAACTAACCACCGACCCCGCGCCTCCGCGCAAGGGGAGCAACACGATTCGTGTGAAATTGAGCGACTCGAATGGCACTCCGATTTCTGGCGCGGAGGTTTCTGTCACCTTCTTTATGCCTGCCATGCCGGCGATGGGGATGGCTGCAATGCGCACGCCGGTCTCTCTTACTGACAAAGGAAATGGCATCTATGAGGGAGCTGGCCAGCTCGGAAGCGGCGGAACGTGGCAAGTGACAATCGTTGCGAAGAAGAACGGGCAGACCGTGGCCAGCAAACAACTCAGCGTGAACGCAACGGGAGGCATGTAACGTGATCGCCCGCTGGATCGATTGGTGCGCGCGGAATCGCTTCCTGGTATTCACGGGAACGCTTCTCCTCGTGCTCGCAGGAATCTGGTCGCTGCGACGGATTCCCTTGGATGCGTTGCCGGACATCTCCGATGTGCAAGTCATCATTCATACGCCCTGGGCCGGCCAGCCGCCGAGCCTTATCGAAGACCAGGTCACCTATCCCATCGTGACCAAGCTTCTCGCAGCGCCCCACGTCAAAGCGGTCCGTGCCCAAACAATGTTCGGAGATTCCTATGTCTTCGTCGTCTTCGAGGATGGGACCGATCTCTACTGGGCCCGGTCGCGCGTTCTTGAATACATGCAGCAGATCCAGGGAGGACTGCCAAGCAATGTCCATCCCGTCATCGGACCGGACGCCACAGGTGCGGGTTGGGTCTACGAATACGTCCTGCTGGATCGCTCGCATGAGCGCAGCTTGGCCGAATTGCGCAGCATTCAGGATTGGTATCTGCGCTACCAGTTCGAAACGGTCCCGGGCGTCGCCGAAGTCGCGACCATCGGTGGATTCGTCAAACAGTACCAGGTGAATCTCGATCCTAACAAACTGCGCGCCTACGCCATTCCTCTTTCCACAGTCATTGAAAAGGTTCGCTCTAGCACTAATGAAGTCGGCGGGCGAGTCCTCGAAATGGGCGGCGCGGAATACATGATTCGTGGCCTCGGGTATTTGCGTTCACTGAGCGACCTTGAAACTGTGCCCGTTGCCGCGAAGAACGGCACACCTGTCAGGATTCGCGACCTCGGCACTGTCACGTTCGGCCCGGACATTCGCGAAGGAGCTGCGGAATGGCAAGGCGAAGGCGAGACGGTAGCTGGAATTGTTGTCATGCGCGACGGCATGAACGCATTGAACGTCATCAACGGCGTGAAGAAAAAGCTGGCCGAAATCAAGCCATCTTTACCTCCCGGCGTCGAAGTCGTTGCCGGTTATGACCGTTCCGGGCTGATTCACGCTTCGATTGAAACGCTTCAGCGCGACTTGCTGGAAGAAGCGATCATCGTCAGCCTCGTCATCATCATCTTCCTTTTTCATTTCCGCTCCGCGCTCATTCCCATCCTCACTTTGCCGATTGCCGTGGTTGCATCCTTCATCCCGATGTACTACCTGCACGTCAGCTCGAACATCATGTCGCTCGGCGGCCTCGCGCTCGCCATTGGCGTCCTCGTCGATGCGGCCATCGTGATGGTCGAGAACGGCTACCGGCAACTTTCGGAGCACCAAGTTAATGCCTTGGCGCCAATTTCTGGACCGGAGCGGCGGAGGATTCTATTAGACTCCGCTAAACAGGTCGGCCCCGCCATCTTCTTCTCCTTGCTCATCATCGTCGTGTCGTTTCTTCCGGTTTTCTTGCTTGAAGCACAGGAAGGAAGAATGTTCCGGCCATTGGCCTGGACCAAGACGCTAGCCGTGGGATTCTCGTCCCTGCTGGCGATCACACTTGTCCCTGTGCTCATGGTTCTTTTTATTCGCGGGAGACTGCGACCGGAATCACAGAACCCGATTTCTCGGATCACGCAGGCGCTCTACTTGCCGGTACTGCGCCTTTGCCTCAGGTTTCGCAAGACCACTTTGCTGATCAATCTGATTTTTCTGGTCGTCACGCTTCCGCTCGCGCTCAAGATCGGCAGCCAATTCATGCCCCCGCTGTTCGAAGGCTCGGCGTTGTACATGCCCACGGCCCTGCCTGGAATTTCCATTCGGCAGGCAACGCAATTACTTCAGGAACAGGACCGCATCATTCGTACCTTCCCGGAAGTGGAAACTGTGTTTGGAACCATCGGAAGGTCGGACAGCGCCACTGACAACGCTCCACTCGATATGTACGACACCACGATCATGCTCAAGCCGCGTGAGCAGTGGCGTGCGGGGATGACCTACGAAAAGCTCATTCAGGCAATGGACGCCAAGCTTCAGTTTCCCGGCCTCTCCAACACCTGGACCATGCCTGTCGAAAACCGGCTCGACATGGAGCTCACCGGAATCAAAACGCCTCTCGGCATGAAGATACAGGGACCAACGCTCGAAGGCATCCAGCAGACCGGTACGCAGATACAACAAGTTCTGACAGGTCTTCCCGAGGTTCGATCCATTTTTTCAGAACGCGTCTCGCAAGGCTTCTATGTCAACGTCGAAGTAAACCGTGAGGAAGCGTCACGCTACGGCCTGACTGTCGCCGATGTGCAGCAGGCGGTCAGCTCAGGAATCGGCGGGGAAATGGTCACCGAAAACATCGAAGGCCGCGAGCGTTATCCCGTCAACGTCCGCTACAACCGCGACTTTCGTGACAACGTGGACGACCTCCGAAGAGTCCTTATCGCTACACCGTCCGGCGCACAAATCCCAATAGAGGAAGTGGCTCGAATCTCGTTTTCGCGCGGGCCCTCGATGATCCGTGACGAAGATGGAGCCCTTACCGGCTACGTCTACATTGACCTCAATTCGAGGAACTATGGCGATTTCGTGAAGTCCGCCAACAACATGCTGGTGCAAAAGCTTCATCTGCCCGCGGGTTACACCTACAAATGGGCGGGGGAATACGAGTTCGAATTGCGAGCCAAAGAACGGCTGCAAGTGATTTTGCCGGTCGTATTCTTCGTCATCTTCGTCCTCCTTTATATGGTGTTCCATTCCGTCGCGGAGTCGGCGGCGCTCATTTTTCCGACACTCTATGCGCTTACCGGCGGCTTAATCCTGCAGGAATTCCTCGGTTACAACTTCAGCGTTGCAGTCTGGGTCGGTTACATTGCGCTGTTTGGCATTGCTGTCGAGACGGGTGTGGTCATGGTCGTGTATCTCCACGAAGCTCTAAACCGCCGACTCGCAGGGGGACAACCGCTCCGGCATGAAGACATCGAGGAAGCCGTCATCGAGGGTGCCGTGCAGCGCCTCAGACCAAAACTCATGACCGTGAGCGTCGTGCTGGCCAGTCTTATTCCTATTCTGTGGGAAAGCGGCATCGGTTCGGACGTGATGAAGCCGATTGCAGCGCCGATTGTCGGCGGCATGATCACCTCCACCATTCATGTGCTCATTCTCGTACCGGTGTTCTTCGCGTTGATGAAAGAGCGCGCCTTGCGCCGCGGAACGCTCCGCCTCCAGGCCGAGGAGGCGACAAAGGATTGACAGCTCGGCAGCTTCAAGGTTCTGCAGCATGCCGGGCTGTGCGATGAAGAAGTTAAACCACAAGGAGCAAGGAAATGAAGAACAGAACGAAACTGGTCGCATCTCTACTCTTTGCGCTCGGAAGCACCGTTGCCGTCGCGCAGCAACAGTCGCTCACGGGGACGCTCACAGACTCTATGTGCGGTACCTCGCACATGGCCAAGGACAAGACTCCGGCTGAATGTACTCGGATGTGCGTCAAGGATGGCATGAAGTACGCACTGGCCGTGGACAAAAAACTCTACACTCTGGAAGGGCATGAAGCGGAGCTCGCCAAGCTGGCCGGGCAGAAGGTCACCGTCAAGGGAACCACGAACGACGGCACGGTTACTGTACAGTCCGTGGTCGCTGCCAAGTAAAGCCAGTCGCGCTCTGCAGTCCTGCGACTGCCCGCTATACTGGGATGATGAGCGAATTCGTTCCCACTCGCCGAGGAATTGTTGCCCAACGCGGAAAGCGGCTGGAATATTTCACCATCGCTTGGAATAGTCTCGAAGGCCTGGTCGGTGTCATAGCCGGACTGGTCGCCGGCAGCATCTCGCTCATAGGTTTCGGATTGGACAGTTTTATCGAGGTCACGTCCGGAGCAACTTTGCTTTGGAGAATGTCCGTCGATGCCGACCTACAAAACCGGGAACGGAACGAACAACTCAGTCTTAGAATCGTGGGAATCTGTTTCATCGGCCTTGCTATCTACATCGCGTACGAAGCTCAGCGTTCCCGGAATCGTACTGGCATGCGTTTCCCTAGTCGTTATGCCCGTGCTTTCGCGAGCCAAGAAGCGTGTGGGCCGCGAACTCGGCAGCGCGGCGATGAACGCAGATGCGAAGCAGACTGATTTCTGTGTCTACCTCTCCTTAATCTTGTTGGTAGGACTTGTCCTGAATGCGGTCGCAGGATGGTGGTGGGCCGACCCTGTCGCTGCACTAATCATGGTTCCCATTGTTGAGAAAGAAGGCCTAGCTGGAGTCAAAGGCGAAGTCTGCTGCAGTTCCTTCCCTGAAGCGAATCGGCCGAATTAGTGAAACACTACGGCCAACGATGTTGTATCGCTTGATGTCACAGGAGGTTACCGAACTGAGCTGCTCGGTCCGGGCGCTGCAAAATAGTTCTTGACCCCGGACTATGGTACGGGGTTTAGACTGAAGTCGTGATGAAGATGGAAGCGCTCACGATTGGCCGACTCGCCAGAGCGGTGGGAGTCAACCTTGAAACCGTCCGCTACTACGAACGGCGGGGACTCCTCCCAAAGCCTCCTCGCAGCGGGTCAGGCTATCGTCTTTTTCCCATGGAAGCCAAGCGCCGCCTTCGGTTCATTCGACGCGCGCAAGAACTGGGATTCTCACTTGGCGAGATTCGAGAGTTGCTTTCGCTTCGTGTCGCACCCACTGCAAAGAGTGCGGACGTGCGAAGACGAGCGCAAGCGAAGATTACGGATATTGAGGCAAAAATTAGGAGCCTTCAGTCCATGAAAAAGGCATTGCGTGAACTGACGCAGACCTGCTCAGGTTGCGGTCCCGTTCGAGACTGTCCGATCCTTGAGAACCTTGACGCGGAGGACAGATGAGCCGCGTCTGGAAACAAGGACTACTCTCGCTTCCCGGCATAGGCCTTTCGGCACTACCCAAGCTCGCGTGCCCCGTTTGCTGGCCTGCGTATGCAGGCTTGCTGAGTTCACTCGGCCTTGGTTTTCTCATATCAGCTGCCTACCTATTGCCGCTCACGATCGTATTCCTAACCCTTGCGCTGGTGGCTCTCGCATTCAGGGCTAAACGCCGCCGTGGATTGGGTCCGTTTCTAATTGGATTGATTGCGGCAATGAGTGTTTTGCTCGGTAAATTTGTCTCGGAGTCCAACGCTACGATCTACGGCGGGGTCGCAATGCTGGTTGTGGCCTCCGTGTGGAATGCCTGGCCGCGCGGCGAACGATTAGCGCAACCACCAGTTCTAGGGGCCAAGAAAGTTTAAGAGCGTTTGAGGAGGAGAAGACATGGCAACGAGAAAGAAGATCGAAATCTTCAGTGCTGGCTGCTCGACTTGCAAGGAGACGATCGAGCTGGTCAAGCGGCTGGCGGGTAGTTCGCACGAGGTAGTCATCCATGACATGCAGAAGGCCGAAGTTGCTTCCAAGGCGAAGCAGCACGGCGTTCGCAGCGTGCCAGCCGTTGTGATTGACGGCAAACTCGCCGCCTGCTGTGCGGGTCGCGGCCCCGACGAACAAGTCTTGCGTTCCGCGCTTGCCTGAGAGTTGATTTAGCGTGGATCAAACCGAGCAGCAGGTGCACCGGTCTTCTCATTTCCCGTTGTCTCGACTCAATTGAGCTGTACATTCAGTGACGCCGCGCTCAGCTGCATTTTTTCATAAGAAAAGAGCATTTCGGTGTGGTGCCGAATGATCGTGAATTTCTCGCAGAACATTACGTCTAAGTCTTTGAGAATCAGTCATCCGATTTTTTGATTTCACCAAAGAAGTTCGACAAATCATGCCGTTGGACCGAAGTTGGAACCAACGACTGAACTGGCATCATTTCGATGGCTGTACTAGAATGAAAATAAATATGTTGCGCGGTTCCCCAGTAGCTCAACGGTAGAGCATTCGGCTGTTAACAAACTTCAAAACCGTTGAATCGGCATCGCTTATACCGAGAAAACGCCGGTTTAACGGCCCCTCGTTGGAACCAAGTTGGAACCAGATTACAGGCGTGAACCACTACAATGAGACAGTTCAAAGAAGCCTTGCGGCTTTTTCATGGAGAGAGATTCCACAGCAACAGAGGAAGCCGATGCGTCAGTTCGTGGCCCGCACTTCGCTGATAAGGGGGATCCCGTCAAACGTATTTCTTCCGGTTGTAATGAATCGGCCTTTTTGTCATCGCTCATTTGCGATGGCCTCCGACCGCTTCACTCTTGTTGACCAACCCACGATCATGCTGCGCAGTGTGTCCCACCCGTCGGCGAAAACCAGAACCACATGCGGCACAACGAAGAGGATGTAGAACCACATGAGCCAGAAATGCCAGACACGCGCTGCGTTATACCCTCCAAAGATCGCAGCCAGCCAATGGAACTGCATGGGTTTGTGAATCGCCCAGCCTGTAGCGACGGAAAGGCACCCGGCGACTGGAATAGAGAAGTATGCTGCGCGCTGGAGCGCGTTGTATTTTGTGTTGAAACTAGGATGCGGCCATTTGCGGCACGTTAGTTTTGCGTAGGGAAATCCGAGGTAGTACCAAAACATCGCAAGCGCGTCCGACAGATCGGTCTGGCGAGGCAGCAACGAGCGCCAGCCTCCTCCCATGAGCAGCCCTGCAACGTATACCATGCCATTCAGCATG
>WNFT01015552.1_pt2 | contig 11048 bp, 9 predicted proteins | sample 5400191 | NCBI WGS metagenome assembly WNFT01 (sample SAMN13153359, study PRJNA577476) | soil metagenome | isolation source: 80 cm saprolite under Madrone tree | place: USA:California | collected 2016-06-14
CAGGATCGCCATGCGTGTTTCGACATCGGGCGGTTGGAGCTCAGCCGTAAGTCCCCATTCGAAACGGGAAACGAGTCTATGCTCGAGATTCGCAATCTCGGAAGGCGGGCGGTCGCTCGAGAGAACAATCTGTTTATGCCCGTCGAAAAGGGTGTTGAAGGTGTGAAAAAATTCCTCCTGCGAGCGCTCCTTGCCTCCGAGAAACTGGATGTCGTCGATCAGGAGCAGGTCCGCCTGTCGATAGCGTTTGCGAAACTTAACCAGGTTGTTGTGCTGAATTGCGTCGATAAATTCGTTGATAAAAAGTTCGCTCGAAAGGTACATGACCTTTGCATTTTTCTTTTTCATCCCAACGTATTGACCGATCGCCTGCATCAGGTGTGTCTTGCCGAGCCCGACCCCGCCGTAAATGAAGAGAGGGTTATACGTTCGTGCTGGAGATTGTGCGACCGCCAGACTCGCCGCATGCGCAATTTCGTTGTTCGGGCCGACGACGAATGATTCGAAACTATTCCGGGGATTAAGCCCGAGCGCGTTGCTGGTTTGCCCGCCGTCCCGGGGATTTTCCACGGCAAATTCCTTGCCCGGAATTTCAGGGAGACTCGCTTCATTGAGTCCCTCGGAAGCTGAGGAAAATTTTATTTTCCGCGGGGTGCCGAAAGCGGTGACGATGGCCGATTGCAACGCCGTGATATGGTTACTTTCGATCCAGAATTGATAGATGTTGTTTGGAACGCGAAACGTAAACGCGTCGTCGGTTGCCTGGACGAGCTTCACGGCGGAAAACCAGCGTTTGAATGTATCGGGACTCACCTGCGGCTTGAGTGCTGCCGACAATTTCTGCCAAAGCTGAGCGTAATTCTCGTCCATACCGACTTGTTAACAGCGTTAAGCAACCCGCCGCGCGAGAAGTGGAGGCAAAAGTTGCGAGGCAAAATGCAATTCGGCAGCGTTGCCTCCGGGCAGGTCTGGAAGCAAGCTCTTTCGGAAAATCTGTATTTTTACCGCGAAATACGAGGGAAGAACAGCGCTGGCAGCGGGATGTGAAGGCGGTGCCACAAAAGGAAGTGAATTATTCTTGGTCGATCCGATCGTTTTGGCGGGCATCATACTCATTCTAGCTTTTCGTAATTGCTCAAAATTGTTCACAACTTATTAACAGCTGCCCTGTTTTCCCCTCTGCCAGCGGCTTGAGATTAGAAACCGCGCGAAGATGCGACAAGAAAAAACCTCAACTTTTTTTTTGTCCGTGAATCAAAATAATCTTGACGAAAAATCCCAATGGGAGCTTGTCTGAATACGCTTGGCGATACTGTGCCCGGCAGTTGACCTGATTCTCCCGCGCGCGCAACGTTGCTCCCGAAGTAGCGGTCATCTCACTCGTGGCGGCTCCTGAAAATGCGTTCCAATTCTTTCCGCGGAATCAAGAACAAAGCGATGAACATACGCCTTGTTTTCCTTGCGACTGCAACTGCGCTTTTCGTTTCCGCCTCCTCCGTGCGGGCGGTTGATGAAATCCCCCCACCATTCGGGTTCCACTGGAATGACGCAATGACCAAGGTCGAGAAAGTCCTCCTCGGAGCAAAAGGCAAGATCGTTACGAGGGAACGAAAGGAGAAACGGGACGTTTGGACCGTCGAGGGACTTGTGCAGCCCGGTCTCAAGCGGACACTCTTTACTTTCAAGGAAAGTTTTCTGGTTGAGGTGGAATTGCAGTACGAATACCCAGACTGGAGCATCGAGCGTTACAACGAACGGATGGGCGAAATTCGCCGCTACTTTGATGCAAAATTCGGCACCGGAAAATTGGTGTCGCGCTCGCGCGACACCGACACCGATGTGATCCAGACGCTGGTAGGCTACCAATGGATTGTCGGCGGCACGATGCTCGAACTCTTCTATTTCTCTGCTCAGCGCGACCCGAATCTATTTCGCAGCATCACCGTCACCTACAAAGCGATTTGATAACGAATTAACGATTCTAACCCTTCAGCGTTTCCTTCTGCAATCGCTTCAACCGGCTGGACAGGCTCGCTTTCACAACCGAGCTCATCCGGTCGATAAACAAGATGCCGTTCAAATGATCCAGCTCATGCTGTAACGCGCGGGCGAGTAATCCCGACGCTTCAATCTGGACCGTTTCACCCTCGAGAGTTTCTGCTTCCACTTCTACTGAAACCGCACGATCGATTTCAGCAGTGATGTCGGGAAAACTCAGACAACCTTCGTTTCCGGAAGAGAACTCTTCGTTCAATCGGATTTTCGGATTGAGCAAGATGAGAGGCATCGCCTGCACCGGATCCAACTTCTGGCCATTTAGCATCATTGTGCTGGGTCGATCTTCGACCTGCGAAACGTCGAGCACGGTAAGCTGAAGGGCCGTGCCGACCTGTTGGGCGGCGAGGCCGATGCCATTCGCTGCCTGCATCGTCTCGAGCATGTCGGCTACGAGAGTGCGAATGCGCTCGTCGACTTGGTCGATCTCTTTCCCCTTCTTTCGCAAAATCGGGTTCCCGTATTTTACGATGGGCAATTTCATTTTTCGCCACGGGTGAAGGCGGGCAGGTTCTTCACCCCGGCCAGCTTCAACGCGTCCATCACTTTAATGATCGTTCCGAACGAGGCTTTCTTGTCTGCTTGCAAGGCCAGCGCGGATTTGCGTGTCGGCGGCAAATCCTTCACGGAGGTTTGCAGTTCCTCCGCGCTCACGACCCGGCCGTCGAGCCGGATTTCGTCGTTCTCGCTTACACTTACGATAGCGTGCTCGAGTTCAGCCGCCGCATTGGCCGCTGTCTTTGATTCTGGAAGGTTGATCTGAACTTCCGGCTGATCCTTTTTGAAAGTGGTCGAGACGACGAAGAAGATGAGGAGAATCGTCAGGATATCGACGAGCGAAACGATGATAATGGAGGGTGCCCGCCTTTTCCGGAGTGCGATCTTCATGGCTACACCAGCAAGTTGCGCGTCACACGAGCGGAGCGCTGGCCGGCACGGCTGAGCGCGTGGGCCGGCCCTCCTCGCGGCCAGTTCGACCGTAGTAGCACTTCGCGATTAAATCCGAGACGATCGATTCCATCTGGACCGAGAGGATTTCGACCTTTTTTGAAAAATAACTGAAGGCGATCAAGCTCGGCACTTCGATGGAAAGCCCGAAGATGGTGCAGTTCAGCGCCATGGAGATGCCGAGCGCCACTGCTTTGGTGTCGGCCGCACCGGTGCTCAACCCGAGCCCTGAGAAAACCTGCACGAGTCCCGAGACAGTGCCAATCAAACCGAGAAGGGGTGCGATGCCGGTCACCACTTCCAGAACGATCAGACCGCGCTCCAGCCGCACCAATTCGGCGCGCGCCCGCGTTTGGGCGAATTCGATGTTCTCGGAACGTGGCCAGCGCATATGCTGCAAGGCGACGCGCGTGATTCGGGCCAGCGAAGAATTGTCATCGTTGACAAGTCGCATGAGCCGCTCAGCGCTTCCTCCCGGCAGGAGCCGTTCGATTTCACTCTCGATCACCAGCGGTAAAACCTTTCTCTCGCGCAACGTCAGGATGCTTAAAACAATCGTTGCGACGGTGACAATCGAGCAGGCGAGCAGCGGCCACATGAAAAAGCCGCCCTTGGTGAAAAAGCTCACCATGGTCTGAAGTGTTTCTGTCATTGGTGGGAGGCGAACTCTTTCATCATTAGTTTGGGTAGTAGATAAAGTTATAATCAATATGCATTCTACCGTCTGGAAAGGTGGCAGTCAGGTCGGGCGGAATGGGAGGAATGTGCGCTTCCTGAAATGATTGCAAGCAGATGTTAGCGAAAGCTTCGTTCGCGGTGTTCAAGGCGACCCGCAAATTTTGCACGTGGCCTTCTGCATCCACCTCCGCCTCGATGATTACCGTTCCGATGCTGACCAAGTCTCTCTTCTTATCAAAGTAATAATACCAGCGCGAACCGATCGCGTCGGACACAGCCTTTTGGTATCGCCCGAGCGGCGTTCCAACAGCGTTCACGGCAGAAGGGCCACGATTTGTCAGGCCACCTTTAATGCGAGTTTCCTCTTTTTGCGCCTGAAAATTCGAAGCGGCCAGGTCGGGTCTTCGCTCCGACGCTACCGAGGGGTTTGAGTCTGCGACAATTGGGGGAGGAGTACGCTCTGTTTCCTCCGGTGCCTTGATCGGCGGAGGTGGGATGGTCTTCAAGAGCGCGAACTGTTCAGGCTCCGGTGTTGTGACGGGCGCGACTATCGGCGTAGGAAGGGATGCCGCTTTTGGTGGTCTGTTTACCTCGGATGGAGGTTTCGATTCCGGCGCGATAGTCGATTGCGTTTCGGGCTGCGGCTTCGATCCGTCGGTCGGGAGCGAATAGTCATGCGTCTCCAAATCCACGCTGGGACGATCTTTTCCATCCTGCGCCGGCAGTGGCAGATCACCCGTTGCGGGAAGTTTGCTCGCCGCGATCGAATTGGCGTTCGACTCGAAGGTCTGCTCCTTCGGCTTCTCCGCTGTTTGCTTGGACGGCGCCGTCTCCATAAACGGCGGATTCTTCGGGACGATGGGTGGTGGGGTCGCGGACAGATCAACGATGGTGAGCTCGACCGGCTTGTCCTCAAGCGGAAGAGCGGGGGTAAACGCACTGCCGAAGGCAGCGAGGGAGTACCCGATTACGAGATGCAGAAAGAGCGATATCACAATCGCCAGTCCAAGCGTCCGGTAATCTTTTGTTTGTTCCATCATTGAGTGAGACCGCGTACCATCAACGCCGCTCAACCATACTGGCCCCGCAACTTTGGAGCCTGCCAATTAACCGGATAATATCCCAGATCGCCTGGCCTACCAACTTTGCGCGTGGCGGACTTCATTTTGCCGGCACCGGGCGAACCGCGCCGCCTTTTCGCGCGTGATGAAATAGATATTGCTGCGCGTAGCCGCCGTGCGGTCCAAAGTAGGTTTCGCAGAAGACGCGCAGCTCTGTTGCGGTCATTTTTCGTTTTCGGGGAAAATATTCTTGTTTCAGAACGCGCTCGATCCACACGTCGATCGGGAAAGCTCGCAACCGCTCGTAGGCAAAGAGCATTACACAATTAGCAGCCTTTGCGCCCACGCCCGGCAGCCCACACAGATAAGCTCGCAAGGTCTCGTCCGGAAGCTGACGCCATTGTTCAAGATCGATTTCGCCGGAGATGATCAGGCGCGCCGTCCCGAGCAGATTCTTCGCCCGGTAACCGAGCGCACACGTCCGTAAATCCTGCTCGGTCAGGTTGGCGATTCGATGCGCGGGCGGGAATGAGTTAACTTCGAAATCGAAGATCCGCTGAGGTTTTCCGTAGCGCTTTCGCAACGTTCTCGAGATCTGGCGGATGTGCGCCACCTGTTTCATCGACGAGGTGATAAACGTCGCCAGACATTCCCAGCACGGCTGCCGAATGATCCGCAAGCCCCGGCAGAAAGAGCGGGCTTCGCGCATCACGGGATCGTTCGGGAACGAACGGCAGATTTGCCGGAGCGGATGATCCAGCGCGAAATAATTTCTGATAACCTCTCCGGTCGTGCCGGTGAAGAAGAGACGATTTCGCTGCTGCTCCACATAAACGCCGTCCGGGCCGATCGTTCCCGCGTAACCGTCACCACATCGTTCCCAATGAAAGACCTGACCGGAATCCAGCGTGCGCACCAGATCGAAATCCGTCGCCGCAACCTCTCGCAGTGAATCAGTTCGCACGTAGAATCATGCGCCAAGGAGCGGCGGTTTCCAAACCGCCGAAGAGGCGTCGAAAAGGTTGGGCTTTGACGAACCAGCGGGTTGGGTCGGCGGTTTGGAAATCGCCTCTCCGTATCAAAAACCGCTTTCCGGGTTCGAGAATTTCTGTCAGCTAACATCGACATGAATCCACGCCGCCGATCACCGTTGTGAAGGCCATAGTCCACAAGTCATAAATGCCCGAATCTGTCTTTAATTTACGCTTGTTGATCGATGCAGTCGTTCTGCTCGCCTATTTTTTTGGTATTGTTGCGCTTGGCCTTTGGGCCGGCCGGCGAAATAAGAACCTCCAGGATTTCGCGCTCGGTGGCCGGTCGATTCCGTGGTGGGCGGTTCTGGGCTCGATCATTGCAGCGGAAACGAGCGCCGCGACTTTTCTGGGAACGCCAGCCGAAGGCTTCAAAACGAGGGGCTACTTCTACGGCCAGCTCGTTATCGGCACGATCCTGGCGCGTATCGTGGTTGCCTTCACCTTCATCAAACCCTTCTACGACTATCGGGTCCAAAGCGTTTACGAATTTCTCACTGTCCGCTTCGGCACCAAGACCAAGAACATGGCGAGTGGGATTTTCCTCTTCACCCGTGTGCTAGGGATCGGCGTCCGCCTCTACCTCGGCGGCGCAATCATGGTGGTCATTTGGCGGTATCTCTTCCCGTCGCTGCCCGTGAATTTGAATACATATATCTGGGGCATTATTTTCGTCACCGTCGTCACTACGATTTATACGGCGGTTGGTGGAATCAAAGCTGTTGTCTGGACCGACCTGATCCAGGTCGTGCTGATGTTTAGCGCCGTGATTTTTGCAATTTTCCTGCTGCTTCGACACATTCCCGGAGGATTCGACACCGTAAAAGAGAACCTCGGCGGGCTAGGTAACATTAAATTCTTCCAGACTGGTTGGAATTCGCAGCTGCCGTTTGGCGCAGCAATGAAGGCGATGCTTGAAGAACCGTACACTCTGTTTGCCGCGTTTATCGGATCCACGTTGGTGACCATGGCAACTCACGGAACCGACCAGGACAGCGTTCAACGAATGCTGACGGCGCCAAATTACCGGAAGTCGCAACTCTCCCTCATTCTCAGCGGCGTAATGGATCTGCCGATCGCGATGGCGTTTCTGACGGTGGGGATTCTTCTTTCGGTTTACTACGCGGTGGTTCCAGGCACGACATTGCCTGCCGCCGATAACGAGCTTGCGACCAGCTTCACGAAGGATTTCTACCTCCCTTATATTCGCCCGGGCGCGAACGATCTTCAGGCGATTCGTGCCGCCAGGACTTCGACGGGGGTGTTCGGAATTCTCATGATCATTGTGGCGACCGTGGCGGCGAACGCGGTCCTCCACGACGCAAAGCTGACCATTATTCCGATCGCGATCGGAATCCTCGGCTACACCTATGGAGCATTGCTCGCAGTTTTTCTTCTAGGAATGTTAACACGGAGTCGCGGGTCTGATGGCGCCAACGTTGTGGCCATGATCGCCGGCATCAGCTCTGTGCTAGTCTTGTGCAAAATCACGATTCCCGCTTTTGATTTCCTCGCCCTTTTCACTGGAAAGATAGTGCCCGCCGAATGGAATTTCGGCTGGTTCATGCCCGAGTGGTGGCCGAAGATCGCATGGCCTTGGTTCGTCTGCGTGGGGTGCGTGGTCACGTTTGCTCTCAGCGTTCTTTTTCGCACGCCCCCGACCCAAATCGCGGCCGCCAAAGTTCACGTCGGAAATGCGCCTCCTCCGCCAAGTTAGCCCGCATCGAAAAGGGAGCGCCTCTACCTCTCGCAACCAAACCTCATAGCGATACCCTTGCGCTCGTTTCTATTCGCGGCTGCGACTCTTCTGGTTACGGTTGAAACCGTTTCTGCGGAGTCACCGAAAGACGCACCTACGCCCACGGCGAGCCGACAGGAGACAATTACACTGCAAAGGGAAATTTCGCATGAGGTGCGAATTCAGTACCTCTTGTTTCTGCCGGACGGCTACAAAAAGGGCACCGATCGTTGGCCGCTCATCCTTTACCTCCATGGCGGATCCCTCCGTGGGGGGGACATCGGCCAGATGAAAAGATGGGGGCTCGCGGAGAAGGTCGAAACTGACCCTAATTTCCCATTCATCGTGGTCTCGCCTCAATGTCACAAAGGCGAAATCTGGACCGACGTTGACGCGCTTGGCGCCGTACTCGACGAGGTGACCCGGACGCACCGTGTTGATCCAGACCGGGTCTATGTCACCGGGCACAGCATGGGCGGACGCGGAGCACTTTATGCGGCATATAGAATGCCAGATCGCTTTGCGGCGGTTGTCTCATTGGCTCCTGTGTCTCCCATCACAGGTTGGGCAGACAAGCTAGCAACGGCTCCACTCTGGTTGTTTCATGGAACAGAAGATCAATTCACGCCGCTAAGGGAGATCGAAGAACTGGTCCACGCCGTCGAAGCAGCCGGCGGCCAACCCAAATTGACCATGCTTCCGGGACGCGATCATTACATTCTCGACGTTTACGACCGATCTGATCTCTACAAATGGCTTGCTCAGCAAAGGAGGAAACACCACCCGGCAGGCGAGTGACGGTGCGACATAGCGAATGAAATCTACGATGCCGGCTTTTTGTCCGCCAGCTTGATTCCTAAATCACGAAGTTGACCTGGATCGACTTCGGCCGGCGACTGCGACATCAGGTCCATCCCGCGATTATTTTTTGGGAACGCCATGACGTCGCGGATCGATTGTTCGCCACAGATCAGCATCACAAGACGGTCGAGACCCATCGCGATTCCTCCATGCGGCGGAGCGCCCAGCTGGAGGGCTCGTAACAGGTGACCAAAGAGCACTTTCTGGTCATCTTCGGTAACGCCCAGCGTGGCGAACATTTTCTTCTGCAAGTCCGGTTCGTGAATACGGATACTTCCGCCTCCGATTTCAACGCCGTTCAAGACCACGTCGTATGCTTCCGCGCGCATCTCGCCGAGCTTCTTTTCATCGAGCAATGGCAAATCCTCGGCTTTCGGCCGGGTGAACGGATGATGGACCGCATTCCATTTGTTCTCTTCCGCGCTCCACTGCAGCAACGGGAAATCGGTGACCCAAAGAAAATCAAGCAGCTCCGAACCCTCGGTTAGTTTTTGAATTTCCGCGATGCGCAACCGAACCCGGCCGAGCACTTCGCAAGCGATCTCCCATTTGTCGGCAGCAAAAAAAACGCAGTCGCCTTCGACGATCTCCAGCTTGGAACGGAGGGCTTCTTTCTCGGCCGCCGAGAAAAACTTCACGATCGGCGATTTCCATTCGCCGTTTTCGATCTTGATGAAGGCGAGTCCTTTTGCGCCGAATGTTTTGGCAGTGGCCGTCAGTTCGTCGACCTGGCCGATGGTGATTCCGGCGAATCCCTTTGCATTGATTGCCTTGACCACGCCGCCGGCATCGAGCGCGCCCCGAAACATCTTGAATTCGCTCGCTCGGAAAACATCTGCGAGATCGACGATCTGCATTCCAAAACGGCGATCCGGCTTATCGCTGCCAAAGACGCTGATCGCCTCGCGATACGTCATTCGATCGAATGGTGTCTTGATCTCGATCTCGCGGGTGGCCTTGAAGATAGCCGCGAGCATTCCTTCAGTTAAGTTGAAAATATCCTCTGGCCCAACGAACGACGCCTCGACGTCGATTTGGGTGAACTCCGGCTGCCGATCCGCGCGCAGGTCTTCGTCGCGAAAACATTTCGCGATTTGAAAATATTTTTCGACGCCGGCGACCATGAGCAACTGCTTGTATTGCTGCGGCGCCTGCGGCAACGCGTAAAATTTTCCGGGAGTAAGACGGCTCGGAACCAGAAAATCGCGCGCACCTTCCGGGGTGCTCTTCGAAAGAATTGGCGTCTCGACTTCGATAAAGCCCTGCAAGTCGAAATAATCGCGGGTCGCTTTGGCTGCTTTGTGACGGAGCCGCAAATTGCGCGCGAGTTGGGGCCGGCGCAGATCAAAATAGCGATAGGTCAGGCGCAGGTCTTCGTTGTGGATCTCGCTATCGAGTTGGAAAGGCAGGTCGGCGGCTCGATTGAGAACGCGCAATTCGCTCGGGAGCACTTCGATGTCGCCAGTGGCAAGTTTGGGGTTCTCGGTCCCCGGCAGGCGCGGAGCGACCTTGCCGATGATCTGGATCACGTCTTCGCTGCGAAGCTGGTGCGATCGTTTCGCCACCTCGGCATTTTCTTCCGGGCGAAAGACGACCTGGGTCAGGCCCATCCGATCGCGCAGATCGACAAAGATCACTCCCCCATGGTCGCGAGACACATGGACCCAGCCGGCGAGGGTGACCTGCTTGCCGATGTCGGTCTTACGAAGTTCGTTACAGTGGTGGGTCCGGTCCATGATGCGCGATTAGCCTGCCCATTCTGAGCGAAACGGGGAATCTCGCAAGCGATGTCGGCGTCGAAAGTAGTTTGGGACGTTCAGAGAAATTCTTAACCCCGAAAGCTTTCGGGGATGACACGGATTAGAAAAAGAAAGCATGCAATGGGGAACCTTTCCCAATCTTCATCTGTGTTCTCCGCACTGCTGTCGTGGTGGCACTCTTTCCCATCCGTGTTATCCGCGTCATCCGCGGTTCAAGATTTCGGTTGCGGCTGCGCCGCGCCAGGTCATCCGCGGTTCAATTCTGTTCGTGATCGCTTGCGAATTCATGGCAGCTACAACTTGAATGACGCCTCACAGAGGAATATCAAGCTCTCTCAATGAATACGGTCGCCGGCGTCAGGCCTGCCCTTCGTCTTGCCTCCATCGATGCTTACCGCGGTCTGGTCATCCTTCTGATGATGGCCGAGGTCCTGAGTTTCTGCGCCGTTTCGCAGGCTCTGCCCGATTCCGGCTTTTGGAAATTCCTCTGCCACCATCAATCCCACGCCGAGTGGGTGGGCTGCTCGTTGCACGATCTCATCCAGCCGGGTTTCTGTTTCCTCGTCGGCGTGGTTTTGCCATTCTCAATCGCAAGCCGGCATGCGCGGGGAGCAACCTCTGGCGCGCTGGTGCGGCACGCTGCCATCCGATCGTTGATTCTCATCAGCCTCGGCATTTTCCTGGCCTCTCTTCACGTTCTCCCCTGGCGAGTGCATGTGGAGTTCGACGACACCCTCGCGCAAATCGGATTGGCCTACTGCATTTTGTTTCCGCTCGGCTTTTGCCGGCCCCGTTGCTGGTGGATTGCGCTGGCGGTGGTGCTGTTTGGTTACTGGTTGTTCTTCGCCCTCTACCCATTGCCCGGTCCAGACTTCGACTATGCGCGGGTCGGAGTCTCAAGAGAGTGGCTGGCAGA
>WNFT01005544.1_pt1 | contig 11047 bp, 8 predicted proteins | sample 5400191 | NCBI WGS metagenome assembly WNFT01 (sample SAMN13153359, study PRJNA577476) | soil metagenome | isolation source: 80 cm saprolite under Madrone tree | place: USA:California | collected 2016-06-14
TCGTCGGTGTTCGCCAGGTCCAATTGGGCGCGCTCACCCTTGGTGAGCTCCTACTGGTGATGGGCTACCTGGCGCAACTCTACGAACCCCTGAAGACGCTCGGGAAGAAATCAGCCACACTTCAGGGGCATCTGGCCAGTGTGGAAAGGGCCTTCTTCCTGCTCGACCAGACGCCCGACCTCGTCGAAAAGCCGAACGCCCGCTCCATTCTTCGGGCAACGGGCGGCGTTATCTGCCAGAATGTGTCTTTCGATTACACTTCTGGGCGCCACGCTCTGAAACACATTTCATTCGAGATCGAGCCTGGCACGCGAGTCGGCATTGCCGGCGTTACTGGGGCAGGGAAGTCGACGCTCGTCAACCTGCTGCTGCGTTTCTACGATCCCGCCGAAGGGCGTATTTTTCTCGATGGAGTTGATCTTCGCGACTACAAGCTGCCGGATCTGCGCAACCAGTCCGCAATCGTTACGCAGGATCCCGTTCTCTTCTCCTGCAGCATCGCGGAAAACATCGCCTATGCTCGGCCCGACGCCAGCATGCAGGAGATTATTGCCGCCACAAAGGCAGCGAACATTCACGAGTTCATCACAAATCTGCCGGCCGGTTACGAGACGCAAGTGGGCGAGCGCGGTATTCGCCTCTCCGGCGGTGAGCGTCAGCGCATCGCGCTTGCCCGCGCCTTCCTCAAAGATGCTCCCATCTTGATCCTCGATGAGCCTACCAGCTCCGTGGATTTGGAAACCGAGGCTGTAATTATGGAAGCGATGCGAAACCTGATGCAAGGCCGCACCTGTTTCTTGATTTCTCATCGCCTTAGTCCGCTAAAAGACTGCGACACCATCCTGCACATCGATCAGGGAAAACTCGTTCGCGCGACTTCTCCAAAATTCTTAATTGACCACGAAGAAAAATCCGTTGGTGTCGGTGCGACAACTTTCGGGAGACAGAACAATGCCTGAGCCTGCCGTCGAACTCGTGCGGTCGAATCTGTCGGAGCATCCGGCATCTCAGGCATGGAGCCAACTGCGACAAGGAGGCTCCGATCCAAGTGAAATCTTTGTTTTGAGTAAGCGCATAAAATCCTCGATTTACCGCCTGGTTGGTGCGTCCCCGACATGCTTCTCGGTTGTCGCAAAATACTGCCAGCGCCAAACCGCCCGTCATGAACGCATTATCTATGAAGAGATTCTGCCAAAACTGCCGGTTACCGCCCCGCGATTCTATGGGTTCCTCGCGGGGGAAACTGATTACGACTGGCTCTTCCTGGAAGATGTGCGGGGCGAGCGTTATTCACGCAAAAACGAGGCGCACTCCGTCTTGGCGGCACGCTGGCTGGGCCTCCTACACGCCTCAGCGGCCAACCTGGAGGCTTCCCAGATTCTGCCGGACCGTGGCCCAGGGTATTTTCTCGGCCAATTAAAAATAGCGCACCAGAGACTTTCGAACAGTCTGTCAACTCTCGATTTGACTCCCGCCGATTTCGCCGTTTTTGTAACCGTCGTTTCCCAATGCGCCTTCTTGGAGTCGCATTGGAGCCAGATCGAACGGTGGTGCGAGCGAATGCCCCGGACGCTCATTCACGGTGATTTCAAACCCAGAAATGCGGTGATTCGCCGTGATAGCAGAGGAACTGCCTTTCTTCCTTTCGATTGGGAAGCCAGTGGCTGGGGTGTGCCTGCTGCGGATCTTGCTTTCATTGATACCTCGGTCTATCACTCCGCAGTGCGAGGTATTTGGCCCGCTCTGAACGTTCAGGACATCCATTCGATGGCAGTCGTCGGGAAAATCTTCAGAGGGATCGCGGAATTGAATTGGGAGAGTCAGAAATTCGATCCGCGCTGGGAATTTTCCACCATCAAATTGCGCATTTATCAGGACCGCATGACCGAGGCCATCGGACTGGCCGGCTGGGAGAAGTGACTAGATGATTGAGCGAACCACTCCCGTGGAGTTTCCTGCCGGACCATTGACCGGCTCACAGCCGATCAGCGCGGATCACTTGAATACCGTGATGCTCGAGACCCTCGAAAGGGCTCTGACGCAATCGCGAGGTTGTCCCGTTCGGATTATTCAGCTTGACCGGGCGGCGTGCCAGCACGAGTCTACTTTTCACGGAGAACACCTTTTCGCGCGCCTTGAGAACGGCGAATCCATTCGCGTATTCCTCAAGGATTTGAGCCCCCAGCACCAGATAGAACAGGCGCGGAAGGTGCGCCAGTCGGACGCTCCTGCCAGCAACCAGGAACTGCGCGTTTACCAGACTATCCTTTCGAGACTTGAACTTGGAACCCCTGAACTCTACGCCTCTCGTTGGGACCGAGAGCGCGGAATCTACTGGATGTTTTTGGAAGACACCGGGTCTTCCCGGCTTCGTGATTGCCGGAACTTTATTCGTTGGGTACCGGCGGCGCATTGGGCCGCTCGCTTCCATGCGGCCACGCGCAATCTGCCTGCTTCGCAGACAAATTTCCTTCCTTCGTATGATGCGGCTCATTTCCGGCGTTGCGCCGCAAACATTCAGAAAATACTGCCGGACCTGGACTCGAAGGATCGCCAATTGATTGAGCGCGCCTACAACCACTTTGAGGGCAGGATCGATTGGTTGAACGGATTGTCACGCAGTGTCATCCACGGCCAGTTTTTTGGAAAGAACATCATGCTCCGCCCGAAAACTCACAAGCACCACATTGCTGTGATCGATTGGGAAACCGCCGCGCTAGGCCCAAGCACATTCGACCTGGTGAGCGTCAGCTCGGGCCGGTGGACGATCCGGGAAAGGGAGTCCATGTGGAGAGCTTATTTTGATCAGTACCAGGCCGAGACGCGCCTTGCACTGAATTGGGATTCTTTCTGTCTGGAACTGAGAGAAATGGAGCTTTACCAGGGGCTGGAATGGCTCGCCTGGTGGCGTAATCGCAGCGTCTCTCACAACTTTGGCAAGTGGGTGAAGGAATTGGGAAGAATCGTGAAAGACCATCCGGCGATGGCCTAGCTCGTTTGCTCTCGCTCGCTCCTTGCCCCGGAGAAACTTGGCGAAGGGGGTGCCTATGATACAGCTGCTTACTGACGGATCTTCTCTATCCCCGGCAAAGTCTTGGTGTCTCAGCAACCGAGGTCGGCCCCTCTCTGGGCAAATCGCATTTCGCGAAAGGAGTCTCGTCCGTCGTTCGGTCTTGATCGCTCTTCTCGCCGCTCTTCTTTCGGTTTTCTCTTTCCCGGCAGGAGCCCAGGGAATCGGAACGGTAACAGGCACAGTTACAGATGCGAAGGCAGCGCCCATACCGGGAGCCAAGGTCAAGCTAACGCCGCAATCCGATGGGCAGGGAACGGAAGTCACCACGGACGAAACGGGCGCCTTTTCTTTCGACAACCAGCCCGCTGGAGATTACACGCTGACGGTCATTGCCCCCGGTCTCAAACTCGCCGAGCGCAAAGTAACCGTCGGCACATCTCCGGTGCCCTCTATGCAGATCCGTCTGGAAGTTTTGCAGGTCACAGAGAAAGTGACCGTGTCGGCTGACGCCGTTCCCATCTCCCCGGAACAAAATGTTGACAGGTTTCATCTCGATGACAATTTCTTAGGCGGCCTGCCAATGTTGAACGGAGATCCGCTCGCGGTCGTTTCCATGTTCACCGATCCCGGCGTGGTAGGAGCCATGGGCCCTCAGCTTATTGTGGACGGCGTTCCCACTGACAGCCTGGCTTTGCCGCTCTCCAGCATCAAGAACATCTCCGTGAATCAGAATCCTTATTCCGCGGAATTTGGGCGCCCGGGTAAAGGGCGGATCGAAGTCAAGACAAAGCACCGGATTCATCAATTCCACGGAACTCTGTTCACGGACTTTTTGAATTCTGCCTTCGATGCCCGCAACACCTTTGCTTCGTCGGTTCCCCTTCACCAACGCGCCATCTCGGAGGGGGAGCTGGAGGGGCCAATCAGCAAGGCGGTCTCGTTTCTCATTTCTGCGCGTTATGACCTCAACAACGAAACCGCCGTTGTCGACGCACAGACTCTGTCTGGCCCGTTCGTTCAGAATTTTGGAGCTCCGCAGAGGAACACTCATCTCTTTGGGCGTCTGAATTTCAAGCTCAGCACGAATCACAAACTCAGCCTCACCTATAAATTCAAGAACAAGTTGCGCAAGAATCAGAACGTTGGCGCATTCGATTTGCCAGAGCGGGCCACCGACTACTTTGACCATGGGAACGAATTCAATCTCTTCGAGACGGCAACCCCAACTCCGGCACTCTTCAACGAATTCCGTTTGGCGTACCGGGAACGGCGTCAGGATACATCCAGCATTACCGATCAACCCGCCATTCTCGTCCCTGGGGCGTTTCAAAGCGGGGGAGCTCAGGTTTCCATACACCAGCAGGACTTTTTGGCTGATGCCGAAGACATCGTCACTTGGTCTCATGGAATGCACACTCTGCGATTCGGAGGCGGAGCCCGGCCCAGGTGGATTCGGGCAATGGACGCCTCGAACTTGGGCGGCACCTTTATTTTTTCGTGCCTATTTTCCACTCCAACCACTCCCTGTCCCTTTGCGTTCTCTCAAAACAGTCCAGCGCAATTCACCCAAAATATTGGCAACCCGCAGGTTTCCTTCGGGCAGCATGAGTTCTACTCCTTCGTGCAAGACGAAATGCGATTGCGGCCAAAGCTCTCTCTCATGCTTGGACTGCGCTATGAGGGGCAATCGAATGGGAATCGCTTCGACAACCTAGCGCCGCGGCTGGCCATTGCCTATGCCCCGGGAAATGCGCGTACTGTCATTCGCGCTGGCTTTGGAATTTTCTATGACCGGCAACCTGAGGTTATGGAGCAACAGGCGTTGCTTTATAATGGCATCCAGATCCAACAAATCGTAATCACGAACCCTTCCTTCCCCAATCCCTTTCCTCCCGGCACAACAGCCACCAGCGTCCCCTCGAGCTTGGTCAGAATTTCTCCGGAAATGATCTTTCCGTACCTCCTTCAGGGTAATTTCGCGGTCGAACGGAAGCTTGGAAAGGGAGAAAACTACTTCAGCGTGGATTTAACGACCGTGCGTGGTGTCCATCTCTACCGCATGAGAAACATCAATGCGCCCCTCCCGGGAACAACGGTGGGGCCGGATCCCTCCATCCTCAATCTGGATCAATTCGAGTCGGCCGGATTATCACGGAGCAACAGCGTGACCTTTGCGCTGCGCTTGCATCCCCGCAAGAATTTCAGTCTCTACTCTCAATACATTCTGTCGCGTTCGATGGACGATACCAGCGGAATGTTTTCCCTGCCTGCAAACAATTACGACCTGGGCCCCGAATGGGGTCGATCGGACTATGACCGCCGCCACCAATTCAATCTCGTTGGCATGTACGATTTACCCTGGGGCTTTCGGGTGGGAACCGTTGCCAGAGTAGCCTCTGGAATCCCCTTCAATATTACGACCGGGCTGGACGACAATCGCGATACCGTGTTCAATGACCGTCCACCGAGCGTCACGCGGAATACGGGTCATGGGCCAGGCTATGCCAATGTTGACTTGCGCTTCGGGAAAACCTTCCGCCTGAAGGGTCGCGACCACAACCCGAAGCAATTCGAATTGGCAGCCGATGCCTTCAACGTGCTGAATCATGCCAACTACAAGAATTTCGTTGGCATCGCGACGTCTCCACTTTTCGGCCGGCCCAATATTTCCGCTGATCCCGCCCGCCGCCTTCAACTCTCTCTGAGGTTCGTCTTCTAAGTTTCTGGAAAACTCAGTGTTCAAGGCCTCACAGGATTATCTTCGACGGAGGTTAATTGGCGCTTTATCAAGCATGGCGATCGGACAGCAATTGCTGAAGTTGGTAAGACGAAAGCCTGCCCCCGGCCTCACGGGGAATTCGCGGAGATCTAGGAAATGATTTCTTTCTCTGATATCTCTGGACCAATCATCTATGTTACTGAGAGATGGGCTGTCCCGTAGGCAGCCGATCCGGTTCTTAACTGCGAGCGCTGGCTTGCCATCCGTGCCGCGAAATTCGGGCCCGAAGCCAACTTTGTATCTAAGGGAGTGGGAGAGAAACCCACCGCGAAGGAATCTCAGCGGCAGAAAAAAAACGAGGGGCCATTGAGGGGCCAATAAGGATTCCTTTGCATTCCCTATTGTTCCTCTCCAGAAACTCGATTTTAAGTCCTTTGGAATCAGTAGACCTCGACATCGAGTTTCTGGCTCATACAACCACCCCGAAGGGGTGGCCAGTGCTTTTCAATTCCTTAGCGCTCCCCAGCATTTCTTCTAACTCCTTGAGATTCCGTTCGGTAGTGTTTTCGATTCCCACCGCCCCTACCAACCAACTGTTTCAGAATGAATAGCGTAGAAGTTTTGCGAGGCGACAGAAGGCGACAATAAGAGCTTCAGGGGTGGCACCTTTGGCTCGGTGGAACGAAGTCAAAGCAATCATTGGATAATGAATCGCGATCTGCGCGCCGTGACGGAGCCAGGATTTTAGAAGGGTGAAACGTCTGTTCGGGGACAGTGACACCTGAGTCGCTGAAACAAATTTCCAAAGTCCCGATCGGCGACGCGCTAGAGCTCGTTCCAATCCACACAACAGTTCGATTCGGGGGCCCGGTTTGCACCGTTCGCACCACGGAATTCTCGCTCCCTGTGGCAGCATGACACACATTTTAGCTTTTAACGGACAGATACCCAGCCTGGGCCTTTGCTGTTGCAAGGCGACACGATTGAAATTAGGCGGCACTGACCGCGAGCGCTCGGAATGACCTTAGAGGAGCGCGCGCAGCACCCTGCGAGCTTGCCGCCAATCACGACGGCGGGGCGTGCTTGGAGAAGGCCGCGAGCGGGAAAGAACATTGAATGGAGAAGTCTCTTGCCCAACGAATGCCCGAGCGAGATGCTGAACGAGAACAGGGTTGCACGGGGCGAACCGACAAAATGACTGGAATGGTGAAGAAAATTGACGTGCAAGGGTTTGGAATTATTGATGGCGCGGACGGTTCCAAGGTTCCCTTCATTTCGTCCGATGTCAGGAACCGTCGCGTTCTCGAACCGGGACAAAAAGTGATTTTCTCTGTTCGTAGAGTCAAGGACCAGGCGTTTGCCGAGAACGTCATGGTGATGGGAGAACGACACCACTGATGTGGCGGTGCGTGACAAACAGTTTCGGCGACACGAAAGCCCCGGCGCATAATTCTTTGAGTGCTCATCCTCGCTTCTCTTCCATCCGCAATTTCAGAGCTTCAAGCTCCTGCTTCGTCATGCCTTGCAGAGCCATCGCTGTGGCTAGATACAGGGCGGGAATGTGTTTCATTTTGTTGCCGTGTGCTACCTTGCGACGGAGCTTCTGTACCTCCGCGTCAGCACCCACTTTCAAGAACACTTCATACGCATCCGGGATGGATAGAGTCTTTTCGATCAGGCCATGCTTAACCAAAATGCGATAATACGAGGGTACCGTCAACGCAGATGGATGGGTCTGTGGAGCGGGCTTGATTTGTTTTCGGTGTTTCATTTGCAACTATGCTGACACGCTTTCTCAAGCCGGTCATTTTTTTGATGCCGTCTCAAAATGTCGGAACGGACTACAATCGCTCAAGGAAAACAACGAAGGCTGAAAACAAGTGCCCAATAGATGCGAGGCTCTTGTAGTGCCCCGATTGCGGACAAGTCTTGGGACCAGTGACGCCCGACCTATTACAGGGCACAGCTTGGCTGTATCATGCGTTGTACTCTCTTCGACATCGCCGAGCTTTTGGAATTGCAGAGGATACAGAGCCGGAACGGATACTACGGCACCAAACTCCTCCCAGATGGAGGTGGAAGACGCGAGAGGAGATTTGACTCCAATTCGGAGGACTGGAAATGATTGACAGTTGGACGAAGAAATCCGCCAACGGCAAAATTGTGACCTTCAAGATTGAGGGGGACAGGAAGTCCGGTTTTGTATACTCGGCGGGGATGGACGGGCGCAACGTCAAGGAAATCAGTGGTTCTCTTAAGGTGCTTACGCGCGAAGATGTGGAGACTATGTTCGTTAATTACGTTGCTGGAAATTAGGCCACGCTGATCCCTGGAGGCTACTCGGCACACCAATTGGGATATAATCATTAGTTAACTATCTCTCTATATTATCCCCATTTGGAGTTTGAATGCCGCCCTCTTGCATCGTGGAGGAAGCACAAAGCCTGTGCGGTGCAAGAGCGCGCGTACAAGAACTGGCCGAATTATGGCCCGGCGAGTACGTCATTGACAACGAAGAAACGGGTGAGCGAGTATTCGTTAGGGCAAACGACGAAAGGAAGAACTAAATGTTTATTTTTCCGAATCGCCCCGAGCAAGTTTTTCCACGAAGTGCTAATTCGAAGAAACGGCGAGGAAGAATTGCGGAATTAGAGCTGAAGGCGAAAGCCTACCAATGGAAACGCCAGAAATTCTTATAGCGAGAAAACTCTAGGCCCAGGTGCAGAGTGTTGCCTTCACGGCGTTCGCGCCACCTCACGATGCACTCAACTCGCTCGCCTGTATCCATTCGCTCCATTTTCACCAGCTCCCCGATTATGATCGGGAAGTTGGATGTGAGTGCAGCTCCGTGTTGGCTCACTTCCCGTACTAACGTCTCTTCCCCACAAGTCTGACTGGACGATTCAAGATACAGTCGTACTGGAATCGAGACCCGCTTGCGCGGGCCACGGCGTATCTGTCGGATTAGATCTCCGCCCCATCGGACTATGTCCAACAACTGGATTCGTTCCAGGTTACCTAAATCGCCGTGAGTTAGGCTCGTAGCAGTTGATTGATGAACAATTTCTTGCACAGAGCGTCTGCGTGCATCGCACGTTAGTTCACCTGCCTGGTCTCGTTCTTTAAATTGTTCCGCACATTCTTCGAGGTGTTCATAGCAGGGCTGGATGAAGTGCTCGCGGCAGTAGTCTCGTTTTCCCAAGGTAACCACGCTTGGACCGCTACAACTGGAAGTGGCGCATGAGGCACGCATGTTCAGTGGAGTGGGAACTCCCGTACTTGTGAAGAGATCCGAATGATGAGCGTGCGGCAACTCCCGATGCGGCCGAGGGAGCAGGACTTGCCCATCCCTTTTCGGCCCTCGGTCTGCCCCAGTCCGGGTAGAACCATGAGTTTGCTTTGCGGGTTCATTTAGGAGGGAGTTAGTCATTTTTATGGGTTCAAGCAAGGATGCCAGGAAATAAGCTTAACGGCCTTGAGATAAACTAGCAAGTACGGCTTCGTTCTCCTGGCTCACGTTGGAAAGGTTGTCGAGTACGGCGCGGACGATGTGCATCCGGTAGTAGACGTAGACAAAATACATCGCCAGCACAACCAGCAAAGGTACGCCTAGATTGCTGGCGTGGCTCGCGGCGCTGGCCAGACCAGCTAATGCCGCCGCCACAAGGAAGTACGGGAACGTCCATTCGTAGCAAGAGGACCAAATCTCTGTGAGGGGGCGTCCCTCCGCCAAGGAAATGACCAGCGAGACGAGCCCGGTGTTCAGCACCACGTACGCACAGGCTCCCAGCACCATCATCGCCGTCGTGGAATGCAATCCCAGCATCACGGGGACAGTATGCGAGGTCCAAAATGCCGCGGCGGTACAAACCGTCAGACATGCCGCATTGAAAAGCACCTGCACCGGCTTCGGCCGTGTCTGCGTTTTCCAGAGGGACTGGACGAGCGCCCCGCCGAGACCTATCAAAACGGTCTCGCCAAAGCTAAACCAAGCAAGGCCAATCAAAATAAAGACAAAGTTTATGGAGATCGTGGTCTTAAAGCCCGGCAGGCGAATCTTCATCGCGGAGCCCACCATCGCAAGCGCGAAGAACAGGACGAAGTGTCCGAGGTTTTCCGGATCCCATCGAAAGGCCGCGATGGCAAGTATCGCTCCGGCAAGGGCGGTCATGATTGCGACGTCGAGTTTGGCTTTGATGGGCATTGCCTTCTCCCTACTGCCAACCTGCATCGCAGCGCTCAATTCTCACCTTCTATCATGACGTTCAATGCCGTGGATGTCGTTTGGTTCGTTGCGTTACCCCAGACGACGCCCGTGCCCCAGACGACGCTGAAGCCACTGCTTGAGCTGGAGCCCCAACAGACACTGCTACCCCAAAGCACGGATGTACCGTTTACGAATACGTTCGTGCCCCAGACCACAGAGGTGTCCCAGACGGCGTCTGTTCCCCAAACAACGCTCGTTCCGTTAACTAAGTAAACGCTTTGGGTTGTAGGGTCGTACACCGCAGTTGGAGACGCAGCCGACGCACCGGCCAGATCGCTGCTGGATAGCGCAGCGGCAATATCCACGTAGCCGGCGCCAATGGTGAAAATGTCGTAGTAATCGGTATAGGTGATGCCCGTGGTCGGGTCCGTGGCACTGCTACTGGCCGGGAACGTCTTGGAAGCCGTCTTCATCAACCGGGCCTTCACCTGGTCCGGCGTGAGGTTTGGATTCTGTTGTAGCAGAAGTACGGCGGCGCCGCTGACCACGGGCGTCGCCATGCTGGTCCCGCTTAACCGCATATAAGATGTCGAGATCGTGTTCGCGGTCAGGCTTGACGTGGTGTTCTTCTTATTGTTCTTGTTATTGCCGCCCGAGCTCGTGGTGGTGGTCGTCGAGCTGGTGTACTCGCTCAGATAAACGTCCGTGGGGGAACCCAGCAGGGACGCATTCGGCGCCAGGGTGGAGACGACCTGATTTCCAGGCGCGACGATGTCAGGTTTCACCACATAGTCGTATGCCGTCGGTCCTTTCGAGCTGTAGCTCGCAATGGTGTCGTCAACGCGGGTCGGTGTGTTTGCCGTCTTCATCACGCCCGCTGTGATGACGTACGGGTCGTTGCCGGGAGCGGCGATCGTGCCGTAACCTGGCGTGCCCGCGCTGTCGTTACGGCCCTGGTTGCCCGCGGCGGCGAGCACCACGATGCCCGCATTCCAGGCAGCCTCGACTGCCTGACAGAGCGGATCGACCGTATAGCTCTCGTAGACCTGACGGCCAAGCGAAAGGTTGATCACTCGAATGTTGTAGGTGGATTTCAGGCTGATCGCGG
>WNFT01005791.1_pt1 | contig 11045 bp, 9 predicted proteins | sample 5400191 | NCBI WGS metagenome assembly WNFT01 (sample SAMN13153359, study PRJNA577476) | soil metagenome | isolation source: 80 cm saprolite under Madrone tree | place: USA:California | collected 2016-06-14
CCTTCGATGGTCTCGGCCATCGCAGCGGCTGGAAGGATCAGGGCGGCGGCGACGGCCAGCAGTCTCGAACAGGTCATCTGGGCTCCTCGGCGTTGAACGTCCGCGCTGCGACTAGCAAACGCCTCCCTCATGGTCAAGGCTTAGACTGTGGCAACCATTGAATTCTTCAGATCAACCGCAGAGCGCGCGGAGCGCGCAGAGATCTTTTGGTTTAAACCCCAAACCTCTGCGCGCTCTGCGCGCTCTGCGGTGAAGGCTTTCAGCCTCGGTTCGGAGTTACAGAGGCGGTCTTGGTGGACGTCGTGGGCTTCAGCTCGAGGTGCATCAAGTAGTCGCGCAAGGCGTCGATCTGCTGCTTGGCGTCGCCGTTGAACAGCTTGCTGGGCGAGGTGGGGTGCGCCTCGTCGCTGAAGTCCCAGAAGCTGGGCATCCGGGTGCCGTCGATCCCCCACCACGTGGCAGTTGATGCACTGCAGGTCCTTGAAGAGCTGGTCGGCCTCCTTGGCGGGCGCCCCGGTGAGCTGCTGCGCCTCCGCCGTCAGGTAGGGGAAGCTCTTGTTCGAGGAGGCGGCGAAGTAGTGCACCAGGGCGGTCGCGTCCGCGTCGGTGAAGTGGAAGGTCGGCATGCGCGCCGAGAGCCAGGGACGCAAGGTGGCCGGCGCTTTCAAGAACGCGAACAGCCAGGCCGGCTGCACCTTCGCTCCCTCGCCGGTGAGCACCGGCGGCGCGAAGGTGACGGTCTCGTCGTTGTAGAGGTCGCGGATCTTCCCGCCGCGATTTTCCACCACATGGCAGTTGCGGCAGCCGTTCCAGAAGACCAGCCGCTCCCCTTTGAACACCGCCGCGTGCAAGGGGTCCATCCCGGCGCGGTATTCGGGCGGCGGCGTCTCGCCGGTCTGGCCCTTGAGGAAGGTGAGGATGGAGAGCGCCTCCTCGTCGGTGAAGTCGAACTGCGGCATCCGGGTCTCGACCCGCTCGTAGCCGAAGATGCGCGGGACGTGCAGCTTCTCCCAGACCCAGTTGGCATAGGTCTGGTGGTGCTTGGGGTCCTCGGTGAAGTACTGCACGTCGCCGAAGTCGAGCAGCTCCACGCCTTTGCGCCCGTGCTCGGTCAGCTCGGTGCCGACCTTCTGCGCGTTCTCGAATCCCTTGATGCCGTGGCAACCAAAGCAGCCGTACTTGCCGATCAGCTCCTTGCCCTCCGCCGCCAGCTTCTGCTGCTCGCCTTTGCCTTGCTTCGGGGCGGGATAGGCATGATCGCTCTTCAGCGTCATCAGATACGCGGTGACGTTCGCCGCCTCCGCGTCGCCGAGGCGCAGGTCGGGCATCTTCGTCTCCGGCCACAGCGCTTTCGGGTTCTTGACCCAGGAATAGATCCACTCCGGCCGCGCCTTGTCGGCGATGTTCCAGAGGTTCGGCGCATAGTCGCGCTCCTCGCTGGCCTCGCTGCGCCGGGCGGCCGAGTCCTTCTCCGTCACGTGACAAGCGAGGCACCCGACGCTCTCGAACGTCTCCTTGCCCTTGGCGGGGTCGCCCTTCGGCGCGGACTGCGCGAGCAAAGGCGCCTTGTCGCTGTTCGACCAGAGGTAGGCGACGATCGCGGAAACCTCCTGGTCCCGCAGCCGGCGGTGCTGGGCCATCACCTCTTCCGGCTTCTGCGCCTCGGGATGGGGCACCGAGCTCGCGTCCACTGCGCCGGGCCAGAAGTTCGGCATCCGGGTAGCCGGTCTCCAGCCCTTGGGGTACGCGATCCAGGTCTGGAGCCAGCCCTGCGTGGTCTTGCTGGCGATGTTGGTGAGCGTGGGCCCGCGCTTCGCCAGCTCGTTGTATCCCTCGATCGGGTGGCAGCCCCAGCATCCTGCGTCGGTGAAGAGCTTCTTGCCCTTCGAGAGCAGCGGCGCATGCGAGAGCGTCAGCTGCTGCGAGTGGCACTTGTCGCACTTCGACTGCATGAACGCGCCCTTGTACTTCTTGCCCATCACCGTCACTTCGTCGGTGAGGGGGTCGTTCCAGTGGTGATCGTCCTCGCCGTGCCGGAAGGCGCGGTGGAGGACCCCCTTGGTCTGCGCGCCCTCCCCGCCGTGGCAGGTGGTGCAGCCGAAGTTCTCCGGAACGTGGCTCTTGACCAGAAGCTCCAACCGGTGCGGGTGCGTCCGGAAGACCGGCCTTACGTCGAACGGGTTCGCCTTCACCGCCTCGTCGAGCGCCGCCAGCGTCTCCTTGTCGGTGCAGGCCTGCGCCACCCGTTCCTCGAGGGGCTTCTCCTCGCCCTTCAGGGCGTCGAGCGCCGGGTTGCGCGAGATGCCCTTCCACCCGGTTTTCTGCTCCGTGAGCACCGCGCCCGCGCCGTCCTTCAGCACCGTCTTCGTCGTGGCGAGCGAGCGCGCCTGCGGGCCGCAGTAGACGGCGCCCAGCCCGGTCCACTTCTCCCAGTCGGCGCGCGGGCGACACTCGGTGGCCTGCGCCGGATCCATCGGCGAGGACTCCGCGGGCGCCTTGAACCCGCCGATGGGCACCGCCTCGGGCGGACGGGGCACGTCCTCGCAGAGCGCGTCGTGGATCTTCTGGTAGGACTCGATCACCTCGGGATCGAGGGCGAACTGCGCCTTCATGTCCGCCTCGGGCAGGTTCGCTTTCTTCGCCTGGAGGACTTCCCACGGCTCCGAGAACCCGCCCTTGCTGATCCCCACGTGGCAGTTCTGGCAGCGGTCGACCGTCTCCGACCCCCAGGAGTTCTTGAGGTTCGCGATCCAGTACTGCTCCATCTGCGGCAGCTTGCCGAGGCCGCTGAACGCCTGCAGCCGCTTGTCGATCTCCTGGATCGGCTTCTCGATGGCGCCGATCTTCGCCTGGGCCGCTTCGCGCCGCTGCACGAAGGCGAGCCGCCGCTCGGTGGCCGCCTTGTGCGCGGCGATCGCCGCAGTGTAGATCCTCGTCTTCTCCTCGATCTTCCTCTGCCAGTCGTCGAACCCCTTCTGCAGCTTCGCTTCCTCGGCGGCGTGGTTCTCGTGCCGGGCCTCGCGCAGCTTGTAGTAGACGGCGTCCTGGTCGGACTTGTCGAAGCCGAGGTAGAGCTTGGCTTCCTCTTCCTTCGACCGCGCGGTCTCCTCGGCCTTGAGCGCGGCCTCGTACTCCTTGCGCTGCTCGGGATTTCCGCTGATGGCCTCGTCGGCGGCCTTCAGCTCCGCCCGGGCAGCCTCGAGCTGCTGCTTGATCTCCGGCGTCTCCAGCCGCATCCGCGCCCGCTCCCGATCGGCCTTGAGGTGCGACTCCTCCAGCTTGAAGAAGTCGCGCTGGTAGTTCTTCCACGGGCGGCGCGAAACCACCTCGTCGTAGAGGGCCCAGGCGGTGCTGAGCGCGAGGAGCACGGCGAGGCCGACGAACGGCCACTTCAGGCTCTGCAGCTCGAGAGGTCGTCTCGCCATCGCTACACCTCAGCCACGCACGAAGTGAGGCGCGTATGTTGGGGGTTCGAAGGGGGAGCGAGCTCCCCCTTCGTCGAGGCGCCGCAGGCGCCGGATCGAAGAGCGGTCAGGGAAGGGTGGCGCGCGATCACCGCAGAGAGACTCATCAAATATTCAGGATGTTGGGGATGACGAGGATGTACTTGATGTTGAAGAGCAGGCGCAGAGCCATCTTCACCAGCACTCCCGTCATGATCATGAAGAGCGTTGCGACGAGCCCGTAGCGCAGCATGCCCAGCTGCCGCATCACCGGAGTGTCCTTCTTCCACTGCCAGAACGCGCCGGGGATCGCCACCAGCCAGCCGAGCACGCAGATGGCGCCGAAGAGCATGGCGCCCATCTCGCTGCGGATCCCGACGATGTAAGGCAGGTCGATGTTGACCAGCGGAACGACCTTGTGCGGGTCCCAGTAGTCCCAAGGCATGAACAGGTTCCAGCCCGGGCCGCGGAAGAAGACGCCGATGGTGATCATCCCCACCCACATGCCGAGGAACCCGACCAGGAAGGTGGCGATGGCGAACTTGCGCTCGCTCCAGGTGTAGTAGCCGTTGCCCCTCGGGTTGACGTCGACATAGGGGATCACCATCAGCCCGACGATGATCAGGGAGGGCAGCACCACACCGGCGATCCAGGGGTCGAAGTAGACCAGCATCTCTTGAAGGCCGAGGAAGTACCAGGGCGCTTTGGAGGGATTGGGCGTCTTGGTGGGATTCGCCGGGTCCTCCATGGGAGCGTCCACCGTGATGCTCCACACCATCAGCACCAGGAGCAGGACGCAGCCGGCGACGAACTCCGCGCGCACCAGATAGGGCCAGGTGTGCACCTTGTCCGGCAGGTCGGCGGCGGGCAGCGCGGCGCGCGCGCGTCCGGCCTGGACCTTCACTTCTTCCTGGTCCTGGATGACCGCCGGGTTGACGTTCTCAGCCATGCTGATCGCCCCTTCCCGTTGCCCGAATGGCTTGCGTGGGGGGTGCGGGGGGAGGCGCTCCGCCCCCCGCTCGAGGCGCCGCCGGCGCCGGATCGAAGAGCGTGCCGCGTATGGCAGAGCGGAGCTGCATTTCGAAGTGACTCACAGGGGACCTGAAATGCCGCCGTCTTTCCGGATGCGCCAGAAGTGCAGGATCATCAGGATCGAGGCGATGATCGGGATGAAGATGCAGTGCAGGACGTAGAAGCGGAGCAAGGTCGGCGCGCCCACCACCGTCCCCGCGGTCAGCAGCGCCCGCGCGTCGTAGCGCGGCGTCATCCCCAGCTGCGGTCCGAACGGTCCTTCGTTGCCCAGCAACGGCGTGGCGCGGGCCATGTTGGTGCCGACCGTCACCGCCCAGATCGCCAGCTGGTCCCAGGGCAGCAGGTATCCGGTGAACGAGAGCAGCAAAGTGAGCGTCAAGAGATTCACGCCCACCACCCAGTTGAACTCCCGGGGCGGCTTGTAGCTCCCGGTCATGAAGACCCGGAACATGTGCAGCCAGATGAAGATGACCATGCCGTGCGCCGACCAGCGGTGCATGTTGCGCATGATCATTCCGAAGGGGACGTCGAAGTCGAGGTACTTGACGTCCCAGTACGCGTACTCGCCGGTAGGCCGGTAGTAGAACATCAACACCACGCCGGTCACGACGGTGCACAGGTAGAGCAGGAAGGTGAGCCCGCCGGCGCACCAGGTGTGGCGGTAGCGGATCCCGTGCCGCCGCATCTTCGAGGGATGCAGGTGCAGCCAGACGTTGGCGCTGACCTGAAGGACGCGGTTGCGAGGGGTGTCCGCGTAGCCGTGGCGGAAGATCGAGCGCCAGACGTAGTTGTTGGTGAGCATCTCGCCGAGCGAGGTCCTGCGCTTCTCGGTTTCTGGCACGTTCAGGCTCCCGCTCCGGTGTACTTGGCGAACGCGTTGGGATCGTCCCACTGGCCGAGCTCGTACCGGTAGCGGAACGCCTTGTCGACGATCAGCTGGCCGTCGTCGCCGAGCGAGATCTTCACGCGCTCGAGCGGCCGCGGCGTGGGGCCTTCGAAGTTGACGCCGTCCTTGGTGTAGCCCGACCCATGGCACGGGCACTTGAACTTGTTCTCGGGTCCGAGCCAGCGCGGGGTGCAGCCGAGGTGGGTGCAGATCCCGAGGAGCGCGTAGAGGCCCTGCGGCGTGCGCACCACCCAGACGCGCTGCGACTTCATCCATTTTTCCGAGACGTCGCCCACCGTGTACTCGGTCGGGTAGCCTGCCTTGAAGCTGGTGGGCGGCTCGAAGAGGACGCGCGGGAAGAGCAGCCTGAGGATGGCTCCGCCGGCAGCCGCGAAGCAGGTGAGGATGGCGCCCCACCCTGCCAAGGAGACGAGATCGCGCCGCGACCAGATGAAGTTTCCGCTCTCTGCTTCGGGGATGCCTGGATTTCCGCCCGGCATTCAGCTCCCTCTGTGCAAGCCGCTGAGAAGAGAGGCCACTTCCTGACACGAACGCTCGCGGCCGGTCAAGCAGCCGGTCCACTCGTGCGGCAGGTTGCCGCACGTTGACCATCCGTCCCCGGCTCGGGTACTTGTGCCGTCATGGGCCCGCTCCTGAACTTCTGGGCGATCGTGTCGGTCCCCGACAACATCCCGATCGTCTTCATGCTGCTGCTCGTGGGGTACTTCACCTATCTGAGCTTCGACGAAGCGCGGAAGAACGATCGGCTGATCCGCGAAGGGCGGAAGGACCAGATCCTCCGCCGCATGCAGGACTGATCGCTCCCTGCACGCAGGACTGATCGGCCCCTGCTTCGCATCCCCCCGATGCAGCTGGGCGTTTGTCAAATTCCGTAGCGTCGCTGGAAAATTGCCGCACCGATGGACGGGCGAACGACGATGTGAGCGCCTCGCGCACCCGCTCCCCGGACGCACCATTCCCCCTCCCAGGACGGCACTTGCGGTCACGCAGGTGGCATTGACGCGCCGTGCGAGCCCTTGCCAGCATGGCCGCAATTACCGCAGTGAGGGTGAAAAAAATGCTGACCAACTCGTTCCGGTCCTTCGTGGTCTTCGCCGCAATGGCGCTCGCAGCGCCCTCGACGGCGTTCGCACTGCGCATGAAGACCCCAGGCTCTCCGACCCCGGTCAACGGCGTGATCTCGGCATGCGTCAACCACGAGGGTGAGGTAAGGGTCATCAACCCGAACTTTGGCGGCCGCTGCCGGAGCAGCGAGTCTCCCATCACCTGGAACCAGGTAGGTGCGCCAGGCCCGCAGGGCGCTGTTGGCCCCCAGGGCGCCGACGGCGCCCCCGGTCCCGCCGGCGCGGCCGGTGGCGCGGGCCCGGCCGGTCCCGCTGGCCCTACCGGTCCGTGGGGTCCTCAGGGTCCCGCCGGTTCTGCTGGTCCGGTCGGTCCGGCTGGCTCGGTTGGTCCCGCGGGTTCGGTTGGTCCCGCGGGTTCCGCTGGTCCTGCCGGCCCTGCTGGTCCGGTTGGCCCGGCTGGCTCGGTTGGTCCCGCGGGCTCGGTTGGTCCCGCGGGCTCGGTTGGTCCCGCGGGTTCGGCTGGTCCGGCTGGCCCTCCCGGTCCGGCTGGCCCCCAGGGTAACGTGGGTATGGAAGGTCCCCAGGGTCCCGCGGGACCGATGGGTCATGATGGTCTTCCGGGCGCCCCTGGCGCGACGGGGCCGCAAGGTCCCGCGGGCGCAGCGGGCGCAGTGGGCGCAGTGGGCGCAGCGGGTCCGCAGGGCGCAACCGGCTCGCAGGGCCCGGCAGGTGCGCAGGGTTTGACCGGCCCGCAGGGTGCAACGGGGCCGCAAGGCGCGGCCGGACCGCAGGGTCTCCAGGGTCTGGTGGGTCCGACCGGTCCCCAAGGGCCTGCCGGCATGCCCCAGATCGTCTCCGCCGTGGGCGCCGTCACCTCGCCGAACAACGGGAAGTGGAACAGCAACAGCGACAACTCGTGGCATTCCGTTCCGGAGCTCGATGTGAGCTGGACGATGGTGAACGCCGGCCCAGTGGCGATTTCGTTCAACCTCTCGGTCCCGATGAACGGTTCGATCGTGACCCGTCTCAAGCTCTTCGCCGGCGCCACCGCCACCGCCGTCGCCGGCACGAACGTGGTGGTGGGCAACACGGCGTACGCGGCGAACGTGGGCACATACTACACGACGCTCCCGGCGGGATCGCACAGGGTTATCTTGGAGTACCGCACCAACAGCGGGTTCCTGTTCGACCCCGGCGTGGACTACGAGTCTTCCCGTCTCCAGGTGATGTCGTTCGATCAGTAGACTGAGCGACCGCAATCTCGATCCCCGGCGGGCGACGCTGCCCGCCGGGGATTTTTCTTGCTCAGATCTTCCGCTGTGCAAACGCCTGGGGCATGTGCTTGCGCACCAGGCGAGCCAGCTCGTCGCCGTCGACGAGGTCCACGGGATTGCCGCGGGCGGCATCCCGCGCGTCCGAGGTGAAGCTCCCGAGCGTCACCAGCACGCCCTTCCCTACAAACTCCGCCCGTGCGGTCTCGATCATGTTCCGGACTTCGTCGGCGTCGGTGGGCGCCCCGGGCAGGCCGAAGAGGCCGTGCACGTAGAGACGGCCGCCGCGGATCGGCGTTGGATCGTTGGCGAAGAGATCGACGGTGGTCGAGCCCCGCTCGCTCCGCTCGGGACTGAAGCCCATCTCGGTGAAGAGGGTCAACAGCAGGCGCTGGAATCCCTCTACCCCGAATCCGCGGACCCAGGCCATCTGGCCGCGCCCGTCGTGCGCGAGGTTCTCCGGCGCCGCGGGTGAGACCGGCTGCCCGCGGCCGATCAGGAAGATCAGCAGAAAGCCGACCGCCGTGGCGACTACCGCGACGATCAGGATGCCCATGCGCCCTCGTCTCCCCCGGGGCCGCCCACGAGTCAAGCTGTCCTTGACACCCGGGGGCCGCAACGGTACAAGCCCGTCCCCCGCCGCACGGATCTCCCCGTGGGGCTGGGGATTTCGCACCGGAACGGGCCTGTAGCTCAGCTGGGAGAGCGCTAGAATCGCACTCTAGAGGTCACCGGTTCGATCCCGGTCAGGTCCAGTATTTTTCTAGTTCTTGGCGCGCGGATACATCAGGCCCGGGGGTCCAGGGGGAGGGGCCCCCGCCCCCTGGTGGAGGCCCCGCAGGGGCCGGATCGAAGAGCTAGCCACTACATCTGGGCGATTGGGACCAAGAGCAACGACCCATCAAAATGGACCAGCAGAAGCTCAAAGCGGAGATCCTCCGGCGGCGGACGTTCGCGATCATTTCGCATCCCGATGCGGGCAAGACGACGCTCACGGAGAAGCTGCTCCTGCACGGCGGGGCGATCCATCTCGCGGGCGCGGTGAAGGCTCGAGGGGCCCAGCGGCACGTCACCTCCGACTGGATGGAGCTGGAGAGGCAGCGCGGCATCTCGGTGACCAGCTCCGTGCTCCAGTTCGAGCACCGGGGCTTTCGCATCAACCTCCTCGACACGCCCGGCCACCAGGATTTTTCCGAGGACACGTATCGGACGCTCGCCGCGGCCGACGCGGCAGTGATGCTGATCGACAGCGCCAAGGGAGTCGAGGCCCAGACACGAAAGCTGTTCCAGGTCTGCCGGCGGCGCGGGATCCCCATCTTCACCTTCGTCAACAAGCTCGACCGGCTCGGACGCGAGCCGTTCGACAACCTGCACGAAGTGGAGGAGGTGCTCGGGATCCGGACCTGCCCCATGACCTGGCCGCTGGGGCAGGGGCAGGACTTCAAAGGCGTGGTGCAGCTCTTCGACCAGGGCTGGCAGCGCCGCGCGGCGGACGGCGGGTTGCCGGCGAAGGTGCGGGAGGAGATCGAGCTCCTGGCGGCGGCCGGCGATCCGTTCGACCAGCAGAAGGTGTTGAACGGCGAGCTGTCGCCGGCGTTCTTCGGATCGGCGATGACCGAAGTGGGGGTCGACGAGTTCCTCGACGCCTTCGTCCGGCTGGCTCCTCCGCCGGGCCCCCGTCTGCGCATCGACGGGAGCACGGTGGTTCCGACGGTGGCGGAGTTCTCCGGATTCGTCTTCAAGATCCAGGCGAACATGGATCCCGCCCACCGCGACCGGCTCGCCTTCCTGCGCGTCTGCTCGGGCCGGTTCTACCGGGGCATGGATGCGCGCCTGCCGCGCGATGAAAAGCCGCTGCGGCTCTCCATGCCGCACCAGCTCTTCGGCGCGGAGCGGCAGGTGATCGAGGAAGCCTGGCCCGGCGACGTGATCGGGCTGTTCGACACCGGCGCTCTGCGGATCGGGGACACCCTCTGCGAGGGCACCGCGTTCGAGTATGCCGAGCTCCCCAGGTTCTCTCCGGAGATCTTCGCCCGGGTCCGGGCGAAGGATGCCCTCAAGCGCAAGCAGTTCGAGAAAGGCCTCGAGCAGCTCTCGCAAGAGGGGGCCATCCAGATCTTCCAGGCGCGCGGCGGGGGAATGCGCGATCCGATCGTCGGCGCCGTCGGCGCGCTGCAGCTGGAGGTCCTCCAGTATCGGCTGCTGCACGAATACGGCGCGGACCTCCTGCTGGAGCGCCTGCCCTACCAGGTCGCGCGCTGGGTGGGAGGCGCGGACTTCGATCCGGGCCGCTTCGAGGCGGAGGTGGACGCCCTCTGCGTCGAGGACCGCGATCAGAACCCCATCGCCCTGTTCAAAAGCGAATGGAACCTGAATTACGCGATCGGCCGGCACCCCGTCTGGACCTGGTCGCCGACCGCGCCGGTGACGCCCTTGTCGAAACGTAAGTCGGTTCGCGCCTGACGGGGTTCCCTACAGGCGACCGCTGACTACCTTGTCCGACGTGGAGTCCCGGAACCTCACCATCGTCTTCGCCGGCCTGTGCGGCTACGCGGACCGGCTCGGCGCCCTCACCTGGGAGGAATCGCAGCGGATGCTGCGGATCCACGAGGCCCTGGTCGATCCCGCCTTCCGCCGGTTCGGCGGGCGCAGGATCAAGCAGACCGGCGGCACCTTCCTGGTGGCGTTCGATTCGCCGACCCAGGCGGTGCTCTGCGCCGCCGCCCTGCGCGACCGGGTGCGCCGGTTCGACGACGGCGTGCCCCCCGAGCGAAGGCTGCAGGCGCGCGTCGGGATCCACCTCGGCGAGGTGCGGATCGACCGGGGGGACGTGTTTGGCGAGCCGGTCAACATCGCCTCCCGGATCGAGGCCCAGGCGGGACCGGGAGAGGTGCTGTTCGGCGAGTCGGTCTGGCTCTCGATGAACCGGGCCGAGGTGCGGGCCGAGGACTCGGGAGAGCGCCAGCTCAAGGGTGTTCCCGAGCCGATCCGCGTGTTCCGCCTGCTCGGCGCGCTCTCGCCATTGCCGGAGCTGGGTCCTTTGCCCTCTCCGGACGGCGCCGAGGTGCACGGCGAGATCTCGCGCCATCTGCGCGCGGCGGCCCAGGCCGCTGCGCGCCAGGCCGAGGATGTGTTGCCGAGGTTGCCCGACAAGGTCCGCGTCTTCGTCGGCGCCGGGCTCGCCGCCATGATGGCGGTCGCCACCGCTTTCTTCGCGCTGGCGAGGCTCGGGGCGCTGCCGTGAAACGGCCCGAGAAGAACCTCGTCCTCCTGCTCTCGGACATGAAGGAGTTCACGGCCCGGACCAGCCGGCAGACCCGCGACGAGA
>WNFT01014084.1_pt1 | contig 11044 bp, 8 predicted proteins | sample 5400191 | NCBI WGS metagenome assembly WNFT01 (sample SAMN13153359, study PRJNA577476) | soil metagenome | isolation source: 80 cm saprolite under Madrone tree | place: USA:California | collected 2016-06-14
CAGCGCTTTCGTTTTCAAATAAACGATGAGTAGGGCCAGGCCCATCGTCAACTGGGGGAAAATGTAGTGAAAGGTGATTGTAAAAGCGAAGTGCAGCCGATGCACTCCGAGCGCGTGTTCCATGAAACTACCTCAAAGCCCGCTAAGCGCAAGGCCGTACGGGAAGACAAGGCGACCAGGCCGGGGGTAAACGTTACACCTCATTCTGCCACCTGCAGAGTGAGCAGCATAATTAATCCTCTAGCTAGGCATTATCCGTGCCGCTCGAACGAGCCGTCGCAGGGCGAATACGTCGCTCAACCCTTGATGGCGGCACGAATTTTAGGCGTACCCACAATGGCGTTCTTCAACTCCGAGTCGCTGTTCACCAGCTCCACAACCGCTCGTGTGATCTGGTCATCGGTTTCGGATGCCGTGCGGATATCCACGGGATAACGGACGATGAATTCCACGCCGGTGTCAGAAAGCTGGAGCTTGGCTTCAGGTCTAGGTGATTTCAACTGTATTTCGGTCTGGCGTTCGATGCCGCCCAACTGCCGCTCAATTCCCTCGCGATATTGTTCGTAAACGGAATTCACCGCGCTGGAGAGCTTGTCTTGCACCAGTTTGTAGTTGCCGCTCGGAGCCAGAGTCACAGCGAGTTCATGCCACGTGTATTCCGTGCCTGGAATCTGCTTGAACAGCGGCGTACCAGCCTGAAACAAGACGGAGTTTGAGAACACGACGATGCGGCCAGTGGGATCGAGATCTATACCGACTCCCGCGAGTTCCATGATGTACAAACGCACCAAACCTATGTCCACGACATCGCCGGTCACCCCCGCGATGCTGATGCGATCGCCCACACGGATTCCATATCGCCCCACCACAAAAAAGTACGCCGCCACGGATAGAAGCACCGCTTGCAAGCCCACGGCGATACCCGCAGTCACAAAGCCGGCGAAGGTGGCCAGCGAACTGAACTCGCTCACGAAGCCCATGATCAGTACGACGCCAACCAGAAAGCCCATTACGAAGCGGCGCAGTAGAAGAAATTGACGCCTTCGCCGGGGCTCACGGATGTAGCGGAATGTCAGTTTGCGCCACACCTCGGAAAGAATTGCGACGAATCCAAGCGCGAGAGCGATCCCGATCACACGTACCAGCAGCGAGCTCAACGTGTCCATGGATTCCCGTACGATCGATCTCCGCCACTCTATGTGTGTGGCGCGCGCCTGGTCGAGCAGCATGATTTCCTGGCTGAGCGGCATGGAAGCACTGGATAGCTGTTTGAACCTGGTGATGAGATCCTGGTATTGCGAGCGCGCCCCTGTTTCTCCCGTGTTTTCGGGGCTGCCCTGCTGGTTGGCGAGATCCCGGCCGCGTTGAATGATCGCGATTAAACTTTCGCGAAGCGGCTTTCGCAGGTTTTCCGCGTCTTGTCGCAGGCGCTCGGTTTCCTTCATCATTTGATCGATGTCGTGCACGCTGCGCATGCGCCCCATCAAGATGAGCGCCTGGCCGATCAGACCGGACGAACTAGCCAGTGGCGATGGATTCGCTTTCGGAGTCGATTTCGGCATGCCTTTATCCGCGAAAACTTCCGGCACAGAGCGAGCTAGTTGGTTGATGCTGCCTTCCAGGCCCTCGCCTGCCGTGTCTGTGCTGTCTTCCTCGAACGCCGTCATTTTCTGAACGGCGTCTTGCACAGTTTTTTCGAGGGACAATTCTCCTTGGAGGTTGTCGCGTTGCGCGAGCAACGCTTTTTTCTTGGCTGGCGAGGCAGAGACTATCTGTTTGTTCACTTCGCCCAGCCTGGTTTGTATGGCATCAATTTCCGCAGCGATCTGTGCCGCAACCTGCGAAAGACTTTGCTTCTGCGCGGGCGGCTTTGTCGCTTGGTTCGCGTTCGGTGCTTTTTCGTTCGCTCGAAGCAATGCTGCTTCCGCACGCGCGGACTGAAATGCCAGGCGCACTACTTCGGCCGCCAGATTTCGCGTAGTGTCCTCATAAATGGCGTCGCTTGGCAGACCCGTCGCCTCCACCTTGGTTGTGGCATCGCGGTACCATGTGATGACGCCATTTAGATGGCCGAGAATGGCGTCGCGATTTAACGCCGGCATTTCTTGGGCGAGCGACGTCGAAAGCGCGGCGACTAGAGTCAAAAGCAAAGCAATCCACGAATATCTGCACCACCAATTAGCAAAGTTTTTCATGCGTGTTCTGTCGCCCTCGGGAATTCCTAGATATGACGCTTGAACAGCGGAGAAAGGTGTAAAGCAGACGTTGGACAGAAAAACGCCGTACAATATCGCCGTGACGGATAGCGTGCAATTGCCCGTGCTACAGAAGCCCAGCGCCGTCGCAGGGCTTTTCAATCGTGTCTTCGGTTTCTTGGTTGGCCTGGGGATCGGGCCGACATACATGCAGCTCCTGCAGGTACGGGGGCGCAAAACAGGACGCGTTAGTTCCTTGCCGGTGAATCTGCTTCAGTTCAAAAGCAAGTCTTATCTGGTTGCGCCTCGCGGCAAAACGCAATGGGTGCGCAACGCTGAAGTGACTGGCGAAATTCTGCTCAAGCGCGGAAGCGCCGAGCGCAAGTACCGGCTGCAGCCCGTCCCCGACGCAGACAAGCCGGAGATACTGAAACTGTACCTCGACAGCTACGAATCCGCAGTGCAGCGTTTTTTTCCAGTGCGTGCCGGTTCGCCCGCCGAAAGCTTCCGCCCGATCGCATCGAGCTATCCTGTATTTGAACTGCTTCCCGCATAACTCACTTGTGTTGCTGTGTCGTCGGTTCATACAGCACATCTACAGAAAACCGCGTACGCCAGGAATTGGGGAATTTCCCGCCAACGAATTCGAGGATTCACCTGCTTGTGAATCCTGCCTGCGCCGGTAAGCTGCGATCAGAAACACTGGCAGACCCACCTTCGCCGGGAATAAGAGTCTCAATCGACATCCTGAGAAAAGATGCTGCCGAATTGGTATGGCTTGAAGCCGCCTACGATTTGGAGACTGCGAAGTCTCGCGTGAAGGAAATAGCTGCTAGATCTGACGGAGAGTACGTGATTTTCGATCAGCGTAGTCGACGCATTGTCGCGAGCTTCACTGCTCCCAGCGCTCGGGCCTAGTGCCGTCACAACCCACCGAACTTTTCTGCGGAAATGGAAATGATTAGGAAGGCATTAGGACAGCGCGAGCCTGCCAGATCAAGTTCTGCATGCCGTCCGGCTTCGAGAAGACCGCCGTCACGCCAGAAGCCAGCGCCTGCTTCTCCGCCGCGCTGCTGTGATAACACGTCAGCATCATCAAAGGAACTCGCGGGAACAGCCGCTTGAGTTCGCGCGCGGCTTCCAAGCCGTCCATCACCGGCATGCGCAAATCCAGGACAATCAGATCGGGCGAGAGTTTCTTGGCCTTGGTGATTGCGTCAAAACCGTCCTCCGCTTCACCACACACGGTGAACCCGGGCTGGCGCTCAAATGCCACGCGAAGGGCCCTTCGAATCGCTGGATGATCGTCAACAATGAGTACAGATGCCAGAAAGCTCCCTGTTGCATTACGCTGTCGTATTTTCCCCGGCTGGAATCGCCACGATGACATTTAGTCACGAGGCATGCCGCTCCGCAAGCAGGGATTCACCTTAGTACTCTTTCTTTGCGCGCTTACGGCCACTTGACGCTCTACCGTAAATGTTAAATCTGTTGGCGCTTCCACCGTCCTCTCTTGAACAGAACAACTCCGGCGGCGGCAATCGCTGCTTCCGCAATCACGATCGAGAGGAAGACTCCCTTTGAGCGCATGTGCAGCGGAATCGCCAACGCATATGCCAGAGGAATTTCCAGAAGCCAGAAGCCAAAAAAGTTCACGATCGTCGGAGTCACTGTATCGCCCGCGCCGTTGAAGGCTTGCAGCATCACCATGCCATACGCGTAGCCAATATTCCCGTAGCTCAGAATGCGCAAACAGGACGCTGCCAGCGGTACCACTTCGGGATCGTGCGTGAATAATCGCACAGCCGGCTCCGCGAAAAAGATGAAGAACACACCGATAACGCCGAGGAACAGCATGTTGTAGAAGCCGGTGCGCCATACCGACGTTGCCGCTCGCTCCGGTTGTTTCGCGCCCAGATTTTGGCCAACCAGAGTCGCGGCGGCATTGCTGAGCCCCCAACTGGGCAGAATGATGAAAATCAGGATGCGGATCGCGATCGTGTAGCCAGCAAGTGCCGCGGACCCGAACAGGCTGACGATGCGCACAAGCCCAATCCAACTTGTATGCGCGATCGCGAATTGCAAAATGCCGGTCAGCGACACGCGCACTAGTTTCCACAACACCCCAAGTTCCAGGCGAAGTTGTTGGCGCAAGATGCGGATGCGTTCCGTGCCGCGCAGCAGCCGGTAAAATTGATACAGCACGCCGATGCTGCGCCCGGTGAACGTGGCCAGAGCTGCGCCGGTCACGCCGAGCTTCGGGAAAGGTCCCCAGCCGAAAATCAGGCATGGATCGAGAACCAGATTGATGATGTTCGACACCCACAGCAGACGCATGGCGATTGCAGCGTCGCCCGCGCCTCGAAATATCGCGTTATTGAGAAACAGCAGCATGATCGCGCCGCTGCCGCCCAGCGCGATGCGTGCGTACCCGCCACCGACCGCAACAATCTGCGGCGACGCGCCCATCAAGCTGAGCAACCGCGGACCGAGGAACATGCACGGAACGCCGATCAGCAACGAGATCGCGATACCAATGATGATGGCTTGTACGCCGGCAACTGCCGCGCCCTCTGGATCCTTCTCGCCGATGCGCCGCGCGACCATCGCCGTCGTCGAGAGGCTCAACCCAAGCCCTACCGCGAAAACCAGACTCAGCAGCGACTCCGTGAGACCGACCGTGGCCACGGCATCCGCACCGAGCCGCCCGACCCAGAAAACGTCGACCACTGCGAATAGCGACTCCAGCACCATCTCCAGGACCATCGGGATCGCGAGCAGGAGAATGGCTCTATTGAGACTTCCTGTCGTGAAATCCTGATGCGAACCGCGCAGCGCTTCGCCAATGGACTTCCAAATAGAAACTGGCGGCGGTGCGGCCGTGAGTTCTTGCGTTTCCATATACGCCTATACATTTCTGCGAAAGCGCGGCTTGCACCGGCTTGCGCGGCTGCTGCAATTAAATGTGTAGAAACGGGAGGGCGAACGATCCGCCTAAGCGGCGGTTACGCGACAGCGACGAACGAGATGTAACGAGGGATGAACATCTTCATTTCCTGGAAAGCTCCGATGCCAGGATTGTAGCTTGCGCGGCGCCGGTTTGCCTAGCGAAAATTGCGGCACCTGGCGGCGTCGAGCAGGCAGTCGGCGACGCGCGCTACTTGAGCCATCTCTGCCACATCGTGGACGCGTACGATGTGCGCCCCGCCAAGAATGCTGGCCGTCACCGTCGCGGCCGTCGCCCACAAACGCTCCTCGGCGGGCGCTGATTTGCCATCGCGAGCAAGCGTGGCACCCAGAAATCCCTTGCGCGACGTTCCCACCAGCAGGGGATAGCCGAGCTTCGCAAGTTCGGCCAGCTTCCGCAGCAGCTCATAGTTTTGCTCGAAGCTCTTACCGAATCCGATGCCCGGATCGACGATGATTTGCGATTTGGCTACGCCCGCTTTTCGAGCTAGGGAGATTGACGCCCGCAAACCCTTGGTAACGTCCTTCATCACATCGCGCGCAAAGGGTTTCTTCTGCATCGTCTCCGGCTCGCCGCGCATGTGCATAAGGATCAACGGAACGCCCCGGCGATGCGCCACTTTCGCAATGCGCGGGTCATTTCGCAGGCCAGAGACATCGTTGATGATTTGCGCGCCCGCGCTGACGGCGGCTTCCGCCACTTCCGATTTTCGCGTGTCGATGGAAATAGGAATCTGTAGCGCCCCGCGCAGGCCTTCCAACACTGGCAGAATACGCGCCATTTCCGTCTCCGCCGGTGTGCCCGTTGAGCCTGGTCGCGTCGATTCCGCTCCGATGTCGAGCATGTCGGCCCCCGCGCGTTCCATTTCCAAAGCATGGGTGATCGCGCGCTGCGGGTCTAAAAATTCGCCGCCATCAGAAAAACTGTCTGGCGTAACGTTGAGGACGCCCATTATCAGCGTGCGCTCGCCCAGTGCGAGTGCACCCGAAGGAAGGCGCAGGCGGAATTTGCGTCGCTTGAGCATGGGCCGAGGTAAGCAGTTTATCTTGGGAGGCAAAGAAAACGTAACGCAGAGGTGCAGGGATTGGGGAACTAAGCGCTAAGACCTGCGCAAATCAGCAGCGCCGGACTGAAGTTAGTCCAAGTCGAAATCGCGGATGGGCTTCCCTGCCGGTGCATCCTTCGCCTTCTTCATCGCTTCTTCAAATTTCTTCGCCAGGATGTCTTCCTTGTTCGTCTCCTGAAACCAGGAGTCCGCGAATTTATCTTCGCGCCGGCGCTGCTGCTCGCTCAATATTCCCGCCGCATTGGTCAGGTCCACATCCGGCCCCTTGCGCGGCGGTTCTTCGTGCGAGAGCACCACGCCCAGCGCCGCATCCACCGACAATTTCGCCTGGCAGCACGGGCATGTCACCTTCAGCGGCTCTTGTGTCTTCCCCATGACGCTATTCTATTCCTTCCCCCCGCAAAAGAATCGCTGGCTTTCAAAAAAGTTAAAGGCGCGGATCTCTCCGCGCCTTCGTTTTTAAAATACCGTACAGGTCAGGCTTTTGCCGGGTTCTCCCCGCGCGTAAATCCGGGCGCCGGCCGCAATTCCGGCCGTACCACCTTTGGATCCGTGCTCGGCGCCGCTTGCGGGGTCGTGGGAGGCGTCCGCGGCTTTTCCGGCAGCGGCTTGCCCTCCATCAGCAGCTTCACTTCGTTGGCGTCGATCACCTCGCGCTCCAGCAAGGCTTGCGCGATGCGTTCCAGCGTCTCTTTATTGCTCGACAAGAGGTTCTTCGCCTTTTCGTAGCCGCCATTAACGATTCGCTTCACTTCCTTGTCGATTTGGATCGCCGTGTCTTCCGAGTAGTCCCGATGCTGCGCAATCTCGCGGCCCAGGAAGATGGCTTCGTCTTTCTTGCCGTACGCCAGCGGACCCAGTTCGCTCATGCCCCATTCGCAGACCATGTTGCGAGCAATGTCCGTGGCGCGTTCGATGTCGTTGCCGGCACCCGTGGTGATATGCCCGAGGAAAATCTCTTCCGCCGAGCGTCCACCCATCAGCACTGCCAGCATCGTCTCGAGATATCCCCTCGTATAGGTGTGCTTGTCGTCTTCCGGCAACTGCATGGTCAAGCCCAGCGCCATGCCGCGCGGAATAATCGTCACTTTGTGAACCGGGTCGGCGCCCGGAGTCATCGCCGCAACCAGCGCGTGTCCAGCCTCGTGATACGCCGTATTCCGCTTTTCCTCGTCGGACAGAATCATCGACTTGCGCTCGACGCCCATCAGGACCTTGTCCTTGGACATCTCGAAGTCCGACATCATCACGAATTTACGGTTCTGCCGCGCCGCCCACAATGCCGCCTCGTTCACCAGGTTCGCCAGGTCCGCGCCGGAAAATCCCGGCGTGCCTCGCGCGATGATGGACAAATCCACATCGTCGGCAATCGGCACCTTGCGCGTGTGCACACGAAGAATTTCCTCGCGGCCCTTCACGTCCGGGCGCGCAACCACCACGCGGCGATCAAATCGTCCGGGCCGCAGCAGCGCTGGATCGAGTACGTCGGGCCGGTTCGTCGCTGCGATCAAGATCACGCCTTCGTTGGACTCGAAACCGTCCATCTCGACGAGCAACGCGTTCAATGTCTGCTCGCGCTCGTCGTGACCACCACCGAGACCCGCGCCGCGGTGTCGGCCCACAGCGTCGATTTCATCGATGAAGATGATGCAAGGCGCATTCTTCTTGCCCTGCTCGAAAAGATCGCGAACGCGGCTCGCGCCGACGCCCACGAACATTTCGACAAAGTCCGAACCCGAAATCGAGAAGAACGGCACGTTCGCTTCGCCCGCAATCGCGCGAGCCAGCAAAGTCTTGCCCGTTCCCGGAGGTCCGACGAGCAGCACGCCCTTGGGGATGCGCCCGCCCAGTTTTTGGAACTTTTGAGGATCCTTCAAAAATTCAATGATTTCCTGGAGCTCTTCTTTGGCTTCATCCGTTCCCGCAACATCTTTAAAAGTGGCCTTCTTCTGCTGCGCCGAAAGCAGCCGCGCACGCGATTTCCCAAAGCTCAACGCTTTGTTTCCGCCGGCCTGCATCTGTCGCATCAAGAACAAACAAAATCCCACAAGCAAAATCAGCGGCGCCGCATTCAGCAGAATCAGAACCCAATCGCCGCTGCGTACTTCCTTAACCTTGATCTGGACGGCCTTGTCCTTCAGCACCTTGGTCAGGTCCGGAGCCGCTTCTTTGAAAATGGTGACGTGAAACTTGTGATTCGCTGGACGCACGTATTCGCCCTGCAGCTCATAGCTGTTAGGCGACAAATACATCGTGACTTCCTTCACGTCGCCGTTGTCCACCTTCGCCATGAACTCGCTATAACTGGGATCATCTTCGCGCGCCGTTTGTCCGTTCGCGGACACCAATCTCCAGAGCATCACGCCCAGGAACACGATCGATATCCAGAACAGAATCGTCTTCGCTGTAGAACTAGAATTCACGTCATCCTCACCTTTGTTCCGAGCCCGAGGGTTTTGCCCCTTGCGGCACGGATCACTGCTTGTCTCTCCCGACCCTACCGCTTCCCTGAAAGCGGCTTCATCGACAAACCTTTTTGGTTGCGGCCCATTCCATTAGACGCCGCCAACCCATATCCTACCCATAACCCATTAGATGCAGTCCGGAACCCAAAGTAATCGGGCTCCAGGCTCACGCGACGCCGTTCCGGCTTGTCCAACAAGACCACCATGCGCAAAGACCTCGGCTGGCTTTCGCCCAGCCTTCGTAGCAGAAACTCTTGTGTCACGCCACTTTCTAAAACTGCGTCCACCAGCAATACATCCCGGCCCTTTACGTCGGGCCCGCTACCAAAGGCAACCTCGCGCCGCGCGTGGCCTCCCTGCTCAACATCACGCACATCCTCGCGAATAAAGTGGCACACCGTCGGAGCGTCAATATTCCGTATCAGGTCAGCTCCGAACACGAAGCCCCGGTCCAACGTGATCACCACATCCAACCGTTTGCCGTCGCACGCTCTCGAGATCTGCCGCCCTAATTCTGCAACTCTCGTGGCAATCCGTGCTTGAGAAAATGTCGCGCCGCGCTTGCTGTCGTCCTTACCTCCGCGACTCCTCCTCACGAAATCGGTTCCTCGGTGATCACCAGTCCATTCCGGGTCTTCTCAGTCGCCGCAAATTCCGCCGCTACGGGAAAGCCGCGCGTCCACACCAGACTTCCGCCGCTCGTCACTACCGGCCAGCCTTCGCGCTCCCACCGGCTTACGCGCTTTTTGCTCAACAATCGTTTCAGCTTGTGCTCGCTTCGGTGACCACAAGGTCGGAATTTATCGCCCGGACGCCAGTTCCGCAGCACCACCGGAGACCGCAGCGCGTCGCAGTCCAGCACAAACCCCGTCTCGATAGTGTCGCCTCTCTTTGCGGGCCAGTCAATCACCCTGAAGCGGAAGACGCAACTTATTTCCGGCGTGTTAACCGCTGCTTCCGCGCCATGCACGTCGATTACACGCTCGAATTCCGGCGGTTTGCGTTTTTTCGATTCTGCGAAGCTGCTTGCGACTCCAAAGACGAGCAAATCGTGCTCCCTTCGCACCCGGAGTCCCCCTGGCAGTTCCAGACTTTTGCCATTCTCGCCATGTTCAGCCAAGTGCAAGACCGCTCGCACGTGTTCCGCGTTGAGCTGCCCGCCCCGTGGCTTCACCTGCTTGACGATCAGCCGCACCATCCGTCTGCACATGCTGCGATTTCTCTTCCCGGCGATTTCTGCGCCCTCCCCGCATTCGAGCAGCTCTCCGATCAAAATACGCATTGAGCCCGACTTGATATGCAAGTGCTTCTGAATTCGCGCCCGCATCTTTGTCGTATCGCGATTGGTCGCGTCCTCGCGCCAAGTCTGTTTCTTCGATCGGAGATAAGCCCGCACCTCTGCTCTTCGTACCTCCAGCAACGGCCGCACCACATGCCCAACCTCAGGATGAATTCCTCCCAGCCCCGCCAGGCCGGTGCCCCGCAGAATATGCGCCAGCACGGTTTCCGCCTGGTCATCCGCCGTGTGCGCTACCGCTACCTTATCTACATGCCCGCTCTGTACGAGCCCCTCGAGAAATTCGTACCGCGTCCGCCGCGCCGTATCCTCCAGATTCGCTTTGTCGCGTTTCGCCTTAGCCCCCACATCCTCGCGTCCCGAATGAAAAACCAATCCATATTTCGCGGCCAGCTTCGCAACGAATCTTTCATCTTTATCAGAATCTTTGCCGCGCAGTTTGTGGTTGAAGTGAGCAACGCTGAGCACAACACCAAGCTGTTTGCGTAAATCAATGAGCAGCAGCAGCAGCGCTACCGAATCGGCCCCGCCCGATACCGCAACGGCAACACGTTCCCCCGCGCGCAACAACCCTCGCGCTGCAATCGCGTCGGAAACCCGACTGACCAGTCTCTCCATAAACAGGCATGGTATCAGCCCCAAACTGCTCGAGAGTAGGACTCTGTGGAGTGCGGCGGTCTTGCCGCCGCTTTTACGGTGTTAGCTGCCGGCGCAAATTGACCGACTCTAATCTCTGTGGTGGGGACGGAGCCTGTCTGGCCAGGCAGGTCAGCCTGCGGATTTACATCGAAATGTCTTCCACGATTTGTTGAATCAAGCGCAATCGCACTGTCATCGAACGTTTGAAGAGGGGTGCGAAGGTCACCTGAGGACAACTGTGGAAATCGTAAATCCATAGTTGACAACCTGTAGAGCCGTCCGTATACTCCTTTAGTTGCTTAGTTGCCTTTCTGCTGGACAGGGGGGCTTATCGCTCTTTGACAATCGATACGATGTGCCAGAATCCGTTCGTACCGTCTGCCCTTTTCGAGCGCAGGCGGTTTGAGTAAATCG
>WNFT01005553.1_pt1 | contig 11042 bp, 10 predicted proteins | sample 5400191 | NCBI WGS metagenome assembly WNFT01 (sample SAMN13153359, study PRJNA577476) | soil metagenome | isolation source: 80 cm saprolite under Madrone tree | place: USA:California | collected 2016-06-14
CCATCACCGGCGTGCTCGGCGGCCAGGTCGATATGACGTTCGAGAGCATCACGGTCCTCTTACCCCTGATCCGGGAAGGACGCCTGCGGCCGCTCGCGGTTACCAGCCGCAACCGCACGCCACTCGCCAACGACCTGCCAACCATGATCGAGGCCGGCGTCCCGGGCTACGAGGTCGCCACCTTCAACGGCGTCGTGGCCCCGGCCGGCACCCCGGCGCCGATCATCGGGGCCCTCAACGCGATCATCAACGAGGGCCTGCGCACGCGCGAGATGCAGGCCAGCATCCGCAATCTCGGCGCTGTCTCAGACCCTGTTTCGCCCGCGGAGTTCGGGGCTTTTATCGCCGCAGAGCGGCGCAAATGGTCGATGGCCGCCGAGGCAGCGAACGTGCATGTTGATTGATTGAGACCGAGGCCGATCAGGGATCAGGGATCAGGAGGTTGGCGGGGCACTGATGCCTGATTACTGATCCCTGACTACTGATGCCTGATTACTGATCCCTGACTACTGATGCCTGATTACTGATCCCTGATACGGAGCCGACATGATGGCGAAGATCGTATTTGCGGCCGGGACCTCGCACACGCCGATGCTGCTTGCGGCGGACGAGACCCTGCCGCGCTTTGCCGAAACCGACCAGAAAATGAGGCACCGCGACAAGGAGGGCCGGCCCGTCACCTATGGAGACCTCTTGGAAAAGGCCGATCCCAAGCTCGCCCATCTGGTGGCGCCGGAAAATCTCGTCGCGCGCCAGAACGTCGCGCGCAGAGCGGCGCGTCGTCTGCGCGACGCGGTCAGCGCGGCGGCCCTCGACGCCCTCATCGTGTTCGGCGACGATCAGAACGAAAGCTATCTGGAGGACTGCCGGCCCACTTTCGCGATCTACTGCGGCGACACCATCCGCAACGGCAACGCCCAGCACAGCACCTACTCCGGCCTGCCCGACTGGTACATTCGCAACCGCGCCGCTTTCTTCGAGCCCGTCGAGCCGCGCGACTATCCGGTCGATGCAGCGCTCGCCCTGCATCTGATCGAAACTCTGTCGGAGGCCGAGTTCGATCCCGCGAGCTCGAAATCTTTGCGTGCCGGCGAGGGCGAAGGCCACGCCATGGCCTACGTTCATCGCCACGTGATGGACGCCACCGGGCCGATCCCGATCGTGCCGGTATTCCTCAACACCTATTTTCCGCCTAACCAGCCGGGCCCGCGCCGCTGCTACAAGCTCGGCCAGGCGGTGCGCCGGGCGATGGAGGAATATCCCGGCGGTGTACGGGTGGGCGTGCTGGCCTCGGGGGGCTTGAGCCACTTCCTGGTGGATGAGGAATTCGACCGCGCCATCCTCAAGGCGCTCGCCGACAAGGACTGTGCCTTCCTGCAGACGTTGCCCCGAAGCAAGCTCCAGGCAGGAAGCTCGGAAATCCTCAACTGGATCGCGCTCGCGGGCGCCGCCGAGGGCATCGACCTCGACTGGTTCGAATACGTGCCGGGCTACCGCACCCCGGCCGGCACCGGAACCGGGATGAGCTTCGCGACGTGGGGGTAAACTTATCCCTGCACGTGGGCAGCAAGTCAGCAGCCGCGACTTGATTCTGGTTCCTACGTATTATACGTAGAAAGGTGGGGCCTAACCCGGAGGCGCCAGTGACGCGAACAACGGCAATGGAATTTCAGCGCAAGTTCGGGGAGTTTCAGCATAAAGCTCAGCGCGAGCCCGTAGAAATTACGCGGCACGGGCGGCGCGACCTAGTGCTAATGTCGGCCGAACATTACGACTGGCTGACGGCGGCGGCGCGGCGAACCTATCGAACGGAAGATGCTGCATCGGTCGTGATTGAGGCAGTGAGGCGCGCCGAGATGGATCCGGAAATAGCTCATCTCGACGAATTGATGAAGTGAACCGGGAGGCGTGGCACTCCCCGAGCCGAAGCCCGGCCTGGTCATTCGATACGACTATCTTTGGAATCGAGAGGCATCCGCTGGCCGTGATCAAGGCAAGGATCGTCCGGCCTGCCTTGTCGCTGCATCCAACTCCGACACAAGCCCGCGCTTCGTCGTCATCTTGCCGATCACCCATTCAGCTCCAGCGGGCGATACGATCGGGATTGCGATTCCGCCGCGAGTTCGGCAAGCACTTGGCCTCGACGACGAACCTTGCTGGGTGATCGTTTCCGAGCACAACATTGACGAGTGGCCCAATGGCGGCCTGCAGCCGCTCCCCGGACGTCCGGGAGTGTTCAGCTATGGCTTCATCCCGCCCGGTCTGTTCCTGCAGATCAAGACTAATACCAATCCTCACAGCAACTGACGCACGGTTGCCCACTCGCGCTGAGCAATGGACATGATTTTCCAGGGTTGGTCGATCAGCGTATTCCAGGCATAGCAGCAGTGGTCGACGATATCGTCGAAGGATTTGAAGATGCGGTTTGACAGCCAATTCTGGCGCATGAACTGCCAGATGTTTTCCTGGGGATTGAGCTCGGGCGAACGCGGAGGCAGCGGTAGCAGCGAGATGTTGCGCGGGACCTTGAGGGCCTGCGACTTGTGCCATCCGGCTTGATCAAGAACGACGACGGCGTGCGCGCCCGGGGCGACTTTCGTGGCGATCTCGTCGAGATGAAGCTGCATGGCTTCGGTGTTGCAGGCCGGCAATACCAGGGCGGCGCCGGCGCCCCGCACGGGGCAGACCGCACCGAACACATAGGTCGATTGGGTGCGTTGATCATGGACCGCTCGCGGACGTGAACCCTTCGTGGCCCAGCGATAGGTCAGCTTGTTCTTCTGGCCGACCCGCATCTCGTCCTGGAACCACACTTCTAACGAAGTGCCGGATGCGAGCTTTTGGCGGATTTCCGCCAGGCGGACGGAGAAGTTTTTTTAAAAGTCTCCATCGCCGCGGCGTCCTGCTTGTAGGCCCGCGGCCTGGCGCTCACATGCGAAAAGCCCAAGTCCTTCAAGGCGCGGTAGACCGTGTCGTCCGATACCGAGAGCCCGAACTCCTCATGCAACCGCATGATCAAGTCGCACGCGCGCCAGCGCACCACACCATGGATCGCCGGGATTGGGCCCTCATGAACGATCCGGGCGAGAAAGGCCTTGTGCGTGTCATTGAGCTTGGGGGGAGCACCGGGCGAAGGAATGTTGACCAGACCATCCGGCCCCTGCTCGTTGAAACGGATCACCCAGTCCCGCAGCGTCTGGCGGTCCATGCCCGCGTTCGTCGCCGCCTCCGTCCGCGAACTCCCGTCGAGCACGGCGGCGATCGCCAGCAGTCGGCGCGCCTGCGCGGCATCCTTCGCCTGCTTCGCCAACAGGCGGACCTCCGCCGCCGTATAGTCATTTCGCACCGCAATAGCCTGGCCCATGGCAAACACCCCGTTTGCCACCTTGAATCATTCTCCCGCCGATTCGCAAAGCCCCGCGAGTCAGCCATTCAGCGAGTTGGTATAAGTTTCTCGAGTTGGCCGGCAGAAAACAAAGTGCCGGAGTCCGGCGTTGAGACGGTCTCGGCGGCAGGCGCTGCTGAGGGCATCGTGAAAGAGCCATCGCGCGACCGGGCCTGTTTTTGACGCCTTGCCTTGAACCCAAGGTGCGGGCCATGCGACCACTAATCATTGGCGAATGCGGGGGAAGCGGATGCACCGATTCGCGTCGGTCTTTTTGGTCTTGCTCGCGGTTGCGGCCGGTTCGGTCGCGGCACGCGCCGAAAAGCGCGTTGCGCTCGTCATTGGCAATGCCTCCTACCAACATACCGCCAGTCTTCCTAATCCCGTCAATGACGCCGACGATATGGCCGTCGCTTTGAAAAAAGTTGGTTTCGACGTCATCGCCGTAAAAAACGTCGACAAGCGCTCTCTGGAAAAGGCGATGGCGGACTTTGGTCGCCAGGCTCAGCAAGCCGATGCGGCGCTTGTTTATTACGCTGGTCACGGCATTCAGTTTCAAGGCCTCAATTATCTGATGCCCGTCGATGCCCGGCTGGAAGATGAGTACAGCATCAACTACGAATTGACGCGCATGGACGACGTCCTGTTCGCGCTGTCGAAAGCGCGCGGGGTAAAAATTCTGATCTTGGACGCATGCCGCAACAATCCGCTTGCGGAGCGCCTCAGTTCGCGCGGCGTGAAGCGCGATTTTGTCCAAACACGGGGTCTTGCGAGAATTGAAGCGGCACGAGGCATGCTCGTAGCCTTCGCCACGCAGTCCGATCAGATCGCGGCTGACGGCGCCGGCCGCAACAGCCCGTTCACCGGCGCTCTCCTCAAAGAGATCGAAGAACCCGGCATTGAAATTGCCACGCTGTTCCGCCGCGTTGCCATCGATGTCAACCAGGCGACCGGCGGTCGCCAGTTGCCTGAATTGTCCATTTCAATGTCCGGCGAATTTTATCTCAATACCCGCGACACCGACATTCAGGCGTGGGCAAAGCTGCGAGGCTCAAGCGACCGGCGGCAATTGAGCGACTTCATGGCGCAATATCCGAATAGCCCGCTGACGAGCGACGTGCAGGAACGGCTTGCGGCGCTCGACCGCGCCGAAAAGCTGCGCCTCGAAGAAGCCGCGCGTGTGCAGGCGGAGCGCGAGAAGGCCGAGCGGGAGCGGATGATAATGGAACGGGCGCAACGCGAACGACTTGAAGCGCTCGATCGGGCTGAAAAGGATCGCGTTGAGGGCGCCGCCGCCAACCTGCCTGCCACGCAGGTGACGTCGCTGCCGCCGACGGCGCCTGTTCAGTCTCCCTCGCGGCGGCCTGACGTGCTTTCTGCCGGCCCGTTGGTTCAACTCATCAAAAAGGAGCTCAAGCGCCTTGGATGCTATGCGGGCCGGATCGACAATGACTGGTCCAGCAGTGAAACCAAGTCGTCGGTAACGAGATTTGTGAAATACGCGCACGTGTCCGCGGAACCGCAAAGTCCCGACATCGACTTCCTTAATTTCGTTCGCAACAGGCCGAGTCGCGTCTGCCCGTTAGAGTGCGGAACGCAGAAGATCGAGCGGAATGGGCAATGCGTCGCGCGAGATAAGGAACCCGCCCAATCGTCACCCCGCCGAACCGAGGCGAAGGAGCTTGCAGTGCCGGTTAGTCCGTCTGCCGCTGTTGCGCGAGCCGACCGAGCCTATGCGGCTGGAACGTATCAGCGCTGCATGGGAGCCACGACGGGGTGCTACGAGCGGACGATCCGAATGCACCGCACGCCGGAATGGGCTAGAACCTGGTGCAGTCGCGAGCCGACGTGCTGACGTTCCTTAATTGATCGCTTCGGCGTTGGATGAATTCGGAAAAGTGATCGAGAACCTACATCTTCCGGTGACTCCGTGATGAAACTACGCGCAGTTGTCGGAAATGTTACGGGAAAAACAGTACACTTAAGGGTGAGCGTGTCGCTGATGGGATCGGCGCATCGACATTTGCCGGCGCCCACCTCGGTCGAGGTGGTTGAACAAGACGGTGCCTTCTATCTGCTACGTTTGGACGACGACGGTAAGTGCATTGCGGACACGTGGCATGAGACTGTCGAGGCAGCGAAGGCTCAGGCGAACTTCGAGTACGCAATCCGGGAAGAGGACTGGCGATCTCCTGATAATCGGCACTGATTGGGTGCATCGCTTCAGGCAATCTGAAGGGATTAAAGTCATAGCGCTGGAGGGGCGCGCAAGCGCCATCCCCAGCATGGTGCCCGCACCGAAAACGAGGGGCGACCACAACGGTCGCCCCTCCATCACATCGTCCTTACGTCAGCGTGTCGGCGCTACTGCGCCGCGATCTGCACCTCCGGCGCCGCCGCGCGCACATCGGCGTCAACATGGCTCTCGAACTGCACGAAATTGTCCTGGAACATGGCGACGAGCTTACGCGCGGTGTCGTCGAACTCTGCCTTGTTCTGCCAAGTCTTGTGCGGATAGAGCAGGTGCGGCTCGACGCCGGCGAGCTGGGTCGGGACTGAGAAGCCGAAATACGGGTCCGTGCGGAACTTGGCGTTGCGCAGCGATCCGTTCAGGGCGGCGGTGAGCAGCGTGCGTGTGACCTTGATCGGCATGCGTCGTCCGACGCCGTATCGGCCGGCGGTCCAGCCGGTGTTGACGAGCCAGCAGTCGACCCCATGGGCGCCGATCAGCTCGCGCAGCAGATTTCCGTAGACGGACGGATGGCGCGGTAGGAACGGCGCACCGAAGCAAGTGGAAAACTCCGGCTGGACTCCGACCAGCCCCTTCTCGGTGCCGGCGACCTTGGCCGTATAGCCGGACAAGAAGTGATACATCGTCTGGGCGGGGCTGAGCCTCGCAATCGGCGGCATGACGCCATAGGCGTCCGCGGTGAGCAGCACGATGTTCTTCGGCATGCCGGCGCGGCCGGTGTGCGAGGCATTCGGGATGTAATCGAGCGGATAGGCAGACCGGGTGTTCTCGGTCTTGCGGTCATCATCGAAGTCGCAGATGCGGGTCTCCGGATCGAAGACGACGTTCTCCAGAATGCTGCCGAAGCGCAGCGTCGCAGCGTGGATTTCGGGCTCGGCTTCTTTGGAGAGCCGGACGCACTTGGCATAACAGCCTCCTTCGAAGTTAAACACCCCTTGCGGCCCCCAGCCGTGCTCGTCATCGCCGATCAGGGTCCGGTTCGCATCGGCTGACAGGGTTGTCTTGCCGGTGCCCGACAGGCCGAAGAACAGCGCGACGTCGCCGTCCTCGCCCACATTCGCCGAACAATGCATCGGCATCACGCTCTCGGCCGGCAGATAGTAGTTGAGCGTTGTGAAGACCGATTTCTTCATTTCGCCGGCGTAATAAGTGCCGCCGATCAAGATCATGCGCCTAGCGAAGTCGATGGCGACGACGGCTTCGCTACGCACGCCATGGCGTTTGGGATCGGCCTTGAAGGACGGCAGACACAGGATCGTGAAATCCGGCACGTAATTCGGGATCTCGGAACGATCGGGCCGGATCAGCAACGTGCGGATGAATAGTGAATGCCACGCGAGCTCAGTGAACACGCGGGCCTTGATGCGGTATTTCGAGTCGGCGCCGCCATAGAGGTCCTGCGCGTAAAGTTGCTTGCCCTTCGCGTGCTCAAGAAAATCCTTGTGCAGCAGTTCGAACTGGGCCGGGGTGAGCTTGCCGTTCTTTTCCCACCAGATGGTCTTCTCGGTGTGCTCGTCGCAGACAATGAACTTGTCCTTGGGGCTGCGACCGGTGTGGATGCCGGTTTCGGCGCACAGGGCGCCGCCCTGGACCAAATGGGCTTCGTGGTTGGCAAGCGCATGTTCGTAAAGGGGAGCCTCGGTCAAGTTCCAATGGACCGCAGCAAGGTCTGAAAACCCAAATTGGTCGGCGCCACAGGCGCTGTTCCGTAAACCTGTCTCTTTCACGGCAGCCCTCCGCGTAAAGTCTTCCGTCATTTCACCGCCACTACCGCGCAAGCCCCACCCGGCAGTGGTTCGGCAGATTGAATTGTACACCCCGATTTCGGAGTGGCGCACCTATACCGGCCCTTGATATTCCTGCCAAGATCAATCGTCTCGGAGGACTTATGATCGAAGCGCGGGGCCGAAAATCCGGCTGCCGGTCAAATTGTCGGGCACTGACTACGGGCTTGAGCGTGCGCACCGGGAACGCCCGCGACGGCCGGAAGCGTATGAGGCATTTGGACGCAGCAGAGGAATTATGCAGGATTGTGCCTTTTCGGTGACGTCGCTCATGCTCCCGAAGCGCGCGGCCGGATGAAACTGGCGCTAATTATAAAGTTGAATCGTCATTGCGCCCGCGCTCGGGCTCCCCATTGCGCCAATGTCTTGCGCAAGGCGAGGCCGGTGGTCAGGCGCTCCGCGAACGGCATTCGCACAATGCGGTCGCCGAGGGCGAGATCAAGCCCGTCGGGATCAACGCCTGTGACTTCCCATGCGCCGTCCGCTTCACCAAGCAGCTTCGTCGCGTATAACCGCACCGCATCAGGATGATCGGCATTCATGTGTTCGACGGCGCTGTCCTCGATCTCGACGATTTCAGTGGCGTCTTCCAGATCGGTGATGACATCGGCGGCCTTGAGGTCGGCTGCGCGGGCGAACCCGCCGTTGAGATGCGCCGACACGACTTGCAGTCGCCAGAACGTGAAGTCGCCAAAGTCGGCATAGAGCCCGGATTTCGGATGGCGGGAGAGAAAGCGCCGCCGTACCCGCGCCGTGTCCGGCGCGTCCCGGGAGATGTTGGCGAAAGTCCCGAGGACGGTGAGCCGCGGATGGGCGAGGGGATCGCCTTTTCCGGCGGAAGCCAGCAATACGGAAGCACGAGGATCAACCTCGATATTGGCCGTGTGGGTGGACAGTCGCGATACCAGGATCAGGGGTGAGCCGTCAGCATCGGTCGCCACATTGACGAGGGAGGCAAACGGGTGACCGGTGTTGCGGTCGAGCGTGGCAAGAGCGCCGGCGCGGGTGCCCCGCAATAGCTGCTTTGCGATTGCTATAGGGTTAAAATCCTCAGGCAGGCGGGCGGTTTCGGGCAGACGGTTGGGCATAATTCCGGGCAAAGTCGCCGTCTTTTCCGCTTCCGTCATGGCTTACCGGCCTCCCAAAATCGTCCGACACTTCAACCCTGTGGTTTATCGCCACATTTTCGCCCCCCTGAGCGGCTTGGTATCGCGAAACCTTGCTTGGGACTCATCAATTCATGCTAGAAAGGTTCCCATGGCAACTATCGCCCTTGTAGACGATGACCGCAATATCCTGACCTCCGTCTCGATCGCGTTGGAGGCCGAGGGATACCGCATCATGACCTATACGGATGGCGCGTCCGCGCTTGAAGGCTTCAAGTCAAGCCCGCCGGATCTCGCCATATTGGATATCAAGATGCCGCGCATGGACGGCATGGAGACGCTGCGTCGTCTGCGACAGAAATCTGATATGCCGGTGATTTTCCTCACGTCCAAGGACGAGGAAATCGACGAATTGTTCGGCCTCAAGATGGGGGCGGACGACTTCATCCGAAAACCGTTCTCGCAGCGGCTCCTGGTCGAACGGGTCAAGGCGGTATTGCGCCGTTCCGGCGGCAAGGACGGAACGGTGCCGAAGGAGACCGACACCGCCAAGGTGCTGGAGCGCGGCCAGCTCCGCATGGATCCGGAACGCCACACCTGCACCTGGAAGAATGAGCCGGTCACGTTAACCGTAACGGAGTTCCTGATCCTGCAGGCGCTGGCGACCCGGCCCGGTGTGGTAAAGAGTCGTAACGCCTTGATGGATGCCGCTTACGACGACCAAGTTTACGTCGATGACCGCACGATCGATAGCCATATCAAGCGGCTGCGGAAAAAGTTCAAGCAGGCTGAAGACTCTTTCGATATGATCGAAACGCTCTATGGGGTAGGCTACCGGTTCAAGGAGTAGCTGCTTTTCAAATCCTCCGCACGATCGCCCGTCATCAGCCGTGGGCGCCCGGGCATGCGGTTGCGACCGAGTGCCGCCTGAGACTGGGGTGGAGCTTATGAGAAGCCCGTGCTTGATAAGACCGTAAACGTCGACGACACACATGACGGGTCGGCCGATCCGACCGTAAAGTATTTGCAGCGGCGCCGCGGGTTCGCTGCGGCGGTGGTGCGACGTCTTCGTCATATCGGTATTGCTTTCGCGCGTTCCCCCATCCGAATCGCCGATTTTTTTGCGCGCTCCTGGCGGGTGTTGCGGACTGAGGGCCTCGTTGGCGCGCTGCGTCACACCTGGCAGTTCTTCATCAATCAGATTTTTGCGAGTCTCACGCGTCGCATCGTTTTTCTCAACATTGCCGGGCTGCTCGCTTTCATGCTCGGCATCCTGTATCTCACCCAATTCCGGGCCGGCTTGATCGATGCGCACGTGCAAAGGCTGCTCTCCCAGGGCGAAACCATAGCCATTGCGATTGCCAGCCAAGGCACGGAGGCCGACCCGATCAACATCGACCCCGAGCGACTTTTGGAATTGCAGGCGGGCGAAACGTACAGTCCCTCCGACAACACGCTTTTCGGCTTCGAGTTTCCCGTGAGCCCGGAGCGGGTGGCGCCGCTGCTGCGGCGCCTGATCACGCCGACCAATACCCGTGCGCGAATCTACGACCGCGACGGTACGTTGATCATCGACAGCCGCAACCTCTATGGGCGCGGCGACGTGCTGCGTTTTGACTTGCCGCCGCCAACTGCCGAACGGCCTGGAATCGTCGAGCGCACATTTATCACAATCCGCAAATGGCTCAGTCGCGGAGACCTGCCGCCTTATCGCGAGATCGGTCCCGAGAATGGCAGGAGCTATCCGGAAGTCGTCCAGGCATTGGACGGCGAAAAAGCGAGCGTGGTTCGCATCAACGACCGCGGCGAGGTGATTGTCCTCGTCGCAGTCCCGATTCAGCGTCTGCGCACGATCCGCGGGGCATTGCTGCTGTCCACCCAGGGCGGTGATCTCGATCAAATCGTCGAGGCGCAGCGGCTTGCCATTCTCAAGGTGTTCCTGGTTGCGGCAGCGATCATGTCGGTGCTCTCGATGCTGCTCGCCGGCACCATCGCGGGTCCGGTGCGACGGCTTGCAGACAGCGCCGAGCGGGTGCGCCGCCGCGTGAGAGGCCGTGTGGAAATTCCCGACTTCACCCAGAGGCGGGACGAAATCGGGGATTTGTCGGGCAATCTGCGCGAAATGACGAGCGCGCTCTACAGTCGAATCGAGGCGATCGAAAGCTTTGCCGCCGACGTCGCCCACGAGCTGAAAAATCCCCTGACTTCGCTGCGTTCTGCGGTCGAGACTTTGCCGCTGGCGAAAACGGAATCGAGCAGATCTCGATTGCTGGGGGTCCTCAAGCACGACGTGCAGCGGCTCGACCGGCTCATTTCCGATATTTCGGACGCAAGCCGCCTGGATGCCGAGCTGCAACGGCAGGAAGCGGCACCCGTCGACCTGAATAAGCTCTTGGATGCGGTCGTCGCGGTGGCGAACGAGATCAAGCGCGAAGACGGCGTGATGGTGACCCTCGCTTTCGAGGGCTCTCCGCGCATTTTCAAGGTGCAAGGTCATGATTCCCGGCTCAGCCAGG
>WNFT01005560.1_pt1 | contig 11035 bp, 10 predicted proteins | sample 5400191 | NCBI WGS metagenome assembly WNFT01 (sample SAMN13153359, study PRJNA577476) | soil metagenome | isolation source: 80 cm saprolite under Madrone tree | place: USA:California | collected 2016-06-14
CCGCGCCCGGGGCGCCGCCCGCGAGCGGCCTGACCGCTCAACGGCCACCCGGCAGCGAGCCGAGTCCCCTCGACCTGATCAGGCCGCGGGAGCCTTTCGCCCTCTACGAGCGCCGCGGCTCCGGCCAGCTTCTCTTCGACATGGGCGTGACCGGCGATTTCATCGGCAACCTGACCCAGAAGAACGTCCAGAAGAACCGGGGCGGCAGCTTCCCGGGGCTCGAGAACCTGTTCTTCCCGCGCGAGGTCGAGGTTTCCTTCTTCGGCCAGATCGACCCGTACGCGCGGGCCGAGGTGCGTGTCGAGACCGGCCAGGACTCGCGCAGCGGAGGGATGACGGTCAACCTCGCCGAGGGCAACCTCTCGCTGACGGCCCTGCCCTACGGCACCCAGCTCAAGATGGGCAAGATGCGCAACCGCTTCGGCTACCTCAACCAGATCCACGCCCACGACTGGCCCTTCATCGACAATCCGAACGTGCTCCAGCAGTTCTTCGGCAAGGAGGGCCTGGTCGAGTCGGGTTTCGAGGCCACCTGGGTGCCGCCCCTGCCCTTCTTTCTCGAGCTGCTGGGCGGCGTCTTCAACGGCGAGAACGAGGTGGCCTTCGGGCGCGACCAGATCTCGAATCCGCTCGTGACGGGCCGGGTGCGGACGTTCCTGGACTTCGAAGACTTCGGCGCGATCCAGCTCGGCTCTTCGATCGCGGCGGGCCAGACGCCCGAGCAAAAGAGCAGTACCATCGTCGGCTTCGACGCAAAGTACAAGTACACGCCGCCTGGCTGGCAGCGTGCGGCCTTCACCCTTCTCGGCGAGTACCTCATCTCCCTCCGGGACGTCGTCGTCACCGACGCGAATGGGTTCGACGGGACACGCCATCGCAACAGTCAGGGCTACTACATCAACGGCGAGCTGCGGCCCTTCAACCACGGGGAGCTGTCGAAGTGGCAGCTGGGCTTCCGCTACGATCGGACACAGTACCCGGCCGCCCCGGGAACGGAGTGGGCCGTCCAGCCCTACCTCTCGTACTATCCGTCGGAGTTCCTGCGCTTCAGGCTCGGGTACAAGCAGACGACCCGGAGCCAGTGCTGCAGCTACCTGGACTTCCAGGACAACGGCGGCAGCGCCCGGCAGGTGAGCGAGTATTTCCTCCAGGCCACATTTATAATGGGCGCCCATCCGGCGCATCCGTTCTGATGACGAGAGGATCCATGATCATGCGACGACTCATCCCTATCGCAGTAGCCGTCATGACGGCCTGGGGCGCTCTCGGCGCCCAGGCCGTCCCGGCGGCGGACAAGCTCCGTATCGTGGCGAGCACGACAGACCTCAAAGCCCTCACCGAAGTCGTCACCGGTGACCTCGCCGAGGTTGACTCCATGGCGCGGGCAAACCAGAACCCGCACGACCTCGAAACGCGCCCGAGCCTCATGGCCAAGCTCCGCCGCGCGGACGCCATGATCGTCAACGGGCTCGAGCTCGACAGCTGGGCTGACGTGGTCGCCCAGGGCGCGAACAATGCAAATGTCGTCCCGGGGGCGCCCGGACGCATCGACGCCTCGCGAGGCATCCTCGTCCTCGAGGCGGCCAAGACGCGCGTGGACCGATCCATGGGCGACGTTCACCCCGCTGGCAATCCGCACTACACGCTGGACCCGGGGATGGCGCCCCAGATCACCGGGAACATCGTGGAAGGTCTCGTGAGAATCGCGCCGCAGCACCGAGCTGCCTTCGAGCGCAACCGGCAGCAGTTCCTTGCCAGTCTCGACGAAGCCATGGGCCGCTGGAACAAGACGCTGGCGCCCTACAAGGGCTCCCCTGTCGTCGTCAATCATGCCATGTGGATCTATCTGCTCACTCGCTTCGGGCTCGTCCAGGTCGGGACCGTCGAGGAGCGACCCGGGATTCCCGCGACCGCGAATCACATCGTCAAGCTCATCGGCTTGATGAAGGAGGACCGCGTGAAGGCCATCGTCGCCGAGCCGTGGAGTGACCTGAAGCTGATTCAGCGGATAGCCCAGGAGGCCGGTGCCCAGACCGCCATCCTCGCCGCCACGGTAGGCGCCGTGAAGGGCACCGATACCTTTATCGAAGCGGTCGATTTCAACGTGAGGACGCTCGCCCAGGTGCTTAAATAGAACTGTGGCCCAAGACCTCCTGGCGCTGATGTGGGTGCCGTTCCTCATGTGCCTGGTGCTCACGGGCATCCACGCCTACCTGGGTCTCCACGTCATCGCGCGGGAGGTGGTCTTCGTCGACATCGCGCTCGCGCAAATCGCCGCGCTCGGCGCGACTGCGGCCTTCCTGTGGGGCTACGATCTCGACTCGTGGGGCTCGTACGGCTTCGCCCTGAGCTTCACCATTCTGGGCGCCTCAGTGTTCGCGCTGACGCGAAGTCGTGAGAGACGGGTCTCCCAGGAGGCGATCATCGGAGTTGTCTACGCCGTGTCCGCCGCGGCCGCCGTTTTGGTGGCCGACCGCACGCCGCACGGGGCCGAGCATCTCCGCAGCATGCTGGTCGGAAGCATCCTGGCGGTGAGAGGACGCGAGGTCCTTGAGGTCGCGAGCCTATACGCCCTCGTCGGGCTCTTCCACTGGCTGTGCCGGCGTCCCTTCTTTCTGATTTCGGAGTCGCCCGACCGCGCCTACGCCGAGGGCCTGCCCGTCCGATGGTGGGACTTTCTTTTCTACGCTTCCTTCGGCGTCGTCGTGACGAGCTCGGTGCGCATCGCCGGCGTCCTGCTGGTTTTCTCCTACCTGATCGTGCCGACGCTTGCGGCCAATCTCCTGGGGGGCTCCATCGGGAGACGGCTCGCCCTGGCGTGGGGCTTCGGCACTCTCGTGAGCGTCGTCGCCATGGTCACCTCCGCCATCCTTGACCTCCCGACGGGAGCAACAGTCGTCTGCGCCTTCGGGCTCATTCTCCTCGTCCTGGCGATCGCCACGCGACTAGCCGGCAGGGCCGCACCGGCGTGAAGGGCGCCGAGTGCTCGTGGCTCCTGCTCGCCACCTTCTCGTTGGCGGCTTGCCAGCAATCAACCGTCCCGGATGGCAGGCCGCTCGTCGTGGCCAGCGTCTTTCCCGTCTATGAATTCGCCCGACAAGTCGCGGGCGATCGCGCCCAGGTGGTCTCGCTCGTGCCAACCGGCGTGGAGCCTCACGACTGGGAGCCCTCGCCCCAGGACATGGCGCAGGTGCGCCGCGCCCGCCTCTTCGTCTATAACGGCGCCGGGTTCGAGCCATGGGCGGACAAGGTCAAGTCCGAGGTCGACGGCAAGACCACGGCCGTCGTCAGCGCCACCGCGGGGATCCCGCTCGTGGGTGGCGACCCGCATGTGTGGCTCGACCCCACTCTCGCCCGCATGGAGGTTGAGACGATACGCGCCGCGCTCACGCGGGTCGATCCGGGCGGGACCGAGGTGTACGCGGCACAGGCCAAGGCCTTCGCGGCCAAGCTCGGCGCGCTCGACGAGCGCTTCGCAACGGGACTCCGTAACTGCGCGAGGCGCGACGTCGTGGTCTCCCACGCGGCTTTCGGCTACCTGACCCGCCGCTACCACCTCGAGCAGGTGCCCGTCATGGGCCTCGCCCCCGAAGCCGAGCCGAGTCCGGCCGCGCTCGCCGCCATCGTCCGGCTCGCGCGCCAGCGCAAGGTCGAGGCCGTCTTTTTCGAGACCCTCGTGAACCGGCGTCTTGCCGACACCCTCGCGCGCGAGGTCGGAGCGCGGACCCTGGTGCTGAACCCGATCGAAGGGCTGACCCGAGAAGAAGCCGCCGCCGGCAAGGGCTACCTCGACCTGATGGCCGTGAACCTCGCAAATCTCCGCGAGGGCCTCGGCTGCCGCTAGGCCAAAGGCCGGGCCATTGCTGCTCTTCGAGTACAATCTGAGGACATGGGCGGGCATCCGCACCACCGTTGGCGCGCGCTATCCCTGGGAAGCGCCGCGCTGTTCGTCGGGCTCGGAGTCCTGGTCTTCACCATCGGACTCCTGCCCGGAGACTCGACGCTCTACGAGGAGGTCATGGCGAACCGGACGCCGGCCATCACCGAGTTCTTCTCCTGGGCCAACGTGTTCGGCTCCTGGAAGGGTCTCCTCCCCGCCGCTCTCGTGCTCTTCGCAATCTCGCCCGAGGCGAGGAAGCGCTGGTGGCTCGTCGCGCTCGTGCTCCTCGTGGCGCCGGTGTTCGAGCACGCGGCCAAGGTCCTGGTGGGGCGGACCCGGCCGCGCGGCTCCGCCATGGGTTTCCCGAGCGGCCACATGACGGGGGCCGTGTCCTTCGCCGTGATCGCCATCTACTTCGCCGTCAAGGAGCGCTGGAACCGCGGCCAGCGGGTCGGCCTGACCGTGGTGGTCGTCGTCATGGTCGTGCTCGTCGGGCTCGCCCGGCTCGTGCTCCACGCTCACTGGCCGTCGGATGTGCTCGGCGGCCTCCTTCTCGGCTCCTCCTGCGCGGCGGCCGGCGCGTGGTGGGATGCCAAGTGGAGCGCGACCTGATGCGCCCCTTCGTCGAGCTCGAGGGCGTGGGCGTCTCCTACGGCGAGGTCCGCGTGCTCGACGGCATCAACCTGACCGTGGAGCCCGGTGATTTCCTCGGCATCATCGGCCCCAACGGCTCGGGAAAAACCACCCTCCTGCGCGTCATGCTGGGACTCCTCGAGCCTCAGGAAGGCTCGGTGCGGCTCTTCGGCCAGCCGCCGGCCTCATTCCGCGAGTGGCGGAGAGTCGGCTATGTTCCCCAGCGGGCCGTGCTCGATCCTTCGCTGCCCGTGACCGTGCGGGAGGTGGTTGCCTCCGGCCTCGTGGCCGGCCTCGGCCTCTTCCAGCGCGTGGGCCGCGCGCAGAGACTGCGCGTGAGCGAGGCGCTGGCGCACGCCGGCATGGAGGCGCACGCGGGGGCGCGCATCGGCGCGCTCTCGACGGGACAGCAGCAGCGCGTCCTGATCGCCCGGGCCCTCGTGTCCGACCCCGAGCTGATCATTCTCGACGAGCCCACGGGAGGCGTGGATCCCGAGGCGCAGACCTCCTTCTATGCCATGCTCCATCACCTGAATCGCGAGCGCGAGGTCACCCTCGTCCTCGTCAGCCACGACATCGGCGTGGTCGCCAAGGAAGTCACCAAGCTCGCCTGCCTGAACCGGCGGCTCATCTTTCACGGCCGCCCCGGCGACTTCCTGGGCGATGCGGCCCTGACCGCCCTGTACGGACCCTCTGTTCGAATAGTCAGCCACGACCACTAGTTATGCCCGACTTCCTGCTATTCGGCTTTATGCAGCGCGCCTTCGCGGCGGGCGCCGTCATGGCCGTCGTCTGCCCGCTCATCGGCGTCTTCCTGGTGCCTCGCCGGCTCTCGCTCATCGCCGACACGCTCGCCCACGTCGCGCTCGCCGGCGTGGCGCTCGGGCTCCTGGTGGGCGCCTCTCCGGTCCTGGGCGCCCTCGTCGTGACCGTGGGGGGGGCGCTCGGGATGGAGAGGCTCCGCTCGCGGGGGGCGCTCCAGGGGGACGCAGCCCTCGCCGTATTTCTCTCGGGAGGATTCGCTCTGGCCGTGGTGCTGATCAGCCTCGCTCGAGGCTTCAACGCCGATCTCTTCGCCATTCTCTTCGGCAGCATCCTGACGGTCAGCCCCGCCGACGTCTGGCTGATCTCGGCTCTCGGCGCGGTCGTGGTGACAACCGTCCTGCTCTCCTACCGGCGGCTCTTCGCCATCACGCTCCACGAGGACCTGGCGCGGACGAGCGGCGTCCCCGTCACCGCGCTCAACCTGATGTTGACGGTGCTGACCGCGCTCACCACCGTGGTCGCCATGCGCATGGTGGGCGTGCTGCTCGTCAGCGCCATGATCGTGATCCCGACCCTCACGGGCTTCGCCCTCGGCCGGAGCTTCCGCCGCGCCACGGCCCTGGCCATCGTGACGGCGCTCGCCTCGGTCGCCATCGGTCTCACCGCGGCGTACTACCTGAGCCTGGCCGCGGGCGGCGCGGTGGTGCTGACCGCTCTGCTGCTCTTCGCGCTGGCTTCACTGGCCCGGCGCGTATCGTGGGGTCCGCGGGCGCGTCTCGCCGCCGTGACCCTGCTCTGCCTCGGCATCGTGGGGGGCGCGTCGGCCGACGAGGGCGGGTGCAGGCGCTGGCGCACGGCCTTTGCCACCATGCCGGTACGCATGTTGACCCTCCAGATGGGCGCCAAAACCATCGCCGTGCGCGTGAAGGTGGCCGAGACCTCCGAGCAGGGAGCGGCCGGCTTCCAGTGCTCGACCGCGCAGGAGATCCAGCAAACGCTCATCCTCTTCGACTTCGGGCAGGAGATCTATACCCAGTTTCACATGCAGAACGTCCCCGCCGCCCTCGACATCGCTTTCGTGAAGGCCGACGGCAACATCTTCTCCATCCTCAAGATGGACCCGAGTCCCACCGCGCTCTACGGTCCCATGGGCAACTTCCGCTTCGCGCTCGAGGCGCGGGCGGGCTTCTACGAAAGCCAGGGCGTCCGCCAGGGAGAGGCGCGCCTGCTGATCCCGGCCGCCAAGTAGGCCGTGCACGCCCGCCACACTCCGTCCTCGCGTCACAAGGGTCGGCTCCGGGCAGTCCTCGCGCTCAGCGCCTCCTTCATGGTGGTACAGATCGCGGTGGGCTGGTGGACGAACTCGCTCGCGCTCCTTGCCGACGCCGCCCACCTCTTCGTGGACGCGGCGGGCGTGGGGCTGTCGCTCCTCGCGGTCTGGTTCGCCGAGAGACCGGCCACGGCGGAGAAGACGTACGGCTACTACCGCGTCGAGATCCTCGCGGCCCTCGTCAACGGCGTCGTTCTCTGCGTGCTGGCCCTCGCCATCCTCGTCGAGGCGTGGGAGCGCCTGCGCGTGCGCCACGAGATCTCCGCGGGGCCGGTGCTGGTGGTCGCGGTGGCGGCGCTCGGCGTCAATCTGCTGGCGGCCCGGCTGCTGCACGCCGGCGCGGGCGAGAGCCTGAACGTGCGCTCGGCCTACCTCGAGGTGCTGGGGGACGCGCTCTCGTCAGGCGCGGTGATCGCGGCGGCGGCGGTGATCCTGGTCACGGGCTGGACGGCGGCGGATGCGCTGGCGAGCGCCGCCATCGGACTCCTGATCCTGCCGCGCACCTACGCGCTGCTCAAGCAGGCGGTCAACGTGCTCCTCGAGGGCGTACCCGCCCACCTCGACCTGACGGAGATCGAGGCCGCGCTCCGCGGCGCGCGCGGAGTCAAGCGCGTGCACGACCTCCACGTCTGGACGCTCACCTCCGGGCGCGAGGCCATGAGCGCCCACGTCGAGGTCGAGCCGGGGACGCCTCCGAGCCGGATCCTCGACGAGCTGCACGTGGTGCTCCACGCCCGCTTCGGCATCGACCACACCACCATCCAGATCGAGAACGAAGCCCCCGCCCTCCTGCAGATCACTCCGCGGGCCTAGCGGGCGGCGGGGTGGCTGCGCGACGGCCTGACGGCCGAAGGAGCCTCCGATGCTCATCCAGCCTATCGATTACTTTCTCGTAGCCTGGTTCCTCCTGGCTGGAGCCTGCACGGTCTTCGTCGCCATCGATCAGTACCGGAACAACCCCGAGCCGGTGGTGATGAAATGGGGCTTCATCCTCGTCACGCTCTACACCGGGCCGATCGGGCTCCTCCTCTATGTGCTCGCGGACAAGGAGCCCCGCCCCGGCGAGCACGAGGAGTTCATACGGCCGCTGTGGAAACAGGGTGTCGGCTCCACCATCCACTGCGTGGCCGGCGATGCCACCGGGATCATCCTGGCCGCGGCTACCACCGCCGTGCTCGGATTGCCGATGTGGATCGATCTGATCGTGGAATACCTGGCCGGCTTCGCCTTCGGCCTCTTCATCTTTCAGTCGTTGTTCATGCAGTCGATGATGGGCGGGACGTACTGGGAGAACGTGCGCAGGACATTCCTTCCCGAGCTCATCAGCATGAACTTCATGATGGCGGGCATGGCGCCCGTCATGTGCTTCCTGATGATGAGCCGCGACATGCGCGCCATGGAGCCGAGCCAGCTCCTCTTCTGGGGCGTCATGTCGCTCGGGGTCATGGCGGGCTATGCCGCCGCCTATCCGTCGAATGTGTGGATGGTGGCCAAGCAGCTCAAGCACGGCCTCATGACAGAACGGAGCGAGGGCACTAAGCTCGCCCATCACGCGGTCCATGAATCACGCACAAGCCGTCCCCATCACGCGCGATCCGATGTCACGCGCCCGCAGCTCGCTGCCGTGGGCGGCGTGTCGCTCCTCGCCCTGCTCGTCGGAATGATCGCCCCCGCCAATTGGGTGAACCTCAGCCTCTCCGCCCGCGACGTGGGTGGCGTGATCATGCCGGCCGGCATGATCATGGACCGAAATACACCAGCCGAGGCGATGCGAGACATGGCGGCGGCCGACCCGAACAAGGTCACGGCGGTGCACGGCCTGGCCGCTCGTGGTGACCAGGAGCTGCCCTTCCAAATGGACGGAGGCGTCAAGGTGTTCGAGCTCTCGACGTCGGTCGTTCGGTGGACGATCCTGCCCGGCATCACGGTGGATGCCTATGCGTACAACGGACAGATCCCGGGCCCGCGCATCCATCTGCGCGAGGGCGACCGCGTGCGAATCCACGTGCGCAATGGGCTTCCCGAGGAGACGACGGTTCACTGGCACGGCCTGATTCTGCCCAACCAGATGGACGGCCCCGCCGATATCACACAGGAGCCGATTCCTCCCGGGGGCGCCTACGTCTACGAGTTCACGGTCGAGCAGCACGGGACGTACCTGTACCATCCGCATGCGAACCCCGACCGGACCCAGGCGCTCGGCCTGTACGGCGCGCTGATCATCGATCCCGCGCGGGCGGCGGACGACATCCGCGCGGATCACGAATACGTGGTCCAGCTCCAGGAATGGTTGAAGCGCGACGGCTTGACGTATCCGGCCATGCCGATGGACGGCGCGCACCCGAACTATTTCACCATCAACGGCAAGGCCTATCCCGCCACCGAGACGGTGCGCATGAAGGTGAATCAAACGCTGAAGATCCGCTTCATCGGCACCCACAACGCCTTCATCCATCCCATGCACGTTCACGGCGGCCCGTTCCAGATCGTCGCCGTCGACGGCCAAACGCTTCAGCCGTCCGCCCGCTACCTGGCTGATACCGTCAACGTCGGTCCGGGCCAGCGCTTCGACGTGCTGTGGATCGCCCGCCGGCCCGGCAAGTGGCTCGTGCACTGCCACATTCCGCACCACACCTCGAACAACAACACGGAAACCCGGGGCGGCGGCGGATTGATGGCGTTGATCGACGTGGAGTAGGCGAAGCGGAGGGAGCCTCTCGCCCTGACTATTGGCCGCGCGCTACCACCAGCCGCGCCACCAGACGAAGAAACCCGTGACGGCGAGGAGCGCCGCCAGGTAGATCCACCACGACTCGTACCACGCCGAGACCGCAAGCTTTTCTTGATCCGCTTCCCAGCGGAGGCCGTCCCGCCAGCCGAGCTCGCCACGAAAATACTGGTGAAAGGCCTGCGTCACACGCGGGAGCGGCAGCCTGGTCTCCGCGCTCCGGTAGCGATGCTCGACGGAGCCGTCCTGGTAGATGAGCGTGAAGCCCGTGGCCGCGCTCCCGCTCGCCTGGAGATACGTCGACTCGTCGCGCGCCAATGTCGCGACGAGGTTGCGCTGCCCGTCGAGGCCGGACAGCACCGTGCTGATGGTGGCGCTGTCGGGCGTGTCGTAGGCGGAGTCCAGCGTGCTGAGCGTGAACGACATCAGTACGAGCGGGGTAGGCCCAGGACGTGCTCGCTGAGGTAGTTGAGCGCCATCTGCTGGGAGATGGGCGCGATCTTGTAGAGACGGATCTCGCGCCACAGCCGCTCGACGTAGAACTCCTTGGCGTACCCGAAGCCGCCGAAGGTCTGGAGCGCGGCGTCGCAGGCCTGGAAGCCCGCCTCGGCGGCGAGCAGCTTGGCCGCGTTGGCCTCGCGGCCGCAGGGGCGGCCCGTGTCGAAGAGCCACGCGGCCTTGAGGCACATCAGCTCCGCGGCGTCGAGCTGGGCGAGCGCCAGCGCCAGTGGATGGGCGATCGCCTGGTTCTTGCCGATGGGGCGGTCGAAAACGATGCGCTCCTTGGCGTACTGGACGGCCCGCTCGAGGGCCGCCCGGCCGATGCCGACGGCCTCGATGCCGACCACGATCCGCTCGGGGTTGAGAGAGTCGATCAGGTGGTAGAAGCCCTCTCCGACCGTCCCCACCACGTTCGCCTCGGGCACCTCCAGGTTGTCGATGAAGATCTCGTTGGAATCCACGGCCGCCCGCCCGAGCTTCTCGATCTCGCGCACCGTGATCGCCTTGCGGTCGAACTCGGTGAAGAAGAGTGTCATGCCCCGGAGGGGCTTGGCGGGGTCGCGGTTGCCGGTGCGCGTGAGGAGCAGGATGCGGTTGGCGTGTTGCGCGTTGGTCGTCCACACCTTGCGCCCGTTGACCACCCAGCGGTCACCTTTCTTCTCGGCCCGCGTGACGATGCGGGAAGTGTCGGTGCCCGAGTTCGGCTCGGTGACGCCGAAGGACATGACGGTCTCGCCCGTGACGATCTTTGGGAGCTCGCGCCGCTTCAATTCCTCCGTGCCGTAGCGCACGACGGGCTCGGGTGGGAAGCAGTAGAAGTGGATGGGCGAGGCGCCCGACGTGCCGGCCCCGGACGCGCAGATCTCGTGGAGCATGATGGCCGCCTCGGTGACCCCGAGCCCGGCGCCCCCGTAGGCCTCGGGGATCATGAGGCCAAGCCAGCCGTTGTCCGCGAAGGCCTTGACGAACTCGTCCGGATACTCGTGCTTCGTGTCCTTCTCGAGCCAGTAATCGAGCGAGAAGTTCCGCGCGAGGGCGGCGACTTCCTTGCGGATCAGCTCTTGCTGCTCGGTGAGCGCGAAGTCCATCGTGGCCTCCCTGACCCTCTCTGGCCGAAGAATAGCACGGACTTGCTCGCGCGAGAGCCCCGGGGGTATCCTCGGGGCGTGGAAACGACCCACGCCATCCAGGACTACCT
>WNFT01005561.1_pt1 | contig 11034 bp, 9 predicted proteins | sample 5400191 | NCBI WGS metagenome assembly WNFT01 (sample SAMN13153359, study PRJNA577476) | soil metagenome | isolation source: 80 cm saprolite under Madrone tree | place: USA:California | collected 2016-06-14
CTACGGCTGCTCCCGCAACGCCAGCAGCACCCAACGCGCCTGCTGCACCACTGCCAGCGCATGAGAATCGTCCGACACATAGTTTTGCGGAAAGTCTCCGGCATGGGCTTATCGGTGGAGCTATCGGAGCGATGGCCAGGGGCGTAAAAGCGGTTGCCGGGCCGCCCCCTGTGGATTATTCGACGGATTCGAGCGGGAAGACTGTAGGCACGCCGCGCATCGACACTACGGTTTCGAGATTGGAACGAATTGCCCAGGCGGCTTTGATTGGGTTATCGAGTGGCGCTCAGGTTGGTCCGCAGCGCAGCGCCGGAGCTGCATGGGGAGCTGGCATTGGTGCAGGCGCGAGCGCTGTAAGGCAGCAAGGGCAGGAACAGGACATGCTCAAGCGAAAGCAGTCGCAAGACGATTTTGAAGAGCAGCAGCGAACGATGCTACATAAGGCGACTGTTGCGATGACGAATGCGCAAACTCATAACCTCTGGCAAAAAATTGAGGATGATGAGAACGCCAAAGACACGGAACGCCAGAAAAACATGGGCATCGTCAACGACCTAAACGAATACGTTTCCCAGAATCCAAAGAGCGGGCTGACGGTACAGACCTTGACGGCGGAGCAAGCGATGGGGATGCATGATGCTAACGCACACACCGTTGCCAAGCACACGTTTCTCCCCATTGGGAAAACACAAGCCAAAGACTCGCAAGGGAATGATGTTTTTGAGCAGGACGGCCAAACGCCCAAGTTTGTAAAGCAGTTCGCCGCAATTGGTGGAAGCGCCGATTCTAGGGTCGGGCTGCCGCAAGCGATGGTTTCTGATTTACAAAAATACAGCAAGTACGATCCTCGCCTTAAAGGTGCCGCCCAAATGACGGCTGGACAAGAGGTGCCCCTGAGCAGCTTCCTGTCTGCGTACAAATTCCTCACCGAAGATAAGGGTAAAGAGGCGGACGGCGGTAAGGAAGGCGAGCCAGTCACGGTAGACGGGAAAATCCAAAAGAGAAACAAGTACACGGGAGAAATTTCTGAATATGCGGGAGTACCGCTGTCGGTGCAGAAAGAACAGGCCGACATTGCCGAAAAGCAGAGCATGGAAAAGAAAAATCTCGCGGAGGCGAAAAAGGCGGACCAGGCCGACAACAAGCCAGTTTATGCGTTCAACACCCAAACAAAACAACTAGAGCAAACCACTCGCAGCACTGTTGCCGCCAATCCGAGCTTGTACACGAATCCGGTTGACGTGAAAGAGTCAGACATTCGCAAGGATACCGAATTGGCTCGGCAACTTGGCGATGCCCAGTTGAATCTGTCACGCTACCGTTCTTCTGCACAGAAACTCGACACTCTAAGTCTGAGTGAACAGCGTGCAGTTGCCGCTCTCGTTGGTGAGGACAAGTTCAAGGCTGAGTTCATGGGAGCGCAGATTCCTACTGATTGGCTAAATAAACTTTTGACCAGTGAGAACTGGAGAACGCTTCCGAAGACGGCGCAAGATGCTGTCATCGGTTTTATCGGCGCACGAGGCGCTGTTATCGCATATCAGAAGGCGGTATCAGGGTCAGGTCGTGCAAACAAGGAGCAACTTGAACTTGAATTGCAGAACATCCCGAATCCGTTGCTTCCAAAAGATGTGCGCGAGGCCCAGTTCGACCGCTTCCAGCAAAATATCGACCAAACAGGTGCTGGATTACCCAAGATGGTCGGCATCGAAAGACCAAAAGAAATCAAACAACGCATTGAAGCAGAGGAAGCACAAAAACAAGGTGCGACCCACATCTACGATCCCAATCAGAAAAAGGCCATCCCTGTTGGTACCTGGCTTCAAAGACATTTTCAGGGAATGCCGGGGGTGAAACAGTTACCATGATCGTAAAAATTGAAGGAGTCGGGAACGTTGTATTTCCCGCCTCAATGACTGACGCAGAGGTTTCACAGGCTGCTGGCGGGCTTTATGATGACGCAACCGGCGCGTCCAACAACGGCGCAAGACAAGCAGCGAAATTAGCGGACCAAGATACGTCCGGGCCGGGCCGCACATCCAGATCTCCGATAAAAAACATTACTTGATCCATCCTGAAGACCTGCCAAAAGCACAGCAGCGAGACCCGAATCTCATAATTCACGACCAGTAAGCCATACGCTGCAATTTCAAACCTATCTTCTGCCCGGTTGTCTCCCCAGTTCGCGCAAAAACCAGCCGAGTCCCGCACAGCCTAATGGCACAAGAATGTACGAGGCGAGTTGTAGGAGCTCTGCTCCTTCACTTTTTCTTGTCCAAATCGTTGCCAGGCGTCGTATCCACATAGTAATGTCCGCGCACCAATTTATAGGAGTCTGTTTCTGTAAATGCCTCGCAGCCAGTTTTCCGCGTGGGAATGTCGGACACAGACACCGCTCCAGAATCAAAATCAATCGTCAATACATGACGTTGGCAACGACTACTTTCATCGCCCCCAAACGAAGCGGTCACGCCGTGTTCATCCCACTTGTCCACGGAATATTCTGTGTTGTCCACATCTTGAATGCTCACCGAAATTGGGACAACGCCCAATGTCACACTTGTCTCCGTACACCGTTTTGAGTTCTTAGAACACCAAATTTTCACTTGCTGGGGAAGAAGCAGCGCCTTCTTAGGGTCGTTGGACTCTGCAACCCAAAAGCCAGAAGCAAGAGCAGTCATGTGGGATTTTTCTTTGAAGAGCGGGAAACCAGGAAGGACCAGCGTTTTCAGCCGCTCATTGTGGAACGTGCCAGATGAAGTCTGACCTTGGATAACGAGCGCAGTAAACCCAATCAGCAATGCCACGAGAACCGTCCGCATTGGCACCTCCCTGTGGTTGGTCAGAATCCGATCCCCCACATCCACAGCATTACGCAATCGTCGGCGGTCAGCAGCAATTCGTTCGGGTCCTTGCTTGGAACTGTGCGCCCCTCGGGATCGCGCTTGAAAACTTCCTCGATATCCCGGTAGTCGATGTCATATAGCTCGCCATCCGAAGTCATAAAACGCACGGGATACAACGGCAGACCTATCAGCTCGTCAGGCATTCCATCCTCTTTGCTGGGGACAAAAGGGATTTTTTGTATCAACTCTGTTCTGTTGGTGAATATGGTGTTGCTCGACTCCAGTTCTTATTTGCGTCGCTCCCGATCTCACCAAGGTTGTAAGAGCCATCCAGCTCGGGATTGGGTTTCGTAGGAGCGAACAGAAACAGCATCCACATTGCTTGGATGTACGCTTCGCGGTCTGGCTGGCTCTGCCGGGCTAAAATAATCATCTCTTCATCATCCTTCCATCAAACATATCTGTCCATTCCTCCGCGTGTTCCGTAATCTGCGTCAGACAAGGAGTGTCTTTCCAAATCCGTACTGGCTTCCTCGCTCCCACTCTTCGCTTTTTATGCCCGTCTCCACTTGTCCCTACTTCTTTTTCTTCCTACCTGCCTTTGGATATGTCTTGTCGATTGCCCGTCGAACCAACTCGGCTAATGAAGCGCCGGTCTTCTTACTCTCTTCTTCCAGCCGCTTCATTTGCCGGGGCAACAGACTCAAATTGGTTCGATGCATCATACAAGGATGGTACAACGTTGTGTAAGGTGGTGTCAATGGCTGGCCGATTAGAGATGCGCAGTCAGGACTTTCCTTCCTTGCGGACGTGGTTCGGCGGTCGTAAAAATCTATCCGATATCCGCTAGTAACTTCGCGTCGTCGATGCGCAGCGAACCATTCCGTGCTAGCGCTCCAAGGCTGCGCCAGTCCCCCTTCCCGCTATCGGCCTTAATCGAATACTGCGGACAAACAAAACGCTTGTTCCGCGTGAGAAAGGCACCAACGATTGCTTCGTAAAGGTATTCCAATTCTCTAAATACCCTCAGTACAGGAACTTCAGCGAAAACTGGATGTTCCGGGGAAAGTTTTGCTGGCTGTAAGGCACCGTGCCGAGGCCGATCCACGAGCCATTTGAAAGCTGGTGCGGCGGCGTGAAAATATCGGTGCTGGGGCCTGGAAAGATCGGCGTGTTGGTCAGGTTGAATGCCTCTCCCCGAAATTCCAGCGTGGCTCGCTCGGTCAGGCGAAACTGCTTCTTCAAGGCCATGTCGAAATTGGGTACATACGGATTACGTATCCAGCTCACGCGATCCGGCATGACGCGCCTGGTCCACTGTGGGCGAGCCTGCCAGCAGGCAGGATTGTTATTGAACCACTGCCCGAAGGTTGGGGTCGGAACGGAAATACTCCCTGAGCAGGTGAAGTAAGCGTCCGGGACGCCCGTGGGTACGCCAGAGGCCTCCGTGAAAATCCAGTCGAGGTTCCAGCCATTGATGACTTGGCCAAAAGCCCCCTGCGCACCTTTCAAGAAACGCCGCCCTGATCCGAAAGGAAGCTCCCAGACGCCGCTGAAACGCCAGACCAGCGTGCGGTCGAAGTAGGCGACTTCGCGGATGGGATTCACGTCACGAAAAGAGCCGTTGTTCAGCCAGTGATTCCGCTCGAACTCCTTCTGATACGTAAAAGCACTTAGAAGCGTCAGGCCGCGCGAGGCGCGTTTCTCGACTTTGACAAGGAGGGCGTCCCAACGAGAACTCGCGCCTGGATTTGTGAACTCGGTTACGCCGTTGAATTCAGGAAAAGGCCCGCGCATTAAATTCCACGCCTGAATTTTCGATGACGAACCAAGGCTGCTGTTTTTCGGCAGCACGCCATAGAAGGGATTAGGAACCAACTGATTGCACAGATTGTTGTTGACCTGACATGCGGCTTGCTGGTCGTTGCTGATGACATCCCGCTGCGCGCTCATCGTCATCCTGTTCGTGTAATTCCCGCTGTAGGCCACGTCCAGAAGAATGCTTCCGGGTAACGCCTGCTGAATGCCGACGATCCACTGCTGAGAAAATGGAATGCGGCGTGTACGCCAGTCGTAGCCCACGCCATTGCCGATGTTGGTTAGCAATCCTAGCGATGCTCCGGTCGGAGAAAGGACCCCGTTCGGATATGGTGTGCCAGTGCCAAAAGCGTTCGACGGGGTAAGTCCACCGTCGAGGGAGTTGATGTATCCGGTGTTCTGCGTAAAGCCGCTGCGCGTGTCATGCTGATTCTGGATGGCGTAATACTGCCCATAGCCTACTCGAATGACAGTGCGCGGGCGCAGAGCGTAGGCGATGCCGAAGCGCGGTTGCCACTGCGTATAGTAGTTGTTGTACGGAGCACGAGGACCACTCACACCAGCAAACAGAAGTCCACCGTTCACGGTGGCAGGTGGTGTGACTCCCGCTGCTTTCCATGCTGCTTGATTGGTTGCGTTTGCGAGATTCGCTTGGTAAGTCGGATCATTCGTGATTGGGTTCGTACACGTCCAACAAAATCCCGCATTGATGCGATTGAAACGTTCGCTTGGCGATGTCTGTACGTCCCACCGCAAGCCCATGTTGAACGTGACTTTGCTGGTAGCGCGGAAATCATCTTGTAGAAACAGCGCGTAGTATTTCCACGTCTCGAACTGTGTTTGGTTCCAATCCACGCTGCCGGAATTCGGATCACCCAACGCAAGGCTGGCGAATGGGAAGCCGTCACTTGTGACGGTTGCTCCGCAGCCGGGACAATGACCGCGAGTAAACGGATCGTCTTGCGTGAACCCCGTTCCAAAACCAAATTGCCCGAGCGGTCTGCCAACGCCCTGGTCGGCATATTGGATGTCCTCGAATTCGCCGCCGAAGTGGACGTTGTTACGCCCCATGATGTGCATGGCTACGGGCCGCAGGTCGTAGGCGTTCGTGACTTGTTCACTGATGTTGTTTCCGATGATTGTCTGATAGCCGCTGACTTGAATTTGTGGAGCGATGCTGAGGCTCGTAGTGGGAATCTTTGGCATATTCAAACCGAGTGATTGGGCAGTGATCGGTTTAGCCAAACCCGCAACCATAGGTCCCTCGGGAAAATCTTGGTGAAACCGCCCGAACGATCCTTGTACATCGACTACCCAGACCGGAGAAAATACGTGAGTGAGGTCAAGCACCGTGGTAGTGAAGTCGCGCTCGGAATCAATGTTTCCGGTAGCGATGGGGTAAGGAAATCCCGATGAGTTGCGATGCTCGTGGCCGCGCTGCCAAGCCCAGAGGCCATAGAGTCGCGTCTTTTCGTTGAAGTTGTAATCGACGCGGACCATCGGCTGGTAATAGCGGTAGCGCCCCTCGGCAAGCCCTCCGGTCTGAATATAATTGTTCAGCAAACCGGAGACGGTCGGAGCGGGATATAGCTTCATAATTGCCAACCCACTAGGATTGACGCGGCTGAGGATGCCAGTGGGAAGCGGAGAGTTCAGGCCGGGAATGACATCGTTTGGGAAAGGATTGCGCGCATACGCCTGACCTTTGGCGCAGTTGTCCGCAGCGGCACAAAGATGCGTGGTCAGCGGATCGTAGATTTGGTACCCGGTCCCGGAAAAATCCACACTTCCATCCGGCAGAATCTTCACGGAATCAGGCAGCGTACTCGTGACAACCGGGAAGGGGACGATTTCGTGATAGCCTTCGAAGCTTCCGAAGAAAAAAGCCTTGTTGTGGAAGAGGGGTCCTCCAATCGTGCCGCCGTACTGGTTGGTGATTTGCAGTCCCTTGGGGGCGCCCACCAGATTGTTTGTGAACGTGTTGGCGTTGAACGCCGAGTTGACGTAGTAATCGAAAAGCGTGCCGTGAAAATCGTTGGTCCCCGCCTTGAGGGTCGTGTTGACAATTCCACCGCCCGTCCGTCCGTATTCCGCATCCAGGGCGGGGCAGATGATCTTAAATTCCTGTACCGCGTCCTGATTGGGAGACATGAACCAACCGCCTGCCCACCCGTCAGCCTCATCAGTAATCGCGGGTGAGCCGTTCAGTAGGAATTGGTTGTAGCTGGTCCATCCCCCGCACATCGAGTAATTGTTATTAGCGTCCCATCCTCGCGTGCCGGAATAGCCGCTGGACCCGAATTGTGTTTGCAGAAACATCACGCCCGGGGTCAGTTGCATCAGCATGTAGACCTGCCGACCGTTCAAAGGTAGGTTCTGTACTTGTTCGAGGTCCATTAGGGTGCCGCCAGAAGCATCCGCTGTATTCACGATCTCGGGGGCGCTGGTGACGGCGACCTCCTGCTGTACGCTGCCCAACTCAAGCGTGAAGTCCAGCTCCTGTTTTTCGGCCACATTCAAAGGAACAGTGGTCCGTACAGATCGGCGGAAGCTCGCCGCTTCAACTGTAACTTGGTATTCGCCGGGAATGAGGTAGGGGATCGCGTAGAAACCTTCGTCGTTTGTGGTGACCGAGTACGCCTGCCCTGAGTCTTTCTTGACGGCTTTCACCCTCGCTTTGGGAACGGCCCCTCCGCTCGGGTCCTTCACGATGCCCGAAAGCGTTGCACGGAATTCCTGCGCCAGAAGCATCGATGATGAGAGCAAGAACAACGAACCCAAACTGACAATAAGAGAAAAACGACCAGCTCGCACAAGACACCTCCCCAGAAATACGCACTGTCTAATGCAGATCGACTTCCGAACAAATCAGCAGAATCTCTGAATTCAGATTCAGGTAAACCCCCATGTCAACGGCGCACCCCAAAACAATTGTGACAGGGATGATTGCCGTTTTTCATTCGCCTCCTTTCCTCCTCGTGGCCCGACCGAACTGCAACTCGGAGATTCTGTTCCGCTGACACTGGAAAAGGTATCTGAACTGTCAGGGCTGCATGCCACCTACTTGGGTGAAATCGAGCGCGGAATCCGCAACCCCGCGCTGGTCAGCATCGTGAAAATCGCTCGCGGCTTGAACGTTACTCCAGCTCGGCTCTTTGGTAATGGTCGCTGGTGATAGCAGCAATCTGTTCCCTTACACGCCTGCTGCAAGCAGGTCTGGCCGTAGTCGCCGGATCAATCTCGGCTGGGATGGACGGGCGGGACATCAAGGAAATCACAGGTTTTCGGGAGGAGCTTACACGCGAAGGTGTGGAGGGTCATGTTCGCTAACTACGTCGCTGGGAAGTAAGTTCCCGTCCAAAATCACTTGGGACGAGCCAGGGCGCGTAGCTTTTCTAAGGGCATGTCTTTGACGTTCATTAGGCTGTGAAGCTGCTCGATTTGCTCGACTACCTCCCGATTGACAAGAGTAGGTGTTTCAAAGAGGAAATCGCACAATGTCGCCAGAGCCAAACCGAATTCGCACTCTCGGATGAACTCGTCGAATAGCCTTAGATACTTTTGGGCACCTCTGGAATCCGCCAGCAAAGGTCGAAGACTCGCAAGGCGAATTCGTAAGTTTCTAAAATGCCTGTCGCGGTATCCTTCTCTGTATTTCCCCAATTCTTTTTTCCACTTTATCAAGTTCCTTAGAAGGAGCACGTAGCTTACAACCACGACAGACACAAGCGTGGCACGGACAATGATCTTTATTTGAATGAGGTCCTTTCCTGAAACTCCATCGTGAAGGAGCCATACTCCAGTCAAGAGTAGGGCGAGGGCGGAGAAGATGCTTATGAGTCCTGGCATGGGCCTTCCATTTCAGGGGCTACGAAGTCAGATTGCGCTCCGCTGCAAAGCGGCTAATCATCAGGATCGAGCGTTCGGAAGACTGGTGGGCTATAAGGCTTCTTCATCTCCGCGCCACAGAAGCATCTGGGGTTGGCCTTGGTTTCGACCGGAGTTTTTGTTACTACGATTTCACAACCACAATCACGATTCTGGCAGCGGTAGATTTGGGGTTCTTTAGACATGGCCTCTCCGAGCGGGACTTCAGAGTCTTACGTGGGCCAGTTTAACAGCCGCTATAGTAACCGACAAGTGGCTTACTATCAGGTTCAGTCTACGCAGAGGTATGGGTAATTACGCACGTAATTTCCAATACGTAATTACACTTGCTTGCCAGCATGCGGGAAATCGCCGAGGAGTTGAAGCGCATTTCGCGGTCTAAGGGGGAATGAGAGACAGTACGTTCGTCCCACAAAAATTGCCCATTCGTCCTATTACCTTCGCTAACTCCTAGCGTTTAACTTTGGCTCGTATTTTGGCGGTGGGGCTATGCGAGAAGAGCTACACGGCGAATTGGTTGAGAAGCATGCCGAGGAGTGGCGACCGCAGAGGCATGGCTGGCCAAACCCTGCCAATTCTCCCGCGAGCCTGGCGGCGCTCGACAAGGCCATCACGATCTGCGTCACTAAGGGGCGGTCGGTACGCACGACGCACCGATTGACGAAACCGAGAGCAAGCATTGGGAAGGTGGGCGGGGGGGCAGACATGCAGATTGATGATCCCGAAGTATGTCCGCTGCACTGCGCCGTGGCAATCACCGAGAACGGCGTTCGGCTTTACGACCTCGATTCCATGAATGGGACTTATATCGATGATGAACGGATTCAGGTGGCGGACCTGCAAGACCTCTCCGTGTTTCGCATCGGCCTCACCGAATTTGTAGTTTCGGTTGTCCCGAACGGAAACGAAACGGTATAGATGGAGCACGGGAAGTTTTTTGAATGCCAGACTCAACTGGTAGCGGCGTGACAAACAGTTTCGGGGACACCAAATTGATGCGATAATCGCCCCACTGCCCCCTGTAGAATTGTCCACTTGGAGTCTGGTTGGCTCTGCCCTTTTGCATCCTCAAGTTGCGGGGCGAAGGAAGCCCGCGTTTCGTAGAGGCCGCGCAAACCCTTGACGCTGCAAAAAAGCGCGTCACGGCACTTGCGGAGTCGTCGCCGGGCGAATACGTCATCTTCCACAAAAGGCTAAGAAGAAGCGTAATCCTCTTGGAGTTATACTATAAGCTCCCGAAGTCAAAACGAACGAAGGGACGATGGGTCGTGCACAGATTGGCGCGATAGTCGCTGCATTCTCCTCCGAGGAGGGCGAGTTTTTCAGTGCTGACCCATCATCCACGTGCCCGCCGTTATCCGTTCGTGGCCACTATCGAACTGACCGATACGCAATCAGAAGCCAAGATTCAGGAGCGAACCAGTGACCTGAGCTTGTATGGCTGCCGCGTCGAGACACGCAAGCCCTTCCCGACAGGAGCGAAGGTGAGAATCAGGATTGCCCACAGGAGCGCCAACTTCGTGGCTGTCGGCAGGGTTTCTTACACCACGCAGGGTGGAATGGGGATCGCCTTTACGCAGGTTGAGCCGAACGATCAGCTAATTTTGGAGAAGTGGGTTGAGGACTTGCGCGACCAGTAGCCTCGCAGCCCGACCATGCTAGGCACTGGAATGCTCACCCCATTTAACGGTGCGATCCGGGAATTCAACGCCCAGGCAAAAGCGATCCTCCCCTTTTGGCAAACAATAAATCACTCTTCCGACTTGCGGAAATTCCCCCGTTAAAGGCGTAATAAGCGACTGTTCGCCATACTGCCAAGACCACTTGCTGATGATACGCGCACCGTGGGCACTGACATTTTCCGTAAGTGTGCGCTCACGAGCGCGAGGTTCTTCTAGGCTTGCGAGGTAGACGGGAACTGAAGTAGGAAGGCGTTTCTCAACCCTGCCATTGAAATGGGCACCGTTCATCGCTGGCTCCGTCACGGGGAAGAGGGTCCCCACAGCGCGTCCTTTACGCTGACAAATAGCTTCCCATAATCCATTGAGCCGTCAATCGGCAAAAGACTGTAATCGCTGCTCGGGAAATTTCCTGGTGTTTCGGTGTCGGTTTGCATAGGTCTTGGATTCCGCGAGAACTTCAACAACGACCAGATACTCATGTCGATGAGGGAACAGGCGCTTGACACCTGAACACCGCTGGCGTATGAACGTAGGTAACTGGGGTACAGCTCCAAAATCTAACGGAACCGGCGTGTTCCACTGGTTACACCGTCTCGGACGGAAGCTCATTTGGAGGTGTCCCAGAGGAGGGCCTATGCCTGCTACCCAGCCGAGCAAGGAACTTCGCGCACTTTGTTACGAGCATCATGTCAAGATGAGGCTTAATCGGAGCCTCGTGAACAGCGATGGTGACGCTAAACAAACGCTCGCGTATGCCTGTACGGAGCCTGATTGTCTCGTCCACTACAACATCTATCGTG
>WNFT01005568.1_pt1 | contig 11029 bp, 8 predicted proteins | sample 5400191 | NCBI WGS metagenome assembly WNFT01 (sample SAMN13153359, study PRJNA577476) | soil metagenome | isolation source: 80 cm saprolite under Madrone tree | place: USA:California | collected 2016-06-14
AATGCTCTGGACCGGGATACCGGCCCTCGCGTACCTCGGCCGCATACAGCTTCACGGCCTCCCGCACGTCCTCCGCGAGCGCCGCGTAGCGCTTCACGAATTTGGCGGTGAACCGGTCGTTCAACCCCAGCATGTCCGGGAGCACCAGTACCTGGCCGTCGCAGGCGGGTCCCGCACCGATGCCGATGGTCGGAATCGTGAGCGACTTCGTGATCTGGGAGGCGAGCGGCGCGGGCACGAGTTCCAGCACGATCGAAAAGGCACCTGCATCCTGCAGCGCCTTGGCGTCCAGCTTCAGGCGCTCGGCGGTCGGTTCGTCGCGTCCCTGCACCCGGTAGCCACCCAGTGCGTGCACCGACTGAGGAGTGAGACCCAGGTGGCCCATCACCGGAATGCCGACGTCCACCAGGGCGCGCACCGTCTGCGCCATCGGTACGCCACCCTCGAGCTTCACCGCGTGGCAGCCGGTTTCCTGCATGACGCGGCCGCAGTTCCGGATCGCCTCGGGAGGAGAAACCTGGTAGGTCAGAAAGGGCATGTCGCACACCACTAACGCGCGCACGGCGCCGCGCCGCACGATCTTCGTGTGATAGATCATCTGCTCGAGCGTGGCGGAGAGCGTCGTCTCCGCGCCGGCGAGCACCTGATTGACCGAGTCGCCGACCAACAGGACGTCCACGCCTGACGCGTCGAGCAGCCGTGCAAACAACGCGTCGTAGCACGTGAGCACGACGATGCGCTCGCCGCGCGCTTTCATCGCGAGGAGCTCGTGGGTGGTGACCGGCTTGGTCTCGTCAGCCATCGGGAGTCGGGCGCGGCGATAGCGCGGCGTCGAGCTCCGCGAGCTCCCGCAGCCAGAAGGGGCGGTTCGGAAGCTCGGGATGCGGGATGACCAGGTGCGGCTCGCGCAACACCCGATCGCCGAAGCGCACGATGTCCAGGTCCAGGGTCCGGGGTCCCCAGCGAACGCCCGCCCCGCGCTCGCGGCCCCGCTCCGATTCGATCGCGTGCAGCTGGATGAGAAGCTCGGCGGGCTCGAGGGCGGTCTCGAGGAGGACCATCTGATTGAGATAGGCCCCCTGCGGCACCGGCCCGAGGGGGGCGGTTTCCTCCACGCGGGACTGCTTCAGCAGGCGCGTGCCCGGCAGCGCCGCGAGCCGCGCCCGCGCGTGTACGAGATGCGCGGCGCGGTCGCCGACGTTCGAGCCCAGCGCCACGTACACGCGCTCCGCCTCACCCTTGGCCACGCGGGAATGGTAAGCGCGCTACGCGATGCTGGCAAAGCCGCGGGTCAGCTCTCGCAGCATCGCCGCGACGTCCTCGAGCTCGCGAGTGGCGCGCTCGAGATCGCTGAGTCCCCGCGCCGCCTCGTCCGCGCGGGTCGCGACGTCGTCCGCCTCGGCACGGTTCTTCCCGGCGATCTCGGCCACGGCGTGGATGCGCTGGCGCAGCTTCCCGAATGCCTTGTCCTGGTCGCCCGCGGCGGCCGCGATCCGCTGGGCGTGCGACGTGGCCTCGGCCGTCGCCGCGACGATCGCGTCCAGCGCCTCGAGCGCCGCCGAGGAGAGCTCCTCGACGCCACCCACGTTGACCTGCCCCCGCCGCATCTGCTCCACGACCTCGCCTACCTGCCGGTGGATGTCCTGCACCAGCTCGCCCGCTTCGAGGGCGGCGGTCGAGCTCTGCTCCGCCAGCCGGCGGACTTCCTCGGCCACCACCGCGAAGCCCTTGCCGTGCTTGCCCGCCCGAGCGGCCTCGATGGCGGCGTTCAACGCCAGCAGGTTGGTCATGTCGGCCAGCTCGCGGATCGACGCGATGAATCCGGTGATGCGTCGGCTCACCTGCCCGAGCCCTTGGACCTTGCTCGAGGCCTCCCCCACGAATGCCTTCAGGGCCACGAGGCGGCCGATCGCGTCGCGGATCTGGTGGCGATTCTTGTTGGCGACCTCGCTCGCGGTGTTGGACGCCTGAGCCGCCTCGGTCCCGTCCTCCGACACGCGCCGCGACACCCGGGCCAGGCTCTCCGTGGCCTCGAGCCCGCCGGAGACTTCGCTTTCCTCCGCCAGCACGCCCTGGCGGATCAGGCCGGTGGACTGGGCCACCGCGCCGGCGGCCTCGCGCATCGACGCGGCGGCGCGCGCCAGCGTGGCGAGCTGGTGCGTGAGCGTCTCCACGGTTTCGACCAAGGGCCGGCGCAGCTCGGTGATGTGGATCGCGGTGGCGAGCTGGTTCGCGAACGTGTTGATGGTGATCACGTCCTTGCCCCGGTACACCTTGCGCTTGTGGTGCTCGAGCTCGAGGGTCCCGATCACGTGATCGCCGAACTTGAGCGGGACCATGACGAGACTCTGCACGGCGAGCGGCGCGTCGGCGATGCGCTTGTCGCGGGTGACGTCGTCGATGACGACGGCCTCGCCCGTCCGGGTGACGTGCTCGCGCACCGCGGCGGTATCTGGCGTGGGCTCGCCGCGCGCCGCGCGCCCGATTTGCCCGCGATAGGCGAGCCGGAGCGCGCCCTCCTGCCGCCGATAGATGCGGAAGTCGCCCCAATCCACCAGTCGATGCGCCAGCCGCTCGATCCGGGCGAACGAGTCCTCGAGGCTGATGTTGCTGGTGATCACGGCTTCCATCGCGTGGATCTTGTTCAGCTCCTCGGCGGCGATCGCCTCCTCGAGGGTGTGCTTGAAGAGCAGCCCCAGGGCGCCGAGCGCCGCCGCCACGAACACCCAGGCGAGCGGCGGCCAGTAGCTCACTGTGCCCACGACGATCCCGGTGGCGATCACGGTCGCGCCATACCCGATGCACTCGTATCGCAGAATGAGGAGGCGCTCGTCCTGCTCGAGCTTGCCGCGAATGACCAAGGCGAAGTAGAACAGCAGGCGGCTGATGACGAAGTACGCCAGGCAGAAGAAGAACAGCGCCGGTATCAGCTCCACGTGCAACCCGGGCGCCGTCACGTTCGAGAGCCGCAGGGCCCCCGCGTAGACGCCGTAGCTCCCGAGCAGCGCGATCACCTCGCGTCCCACGTTCACGAGCGCCGCGAGGAACATTTTCTTCTGCCACAACCAGTCGGCGCCGAGCACGCCGCCCGCCAGCGCGAGCGCGGTCGCCGGTGCGCCCACCGCGAGACTCCCCGCCAACGCCACGAGTCCGGTCTGGGTGAGATAGGAGTACTTGCTCAGCGGTACTTGCCCGCCCCGTAGCAGCAGGGCGGCGACGAGCAGTCCCAACAACTCGAGCGGCTGCCCGGTCCAGCGCGGATCCACGATGAGGGCCGCGCCCAGCGCGAGCAATCCGCCGATGGCGAGCGCCCGACTGTAGATCGTGACCAGGCGGTTGGCGGTCACGCGGTCCCCTCCCGGATCGCGGCGGCGAGCTGCCGGACCAGCCGCTCGGCGGCGCCGAGCCCGCCCGCGGCCAGCGCATCCACGATCGCACTGCCGACCACGACGCCGTCGGCGAGCCGCGCCGTGGCGCGCGCCTGGGCGGGCGTGCCGATCCCGAACCCCACCGCGAGGGGGAGCGCGCTCGCCGACCGCACGCGGGCGACGTGGTCGGCGAGGTCCGCCGGCACCTCATCGCGCGCGCCGGTGACGCCGAGGCGGGAGATGAGATACAGGAACCCGCTTGCGCCCTGCACCGCCCGCGCGAGCCGATCGGGCGTCGTGGTCGGCGCGATCAGGCGGATCAGCGCGAGCGGGCTCGCTCTCACCATGGCCTCGAGGTCGGGGTCCGCGCCGGCGGGAAAGTCGGTGAGCACGAGTCCCGAGACGCCGGCGGCGGCCGCCTCGCGCACGAAGCGCTCGAGCCCGAAGGCCATCAGCGGGTTCAAGTACGTCATGACCACCACCGGGATCTCGAGCGCGGCGTGACGGATCTGGTCGAGCACGCGCGGCACCGTCATGCCCTGGTCCAGCGCGGCCTGGGTGGAGCGCTGGATGGTGGGCCCGTCCGCCAGGGGATCCGAGAACGGGATCCCCACCTCCACGAAGTCCGCACCCGCCGCGGCGAGGAGCCGCAGGGCTTCGAGCGACAACTCGGGCGTCGGGAACCCCGCGGTCAGGTAGGGAATGAGCGCGGCGCGCCGCGCTCCTGCATTGCCCCGGATGGCCCGCCAGCGTGCGGCGATCGGGTGTTCAGACAAAGTAGTCGCTGACGTTGATGCCGTACTTTAGAGGGTCGGTGACCTTCACAATCGAGCGGGGATGATGGCCTTCGGCGTCGCGCTGCGCGAGGTCGGCCAGGAATCCGGGGTGCTGCACCCCGCCCTCGGGCGTGGTCACGATGCGGACCACCGGTCGATGCACGTGGGTGACGTCCGGATTGGCACTGTGCACGAGCGCCACCTCGTACGTGTCGAGGATGACGCACGTTCCCACCGGATAGATGCCGATCAGGTTGATGAAGGCCTTCACCACGATCTGATCGTAGCCGCGGCGCGGGTTCTCCCACATTTCCTTGAGCACCTGATCCGGCTGGATCGGCACGGTCTGGTAGGCGCGCCGACTCGTGGCGGCATCGAATCCGTCGGCCACGGCGACGATCTTCGAGTAAATGGACAGGTCGCGCGGCCGCAGCGACTTGGGATAGCCGGTGAGGTCGGTTTTCATGTGGTGCTCGTAGGCGACGATCATGCCCCGATAGGGGATCTCGCCGTAGCCGCGCAGCCCGAACAGGGTGAGCACGCCGAGCCAGGGGTGTGCCTGCATGATGCGCCACTCTTCGTCGGTCAAGCCGCCCTGCTTGTTCAGCACCTCGAGCGGCACGCGCGACTTGCCCACGTCGTGGAACAGGGCGGCCATGCCCAGGTCGTACAATTGCAGCTTGGTGAGGCCGAGCTTGCGGCCCAGCGCGACCGAGAAGATGCACACGTTGACGGAGTGCGTGAACGTGTACTCGTCGTAGTCCCGCAGGGTGGTGAGGCCCACCAGCGAGGCCTCGTTGTTGAGCACCTGATCCACGATCGCCTGCACGGCCCGCTTCACCTTCTTCACGTTGGCCGTCCGGCCCATGCGGATCGAGTTGATGACCTCCTTCGTCACGGCCACCGAGCGCGCGTACGTGCGCTTCGCCGCCTCCTTCTGCCGCTCCTCGTCTTCGGTGTCCTCGTCGGTCTCCAACGGGGGCTCGACACCGATGTGCGTCACGCCGGCGTCCGACAGCTTCTGCGCGAGCTCGAAGACCTTCGTCGCGGTCACCTCTTTGGCCGCGTACGAGAGCAGCATGGCGACGAAGATCTGCAGCTGCTTGCGCTCCACGCCCTCGTCGATGCGCACCGCGCCGATACCGCTTTGCCGCAGCACGCCGAGGATGTGGGAAAACGACGCGTAGTTGTCGAGGTCGAGCCGCAGCCGGGTGGAGTTGACGAAAATGAACTCGCCTTGCAGCCGCAGCTCGATCTCCTTCTCCACGTCCAGCAGGTGCTTGGTCGTGGCGGTCAGGTCGTCCAGCGCCTTCTGCACCTGCGCGTTCTCGAGCGGATACAGCTTGAGGGAGCGGACCGCGGTATAGAGCACGACCAGAAACTCGCGCCCCGCGTGACGCAGGAAACCGTCCGTGGTCTGAACGGTCTCGGCGATCGAGCCGCGCGGGGGGCCGCCGCCGGTCATGTGCCGACCTCGCGCAGCGCCCGGGTCACGGCGTTGCGCACCAGCGGGTCCTTATCCTGGGCCGCGCGCTCGAGCACCGCGCGCGCCTCCGGCGTACGGACCTTGCCGAGCGCCATCGCCGCGCAGGCGCGGGTCTCGGGATCTTCCTTCCTTCCGAGCAGCCCCTTGGCGGCGAGCATCTTCTCGAGCGCCGGGATCCCCTTGGCTCCCACGAGCGCGCCGAACGCCTCGAAGAACGCCATCTTCTCGGTCAGATCGGCGCTCCGGACCTTGGAGCCCGTGACCATCGACTGGATGCGCGCTGCCGCATTGCGGTAGCCGCGGGAACCGAGAAACCGCACGGCGGCGATCCGCACATCGCGGTCGCCATCGTCGATCGCCTTCTCCAGCAGCCGCATGGCCGAGGGGCTCGAGATCGCCGTGAGCGCCTCGACGACGGCGAGCTTGAGCCCGCGGTCCTCGGAGGCGAGCAGCGGCTCCATGCCTTCCGGTGCGCCGGGGAGCTTCAGGCGCCCGGCCAGCTTCACCATCTCGAGCTGGGCGGCGCTGTCGTCGCTGGCGAGTGCCTTGAGCACCTCGGCGGCGTTGGCCTGCGCCAGCTGGGCCGCCGCCCCCTGGACGAGGTCGCGCACGTATGGGTCATGCAGCTTGGCGACCCACACCATCAAGGTCGAGAGCGCGTCGGGCCGGAGCTCCTGGAACAGATCGGAGAGCTCCTCCTCAGTGGGATGGATCGCCGCCTCATCGAGCGCCTGGAGGAGCTGCGACAGCGCATCCGACTGCGACAGGCGGGCGGGCAGGCCCTCGAGTGTCTTGCGGTGCTCGGGGATGAGCTCCCGGGCCCGCTGCAGGATGGCGCGCGTCTCCCGCAGAATGAGGGCCACCGAACGGAAGTCGGCGGCCCCGAGCAGGTAGGGGATGAAGTTTTCGACGATGGAGATGAGCTCGGCGCGGACGGTCCCGTAGGTCTGCAGCTCGAGCAGATCGAACAGCATCGAGAGCACGTTGCGGCGCAGGTCCTGCGCATACTCGCGCTCGACGTCCTTCCTGAGGTAGTCGACCTCACTGTCTTCCAGAAAGTAGAGCGTGGTGTCGAAGTCGTCGATCGACACCATGCCCTCGCGCTTGGGCGGCGCTTCCTCCTCCACGGCGTGGCGCACGTCGGTCGGCGGCGCCGACGTGATGGTATCGCCGGCCTCGATCGGCACCGCGTTCTCGGTGGCGAGCTCCCGGAACGTGTAGCTGACGAACTGGAAGTCCTGCGCCCAGAGCAGCGTCAGGAGATCGTCCGCGGCGTCGGCCTGGAGGTTGCGCGCCCGCTGCAACACGCCCAGGAAGTTCACGATCTCGGCCTCCTCGACGCCCGGCTTGAACGCGAGGGAGCGGACGCCGTCCTTGTAGAGCGTCCACGCGATGCTCTCGCCGCGCTGCTCCTGGTTGTAGACGACGTTGTCTTCCCAGCGCAGCTCGGTCTCACCGACGTCGAACACGAGATCGTCGGTCGCCTGCCAGATCTGCCGAAACGACGCCCGGATATTGTCGACGGCGCGCTGATACACCGGATTGTTCGGCAGGTATAGCTGGGTGGCCCGGATCCCCTTCGACAGGATCTGCAGCAGCTCTTCGACCTGCTGCGGCGGCAACGCCAGCTCGGGTACGGGCGCGTTGGTCAGGTGGCGGCTCCCGTGAGTTCCGCGACCATGGCGACGTCCTTGTCGCCCCGGCCGCTCAAGTTCAGCAAGACGACGTCGCCCGCGCGCCACGCGCCGCGGTGCGCCAGCACCCAGGCGATGGCGTGGGCGCTCTCCAGTGCCGGCAGGATCCCCTCGAGTCGCGAGAGCGAGGCGAACGCCTCGAGCGCCTGCCGGTCGGTCACTGCCTCATACAATACCCGGCCGGTGTCCTTGAGGTAAGCGTGTTCGGGCCCGACCCCCGGGTAGTCGAGGCCCGCCGACACGCTGTGCGCCGGCTGGACCTGGCCGTCGGAGTTCTGGAGCAGGTAGCTCAGGCTGCCGTGAAACACGCCCGGCCGGCCGCGGCTCAGTGAAGCCGCATGACGACCGCTCTCGAGCCCCTCCCCGGCGGCTTCCACGCCGACGAGCGCCACGTCACGATCGTCGAGAAACGCCGAAAAAATGCCCATCGCGTTGGAGCCGCCGCCGACGCACGCCACCACGGTGCTCGGCAGCTTGCCCCACCGCTCCAACGCTTGGGCCCGCGCCTCCCGGCCGATGACCGACTGGAAATCGCGCACGATCCGCGGGAACGGGTCGGGCCCTACCACCGACCCGATGATGTAATGCGTCGTGGTGACATTGGTGACCCAATCGCGCAGCGCCTCGTTGGTGGCGTCTTTCAAGGTTCGTGTGCCTGAGGTCACCGGCACCACCCGCGCCCCCATCAGCTCCATGCGATACACGTTCAATCGCTGGCGCCGCATGTCCGCTTCGCCCATGTAGACGACGCACTCGAGCCCGAACCGCGCGCACACTGTGGCCGTAGCCACCCCGTGCTGCCCCGCTCCCGTTTCGGCGATGATGCGGCGCTTCCCCATCCGGCCCGCGAGCAGGGCCTGGCCGAGCGTGTTGTTGATCTTGTGCGCCCCGGTATGGTTCAGGTCCTCGCGCTTGAGGGCAACCACGATTCCGGCTCCCACCTGCGCGCCGAGGCGCGGCGCCTCGGTCAGCGGCGTGGGTCGGCCCACGTAGTCCTTGAGCAACGCATCGAGCTCCGTCCAGAAGCTCGGATCGCGTTTCGCCTCTTCGTGCACGCGGTCGAGCTCCTCCAGCGCCGCCATGAGGGTCTCGGGGACGTAACGGCCGCCGTACGGGCCGAAGCGACCGGGGTCGCGCGGGCGGGTCTCAGATGCCAAGCGAACCTCCGATGTGCGAGCCGACCGAATGCGGAATTGGGAATGCGGAATGCGGAATTGCAGGGTAGGGTTCGATCGTCGGAGCTGCCTCGAGCGAGCGACGGGCGTCCGATCCATTCCGCATTCCGCATTCCGCATTCCGCATTTCATCCACTCCGCATTCTTCTCTCACGGACGCCCCTTCCTTGGTACGCCGACCAGCTTCGCCACCGCATTCGCTGGATCGGCATTCCCCGCCACCGACGTGCCCACCAGCACGAGATCCGCGCCGGCGGCGGCCATGCGTTCCACATCCGCCCGTGTTGCAATCCCGCTCTCGGCGATCACGGGAACTCCGCGCGGGACCAGCGCCACCAGCCGCTCGGCGTGAGCGAGATCCACCGCAAACGTGGCGAGGTCGCGGCTGTTCACGCCGACGGCAGTCGGCTCCACCTCGAGCGCCAGCTCGAGCTCGCCCACCGAATGCACCTCCACCAGGACACCCAGCCCCTGGTCGCGCGCGGCGCGTCCCAACGCCCGCAGCCCATCGGCGGTGAGCGCCCGGACGATCAAGAGCACGGCGCTCGCCCCCGCCGCACGCGCTTCGTAGAGCTGCAGCTCGTCCAGGATGAAATCCTTGCGCAGCACCGGCACCGACACGGCGCTCGCCACCCGCGCCAGATCATCGAGTGAGCCACCGAAGTGGAGCTCATCGGTCAGCACGGAGATCGCTACGGCACCGCCCTGCGTGTACGCCCGCGCGTGCGCCACCGCATCGAGGTCTTCTCGGATCGCGCCCGCGGACGGCGAGCGGCGCTTGACCTCGGCGATCACGCCGACGTCCCGACCGGCCAGGGCGCGTGCGAACGGGAGCGGCTTGGGCGCGGCCGCGGCCCGGCGCTCGAGCTCCCGCGCCTGCGTCCGCAGGCTGGCGACGCGGTCGCGCGTGGCCGTGAGAATGGCGTCAAGCTTGGGTTGCGACATGCTTGCATTCGGTCGATTTTCGGGTAGATTTTGTTTCGGTTTCCGTTCGGGGGACATTGTGCCGCTCACACGCCGTCAGCACGAGATTCTGGATTTCATCTCCGCCCAGATCAGCGTGCAGGGTTACGCACCGAGCTTCGAAGAGATCGCGCAACGCTTCACGTTTCGCTCGCTCGCCACGGTGCACGAGCACCTCACCAACCTCGAGCGCAAGGGGTACATCCGCCGCGCGCACAACGAAAGTCGCGGCATCGAGGTCGTGCCGCCCCGCGGCCAGACTGGGGCGACCGAGCTGCCGCTGCAAGGCCTGGTCGCTGCCGGCGCGCCGATCGAGGCGGTGAGCGGGACCGACACGATCGCCGTCCCCGACGAGCTCATCCCCCGCCGCGGCCGGAGCTACGTGCTGAAGGTGCGCGGTCAATCGATGATCGACGAGCATATCAAGGACGGCGATTTCATCGTGGTCCACGAGCGCAACCAGGCCGACAACGGCCAGACGGTGGTCGCGCTGGTGCACGGCTCGAGTGCCACCGTCAAGCGGTTCTATCGGGAGCCGGGCGGGTGGATCCGGCTCGAGCCCGCGAACCCCACCATGACGGCGCTGCGCGTAAACGAGCGCGACGTCGTGGTCCAGGGCGTGGTGGTGGGCGTCATCCGCAAGTATTAGTGCCGTTCCAACGTCGTGTAGGGCGACACCGGTCACCGTTCAGCCGCGCTTGGTTGGAACGGCATTAGTCGCGCGGCGCAGCCGCTCGAGTGCCTCTCGGGCCCTGCCCGCACGCACGGCCTCACGCGCCCGCGCCACGCCGTCGGCGTACGACGCGACCAGGCCGGCGACGTAGATCGCCGCGCCCGCGTTGAGGAGCAGTGCGGCCCGTCCGGCCGGATCCTCGGGCCCGTCGCCGAGCAGGCGCTCGATGCGCGCGGCGTTGGCCCGGGGCTCCGCGCCTGAAAGCCCGGCCACGTCGTCGATGGCGAGTCCGTGGTCCGCCGGATCGACCTCCCACGCGTTCACCCTTCCGTTTTGCACCTCCCACACGTCGGTGATGCCCTGCGGCGCGATCTCGTCCATGCCGATCCGCCCGTGGACCACGAGCGCGTGCTCCGCCCCCAGCCGCGCGAGGGCGCCGGCCATGAGCGGCGCGCGGTCCGCGTCCGCGACCCCCACGACCTGACGTCGCACGCCCGCCGGGTTGGCTAGTGGCCCGAGCAGGTTCATCACCGACGCGACCGCGAGCTCGCGGCGCACCGGCCCGGCGTACTTCATGGCGGGATGGAAGGTGGGGGCGAACAGAAACGTGAGGCACGCCTCGCGCAGCACACGGGCTGCGTCCGCCGCATCGAGGCTGATTCGCACGCCCAGCGCCTCGAGCACGTCGGCCGAGCCGCACCTGGAGGTGAACGATCGGTTGCCGTGCTTCGCCACGACCGCCCCGGCGCCGGCCGCGACGAACGCGGCGGCCGTCGAGATGTTGAACGTGGAGACGACACCCCCGCCGGTCCCGCAGGTGTCCACGAGATGCGCCCCGTTCGCCTCCACGCGCACCATCGCGTCGCGCAGTGCGCGGGCGGCGCCCGCCACCTC
>WNFT01005570.1_pt1 | contig 11028 bp, 8 predicted proteins | sample 5400191 | NCBI WGS metagenome assembly WNFT01 (sample SAMN13153359, study PRJNA577476) | soil metagenome | isolation source: 80 cm saprolite under Madrone tree | place: USA:California | collected 2016-06-14
CCCACTCCTCCACGAGCTGATCATGCGGGGCGTGCCATTGACGACCCCGTCGCCCGGCGAGAAGGATAAAATACACCTGCTGCGCAGCTTGTATCGCCTCAAGGACGGATTGGACCCCGATCACCCGGTCGATCCCGCCGCGGACACAATGAAGCGCAACGAGCTGTTCATCGTGGTCATCGAGGGTAAGTTGCGCGAGGGACCGGGCCAGCTCGGAATCCTGACGGAAATGCTACCGGCTGGATGGCGAATCGAGGCCGATAATCTGCGCCCCGATCTGGCGATCGCCCCGGGAGCGCGCGCTCAGCTTCGGCTCGAGGACGAAGACAAACGCGTCGTTATGCGACGCGAGGCGCAGGAGGACCGCCTGGTCGCGCTGCTCGATCTGGAGCGCGCGCGCCAGGGCTTTCGTCTGGGCTTTCTCGCACGGACCGCCCACAGCGGCGAATTCGTATGGCCAGGCACGGTAGTGGCCGGAGTAAAGGACCCCAATGTGGTCGGATACACCGTGTCAACCCGTGTGAGCATCGCGCCGGGGGACTGAGACGTTGCGGTGGTGTGCCGCCGCTGTCGCCATCGCGCTGGGCCTTCAATTACTATGCAGACGGCGCGCCTGCTCGAGCCGGGTGGTCACACAATCGCTAACAAGCTGCGGCAGATCACGAAGGCGATCGCGCTCGAACGCAATCACACCAAGAGCGAGATTCTCGAACTCTATCTGACGCTCGCTCCGTTTGGCGGCAACCTCGAGGGGGTACGAGCCGCATCGCTCGCCTATTTTGGCAAGGAACCGCGCCGGCTTACGGCCGCCGAAGCAGCCTTGCTTGTCGCTCTGCCGCAAGCGCCGGGGCACCGGCCGGATCGATTTCCCGAGGCGGCGCATCGCGCGCGCGATCGGGTGCTCCAGCGTCTGGTGGCTCGCGGCAAGTTGGACGCCGAGGTGGCCGCCGCGGCGATGCGGGACCCCGTTCCGACGGAGCGCCGGCCAATGCCGGCTCACGCGCCCCATCTCGCTCGCGAGCTTCTGGCCCAAGCGCTCCCCGCGGGACATCTGCGGACGACCATTGACGGCACGCTGCAGCGTCGGCTCGAGAACATCGTAGCGACGCAGCGTGAGGTCCTAGACCCGGCGGCGAACCTCGCCATTCTCGTTGAGCGCAACGCTGATGCAGCTGTTGTAGCCCATATCGGGTCTGCCGATTTCCGCGATTTGCGGCGCGCCGGGGAGGTCGATTTTTCGCGCGCGGTGCGATCACCCGGGTCCGCACTGAGGCCGTTCGTCTATGGGCTCGCGTTCGAGACCCTGCTCGTTCATCCAGACACGATCATCACCGATGGCCCGGCCCGTTACGGGCGGTACACGCCGACGAATTTTGAGGGTGAATATCTCGGTCTGACTGCGGTAAGAGACGCGTTGCTGCATTCGCTGAACACGACCGCCGTCGCGCTACTCGACGCGGTCGGGCCGCAGCGCCTGGTTGCCAGGTTTCGCACCGCCGGAGTGACGCTTCGCCTGTCCGAGCCCGATGCCGAGGCTGGACCCGCCATCGCTGTCGGCAGCTGCGGGATCACCCTGGAGGACCTTGTCACCCTGTACGCCGGCGTCGCCAACCATGGCTTGGTGCGGCCGCTGCGCCATCGCCCGGGAACGGCCGCGCTACCCGGCATGAGGATACTGTCGCCCGATGCGGCCTGGGCCGTGTCCGACATTCTTGCCAGTGCGCGGCGCCCCGGCGGACCTGCGCCGCGCCGGGCCGAGGCTCATCGCCGAGTCGCCTACAAGACCGGAACCTCGGCGGGCTATCGTGACGCGTGGTCGATAGGCTTTGATGCGGCGCACACGGTCGGCGTCTGGGTCGGCCGACCGGATGCGGCGGCGATGCCCGGTCATTTCGGCCGCGTAACGGCGGCTCCTTTGCTGTTCCAAGTGTTCGACCAGCTCCCGGAGCCTCTCGCAGATCCGGCCGGACCGCCGCCGTCCGGGACAGCCCTGGCGGTGAGCAGTAATCTCCCGCCGCGTCTTGCGCGGTTCCAACCACGTTCGATGGAGCGCGGAAACCCGATTATCGACACGCCGGCCGACGGCGCGGAATTGGTCGTGCCAGCCTCGGGGGTCGCCCTGCGCGGCCGCGGGGGGCGTCCACCTTATCAATGGCTCGTCGACGGGCACCCAGTCGGTCCGCCAGCCGATGCGATCGAGAGAAGCTGGCATCCCGACGGGCGCGGCGCCGCTCGGCTGGAACTCGTCGATGGCCACGGGCGGCCGGCTGCGATCGCGGTCTGGGTCGCGTCATTCGGTGATCGTTGAGGTCAAGGATAAGGTATTGGCCGCAACAGCCGGATCTTTTCGGATCCGGTATCCCATACCCACACGCCTGAGGCTGGGTTTGGCAACAAAAAGACGCCGTAGCCGACCCGGTCATGCCAGGACCGGTCGTTGCTCGTGATCTTTTGCCATTCCCCGACATAAATCGGTATCCCGCGCCTGCGGAAAAGACCGTATCCTGTCATGTAACCGTCTGAGTATTCGCCGGCCCATTCTCTGTCGTCTTGGGTAGATACGCCTACGCCGTCAGGGTTGTAAGTGTCGTCCTGATTGCGCCATTGTCCGTTGTAGTGCTTCTTCGATCCGCCCTCTGGCTGCTGGATTGCGTGAACGAGATTGCCGCCGAATTCGCCCTTGAGCGAACCGCCCTCCGGCAAGTTCACCACAACCATCATCGGCGTCGCCGCTACCGCCTGAGCACGTACCGCTGCCCCATCTGCTCGCTTGGCTGCTGCCATTCCGGCCGCGACGGCGAGCTTGAGACGTTCGCCATCGCCGAGGCAACCGGTTGCCGGAGCGCCAAAGGCTCGCCTGAAACGCGCGGATCGCCTGCCGGGTCGCAGCCGTGCACACGCCGTCCGCTTCACCCGGCCCATAGCCGAGGAGCTCCAGCCCGCGCTCGACCCGCCGCCGCTCGTCGATGTCCCAATCCTTGTCCATCGCGACAGCCGCTTCGCTGGGCTTATTCGATGGGCCGCGGCGCAATACAAGACGAAAGGAGGACTCGGTGTTGCCCACGACATCGAGAGTATAGGTACCTGCCCCGAGCGAAGCCGAGATGAATTCGGTGACCGTGCCGCTGTTTGCGGAGATCAATGGGGTTCGGCCGTCACTGCCGAGAAGCACCAGGTCGGCATCGCCATTCTCTGGTACCAGTGCCACTTCGACCCATCCCGCAATGGGAAGAGCGAACGCGTAGCGGCTCGTTTCGCCGGCTCCGATGCGGCTTGCTGTGGCGATCTGCGGATGTTTGTCATCGAGCGTGCCGAGGTCGCCGCTGAGTGTGCCGGGCTGCTGCGGCTGTATGGCAGGCCGCGGTCCCGGCGAGGATGGGGCTGCGATGGCGCCACTGCGATTGCCGAGGATGATGGAGATCGCAGGCGGACCAGCCAGCCGTCGAAATCGTTCCGGTTCGCCGGGCCGCCCGACCCGGCGAGGAACAAGCGTCCGTCGGCGGGCGCCACGTGATAAAGCTGTCCGGCGGGCACATCATCAAAGGTCCGGCTCGCCCTCACCTGCCCCTGGCGATCCAACTCTACGAGCCAGCCCAGTAGCGATGCTGCATTGGGCGGTTTGGCGGGCCCCGGCGGCGATCAGCCGGCCATCCGCCATTTGCATGCCATGATGGAAGGTGTCGGGACCCTCCGCACCTCCGTCCACGTAATGCAGCCACTCGGTCCTGCCGTCGGCATTGACCGCGGCGATGAGACCGCGCCTGATCGTTGTCCCGTCGGGCACACCGCTCCCAAAGAGAGACCACACCACCGGGACCGAAAGGGGCCACTCCCTCGATCAGATTGTCGCCCGTCTGCCCCAATCGGGTCTCCCACTTCTTCGTTCCGTCCGGCTTCAACTCCATAAGCCAGCCGTCGTCGCCTCTCTGCGCGTCGTCGGTCGCCCAGCCACCGAGCACCAACGAGCCGTCCTTCAGAAGCGTGGCGCTTTGAAACGCCGAGCGTGCCGCCGTGCCTGCGCCGGCAGCGGCAGCAAACACGCGACGCGAGCCCGTTCGAGCCGCACCCGTTTTCGGATCAATCCGCCAAACGATGCCCCACGCCGGCGGTTTCGGCTCATTGGGTTTTTCATATCGGCCGCCGACGATCAGATCGCCTGCGGGGTGGCCAACGACAAAGTAGCAGCGTTCGTGCTCGGCGCCGCCGAGCCGCTGCTTCCAAACAACTTCACCGTCTGGGCGGAAGCGCATGACAAGGCAGTCGTCATGCTTGGCATCACGCAGCCGTTGCCAGCCGGCAGCGATGTAGTCGCCGTCACGCAGCCGGATGACGTCGGCGAGGACCGTGATCGCAAACGACGGGTCGTCACCGATGCGAGCATTGATGACGATCCGGCCGTCGGCGTCTTCACGCCTTACCACCCCGATAATGCGGCCGGCATCGGGTCCATCGAGACTACCGACCGCCACCAACCCGCCCGCGCCGTCGGCGGTTACGGAACGAAAAATGTCGTAGCCATCGATGCGCGTGAAACTGTGCTCGGCGGACTGCGCGGCCGCGCTGTGCACGGCCGCTATCATGCCGGCGCCGGCCAGCAGCGAAATGATGATCTTTAGGCGCCTGAACTCCGGCTGCATTCGAGAGAGCAAAGCGCGCCAAGATCCTCTTGCCACCGCGGCCTCCATTTGAACGTCCGCCCTCCGCCGCGATCACCATTCTCGTGCCGCTCGCGTCCCTTGGCAATGAGTCTCAAGACGGCCAGCGATTGCGCCGCTTGTGGTGCTTGACGGCGCGGTAGGATTTGCGCGCCGACCTCGTGGCGGCAGGTTATTCGGGCTGGGCTGGCTTGGCCGACGTTGGGCGGTAGTCACTGACGCCACGTCGTGCTGTCCGCCGTGCCCTCGTCGAGCATGGTGAATATCACGATGAGCTGGATCGGCTCATCCGACAGGTGCCTACCGGCTTGAGCGAGCAAGAGCTCGACGTGCGCGCCGGACGTGGCCGCAGTTGCCATCTCTGACAAATGCAAGCCTCATGGCACCGTGCGTCAGAGTTTTCGTATAAATTCCGGCATTCTCGGAGTGACCATGGACGAATCAACAACGACCCCGCCTGACCTGGCCCGAGCGACGCCGGCGTCTGCCCTGCCGTCGTTCGAGAGCTGCAGGGCAGCGGTATCAGCAGGCGCGCAGTCCGGCATCGATGCGCTCGGTGCCTTGTCGGGCCCGCTCCAGCAAGGCTGCCCGGAACTCGCGGGGATCCTGCGATCCTCGGCCGTGCGAACCAGCCTCGAAATCTACACGCGACAGGATGCCGAGGCGGTTCGCCAGCAGGCGAGCCTGGTGCAGGAAGCAACCTGGGCCAATGTCTGTCTCATGGCGGCGGGCGTGACGAGCGGGTTGGTCCTCGCGGTTGCGGCTGTGCTGCCCTCCGGCCCCGAATATACAATCAATATTATCCTGGGGCTCGGGATCGTTACCCTGGCTCTCGGCGCTGCAGGAACCTTCTTTGGGTATCTTGCGCGTGACCAGGGGCGGCTCAGCCGCTGGCAGGCCCGCCGCGGCGAAGCAGAGATCGCGCGCCTCGACGTGTTCACCACCATCGCTGGCAAAGCCGCGGAGGCGGGTCCCGCCGTGGCTCTGCATGGCCTCGCACTCGTTGTCCGCCATCTGCTGGATGACCAGCGAAGCTGGCTTGGCGCGCGCGCGCTGGGTCACAGGAAATCCTCAGAGGCCACCAGCCGCTGGGGCGGCCTTGCCAATGCGCTCACCTTTATCGGCGGCAGCGGCGCCATTATCGCAAGCCAAGTGAAGGGCAGCATCTGGATCGTCCTCGCCGGCCTGATCGGCGCCGCCATTGCTGCCTACGCAACCAACCGGGACGCGCTGCGCCGTGACCGCGCCAATGCCGATCGTTATGAAAAGGCGGAAGTTGCCCTGGATGGTCTGTCGGGACGGACGGATGAAGTAGCCGCCCGGATCGCCGCCGGAGAGCCCAAGGCGCTCGTTGCGTTCACCGATGCCGTCACCGATCTGTTGGCAACCGAGCACAAACAATGGCTGGAAGGAACCGCGCAGGCCGAGGCCTCTCTCGGCAAGCTCGACGCGCAGCTCAGGCAGCTGACGGACGCAAGGAAATAAGCGGCGGCTTTCCTGTCTGGTTGCCTTCCGCACGGCGAGGCGCTACAGCGTCGCGGGATCGATGAGTACCGGCTGACGCCCGGTCACTCTCCGCACCAGCTCGATCATATGCTCGGTGCCGCCCGGCCCGTCGCCCCGCCTGCCGTCCCACAACGCCACGAACGAAACCTTGGAGAGTCCATTGGACAGGCCGGAATACAGCATCCAGCGGTTGCAGCGGTCGTACAAGTTGATACCCTCCGGCACCTGCCCTAGCTCATCGGGCATGACGCGGAACGTCGCGTCGGGGTGCTTTCTAACGGCGTCGTACTCGTCCTGCCAGTGCGCTGCGCCATAGGAGACCGAATCTCGCAGAAAATCAGGTTCGTGTTGCGGCAGGTAGATCTCCAGCCGCATGCCGCGCGCCAGGCACGCCCGAATGAACAGCAGATCTCCGCCGCACGCCGCCTGAGTCACCCCAAGATCGCCGGGCCCGACGCCGAGCTTGTCGATCGCCTCGGCAATGTGCTGCTCCGCGGCGCCGGCCTTCGCTTCCGGAAAGCGCGGCTGCGCCCGATCGGGCCGATCGATCATGTGGCCGCTGAACACCACCACGCGGGCCGGCCCGGCGGGCTTGTCCGGCTTCGCGCGATGCAGAGCCTGCAACTGAGCCTCGGCGCCGTCGATGATTTCCGCCGCCGCGTTGACCAGCTCAGGACGGAACCCTAGATCACGCAGAAAATCAAGGGTCTGGCTGGAGGAGTCGAGGTCGAACGGTTTGCCGTCATTGACCGCTAGGGCCGCCGCCTCGTCATAATGGTCGCGCATGGGCTCCTCGTCGCCCTCCAGCAACGCGATCTCGGCGCGGGTGACCAAGCCCCAATAATCCCGTTCGCCGGCAAGCTTGCAGCTCACCGCCCAAAGAACGCCGTTGGCGATCAGCGTCAGATCGAACTTGCTCTTGCGGCCGGTAACATGTTCCGACAGCCGGCCCAGTATCAGGGCGTTGATGCCCGGATAATACTCCGCAGGGTTTGCTTGGAATGCCTTCACATAGGCCTCCGCCGCCTGGTTCAGGGTCGCAGCGGTCAGCCGGGCGGCGGCGCGCGCATCCGTCTGGCGCAGCGCATGGGTATCCCACAGGCGGCGCCATTGGTCTTTCCAGGTCCGCGCCAGCAGGCCGAGCGTCTCGCCATCGCGGCGCAGTGCGGCCAGGGTCTGCAGCGCCTCCTTTGCTTCCTCGAACCGGCCGGCGCGGCCGAATGCGATTCCCTGCATGTGCCGGCACTCCACGTCGTCAGGATCGATCGCCAGCGCCTTCTTGAGCGTATCGAGCGCGTAGAGCGGCCGATTCAGGTCGATCAGCGACTTGGCCGCGGTACGCAAGGCCTCCAGCTCCAGGCTCCGGTTCGGCGTCTCCTCCGCCAACAGCAGGATATCACCGGGCCGCTGGCGCTGCTGGGCAACGCGAATGCGTCCTTGCCAGGTTTCCAGCGCCCGCCAGAATTCGTTGACATCGCCGACCTTCAGGGATTTCCAGTCAGGTTCGCGCAGATTGGGCAGCTGGGCATACACCGGGCTCGCCTTGCGCCCTTTCCAGGCCTCCAGCGTGGCGGTGATCGCCCCGGTCAGCGCCGCGCGTTCGGCCGCCAGGTGTGTCGGGTCCGGCGCGCCATCGGTCAAGGTGTAACGCAGCATCCGCTGGCCATTGAGGTCGAACGGCAGCTTGCTGCGCACGGAGTAGGTCAGAACGGCGCCGCTCGCGCGCAGCGCGTGCCGGACGCCGATTTCATACCAAACATTCGGGTTGTCGACTGTAAGGTCCGCAACGACAAGCTCGGCCAACAGCAGGTCCTGAAACATGTCGGCATGGATAGACCCGCCGCGCCGCTCCGCATCGGCGCGATGCGGTCGCAGCCCCGCCGCCTCGACTGCCGGCTTGAGAAAGTCGTGATAGACACGATCGAAGTCGATGTCCTGGCCGTCCGGCCCGGGCTTGCACCCGAATGGCATGACAAGAAAGGCCGTTCCCTGTGCCATATCGACCCGCGCCTTTCCGGCTGTGGATTGTATCCCGGACAGTACAGCACAAGGGGCGCAGGTCCGTCCAATCATCCGGCAACGTTGTGGCACCCAGAAAGCTACGGTTTTCGGTACTGGGTACGCCGGATGAGCATTGAGCTGCCAGTGGAATTTACCGTCTATAAAAAATAGCTCGACCACACCTGCACCCACATGCCGACCGCTGGGGTGCGTCCTGGCCCGGGTGAGGAAGCCGGCGCCTCAGAAGAAGGCGAGGGTGCGGATTTCGATGCTTTCGCGCGGCCGCGCATCGGGTGGCGTGGTCGGGTCCTCGAAGGCGGTGTGAGCGGTCCAGCGGGCGCGGCCCTCCTTCTGCGAGTCGTACACCTTGAAGACCAATGCCTCGTCGGGGCGCATATGCGGGAACCAGTACCAACGGTGCCCCGGATCGTAGGTGATGGCATAGGTCTGGCCGATGCGGTCGGGATAGCGCCGCTCGGTCACCACCAGGTTTTCGGGCGAGATGCTCTGCGCGTCGGCGATTGCCAGCGGCCAGCTCTCGACCGGGCGGCGGATCGGGCGCCACACCTGGATGATCGCAAAGCGACGGCCGAGCAGCTGGTCGGCCTCCTCCGGCAAAAACGTGCGCACCCGCTGCGGACCCGACCATTCGGTGTAGTCGTTGTGGACGCGGCGCACGACCTCGCGGATCTTGCGGGTCTCGCGCAGCTCGTCGTCGGCCGTGCGCAAGGTGTGGTCGAAGACCGCGACCCGGGCCGCACCGCTCTCCGCCTTCACCAAAGCTTCCATCTCCGGGTAATAGACCCGGCGCACCTCGTCCTCGTCGAAGAAATCGACGACCTTGGTGTCGTGGTGGACGAAACGAAACCCGTTGCGCTCCAGCGCGAGACGGGGGGCGTCGAGCCGGCCGTTGCGCATCACGACGCGGTGGGGGTCCGGCTTGCCGCCGCCGACCCGCTGGTCGCTTGCACCGGGTGCGCCGACCAGGGAGACCGGCATCGTCTCGGTGTCGATGAAATAGGTGAGGGTCGCCTCGATGGTTTCCGGGGCGATGGCCTGTTCGACGATCTGAACCATCAGGGCTCCTCCACATTCGCCGGCGGATGATAGAGTCGCCCACCAGCCGGGACAACTCTCACCGCTGATGCCGCCAGCATCGCCCGGATGTCGGGCAGATGCTCGCGGCCCCAGAAGAGCTCGCCGTCGAGGACGAAGCTCGGCACTCCGAACACCCCGATCGCCTCGGCGGCGCGGCAGATGCGCTCGACCTCCTGTCGACCGTCGTGCGCCAAGTACGCCGAGAAGCCGGCGGCATCGGCGCCGGCCTCGGCCAGCACGGCGGCCACAATGGCGGGATCTTCGATGTCGAGCTCGCGCTTCCAGAAGCGCTCGAAGGTTATGTCGTGATAGCGGCGGAGCACCGCATCACCCTGGCGCTTGGCGTACAGCGTGCCGCAGGCGGCGAGGTTCGAGTCCCAGATTTTTTGCGGGCCGCGGATCACCAGGCCGCGCTTTCGGGCCTAGCGGCGGCAATCCATATAGCTGTACAGAACCCGCCGCCATTGATGCGCGTTGCGCTCTTCCTCGAACACCCGGCCGCTGTCGTCGACCCGCGCCGAGCCGAGAAAGCTCGGGATGTCGAGGACGTAAGGGAGCCAATCGACGCGAACCGGGAAGTCGCGCTCCAGATCGTAGACGAGATCCTTCGCCAAATAGGCATAAGGGCTTTTGTAATCGATATAGACGGTGAGGTTCTGCGCTTCAGCCATACCGGTCACCTATCGTTTTCCCCAAGCCGCGGGTATCATGCATCACTTCCGCCACGGAGGCACCCGATGGAGCGCGGGCACCAGATCGAGACCCGGAACACGGCCTATTTCCGACATGACTACGATTGCGAGCACGCCGACATGCGGCGGCTGTACGAGCAGGCCAAGATCGATCAGTGGAACGCGGCGACCGGCATCGACTGGGCCCGGCCGCTCGAAGGCGATGGCGGCCTGATCGCCGACGACCTCGTCGACATCCACGGCACCAAGTTCTGGGATCGTTTGTCGGCGGACGAGCGGGTCGAGCTCAACCGCTATGTCACCCGGTGGCGGCTCTCGACGCTGATGCACGGCGAGCACGGTGCGATGCTGGTGTGCAGCCAGCTGGTCGAGAACGTGCAGGGGCAGGACGCCAAATTGTTCCAGGCCACCCAGGTGGTCGACGAAGGCCGGCACAACGAAGTTCTGCACCGCTATTTGGCGCTGCGTCTCGATGGCGAGACCTATCCGCTCGCCGGCAATGTCCGCGAGATCTTCGACACTCTGCTCGGCACCTCGGCCTGGTACTTGAAGACGATCGGGCTGCAGCTCGTTGCCGAGACCTTCGCGGTGTCGCTGTTCCGCATGCTCGCCGAATCCTCGAAGGACGAGGTATTGCGGGTGATTTGCCGCCGCATCCTGCAGGACGAAGCCCGCCACATGGGGTTCAGCATGCTGTCATTGCCGGCGGTGGTGGAGGAAGCCACGGCGAGCGAGCGCCGCGAAATGGAAGACTTCGCGGTCTGGGCCTTGAACCGGACCCTGAGGGGGATCTTCCCGCTCGGGGCATATGAGGACATGGGGTTCGACCGCTCGGACATCGAGGAGATCCGGCAGCTCCGGCGCCAGCGCGCGGCCGGCGGCGACGAAACCGCGTTTCGCAAATTCTTCCGCCGCGACCTCCATGCTGGCCTCGTCCGCAACATGCGCAAGGTCGGGGTGCTGACCAACCGCGTGGCACCCGATCTCGAGGCGCTCGGCATCTCGCTCGCCGCAGCGTGACGGCCAGGGGCGCAGGTGCTCGCTCCCTGAGATCAGGGAGAATTTTTATTTCAGCG
>WNFT01017944.1_pt1 | contig 11028 bp, 13 predicted proteins | sample 5400191 | NCBI WGS metagenome assembly WNFT01 (sample SAMN13153359, study PRJNA577476) | soil metagenome | isolation source: 80 cm saprolite under Madrone tree | place: USA:California | collected 2016-06-14
GCTTGAAGCGCTCGCCCAGCACGCCGATCTCCGGGTTGTAGGGCGCGATCAGATCCGCGAAGATCGCGGTCAGCGCCAGCACCACGAGGATGCCGATCGGGATCAGCGGCATGTTGTGGGTGCGGAAAGCGAAGAGGCGCCGGGGCAGCGTGAGCGTGAGCGTGGCGACGCGAGTCGTCATGAGTTTCTCCTACCGGCCAAGCCGGATGCGCGGATCGATCCAGGCGTAGAGCACGTCGACGATGAGGTTGACGGCGACGATCATCGCGCCGCTCAGGATCACCGAAGCCTGCACCACGGGGAAGTCGCGGAAGGCGATGCCCTCGTAGAACAGACGGCCGACGCCCGGCCACGCGAACACGGTCTCCACGACGACGGAGACGTTGATCATGAGCACCAAGTTGATGCCGGCCAGCGTGAGCACCGGGATCAGGGCGTTCTTGAAGGCGTGCTTGCCGATGACGAGCGCCTCGGGCAGCCCCTTGAGCCGGGCGAGCTTGACGTACTCGGAGCCGAGCACCTCCAGCATCGAGGAGCGCGTCAGCCGCATGTGGGCGGCCGCGAAGTACCAGCCGAGCGCGAAGGCCGGCATGAGCACGTGCAGCGGCGTGCCCGAGCCCGACGACGGCAGCCAGCCGAGGTAGACCGAGAACAGCAGGATCATCAAGAGGCCGACCCAGAACTGGGGCATCGACAGGCCCAGGAGGGCGAACACCTTGCCCGCCCCGTCCCAGAAACCGTTCACGCGCACGGCCGCCAGGATCCCGCTCGGGATCCCGATGAGCAGCGAGAAGGCCATGGCGACGATGCCCAGCATCAGCGAGTTGGGCAGCCGCGACAGGTACAGTTCGAGGACGGGCGTCCGGTAATAGAACGAGCGGCCGAAGTCGCCCTTGAAGAGGTTCGTCATGAAGCTCACGTACTGGACCCCGATCGATCGATCGAGGCCGAGCTGGGACTTCAGCGCGTCGATGTCGGCCTTGCTGGCGCCGGGCTCGACCAGGAGCGTGGTGGGATCCCCGGTGATGCGCACGAACAGGAAGATCGTGAGCGACAGCAGGAACAGCGACAGCAGCGCATACCCCATCCGTTTGAGGATGAACTTCTTCATGGCTGTCCCCCTAGTTTCTCACCCGTCATCTGCCGACGTGGAGTCTCGGCGTCATACGTCCGGCAGCGCAGCAAAGTTAGCGGATTATCGCCCAACCGCCCGTAGTGTCAACAACCGAGGTGGCCTCCGCGTTGCGAGGTCGCTCGAGGGGTGTTACGGTCCGGCAGGGATGGCCCAAGACGTCACCCTGACCCGCGACGGCGCCGTCGCCACCATCACCCTGAACCGCCCGGAGCGCCGTAATGCGCTCAGCGACCCCCTGCTGACGGCGCTGGGAGCGGTCCTGACCGAGCTGCGGGACGACACCACCGTCCGGGTGGTGGTCGTGACCGGGGCACCTCCTGCCTTCTCGGCTGGGGCCGACGCCGGGCTCAAGTCCAGCATGTCGGCCGAGGAGCGCCGCCAGGTCTTCGCCAACCGCAAATCGCAGTTCCGCCGGCTGTTCGAGCGGGTCACCACGCTGCTCGAGGGTCTCGAGCAGCCGACGATCGCGATGGTCAACGGCCATGCCATCGGCGGCGGCTGGGGCCTTGCCCTCGCGGCGGACTTCCGGATCGCGTCAGCCGAAGCGCGGTTCTGGATCCCGGAGGTCGAGCTCGGCGTGCCGCTCGGGGTGGCGTCCACCGCCCGGTTCGTCCGCTTCGTCGGCCCCGCGCGTGCCAAGGAGATCATCCTGGAGTGCCGCCGCTACTCGGCCGCCGAGGCCCACGCCCTGGGTCTCGTCACCCAGGTCGTGCCCGGCGACACGCTCGGCGAGGCCGTGCGAGAGCTCGCGGCGAAGCTCCTGGCCAAGCCGTTTCGACCGCTCGCCGAGATGAAGGCGCGGATCAACACGATCTCGCGCACCGGCATCCCCGACGTCAACGCGATGACCGAGGGTCACCTGGAGCGATGAGGCGCACGAGTCGCCGGAACTTCCTCGGCGCCTTCGCCGGATCCGCGGCCGCCGCGCTCGTGGGAGCCCGCACAGCGAGCGCGGCCGCGCCTCGGCTCGAGACCATGACGGTCCGGCTCGTCGAGACCCCCGAGATCTGCGCGGGGACGCCCCTGGTGATTGCCCAGGACTTGTTGAAGGCCGAAGGGTTCACCGATGTCCAGGCGGTGAAGCGCCCGAGCGGGCTGGAGGGCAGCAACGCCGTCTCGCGGGGTGAGGCCGACTTCACGATCAGCGCCGTGCATCAGCTCATCACCCGGATCGACGCCGGGGAGCCGGTCGTCCTGCTGGGCGGTGTTCACGTCGGATGCTTCGAGCTGTTCGGTCACGAAGACGTTCGCTCGCTGCGCGACCTCAAGGGCAAGCGCGTCGGGGTGACCACGCTCGGCTCGGGTCGCCACATCTTTCTCGCCAGCATGGCGACCCACGTCGGCCTCGATCCCCGGCGAGACATCCGCTGGGTGGACCGGCCGGCGGCCGAGGCGATGCAGATGTTCACGAAGGGCGACATCGACGCCTTCATGGGCTTCCCGCCCGAGCCACAGGAGCTGCGGGCCAGACGCGTCGGTCACGTCGTCGTCAACACGACGACCGACAAGCCGTGGTCGCAGTACTTCTGCTGCGTGGCGATGGCACACCGCGATTTCGCCCGCAAGTACCCCGTGGCAACCAAGCACGCGCTTCGAGCGCTCATGAAGGCGACGACGGTGTGCGGTCTCGAGCCGGAGCGGGCGACCCAGGCCCGGAACGACAAGGGCTATACCGCCGGCCATGAATACGCGCTGCAGGCGATCAAGGAGCTCCCCTACGCGCGCTGGCGCGACTACAACCCGGAGGACACCGTCCGCTTCTACGCGCTCCGCCTGCACGAGGCGGGGCTGATCAAATCGAGCCCGCAGAAGATCATCGCCCAGGGGACGGACTGGAGGTTCTTCAACGAGCTCCGGAAGGAGCTGAAAGGATGAACGGAGGTCCGCATGGCTAGTCGCCGAGACATTCTTCGCGGGATCGGCCTGGCGGGCGCCGCTGTTCTCAGCGGCCGACCAATCCTGGCCGCTGCGGAGCCGCCGCCCGAGACGACCCGCCTTCGGCTCGGCAAGATTCCGGCCGTGTGCACCGCGCCCCAATTCGTCGCCGAGCCGCTCTTCCAGGCCGAGGGCTTCAGCGACACGCAGTACGTGACCCGACCCGGGCCCACGTCCTGGGGCATGAAAGCGCTGGCCGCCGGAGAGATCGACATCGCCGTCAACTACTGCACCAACCTAATCCTCCAGGTCGACGCCGGCGACCCGGTCGTCCTTCTCGGCGGGATCCACGTCGGTTGCTACGAGCTGTTCGGCGGCGAGCGGGTGCGCGCGGTTCGCGACCTGCGCGGCCGCAAGGTGGCCGTGCCCGAGCTGGGCAGCGGGCACCACACCTTCGTCTCGATGATGGCCTCCCACGTCGGCCTCGATCCCCGGAAGGACATCGAGTGGGTCATTCAGCCGGCGGCCGAGGGCAAGAAGCTTCTCGCCGAGGGGAAGATCGATGCCCTGATGGCCTTCCCGCCCGATCCGCAGGAGCTGCGGGCGAAGAAGATCGGCCACGTGGTCGTGTCGAGCGCGGTCGACCGGCCCTGGTCGCAGTACTTCTGCTGCATGATCGGCGCGAACGGAGACTTCGTGCGCAAGCATCCGATCGCCACCAAGCGGGCCGCCCGGGCCATCCTCAAGGCGACTAACCTGTGCGCCACCGAGCCGGCTCAGGCCGCCCGGCTCCTCGTCGACCGGGAGATTGCGAAGAGCTACGAGTACGCGCTCCAGGCCCTGAAGGATCTCCCCTACAACCGGTGGCGCGAGCTCGATCCGACCGACGCAGTGCGGTTCTGGGCGCTGCGCCTGCACGAGGCGGGGCTCATCAAGAGCGGCCCCAACAAGCTCATCGCGCAGGGCACGGACTGGCGCTTCTTCAACGAGCTCAAGAAGGAACTGAAGGGATGATCGGGCGGCGCGACTTCCTCCGCGTTTCCGGCGCGGGGGCGAGCGCGCTGCTGGGCGTGGGCGTCGGGCGCGCGGGGGCCGAGCCGCCGCCGGAGACGACGACGATCCGGTTGGTCCAGGTCCCCAGCATCTGCCGCAGTCCGCAATACGTCGCCGAGCCCTTGCTTCACACCGAGGGGTTCATCGACGTCAAGTACATCCGAAAAGGGGGAAGCGCCGAGGTCGGGCCCGCGGTCGCCGCCGGCGAGGTCGACATCAGCATGGGATTCGTGGGCCCGCTCCTGACCGCCATCGACCAGGGGCAGTCGCTGGTCGTGCTCGGGCCGGGCCACGTCGGCTGCTTCGAGCTCTTCGGCAACGAGCGGGTGCGCGCCATCCGCGACCTGAGGGGCAAGAAGGTCGCGATCCCCGCCTGGGGCACCTCCAGCCAGCACACGTTCGTGGCCAGCATGGTGTCCTACGTGGGGTTGGATCCGCGCAAGGACATCGACTGGGTCACCACGCCGGTGAACGAGTCGCTGCGATTGTTCGCCGAGGGCAAGATCGACGCGCTGATCGCGCTGCCGCCCGAGCCCCAGGAGCTGCGCGCGAAGAAGATCGGCCGGGTGATCGTCAACAGCGCGGTGGATCAGCCGTGGTCGCAATACTTCTCCGTCTCCACGAGGCGGGCCTCCTCAAAGCCGGCCCGAAGAAGATCATCGCGCAAGGCACCGACTGGCGCTTCCTCAACGAGCTCCGGAAGGAGCTGAAGGGTTAGCGTGATCCGGCTGGCGATCTTGCTCGCGTCCGTCGCGAGCCTCGTGTGGGGCTCGGTGGACGCGGCGCCGAAGTCCGAGGCGCTTCCGACGATCGGGCCGGCGCCGGCGTTCACGTTGACGGCGCAGGACGAGCGGCGAGTCTCGCTGGCCGACCTCCGCGGCAAGGTCGTGGTGCTCACGTTCATCTACACGGCCTGCGCCGACACCTGTCCCCTCCTCACCGCCAAGCTGGCCGGCCTCCAGCCGCGGCTGGGAGCGGACTTCGCCCAACGGGTGTTCTTCGTGTCAGTCACCGTCGACCCGGAGCGGGACACGCCCGCGGTCCTGAAGGGCTACGGAGCGGCGCATGGCGCCCGCTTCGACGGCTGGGCGTTCCTCACCGGAACGCCGGCGGAGATCCGAGAGGTCGGCAAGCGCTACGGCATCTTCGCCAAGAAGACCGCCCGCGGCGACGTCGACCACACGTTCCTGACCTCGGTGATCGACCCGCGCGGCGTGCTGCGTGTCCAGTACATGGGCGTGCGCTTCGAGCCGGCGGAGTTGCTCACCGACATCCGCAGCGTGCTCGCGGAGACCGTCACGCGATGAGGGCGTGGGTCACCGGGTTCATCGGTCGCATTCCCACGAGCGTGCACGGCAAGCTGTTGGCCGCGTTCCTCGTGAGCGCCACGCTGCTCATCGTGGTGGGCGCGGTGGGACTGCAGGCGTTGAGCGGGGTGAACCGGCGGGCGGAAGACCTGGTCAAGCTCCAGCGCAAGATCGCCGCGTATCGCCAGCTCCAGCACGACACCACGAGCCAGCTGTACAGCGTCGCCTCGGCGCTGAACGTGCCGGAGGACCGGACGCTGGAGGCGACGCTCCGGCAGCTCAACCAGTTCGGCTACGACCTCGACCGCCTGCAGTTCGTGGCCGAGGACGAGGTGGAGCTCTTGGGGCAGGTCCGCGAGGACTACGAGAAGTTCATCGGCGTGGTGACGCGCGTGATCGATCAGATCCGCCACGGCAGGGCCGCCGCGGGGCGCGACGTGCAGCTCAAGGAGGCCGGTCCCCTGGCCGATCGCCTGGAGCGTGTCACCAATCAGCTCGTGAACAAGGCCGAAGCCGACATGGTCGCCAGCATCGAGGCCGGCGAGAGCGCGTACGCGCGGTCACGGTGGATCGTCGTGGGATTCGCGATTGGGAGCATCGGCCTTGCCCTCGTGCTCGGCTATGCAATCTCCTGGTCGCTGATCGAACCGGTCACCCGGATGGACGCGCGCTTGCGCGAGATCGCGGCCGGCGATTTCTCCCGCCACGTCACGGTCGGCAACCGCGACGAGCTGGGCACGCTGGCCGCCAACCTCAACCGGATGAGCGACGAGCTGGGCCGACTCTACGACCAGCTGGAGGCCGCCAACCGCCACAAGTCGGAGTTCCTGGCCAACATGTCGCACGAGCTGCGCACCCCCCTGAACGCGGTCATCGGCTTCTCGGACGTGCTGCTGGAGCGCACGTTCGGGGACATGAACGACAAGCAGGAGCAGTACATCGGCATCATCCAGAGCTCGGGGCGCCACCTGCTGTCCCTCATCAACGACATCCTGGATCTCTCCAAGATCGAAGCCGGGCGCATGGAGCTGGAGCTGAGTCAGTTCGACGTCGAGATGGCCGTCGACAACACGGTCACGCTCGTGCGCGACCGCGCGGCCCGTCACGATCTCACCCTCACGGTGGAGGTCGAGCCCGATCTCCCCCCCGCCGTCGGCGACGAGCGGAAGATCAAGCAGATCCTCCTGAACCTGCTCTCCAACGCCGTGAAGTTCACCCCCGACGGCGGCCGCATCGGCGTGCGCGCGGGCCGGACCGACGGCGGCATCGAGGTCGCGGTGACCGACACCGGCGTCGGCATCGCGCCCGAGGACCAGGCGGCGATCTTCGAGGAGTTCCGCCAGGTCGGCAGCGACTACGTGCGCAAGCGCGAGGGCACCGGGCTCGGCCTGGCCCTCACCCGAAGATTCGTCGAGCTCCACGGCGGGCAGGTCCGCGTGGAGAGCGAGCTCGGCAAGGGGTCGACGTTCACCTTCACGCTGCCGGAGCGGCCATGGCCGGAGAGCTGATCCTCATCGTCGAGGACAACGAGAACAACCGCATCCTGGTCCGCGACGTGCTGCAGTCGCGCGGCTATCGGACCGAGGAGACGGACAACGCCGAGGACGGGCTGCGCCTGGCGCGCGCCTCGCAGCCCGCGCTGATCCTCATGGACATCCAGCTTCCCGGCATGAACGGGATGGACGCGCTCAAGCTGCTGCGAGCCGATCCGGCCACGCGCGAGATCCCGGCGATGGCCGTCACCGCGTCGGCCATGACCCATGACCGGCAGAAGATCATGGCCGCCGGCTTCGACGCCTACCAGACCAAGCCGCTCAACGTGCGCGAGTTCGTCGAAGCCGTCCGAGGCCTCCTCGCCGCCCGCCGCTCAGCCCCACCGTGACAGAGGGCCGCCCCGGCTTCGCCGGAGCGGCCCGAAGGTCCGGGGGGGTTGGGGGGCCCGTTGCTAGGCCCCCCATGAAATCAATAGCGGTAGAACCCGCGGCCTGATTTCCGGCCGAGGTGGCCGGCCATGACCATGCGCTTGAGCAGCGGCGGCGGGGCGTAGCGGGGCTCGCGGAACTCCTCGAACATCACCTCGGCCACGAAGGTGGCCGTGTCCAGGCCGACCAGGTCGAGCAGCGTGAACGGCCCCATCGGGTAGCCGCAGCCGAGCTTCATGGCCTGATCGATGTCCTCCAGCGAGGCGAGCCCTCCCTCGTAGCACCGGATGGCGTCGAGCAGGTAGGGCACGAGCAGCCGGTTGACGATGAAGGCCGTGGAGTCCTTGGTCTGCACGGGCACCTTGCCGACCGCTCGTACCCACTCGGTGGCGGCCGCCACGGTCGCGTCTGACGTGAGGATCGTCCGCACGACCTCCACGAGCTTCATCAGCGGCACCGGGTTGAAGAAGTGCAGGCCGAGCACCTGGTCGGGGCGCTTGGTCGCCGCCGCCATCGCGGTCACGTTGCACGACGAGGTGTTGGAGGCCAGGATCGCGTGCGGCGGGCAGATCCGATCGAGCCGGGCGAACGTCTCGTTCTTCACCGACTGATTCTCGGTGATCGCTTCCATCACGAGATCGACCCCGCTCAGATCGTCGAGCTTGGTCGTCCCGCGGAGCCGGTCCACGACGTCGTCCTTCGCCCGCGCCTCGAGCTTGCCCCGCGCCACGAGACCGTCGAGCGTCGCCTTGAGCCCCCCGAGGCCCCGCTCCAGCAACGCGTCGTTGGCCTCGACCACGATCGTCTGAAAACCGGCCTGGGCCACGACCTGAGCGATCCCCGCCCCCATGAGCCCGCACCCGATCACCCCGACCTGCTTGATCGCCATCCGAGAAAGCCTCCAGACACACGAAAGGCCCGACCCTGTGTCGGGCCGGGCCTTCCGCGAAGGTTAGTCGTTAATTCCTGGCGCGGCGTCCGGGAAGCGGAGGCGGCTCGTGGTTCATGGCCCCGGGCGGGCACGGGTTGCGGACCGTGATCACCGCGCGGTCGACCTTCAGCGAGCCGTCGGGCAGCATTTCGGCCAGCGGCGGGCGTGGCGCCGGCCCTGCCTCCTTGAGCGAGCGGTCGAAGGCGACTTCGCGCGCCTCCACCGGAACGCTCGTGATCGACAGCAGCATCGAAGCCCTCACGACCACCTTGGCCTCGTCGGCCGATGCCGGCGTGGTCCCGAGCGTAGTCGTCGCGAGGACGGCGAGGACGATCAAGCCTTTCACCATTTCGTGCCTCCGCGATCAATCATAGACGATCACGGAGTGGAGCGGGTAACTCTTGAGCTTCTCCCGCCCGTGCAGGAAGGCGAGCTCGATCAGGAACGTCACCCCCACCACGCGGCCGCCGAGCTGCTCGATGAGCCGCAGGGTCGCCGCCATCGTCCCGCCGGTGGCGAGGAGATCGTCGACCGCGAGCACGCGCTGTCCCGCCCGGATCGCGTCGTCGTGAACGGCCAGGGCGTCCCGGCCGTACTCGAGCTCGTATTCGACCTCGATGGTCTTGCCCGGCAGCTTGCCGAGCTTGCGCACGGGGACGAACCCCGCATCGAGCTGATGGGCGAGCGCGCCGCCGAAGATGAACCCGCGCGACTCGATGCCGACCACGATCTCGACCCCCGCGGAGCGATAGTGCGCGGCGAGCAGATCGATGACCCGGCGAAAGGCCGGGCCGTCCTTGAGCAGGGTCGTGATGTCCTTGAAGAGGATCCCCTCGGTGGGGAAATCCTTGATGTCCCGGATCTTCGCGCGGAGATCGGCGACGTCGTCCATGCTCAGACCGCGGCCGAGGCGCCTCCGTCGAAGTTGATCGAGGCGCCCGTGATGAACCGGGCGCGATCGGACACGAGGAACGCGACCAGGTCAGCGAACTCCTCCGCCTCGCCGAGCCGTCCCAGCGGCACCCGCCGGCTCTTGGCCATGTCAGCGTAGAACGCATCGAGGTCCCCGCCCTTGAAGCGGCGCGTCCACTGAGCGCTCTTGACGACTCCGAGGCAGATCGTGTTCACCCGGATCTGGTCGGCCGCGTACTCGTGGGCCAGCGACTTGGTGAGGTTGATCCCGGCCGCGCGGGTGACCGAGGTCGGCAGCGACTTGGGATTGGGCGCCTTGCCCCCGACGGTGGTCACGTTGACGATGGAGCCGCCGCCGCGGGCCTTCATCGACGGGATCACCAGGCGGCAGCAGCGGATCGCGCCCATGACCTTGAGGTCCCAGTCGTACTGCCACGTCTTGTCGTCGACGCCCTCGAAGCCCGACGCCTGAGACGTGCCCGCGTTGTTGAGCAGGATGTCGACGCCGCCCCAGCGCTTCATCACGGCGTCGACGAACCGCTCCACCTGATCGGCCTGGGTGACGTCGGTGGGCAGCGCGAGGACGTCGCCGCCCGCTTTCTGGATGGCCTGCGCCGCGCTCTCCAGAACGTCGGGCCGCCGCGACGCCATGCCGACCTTCGCCCCGCAGCGGGCGAGCTTCTCCGCGGTCGCGCGCCCCAACCCTTCGCTCGCCCCGGTCACGATCGCCACTTTGCCTTTGAGTCCAAGCTCCAGAGTGTCCATGGCCGGGAAAGATAGCACGGGCGCCCGTACCCTACATGTTCGTCAGCAGCCGTGGCAGCTCGGCGAGGTCTTTCACGACGAGGTCGGCGACGGGAGACGGGGCGGCGCCGGCGAAGGCGTAGTGGGCGGCGCGCATGCCGGCCCGCTGGGCGCCGAGGACGTCGGCGTCGGGGTTGTCGCCGACGTGCAACGCGCGCGCGGGGGAAACGCCGAGGGCCTCGAGCGCACGCCTGAAGATGCGCGCGTCCGGCTTGCGAAAGCCGACCTCGTCCGAGTACGCGATGGCCACCGTGTCGAAGTAGCGGAGCATGTCGTGACGCTCGAGGATGCGCCGCAGGACGACCCCGGGCGTGCGCCCGGTGTTGGAGACGATGCCGAGGGGGATGCCGCGCGCCGAGAGCGCACGCAGCGCGTCGATGGCGCCGGGCATGGGAACGGGCGGGTATTCGAGGGCGGGGATACCGTACGCCTCCACCGCCCGGGCGAAGCGCGCTTCACCGAGGCTCTCGCAGAGCCCTTCGTCGAGACAGTCGAGGAAGAGCCGCACCTGCTCCCGGATCGACGGCTCGCGGTCGGTCGTCCAGAAGCGCTCGGTCATGAGGGTCAAGCAGCGCTCGTGGGCCTGCTCGACCGACTCCGGCGGACAGCCGCAGCCCGCTCCCTCGAGCAGCGCGGCCAGCGACTGCACGCGCCGCGCGCCGGCCCGCGCGAGGTTCTCGGGCGTGTCCTGGACGAGTGTCTCCCAGAAGTCGAAGGTGACGGCGACCGGCCGTTCAGTCGGCATCGAGCCCCGCGACGGCCGCGGGCAGATCCTGCATCGTCGCGATGACCGCGTCGGCCATCTGCCTTCCGGGTGAGCGGTCAGGCGTGCTGGTCACCCAGATGGCCCGCATGCCCGCGGCGCGCGCGCCCATGACGTCGAGCGTCACGTCGTCTCCCACGTGGACGGCCGTCGACGGCTGGCCTGAGACCGCGCGCAGCGACAGCGCGAAGATGTCCGGCGCCGGCTTGCGCACGCCGACCTCGTCGGAAAACGTCGTGTGCTTGAAGAAACCCAGCAGCCCGTACCGCTCCAGGAGCTTTCGTAGCACCACGCCCGGCGTGCGCATGGTGTTCGAGACGAGGGCG
>WNFT01005572.1_pt1 | contig 11027 bp, 7 predicted proteins | sample 5400191 | NCBI WGS metagenome assembly WNFT01 (sample SAMN13153359, study PRJNA577476) | soil metagenome | isolation source: 80 cm saprolite under Madrone tree | place: USA:California | collected 2016-06-14
GTAAAGCGCGACGTTGAGCAGGAGGCCCGACAGCACCGCCGAGATCGGCGTCGGGCCCTCCGCATGGGCATCCGGCAACCACGCATGAAACGGCGCAAGACCGACCTTGGTGCCGTACCCGACCAGCAGAAACACGAAAGCCAACGACAACAGCTTCGGGTCGAGCATCGGGGCGCTCCTCACCAGCAGATCCCACGACATCGCCGGCAGGCCCTCGCCCACCACCTCCTGCGCCACGAGATAGACCAGGATGGTACCGAAGAAGGCGAGCCCAATGCCGACGCTGCCGAGAATGAAATATTTCCACGCCGCCTCGATCGCCTCGGGGGTGCGATAGATGCCGACCATCATTACGGTCGAAAGCGTCGCGACCTCGACGCCGACCCACATGAGGCCGATATTGTTGGCGATCAGCGCCACGTTCATGGCGAACATCAGGGCCTGGTACATGGCGTGATAGAAGCGCAGCAATACCGGCGTCAGCCGCCCGATCTCGATTTCATGGGCCAGATAGGTCGCGCTGAATATACTGGTGGTGAAACCCACGAACGTGGTCAGAATGATCAGAAATATATTGAAGTCATCGATGATGATGAGATCGCTGCGCGGATGTTCGGTGAAAAGCAGCGCGGTCGCAGCGGTAAGCGTGAGGGCGCAGGCGAAGATGTTGACCATGGCGCCGAGCCGATAGCTGGAGATCAGCGCGAGAACCGGGATCGCGGTCGCCGGGAAGATGAGGATCGCTTCCACCGGGGCGATCATGCCACGTCCCTCCGCTCGCCGCGGAACCGATCGAGCGCGCTGACGTCGACGGTATCGAAGCGTTCGCGCATCCGGAACACGAAGACGCCGAATACGATGAAGGCGATCAGGATCGAAAAAGCGACCGATATCTCGACCACGAGCGGCATGCCCTTGGCTCCGGTTGCCGCCAACACGAGGCCGTTCTCCAGCGACATGAAGCCGATCACCTGGGTGACGGCGTTGCGCCGCGTGATCATCATCAGCAAACCAAGCAGGATGACGGCAAGCGCGAAGGCGAGGTCCTCCCGCACATAGATGCTGACCTCGCCGACCGGCTGCACCAGCAGGATCGACAGTGCCACGAGGCCCAGTCCCGTCAGCATGGTCGGGCCGGCGCCGATCACCTGCTCGATTCCGCGATGGATTTGCAAAGCGCGAACAATGCGCCGGAGGAAGAATGGCACGACGAAGCCCTTGACGACGAGCGCGATCGCCGCAGTCACGAGGAGATGCGGGGCGTTTTGCACCAGCGCCTGCCAAGCAACCGAAAGCGACAGCGCAATGGCCTGCAGGGCGAACACGTTGATGACGGCGATAATGCGATCCTGGTAGAGCAGCGCAAAGCTGAGCACCAGCATGCCGCCGGCAAGAAGATGGGCAACATCGAACTGCAGCCTTGACATCAAAAGCCTTTCGAGACGAACAGGAGAAACACCGCGAGGGCCGCGGCCGCAAAGGCGCTGCCGACGAACAGCGGATAACGGAACACCCGCATTTTCGCGACGCTCGTCTCGCCGATCGGCAGCAGCACGGCGAGCCCAAGCAGCTTGGCGAGATAGGCAAGCACTCCGAGCCCAAAAGCCGGAATTCCGGCGTCCGGACCCGCAATGCCGAACGGCACGAACAGGCAGGCGATCAGCGAGAAATAAAGCACGAGCTTGAGGGCTGCGGCCGCCTCGATCACGGCGAGATGGCGACCGGAATATTCGAGCACCATGGCCTCGTGGACCATGGTCAATTCGAGGTGCGTGGCCGGATTGTCGATCGGAATGCGGGCGTTCTCGGCGACCGCCACGAACAGGAACGCGAACATGCCGAGCCCGAGCGACACCCGCAGGCCAACCGATCCGGTCGCGAAGATGGTCGCGATGGCAGACAGCTGGGTCGTGCCTGCCACCAGCGCGACCGTGAACACGATGAGCAGCATTGCGGGCTCGGCCAACGACGCAATCATCATTTCGCGCGAGGAACCGATGCCGCCGAATGCGGTGCCGACATCCATGCCGGCGAGCGCCAGCGTGAAGCGGGCCGTGCCGAGAAGGGCCACGATGGCGATAAGGTCCGCCGACCACGAGAACAACAGACCGGTCGCGTATGACGGCACCAACGCCGCGGCCACCCATGTGGCGGCAAAGATAAGGTAGGGCGCCGTGCGGTAGATCCAGGATGCATTATGGGCGAACACCGCCTCTTTGTGCATCAGCTTCCACAGATCCCGGTAGGGCTGCAGCACGGGCGGGCCGATGCGGCGCAACAGCCGCGCCTTGACCTTGCGGGTAACGCCGAGAACAGCCGGCGCAACGGCGACCACCAGCGCCATCTGCGCCGCCTGGAGAAAAAGATCGACGATCAACGCCATGTCGCGACCAGGATCAGCAGGGCAATCAAGGTGCAGAACACCAACGTCAGGTAGCGGCGGATGGTGAGAAACTGCAACTGATTGAGCGACGTCGAGATGCTTGCAACCCCCCGCGCAATCGGGCCATAGGCGAGATGCCATGCCGGATCGATGATGCGCAGGCGGAAGCTGCCGGCGCGGAGTTCCCCCGGCCGCGGCATGTCAACGCGCTCATGTACGCCGAACACCACGGTGCCGAACACCCGCCGGATCGGCATCGAGAAGCTCGCGCTGCCATACTGGGTCTGCGGCGCATCGAGCGGGAAACCGCAGTCCCAGATCGCGCTCCGCCGCGTCGCTCGGGTGGCGAAGCGATGAATGATCATCGCGGTCAAGAAGCCGGATGCGACCAGGAACGTCAGGATGATGAGTCCGTTGTAGGAACTGCGGCTTTCGCCGATCGGCACAATCGACATCCACGGCACCGCGGCCTGGTGCGGCATTGTTCCCCCGGTCAACATGAGCGTCACTGACGAGAGCGCATCGATGACAAAGCCCGGCAGCACGCCGGCCAGGAAACAGACCGCTGCGAGCACAAACATCGCCGTGAGGGAGAACGTATCGACCTCGGCGGCTGCTTTTGCGGCCGGTGAGCGCGGGCGGCCCAGGAACGTCACGCCGAATGCCTTGACGAAGCAGGCCGCCGCGAGCGCGGCCGAAAGGGCGAGCAGCGCGCCGGCAGCCGGGACCGTGAGCTTGAGGCCCCATTGCGGCAAATCGGGACTGACCAGGATCGCCTGGAAGGTCAGCCATTCGGACACGAAGCCGTTGAGCGGCGGCAGCGCCGAGATTGCCGCGCAGCCGATCAGGAAGGCGAGCGCGGTCTGCGGCATGCGGTGGATGAGGCCGCCGAGCCGCTCCATGTCGCGTTCGCCGGTCGCGGTCAGCACGGCGCCGGCGCCGAAGAACAGGAGGCTCTTGAAGACGGAGTGATTGAACACGTGGAACAATGCCGCCGTCAGCGCCAGCGCGGCCGCGACATTCATGCCGTTGGCGCGAAACGCCAGCGCCAGTCCGAGCCCGATGAAGATGATGCCGATGTTCTCGACGGTGTGGTAGGCCAACAGCCGCTTCAAATCATGCTGCATCAGGGCATACAAAACGCCGATCGCGGCGGTGATCCCACCGAGCGACAGGACCACAAGCCCGAACCATGGATTGGGCGGGCCGGCGAGATCGAAAACGATGCGTATGAAGCCGTACACGCCGACTTTCGTCATCACGCCGCTGAGCAGCGCCGAAACGTGGCTGGGCGCGGCCGGATGGGCAAGCGGCAGCCAGACATGAAGCGGCACCAAGCCGGCCTTCGATCCGGCGCCAAGGAGGGCGAGCACAACCGCAAGTGTCGCCGTGAAGTGGGTGTGGGACGCGAGCCGGATGGTCTCGAACGCATAGCCGCCGGCCGGCCCCGCCAAAAGGCCAAAGCCCAGAAGCAGGCACAGGGTGCCGAAGCTCGCCATCACAAGATAGACGAAAGCCGCGCGGCTGTTCGCAGGGTCGCGATGGCGCGCCAGCACGATCGCCCACGAGGTCAGCGACATGAATTCCCACGCCAGCAGGAACGTGAACGCATCGTCGGCGAGCACCACGAGGTTCATGCCGGCCAGGAAGGCGGCATAAAACGGGAGCACGCGGGCGGGCGTCTCCTCGTGGCGGCCGTAACCAATCGCATAGAGGCTCGTGATCGCGGCGCCCAGATTGACCACGACAAGAAAGAACGCGCTCAGGGCATCGATGCGAAACCGAGCGCCGATGCCGGGCAGGCCAATCGGCAACACCAGCGTCCACGGCGGCCCGGGGCTAAGAAAGCACGTCAACGCCGCGCCGAGCGCAACCAGCGCCAGGGCGAGCGAGCCGCCATAGATAAGCGGAGTGGCGACCTTGCGCCGCCCGACCACCACCGCAAGGCCGGCGAGACCAAGAAAGCCTGGGACGCACCCCAGGCCAGTGGTGGCGGGCAAGGCTGTGGCGGGCATCTCAACTTTTCCTGTCGCCGCGATCCGCCTGGCGGCAGGGGACCCCAAACGCTCGGAACCCACTGCCGCAGGCGGCAATGATAATGACCAAGTGAACCGCTGGCGCCAAATGGAGGAAGGGGGCCGCCCGGCCATGATAATTTGTACGTTGTAATACGGGCGCGCATGTGAAACCACAATGGGTTTCTTATCGCTCCCAGCCATCGCAATGAAATACGCAGCGTCTGGGCACCCTACGGATAGCGAAAGGCCCTGCGCGCTGCAGCTGAAGCTTGACATTGGATGAGATCGCCCTCATCCGGGCAATCGGTCGCGCGGCGATGAACGGTGCCAGGGGGGCTGGCGGACGTGAAGACCACGCGTTACTTTGAGGAACAAGTCGTCCGCAAGCGCCCCTATGTCGTGCGCGCGTGGTGCGTCGCGGCGCTTATGGCACCACTGCGGCGCGAGAGCCAGGCAGACGGGGATATTCGCCACTGGATCGAAGTTGAGGATACGCGCGACGGTAATTTGCGTATACTTCGCGTAGTCACGCTCGAAGACGGTGAGACCATCCATAATGCGTTTTTCGACCGGAACTTCGTGAAAGACAGGCCATGAAGCTGCACTATTACGCCGAGACGGATAGTCTCTACATCGAATTGAAGTCGGAACCGGGCGTCGAAACGCGTGAGGTGGCCGAGGGCCTGAACGTCGACCTCGATGCCCGCGGAGAAGTCGTCGGCTTCGACATCGATCACGCTTCATGCGCAGCGCCTGAGGCTCGCCACAGGAACTCCAAAGTCAGAGTCTTCGAGTCGTGGATAGATCGAAATCCAGCGGTTTCGGATCTGCGTTGCGCCCATGACGGATTCCGACGTCATCGTCATCGGCGCCGGCGCCGCCGGGCTGGGCGCTGCGCGGCGGCTTGCGGCGGCGGGAATAGCAGTCCGCGTCATCGAAGCGCGCAACCGCGTGGGCGGACGCGCCTGGACGGCGTATGCCCCTTCGGGGCTGCCGATCGAACTCGGCTGCGCCTGGTTGCACTCGGCCGACGAGAACGAGTTGTGCGCCCTCGCGCTCCAGACCGGCCTTACCATCGACAAGACGCTCCCGCCTTGGCGCACCCAGATGAACGATGTCGGCTTCGCGCCGGCCGATCAGGCGGATTTTCGTGTGGCGCTCGGTCGCCTGTTCGCCCGCCTCGACGAGACCGGCGCGGCCGAACGCGATCAATCTGCGGATCGCCTGCTCGATCCCGGCAGCCGTTGGAATCCGCTGCTCAATGCCACCAGCACCTATATTAACGGGGTTGAGCTTGATCAGCTTTCGGTCCTTGACTTCTGGCGCTATCACGACACCGGCGTGAACTGGCGCATTGTCGAGGGCTACGGCGCCTTGATGGCGGCCATTGCGGCGGGATTTGACATCACGTTTGAATGTCCGGCGAGCCTGATCGACCACACCGGTCCGCAAGTGCGCATCGAGACGCCGCGCGGCGATTTGCGCGCAGCCGCGGTGATCGTAACGGTGCCGACCGATGTCCTGTGCGCCGGTGGGTTATGGTTTCATCCAGCGCTGCCCGATAAAATCGCGGCGGCGGCGGAGCTGCCGCTCGGCCTTGCCGACAAGCTCTATCTCGGGCTCGACGGCGCCGAGGAGTTTCCCAAGGATTCGCATCTCTACGGGGCCCTCGATAGCGTGCGCACCGGCAGCTACCACGTGCGGCCGTTCGGACGCCCGCTGATCGAGGTTTATTTCGGCGGCCGGTTCGCCCGCGAGCTCGAGGCCGAAGGCGAGGCCGCATTCACAAGCTTTGCCATCAGTCAGCTCGCTTCGCTCCTCGGCGACCGCATGCGCAAACGCCTGCATCCGATTGCCGCGACCGCGTGGGCGCGCGATCCTTACGCGCGCGGCTCCTATTCGCATGCCATGCCGGGCCATGCGGATGCGCGCACGGCCCTCGCCGCGGCGGTCGACGAACGGCTGTTCTTTGCCGGCGAGGCGTGCATGGTTCGCGATTTCTCGACCGCCCACGGCGCCTACCGCAGCGGAGTTAAGGCGGCTGGCGAGGCTATTGCGGCACTTGGCAAGAGGTGACGGCGAACCTCTGTCAGCGTATTTGTCTGGCTGGACACGGCCCTGCCGCCCACGTTGGAGGCCATGCGCTTATTCCAAATAACAATGGAGCAACGACGACGCCTGATCGCGGATATCATGCCGCCTTGCTGACTCCCCAGAAAAATGGCGCGGGCCCCGGTACGATTCCGGCGACGTTCTTGCGCCAGGCAAAATGCGCCAAGTACAGGCCGAGTGGCGCGTATATTGCGTTGTCGAGCGCGGCCTTGTTCAGCCGGCGCGCAATGGCCTTTTCTTCGGCGAGCGTAGTTGCGTCGTACCACGCCGCGACCTCCGTTTCGACTTGCGGGATGTCGGGCCATCCGAACGCCGCCTTATCGCCATGAGCGCGAATGAACTTGTTGGTCGGGTCGAGACAGTCAACGCCGTAGTAGGCCGTGTGATAGATGTGCCACCCGCCTTGGGCCGGCGGGGATTTCTGAACACGGCGCGCTTGGACCGTGCCCCAGTCCTGTGCCACAAAATCGACCTTCATGCCGAGACGTGCCAGCAGGTCTGCGGTCACGTCCCCCCATGCTTTGTGGTTCCCGAGATCCTGTGACGCCATGGTCACAATCGGTTGGCCCGCGTATCCGCTTTCAGCCAGCAACCGTTTGGCGGCGTCGAGGTTGCGCGTGCCTTTGAGGATTTCGCCGCCCTCTTCATTGTAGAGCGACGTTCCCGGCGTGAAGTATCCGGGCAGCGGCCTCCACACCTTGTCGTCGTTACCGGGGAAGGCGCGCATATAATCTTCCTGGCTGATGGCCGTCAGGATTGCACGGCGCGCACGCACGTCGTTGAAGAGCGAGTGCAGATGATTGAAAAAGAGCATGCCGACTGTGCCCAGCGGGTCTCTGATCGCCACCGTCACATTGCGATTTTTTTCCAGCACCGGCACGAGGTCGGGGAGCGGCGTCTCCCACCAATCCACCTCGCCGCTCTGCAGCGCCGCGGAGGCAGTCGCCGGATCGGCGATGGTGACAAATTCAATGCGGTCTGAAACGATGTGCTTGCCGCCGGCGAGCCAGGATGCGGGTTCCTGTCCGGGCACATAATCCGTGAACTTCTCGAATACCGCCTTGGCGCCCGGCACCCATTCGTTGCGCACCAGGCGCATCGGCCCGCTGCCGACATATTCGTTGATCTGCCGGAATGGATCGGTTGCCGCAATACGTGCCGGCATCACGAAGCAGCACGGTGTGCTGACCTTGCCGAGCGCCAGCAGCATTTTCGGATAGGGCTTTTTCAAGACCCAGCGGAACGTGCGATCATCGACGGCGGCGAGCTCGTTCTCGATCGCTTTGATCATCTGCCCCATCGGCTCGCGTGCTGCCCATCGATTGATGCTCGCTACCGCGTCCCTGGCTAGCACCCTCTCGCCATCGTGGAACCTCAGGCCCGGCCGCAGCCGGAAGGTCCATGAGAGGCCGTCTGACGAAACCTCCTCGGCCTCCACCATCTGCCGCTGGACGGTGAGGTTGGAGTCGATGCCGTAAAGCATGTCCCACACCAGGATTCCAGCATTCCGGGCGATGTACGCCGTGTTCCAGATCGGATCGAAATTGGCGACGTCCGATTGCGGCACGAGGCGCAGCGTCCGCGCGGCGGCGCGCTGCGAAAGCGCAGGCGTGGCAAACCCGCCCGTTGCCGTCAGCGCAGCCGCGCCGGCCGCATTCTTCAAGAATGTTCTGCGATCCATGATGTGCCCTTCCTTAGTGGGAATTCGGTCGGCCGGATTCCTGGCTACGGCAATGTTTTGCGGCGAATTCGAGCCGAACGCGTCCGAGTTTCGGCGCTGCTCGATGCTGGACGATATCGTGAGGGCGGCTTAATGTCCTTGGTTCAGGAGCTTAATTGTTCTGAATCGGCAACCGCGGCGGTTGGCTTTGATGGATATGGACGAGGTCAATCTCGGCCGTTTTCGGTTCGATCTGCGCCAGCGGCAGCTGAAGCGCGACGGCCTCCCGGTGCAACTCGGCAACCGGGCTCGCGACATTTTGTGGGTGCTGGCCTCGGCGAATGGTGAGGTGGTCAGCAAGGATGAGTTGATGACGCGTGTTTGGCCGGGACTCGCGGTCGAAGAAAATAACATCCAGGTCCACATTTCGGCACTACGAAAGGCCCTCGACGAGGGAAAGGACGGCCAGGCCTATGTGATCACCGTACCGGGCCGGGGCTACCGGCTCGTCGGTACGAAGGCCGCGCTTTCGTTCTCCGTCGGCGATGTCGAACCCCGGCCCGGCCCAGTGATCCCGGACAAACCTTCCATCGCTGTCCTGCCGTTTCAGAGCATGAGCGACGACCCGGCACAACAGTATTTTGCTGATGGCGTCGTGGAAGAGATCATCACCGCCTTGTCCCGTTTCTCGGGGCTGTTTGTCATCGCTCGCAATTCGAGCTTTACGTACAAGGGACGGTCCGTTGACATAAAGCAGGTCGGAAGCGAGTTGGGCGTGCGTTATGTCCTGGAAGGTAGCGTGCGCCGAGGCGGCCACCGCGTTCGGATCACCGGCCAGCTTATTGACGCCTCGACTGGCGCTCATCTATGGGCGGATCGTTTCGAAGGTGCTTCAGAGGACATCTTCGACCTCCAGGACCAGGTCACGATGAGCGTCGTTGGCGCGGTCGCACCAAGGCTGGAGCAAGCGGAGATCGTGCGCGCGAAGCGCAAGCCGACCGAAAGCCTCGATGCCTACGACTACTATCTGCGCGGGATGGAGCATTTCTATCAAGATATTCGTGAAAGTATCGATCAGGCCATGCGACTGTTCTCGCGGGCGATTGAGCTCGACCCGGCGTTCGCAATCGCTTACGCCTTCGGCGCGGCATGTTATGTCCAAAGACAAGCACTCGGCTGGATGACCGACCGCCAAAAAGAAGTCAGCGAAACCGCGCGACTGGCCCGTAAGGCCGTTCAGCTCGATAGGGATGACGCGGTCGTGTTATCCAGGGCTGGCCATGCGCTCGCCTATGTCGTTCACGAATTCGACGCCGGCCAGCTGTTTATTGATCGCGCGCTTGCCCTCAATCCAAACTTGGCCATGGCATGGAATTCAAGCGCTTGGCTGCGGGTCTGGATGGGCGATCCAGAGACTGCGATCCAGCACTTTGCACAATTTAAGCGCCTCAGCCCGCTCGATATCACGACGCCCCGGATGCTGGGCGGAGGCGCCTTCGCTCACTTCTTCGCCGGCCGATATGACGAGGCCTGCTCGCAAGCGGAGCAGGCTTTGCAAGAGAGCCCAAATCAACATGCGGCATTGCGCGTATCCGCAGCGTCCAACGCGCTCGCTGGACGAATTGAGCGGGCGCGGGATGCACTGTCGAGGCTGCGCCGCATCGATCCGGCGTTGCGCGTGTCAAATCTCGGCGACATCACCCCTCTTCGCCGACCGGAAGATATCGCAAGATATGCGGAGGCAATGCGGAAGGCCGGATTGCCGGAGTAGTTGGTACCTCATGGCCGCGCCGAACGGTGATGGGCAGTGGAGAGCGGCGGCCGACGCGGTCATTGCTGCGTTCGGGACCAAGTGACGCCGGCCTCACGCTTCCGTATGCCGACGATAAACATCATCGAGCCGCACGATATCGTCCTCGCCCAGATAGCTGCCGACCTGCACCTCGATCAGCTCCAGCGGGATTTTCCCCGGATTGGCGAGGCGATGGACCGCGCCGATCGGCACATAGATGGATTCATTTTCGTGTACCAGCCGCACCTCGTCGCCGACCGTGACCTCGGCGACGCCGTGCACCACAACCCAATGTTCCGAGCGGTGGAAATGCTTCTGCAACGACAACCGGCCGCCGGAATGGACGCAGATTCGCTTGACCTGGTAGCGCGCACCGAGGTCCGCGGTCTGGTAGAAGCCCCAGGGCCGGTAAATCCGCCGGTGCTCCAACGCCTCGTTGCGGTTGCGGGCCTTCAGTCGTTCGACCAGTTCCTTGACCTGCTCCGCCTCGCGCTTGGCGGCCACCAGCACGGCGTCGGCGGTCGCCACCACGATGATGTCGTCGACGCCGACCACCGTGGTCAAAACGGTCTCCTCGGAGCGGATCAGGCTGTTGCTGGTGTTGAGGACTTCGACCGGCCCCTCGATGACGTTGCCGGCGGCGTCGCGATCCTGGACGTCCCACACGGACTTCCAGTTGCCGATATCGGACCAGCGGAAGCTCACCGGCAGCACCGCCGCGTGCTCGGTCCGCTCCATGACGGCGTAGTCGATCGACTTGCGGGGAGCCTTCGCGAACGCCCCTTCGGAGAGGCGGTAGAAATCGAGATCGCAAACCAGATGGTCGACCGCGTCCTTCGCCGCCGTCACGATATCCGGCTCAAATCGCGTCAGTTCGCGCAACATGACGTCGGCGCGAAACATGAAGTTGCCGCTGTTCCACAGATAGCCTTGCTTGACGTAGTCGGCTGCGGTCGGCTCGTTCGGCTTCTCGATGAACGCCGCAACGTCGCGCACCGCACTGCCATTGGCTGGCGGTTTTGCCCTGATATAGCCGTAGCTCGTCGCCGGATAGGTGGGCTC
>WNFT01016003.1_pt1 | contig 11027 bp, 9 predicted proteins | sample 5400191 | NCBI WGS metagenome assembly WNFT01 (sample SAMN13153359, study PRJNA577476) | soil metagenome | isolation source: 80 cm saprolite under Madrone tree | place: USA:California | collected 2016-06-14
GTCCAAACCTGATACCTGCCGGACGGCAGCCCTCATCGAGTTTCTCTTGGATATCAGGAGGCGGCGGTGGCAACTCAGCAAACACAGGTTCTCGGGCGGTCCCTGCTGACTCCGGGCGTCGCATTGCTATTCATCTGGATGATCGTCCCGCTGGCGATGACGATCTATTTTTCGACGCTTCACTACAACCTGCTGGACCCGGAAACCGAGGGCTTCGTCGGGCTGGAGAACTATCGATATTTTCTGACCGACCCCGCGTTTCTGACGTCGCTGCGCAATACCCTGGTGCTGGTCGGTTCGGTCCTGGCTATCACCATCCTGCTCGGCACGCCGCTCGCGCTGCTTCTCGACCAGGCCGTGGTCGGGCGCAGCATCGTTCGGTTGATGGTGATCGCGCCGTTTTTCGTGATGCCGACCGTCAGCGCGCTGGTCTGGAAGAACCTGCTGATGCATCCGGTCTCCGGATTGTTTGCCTGGATATCGACGCTGTTAGGCGTGACGCCGATTGACTGGTTCACGGATGCGCCCTTGCTCGCTGTGATTCTGATCGTCGCCTGGCAATGGCTGCCCTTTGCGACCCTCATCCTGCTCACCGCGCTGCAATCTCAGGACGAGGAGCAGAAGGAAGCGGCCGAGATGGACGGCGCGAGCCCGCTGTCGACGTTCGTCTACCTCACGCTGCCGCACCTTGCGCGGCCGATCACGGTGGTCATCCTGATCGAAACGATCTTCCTGCTGACCGTGTTCGCCGAGATCTTCGTCACTACCGGCGGCGGCCCGGGTCTGCAGACCACCAATATCGCGTTCCTGATCTACTCGCAGGCGCTGATCCAGTTCGACGTCGGCAACGCCTCTGCCGGCGGACTGGTTGCGGTCGTGATCGCCAATATCGTGGCCTTCTTCCTGGTGCGGATCATCGGACGGAATCTGGAGGCGTAAGCGATGGCACGCAAAGTGACCTCAAGACGCGTGTGGGTGTCCACAGTCGCCGCGTGGTTCTTCGGCTTTTTGATTTTCCTGCCGATCCTGTGGATGGCCCTGACCAGCTTCAAGACCGAGCTCGAGGCGTTCTCGATGCCGCCCAAGTTTCTGTTTTTCCATTGGACCACGGAGAACTATGCGACGGTGCAGGAGCGCAGCGACTACTTTCATCACGCGCTCAACTCGATCATCGTTGCCGGCGGGTCGACGCTGATCGCCATGCTGATCGCTGTTCCGGCCGCCTGGTCGATGGCATTTGCGCCGACGAAGCGGACCAAGGATGTCCTTCTCTGGATGCTCTCGACCAAGATGATGCCGCCCGTCGGCGTTCTGGTTCCGATCTATCTGATCTACCGCGATTTCGGACTGCTCGATACGCGCGCGGGCCTGGTCTTCATCCTGTGTCTTGGCAATCTGCCGATCGTCATCTGGATGCTCTTCACCTATTTCAAGGAGATTCCCAAGGATATCCTCGAAGCGGCCCGGATGGACGGAGCGACGATTGGACGCGAACTCGTTTACGTGCTGACGCCGATGGCCATTCCCGGCCTGGCCTCGACGCTTCTCCTCAATTTCATTCTCGCGTGGAACGAGGCGTTTTGGACGTTAAACCTCTCGACGCTGGACGCTGCGCCGCTCACGGTGTTCATCGCATCCTATTCAAGTCCCGAGGGCCTGTTCTGGGCAAAGCTGTCGGCCGCGTCGACGCTCGCCATTGCCCCGATCATCGTACTCGGATGGTTCAGCCAGCGTCAGCTCGTCCGCGGACTGACGTTCGGCGCCGTCAAATAGCAAAGGGACCAGAGATCATGGGCCAGATAACGCTCCAGGGAGTCCGCAAGTCGTTCGGGCCGGTCAACATCATCAAGGATGCAAATCTGGATATTGAGGACGGCTCCTTCGTGGTTTTCGTCGGGCCGTCCGGCTGCGGGAAGACGACGCTGCTGCGCCTGATCGCCGGACTTGAGGACGTCACCGGCGGGCAAATCCTGATCGACGGCCGCAATGTGGTCGACGTGCCGCCGGCGAAGCGCGGTCTGTCGATGGTGTTCCAGTCCTATGCGCTCTACCCGCATATGAGCGTCCGCGGCAATATCGCGTTCGGCCTGAAAATGGCCGGCCTGCCGCGCCCGGAGATCGACCGCAAGGTGGAGGCCGCGGCCGCCACGCTGAACCTGACGCCCTATCTTGACCGCAAGCCGCGCGACCTTTCCGGCGGACAGCGCCAGCGCGTCGCGATCGGACGTGCCATCGTGCGCGAGCCGAAGGCGTTCTTGTTCGACGAGCCGTTGTCCAATCTCGACGCCGCGCTCCGCGTCCAGATGCGCCTGGAGGTCACCAAGCTGCAAAAGCAGCTTGGGACCACCGCCGTCTACGTCACCCATGACCAGGTCGAGGCCATGACGATGGCCGACAAGATCGTCGTGCTCAACGCCGGCCGCATCGAACAATACGGCTCGCCGCTGGAACTGTATGAACGCCCGGCGAATCTTTTCGTCGCCGGCTTCATCGGTTCGCCCAAGATGAATTTTGTGCCCGGAGAGGCGGCCGGCGAGCGCGGCGTCGCCACCCTGGGCATCAGGCCCGAGCATCTGAAAGTCGCCAAGGAGGGAGACGGCTGGCCGGGAACCGTATCGGTCGCCGAGCATCTCGGCAGCGACACTTTCCTCTATGTCGATGCCCGGAAACTCGGAACGCTCACGGTGCGCGCGATCGGAGAATTCAGCCTGAAAGCCGGCGACCAGGTGTGGCTTTCGCCCGATCCAGCGCGCCTGCACCGCTTCGACAAGGATGGTGAGGTCATCAGGAAATGAGCGGATGGCGCGCCGCGCCGACCGTCCCTGGACGGTTTTGCCCGGTCAGACGGAAACGTCGCACATCAGCGCGGCGTCTCCAATCGCCGACAAGCAAACAGGAAGACCAAGAAGATGTATCTGGAAAAATTCAAGCTGGACCGAAAAACCGCCGTTGTAACCGGCGCCGGCCAGGGAATAGGACTGGCCTGCGCGGAAGCGCTGGCAGAGGCGGGAGCGAAGGTCGTGATTGCGGATCGCGACCCCAAGGCTGCCGAGACCGGTTGTGCGAGCCTGAAAGCGAAAGGCTTGAACGCCGAGATCGTTATTATGGATGTAACGGACCCGGGCCGTGTTTCCGAGGTCGCGGATCAATTGGTGTCCCGTTACGGCGGAATCGATATCCTCGTCAATAATGCCGGCATTGCACGAAGCGAGACACCTGCGGAGAAGGTAACCGATGAACATTGGTTGAATGTCGTCGACGTCAATCTCAACGGCACGTTCTGGTGCTGCCGCGCCTTCGGCAAGCACATGCTACACGCAAGGTCAGGTTCCATCGTGAACATCGGTTCGATGTCCGGCTTCATCGTCAACAAACCGCAGGAGCAATGCTACTACAATGCCTCCAAGGCCGCGGTGCACCATCTCACCAAGTCGCTCGCGGCCGAGTGGGGCGGGCGCGGCGTGCGCGTCAACGCCGTGGCGCCGACTTACGTCGCAACCCCCCTCAATGCATTCGTCAAAAACAGCCCGCAGATGTACGATGCCTGGATCGGCGGCACGCCGATGGCCCGGATGGGGGAGGTCGATGAAATAGCCTCCGTCGTCCTGTTTCTGGCGTCTGACGCCGCAAGCCTGATGACCGGGAGCGTCGTTCTGGTTGACGGCGGCTATACGTGCTGGTGAACTTGCGCTGATCTGAAGCGGGGTTGCAATGAGGCACGCCTTCATCGGCATCGACGTCGGAACATCGAGCGCGCGCGCCGGAGTGTTTGACGAGACGGGAAGCCTGCTGGCGACCGCCCGGCATCCCATCACGGTTTGGCACGAAGCGGGTAGCGTCGTCGAACAGTCGTCGTCCGAAATCTGGGCAGCTTGCGCCGCTTCGGTCCGTGCCGCGATGGTGGAGGCTGCCATTGCGCCTTCCGCGGTCAAGGGTGTGGGGTTCGATGCGACCTGCTCGCTCGTGGTGCTCGACGCCGGCGCCGATCCGCTGACGGTGAGTAGCTCCGGCGACGAACGACGCAATGTCATCGTTTGGATGGACCATCGCGCAATCGCCGAAGCCCGTCAGATTAACGACACGCAGGATGACGTTCTCCGCTATGTCGGAGGCTCGATCTCGCCCGAAATGGAAATTCCAAAGCTTCTTTGGCTGAAGCGGCACTTGTCCTCGACCTATCGATCGGCCGGTCACTTCTTCGACCTCGCCGACTATCTTTCGTTTCGCGCGACCGGATCGACGGTGCGCTCAATATGCACGCTCGCTTGTAAATGGAATTTCCTGGCCCACGAGCGGCGCTGGAGCGGAAGTTATTTCGAGCGCATAGGTCTTGGTGATCTCGCTTCGGAGAAATACGCGAAAATCGGAAACGAGGTCGTCGCGCCCGGTACGCCAGTGGGCACCGGCCTGACGAAATCTGCCGCGCGCGATTTCGGCCTGCTTGAAGGGACGCCGGTCGGCGCGTCGCTGATCGACGCTCACGCCGGAGGCGTGGGCACGATTGGCGGGCGCGGGCAGTCGGGCGAGCCGGTCGATGTGTGCAGCCGCCTCGCCTACATCATGGGAACATCGGCTTGTATCATGGCGACGACGGCCGAGCCTTGCTTCGTCCCGGGTGTCTGGGGTCCCTATTACTCGGGCATGGTTCCTGGATTCTGGCTCAACGAGGGCGGTCAATCCGCAGCCGGCGCGGCCATCGATCATCTCATCAGATCTCATCCGGCGTATAACGAGGCCGTCGCAACGGCGCAGGCTGCCGGCATGGAAATCCTGGAATTTCTCGAGCGGCGCATTGTCTCGCGTTCAAAAAGCCTGGGTGAGGCGGCGCTGTTTGCCCGTGACATCCACGTTCTGCCCGAGTTTCTCGGCAACCGATCGCCGTTCGCCGATCCCGGCTCCCGGGCCATTGTTGCAGGGATGGACCTCGACGTCGACGTCGGCTCAATGGAGCGCTTGTTCGTGGCTGGGCTATGCGGGCTTGCCTACGGTCTTGCAGATGTCGTCGAATCCTTTCGATCGCACGGTGTGGATAGCGACTTGATGGTGATCAGCGGCGGCGCCGGACGAAGTCCGCTGGTCCGCCAGATCATGGCGGATACGACAGGCCTGACCATTGCGGCTCCCGAAACCCAGGAACCGGTCCTGCTCGGGGCAGCGATGCTGGGCGCTGTCGCCGGGAAATCTTGCGGATCGATCGGCGAGGCAATGGCCTTGATGTCGGCGATCGGTCGGCTAACCGAATCGACGACGCCTGGAATCGCCGACTTCCACCGGACAAAGCGGCGGGTTCACGGGCTGATGCGAAAGCTGGACCGGGAAAGCCGCGATACGATGCAGAGCATCGCATCGATCGCTGCGATTGAGACGAAAAATTAGCGCCATGCTGCTGAGTTGCGGAGATGCCCTGGTTGATTTCCTGCCCGTCAAATCCGTTGACGGGCGCGACGCGGCCGTACCGGTCGCCGGCGGATCTTGCCTCAACATCGCTGTCGGCATGGCGCGTTTGGGTGCGCCGGCGGGGTTTGTGGGCGGCATCTCGACCGATCTTTTCGGACGCATGATCGCAGACCACGCACTCATGTCGCAGGTCGACCTTCGCTACGCGACGCGCAGTGAGCATCAGACGACGCTCGCGTTCGTTCGCCACATCGGGGGTGAGCCGCAATATGTTTTCTATGACGAGGCGACGGCATCCCGAAACTGGGTCTATCGGCACGGCTCGATCCCCTTCGACGAGATCGAAGCAATCCATGTCGGGTCGACCACACTCGCCAGCGACAACGGGGCAGCTCAGGCGCTTGCGATGATCGAAGATGCAGGCGCATCAACCACCATCTCCTTCGACCCGAATTGCCGGCCAAATCTCGTCAGACATAAGGTCCGCTATGTCGATCAGATGAATGCGTTTGCCGCCGCCGCCAATATCGTGCGGATGTCGGATGTCGACTTTGAGTTTCTTTATGGCGGCAGTGACTACGGCGAAAGGGCGAAGTCACTCATTGCGGCCGGTGCAAGCCTGATCGTTGTCACGCGGGGAATCAAGGGAGCCCAGGCATGGCACAGAGGGGCGGGCCAGGTTGAGGTCCAGGCCCCCGCGATCGATGTGGTTGATACCATCGGGGCAGGCGACAGCTTTCAAGCCGCGCTGTTGTTTGCCCTGCGCGCCATCGGACGGATCAAGACAAGCGCGCTGGCGCAAATGAATTCCGGCGAGCTTCGTCGGGCGCTGTCGTTTGCGTCGATGTGCGCGGCCTTCACATGTGGGCACGCCGGGGCCGATCCGCCGCGCCAGTCTGACATCGGCCCGGCGTTGGCTGATCTTCTTTCGGATGTGTCGAATGACCCGTGATATTTCCGCTAAACGTGGCTGGCTGGAGTTGGCTCAAACTTCTCTCAGCCCTCGCGGAACGAAGCCCGGGATTGGGTTGATCAGCCGTCGATCAGACCGGCGGCGGATCGGCTTCCGGCCACCTGCGGCGATCGCAATTATCCGTACCGTAGCGGTCTCTATCGCCGCGGAAAGCTGGCGAGTGCATCGAGTTGGCGCTGCGCCTCAGGCGAACCCCATTCCCTGGCTCTCTGATACCAGTTCCGCGCTTGTACCAGATCAGGCCCCGCGTCGGCTGCGCTGAACTGGCTCGACGCAGTCGGGTCGAAAGTCTTGGCCAGGAGAAGGGCAGCGCGGGCATCGTGGGCGTCCGCTGCACGTGTCAAAAGCAGGCGCGCTCCCTGCAGATCGCCGCTCGCCAAGAGTTCCTGCGCCCGCCTGACAAGGGCCGCGATTTCATTGGGACTCAACTCCCGGATCGTCTCCGCGGGCGCTTGTGGTGTGGCCACGACAGGTCGGTACTGCGCAGTTCAGCCGACAAATTCATCTCGCCGACGAAGTCGGTCGGTGGAATGATCGCTGCGTCCGAGATAATTTGTGCCGGCACGCGCCATTCGTTCTCGCTTGCCCGTCTGCCGGCCGTCAACCGGGCGCCGGCCGGCATCCACTTGATCATGACGGTCATGCCGGGAGCAGGAGCGTCGACACTGACACCGAGCTCCAGCGGCTCATTAATATATCCGTTGTTGTCGTGGACGATCAGCGTCGGTGCCGGCCTGCGCACCGACGCCGGGAACAGAGATGACTTCAACCGTTCCCATGTCGGCAAGGCCGACGCTGCGTTGTCTTCAACGGGACCTTGCAATGTCGGATAAGCCAAGACAAAAACCAGCGCGACGACAGCGGCCCCGGTCATCACAACCACGAATCTGCCGAACGAGTGGCGGTTCCGAGGGAACGACGGCACTTCAACCAACCCGGGTTCGAACTGCTCTTGCTCGGCCCTTGCGACCGCCTCGGCAAAGAAATCCGGCTGCTTCTGACTTCGCGGGTCCAGGCCTCTGATGGGAAAATGCGCAACGTTCTCATCAGGCGTGTGCGGCGCCGACGAGACATTCCTATCCTTTCCGTGCTCCCCCGTCGCAGCATCCGTAGGGTCGTTTGGTTCGCCAAGCCGGAGCGGTGCACGGTAAAACGGGTCGTCCGGGCCGCGATCTTGCTTTGGGTTACTCATTCCAACTCCCCCTTCTACTCGGTCGAGCCTGCTCAGCGGGTCAGGCAACACTCCGAGGACACAACTGACACAACGCCTTCACCACCCTACGCCACGAGAATTTCGATCGCGCCTGCAGCCAGACGCAATTCCCCGGCTCCGTTTTCGGAGCCAGATCTCAGTCACTTGAATTCGAGTAAGGCGGCACATTCAGATGCTGCGTTGCATGCCCCATCTGTCGCAGAGACCGCGACCCGCACCGTTGTTCCTGACAGAATTCATCAGCGCGTCCTTCGCCCAAAACGACGCACCTAAAAACTAGACACGCCAAGATGGCATTGGTGTGGCCTAAATCAAGAGGGTGTTTTTGTAACGAGAAAATTGTTTGAGCCCGCCAAGGCGTCATACAACCTGCCCGTGCAATGGCGGGCATGCCAATCTTTTCAAGGCGATGAATGCGGGCCTGCGTGCTCATCTGCTAGTTCCGCAGCCGGCCGGCCGGGCCGTTGCAACAAATTTTCATCGAGAATGTGGCAGCTAGCCTCGTCGCAACCTTGGAGTTGAGTCCTTGGAACTTCGAACGCCGGCGACAGGCGATCGTGCATGGCACGAATAAGTTGTAGTGCGCTCGACACTGCAACGCTGCCCGCTGCGTCGCAGGACAATCAGCTGATGCCTTCGAGGCTCACTGCTTGACGACCGACAGAAAGATACTGGGGTCAAAATACTGTGCCGCCGTCAGGGGATTCTCGATTTTGGCAACACGAGTGTAGAAGTCCGTGACCTGCTGCAACCATTCGGTGATCGTGCCGTTGCTGTATAGGCGCCGCCACACCGCCGTAGGAAATACCCGCATCGCTCCAAACTGCTCCCTTATGTCTCGATCGGGCACCTGCGGGTAGTAGTTCTTGTGCAGGATATCCAATGACTCGTTGGAGCGGGCTATCAGCATGTCATTGCCTTCAGTCCAGGCCTTGATAATCCGGGTAAGGACCGGCCGGTTGCTTGCGTGATAGGCGTTCGTCGTCGCCCAGCCGCCTACGACCGCCGCGCTGGGATAATAGGCGCCGGCATCGAGCAGTTTCTTGGCTTGCGGAACCTTCTCGCGCACCGCGATGTTGAAAGGCACCCACAAGACCACGGCGGGGACAGTGCCGTTAATGAACGCATTGACGGCCTCCGGCATCGGCAAACTCTGCATCTCGATCTCGGTGGGAGCAAGTTTGTTCTCCCTTAGCGCATTGTCCAGAAACACATGCGCCGTGGTTCCTGCGGTGGTCGCGACGCGCTTGCCGCGCAGATCGGAAAACTGCTTGATCCCCTGGTCTTCGCGCACCCAAAGCTGCGCGGTCGCGAACTCGATCGAATTGGCGAGGAACATCTTGCCTTGACCACGCGCCGGGAAGTTCGAGATCACCGCCCCTGTCACCAGCATATCGATGCTGCCACCTGACATGGCCGTAAACAGCTCGATGCCGGTCTTGAACTCCTTGAATTGCGGATCGAGACCGTTCTTCGCCCATGCACCCAGATGCTCGGCCAGCCAGATCTGTCCGTCGACGGCCAGTGTATGAAGATAGCCGACCCGGATCTTGGTCTTGGCCTGTGCGAGGGCGGGCATCCCGATCGCCGACATGCCGAGGGTCGAGCACGTTGCTGCAATGAACTTGCGCCGGTCCATGATCAATCACTCCCTGCCCATCGCGGTGATCTTCTTCGCATCGGAAACGCCGAATCATCTGGCGTGCCGTCACCGACGTGATCGCAACTGGAACGTCAGTCAGGCGTTTTCGCGAAACTTCGATATGATGTCGTCACGCGGAAGGCAAAGCAACCAAAGTTTGTGCGACAGCCCGCAAACAACGACAACACTGCTCTCCCATGTTGCGTCCTGGTCGGATCCTCGTTTAGAATTGCAGGAGCGAACAAAAAAAGGCCTTGAAGTGGAGAAAAAATAACCACTTGCGGGCGCGCCGCCTTACAGCCGAAGCGTGTTTGCCACTTGCGGTTGACTATCAACAGAGCCGGGACGCAAGATGATGATTTGTCAACAAATTGAGCTGGCCCCGCCACGATATGGACACAACCTCCGGGTGCCCAGGCTGATTTTGATCCGGTCGCTTCTGATCGGGGTTGCGATGATGAGCATGTTCGCTGGCGGCGCGGTCGCTATCGCGCAGGTGCCCGGACCTCAGCCCGCGCGCACGCCCCGTCTTGAGGAGCAATGGAAGGCCAAGCTCAACGCTAACACCATTTCCATTATTGCCGGAAGCCCGGAGGAGACCTACCTCGACATCACCCACGATCTCGCTGTGCTGCTCAATGACGATAACCTCCGAATCCTGCCCATCGTAGGGATGGGCGGAGCACAAAACATCCGTGATGTGTTGTACCTGAAGGGGGTGGATATCGGAATCACCTCTACCCAGATGCTGCGCTATTTTGCGTCGACCGGCGAACTCACCACCGCCCTTGACCAGCGGTTGAACTATATAACCCGGATGTTCCCGGAAGAAATGCACGTGGTCGCGGGCCGCGGCGTCAAGACGATCGAGGAGCTGAACGGCAAGAAGGTGAACTTCTCGGATTCAGGCTCCAGCACGCAAATCACGGCGCGCGACGTATTTGGACTCCTCGGTATTGCGGTCAACGAGGTCAATCTCAGTCAGGCGGACGCGATCACCGCGATCAAGAACGGGGAAATCGCCGCCACGGTGGTCTTTTCCGGAAAGCCCGCGGGCATCTTCTCCCACGTCTCGGCGAACGACAATCTGCACCTTTTGGAGATCCCCATTACGCGAACGCTCGAGAATATCTATTCCCCGGCGCAGCTCGAGCAGACCCTGTATCCAAATTTGATTGATAAGGGCCAGACGATACAGACCATCGCGGTCGATGCTGTTCTCATCACGAACAATTGGCAACCAGCGAGCGATCGATATCGTCGTGTCGCGAAGTTTGTAGAAGGGTTGTTCTCTCGCTTTGCCGAGTTCAAGAAGCCGCCGCGACATCCGAAATGGCAGGAAGTTGATCTCAGCAAGGAATTGCCGGGATGGCAGCGCTTTCCGGCAGCGCAGGAATTGCTGCAGCAAGCCAAGTTCGAGGAATTCCGGGCGAAATTCCACGGCGGCAGTGTTGCGGCTCAGTCAGCCACAGAGAAGCAGCGATTGTTCCGGGAGTTCCGCGAATGGTCGGAAGGTGAGGGCAAACGGCAGTGACCGTTTGGTCACTGCCGCGACCTGAAATGTCCGGCACGCGCCGTGCAAGAGGAAGCACCGCGCAAACGGCAGGCGCCAACTGCCGTTTGCCGCCAATTGCATCGGTCAAGCAATGGTCTTGAGATAGAGGCTCGGATCGAAATACTTGCTCGCGGGCGTGAAGTCCTTGATCCCGGCATTCGCCATGAAGAAGTCGGTCGATTGCTGCAGCCAATTGGTGACCGTGCCGTCTGAATAGAGTCGTTTCCACTCGTGCGAGGTGAACATC
>WNFT01005573.1_pt1 | contig 11026 bp, 9 predicted proteins | sample 5400191 | NCBI WGS metagenome assembly WNFT01 (sample SAMN13153359, study PRJNA577476) | soil metagenome | isolation source: 80 cm saprolite under Madrone tree | place: USA:California | collected 2016-06-14
GAGGTCGGCGGCCGCCGTGGCGAGGTCGCGAGCTCCCGAGAGGCCGGGGCCACCGAACATCACGAAGATGGCGCCGGTGGCGGCGATGGCGCCGTGGTCGGCCAAGGCGTCGCCGACGACGAGGTCCGCCACGCCGTCCCCGTTCACGTCGCCCGCGGCGAGCGCGTTCTGCTTGGCGAAGGCCAAGAAGTCCTGCCCCGGGGCCTTCAGGGCGAAGCGCGCCGGCGAGGCCGGCCCGAGCGGGTAGGTGCCCGCGAGGGACGCGCCTCCCGCGAGAACGAAGACGGTCGGGAACACCGTGCCCCCGCCCGCGTTGTCGTCCTCGAAGGAGCCCGCGATCAGGTCGCGGAAGCCGTCGCCCGTGACGTCCGCGCTCACGAGGTCCGACCCGACGTGCTGCAGGTTGTAGGTGCTGAGAACGGTCAGGAGGTTCGAGGGGGGAGCGGTCAGCAGATCCACGGTGCCGGTGAGGCGCGCGCCGAAGTGTGGGAGTCCGAACAGGCGGCCCGCCGCCCGCGGCGGGTTGTCCTTGTCGATGGTCCAGTCTTCGGCGGACACGACGAGGTCGGCCTTGCCGTCGCCGTTGACGTCAGCCGCGAGCGCCGCGTAGCCGATCCAGTTGTTCTGGCCGTTGGTCTCGCCCGCGCTGCCCCCCGGCCCGATGAGCGTGAAATCGGCGCCACCCGTGTCGAGGTCGACGACGTGCTGCGATGCCCCTGCGACCTCGTCGGCTCCGATGTCCACCTTGAAGAACCCGCTGGGCCCCGCCATGAAGCGGGGCTCCCCGTCCAGGTCGATGTTCGCCGGGGTGCTGCGCGAGCCCGCGTCGCGCATCGGCGAGACGCCGAGGTGGAAGTCCGTCGTGAGCAGCGGGTCGACGAACAGGTTGGTCGAGTCGAGGGTGAAGCCGACGGTGGTGGCGGTGTTGCCGTAGAAGTCGTTGAACGTCGCGCTGCTGATGGTCCCCAGGCCGCGGAGCTCCGCGCCCACGGCGTGGCCCTTGATGATGTTGTTGGTGAGGGTCAGGGTGCCGCCGTAGTTCACTACAACGCCCTGCTGCGCGTTGGCGACGAGGGTGTTGTTCGCCAGGACGCCACTGCACGTGTCGCACTCGATCCCGCCGCCGTTGCTGAAGGCCCCGGTGAAGGTGTTGTTGGCGATGACGTTGCTGACGACCGTGACCTGGCTGCCTTCGAACTCCGCACCGCCACCGCTGGCGCCGTCGTAGGTCGCCGTGTTGTTCTCGATGCGGTTCGCCTCCAGGCGGACCGTGCTCGACTGGACCCACACGCCGCCGCCCAGGAGGTACGAGGTGTTCCCCGTGATCCGGTTGCGGCGGACGATGGCGTTGGCGCCTCCGGTGACGCGGAGGCCGCCCCCGTGGTTGCCCCCGAGATCGGCGTGGCCTCCCGTGATCGTGAAGCCTTCGAGGGTGGCCGCCGTGCCGATGATGCCGACGACCGAGGAGTTCCACGCCGCGGGGCAGCTCACGGTCGTCACGGACGCGACGGGATCCTGCGCCGTGAAGGTGTCGTTCCAGCCGCCTTGCAGCACGACGCTCTTGTTGATCAGGAGGCTCTCGACGTACGTCCCGGCCGCCACCCGGATGGTGTCGCCGGCTGCCGCCGCGGTGAGGGCGCCGCTGATCGTGCTGCCGCAGCCGCTCCCTCCGCCGGGCTTGACGCAGAGGGTGGCGGCACGGGCGGTGTTCGCGCCCGTGAATGCCAGCAGAGCGAGGATCACCGATGCAAGACAGCGACCCGATCGACCATACCTCTGGGTCGACATGCTGACCTCCTGCCCCTTCGCCGCTACGAAAGAGAAGGCGCGCTCGAAAGGAAGGATGTGTTGCATTCTACCCCTCCCGGCCTCCGGATTCTCGGTCGACCTCGGAGTAGACGAAGAAAGGGACGGCCGCGGGCGCGGCCGTCCCCGGAATCGTCCCTTCGTCAGATGTCGATGGTCGTGCTCTTGCTCTTGGGCTCCTTGCGGATCTCGCTCTCGACCTGCACCTGGTTGTCCACGCTGAAGGCCAGGGTTCCGTTGGCGATCGAGCCGAGGACCACCTGCTCGACCTTGCTGTTCACGACCCCCGTGAGGGTCACCTTCCCGTTCTCCACCACGATCCGGATCGGCGGGTTCACGAAGTTCGCGTAGCGCACGAAGAGGCCGTTGCCGTAGATCCGGCGGTAGAGCTGGGCGCGCAGGCGGTCGTCGAAGATCGAGGCCGGCTGGACGCGGAGCTCGTTCTTGATCTCACGAACCCCCGTCAGGCGGGCCACCCGGTCCACGAGCTCGTCCCTGCGCCACGGCTGGTACACCGAGCCCACGAGGGTCACCACCCCGTCGTCCACCCCCACTCCCACGCTGTCGAAGACCCCGTAGTGCACGTACCCCAGGATGGCGTCCGCGACCGCCTTCTGGACCTCCGCGTCGGTCTTCTTCTCCGCGGGCACGACCCGGAGCCGGTTCTCCACCGTCTTCGTTTCCTTGCGGGCCGCCTTCTCCGCCCCCCGCTGCGCGTCCACGGTGAAGGTGAAGCCGGTGAGGACGGCCGCGCCGTCCTTGACCTCGACCAGGACGTTGCCCCGCTCGAGCAGATGGGCCTTGGCCAGCCGCGTCTCGATGCGCTGGCGCACCGCGGCGTCGTCGGCCAAAGCGGGAGTGATGAAGAGCAGGGACGCGAAGAGAGCCGCCCCGCCTGTGCGAAGGACGTCACGGCTGTCAAGACTTGTCATGCTTTCTCCATCATTCGTCAAGCCCGCGCCCCCCGCCGGGCTTCATCACTCCTACGAAGCAAACGCTCTGCCAGTTGCGACCGCGGTCACAAGGGCCGCATCCAGCGCGGGTTGCGCAAACCGGCCCTCGCGGCCGGGCCGGGAACACTCACAGACGGGGGACGCCGCGTCCCTCCCAGGGGACGTTCGGGCTTGACCCCGCTCCCCCGGTTCTTTTAGATTTCAACGATCATGAGCGCCCTCGTCGTGATCAACCCGGACTCCCTCGCCCGGCCCCGCGGGTACAGCCACGGGGTCAAGGGCCAGGGCGAGCTCGTGTTCGTGGCCGGCCAGATCGGCTGGAACCGCGAGGGCCGGATGGTCTCCGCCGACCTCGTGGACCAGTTCGCCCAGGCCCTGGACAACGTCCTCGACGTCGTGTGGCGCGCGGGCGGCAAGCCCGAATCGGTCGCCCGCCTGGTCCTCTACGTGACGGACAGGAACGAGTACCGGCGGCAGGCGAAACCGCTGGGCGAGGCGTACCGGAAGCGCATGGGCCGGCACTACCCGGCCATGGTGCTGGTCGAGGTGAAGGCCCTGCTCGAGGACGACGCCAAGGTCGAGATCGAGGCCACGGCCCTGGTGTGAGCGCGGTGGCCATCTCGGTCTGGGTCCGGCTCCTCCGGGTGCACGGCCTGCTGCTGCGGCAGGTGCGACGGAGCGTCCCCGAGCACCTCACCCTGCCGCGGTTCGACGTCATGGCCCAGCTCCACCGGCGCCCGGAAGGGATGACCCCCGGCGAGCTGACCCGGGCGCTCCTGGTCACGGCCGGCAACGTCACCGGGATCGTGGACCGCCTGGTGCGCGAGGGTCTGGCCGAGCGCCGTCCCCTTCCGGGCGACCGCCGCACCCTCCTCGTCCGCCTCACCCCCCGGGGGTGGCGGACCATGGAGCGGGCCATCCCCCGCCATCGCCGCGACGTGCAGGCCGTGCTGGCCGCGGTCCCCCCTGCCGAGCTGCGGCGCCTCCGCCAGGCCCTGGGCTGCGCGATGCGTGCGCTGGAGGTGCGAGGCCCGGGTCCGGGCCAGGCCATGAGAGGATCGACCACGGACCGCCTCGACGTGGGGACGGTCCCCAAGGAGAAGAAGTGATGGGACGGATCGTGGACCTGTGCGGCGAGGTGGCGGCGGCGGCCGACGAGGGGCCGGAGGGTCTCGTCCTCCCACCGGAGGCCTGGGACCGGTTGCGGACCGACTGGGAGGACGAGGACATCGAGGACGCGATGGGCTTCGTCCATGACTCGCTGCTGCAGGGCGAGCTGGTGGACGCGGCGGAAAGCATCTCCTCACGCCTCCTCGAGCTGCTGGGGACGTTCGGGGACGCCCGGGCGTTCGAGCAGGCGGTGGCGGGGCACGGGGAGATCGGGATCGACGTCATCCGGCAGCTCGCCCATCGCGTGGAACGGCTGGAGGAGATCCTGGAGTCGTACCGCGAAGGGCGAGGGCCCGAGCGGGCGGGCTTCGACGCCCTCCAGCGCCGGCTGCTCGACCAGGGGATCGAAGGAGAAATGGGCCACGAGGAGGAGGAGGACGAGGAGGATGATGAGTCGCGGAGCTGAACTTGAAGCAGCGTTTCCCTCCCCCGACGTGGGGAGGGATAGGGTGGAGGGTCGATGAATAGACGAATAAACGTTGCTCGCAGGACCCGATACGACCGGTCCGTCTGTAAACTTGGGGCTCATGAGACTGAACCTGCCGGCCGTGGTCTTCACCGCCCTGCTGCCCCTCGGCGCCTCCGCCGAAAACAATTTCGAGGTCGCGGCCTACCTGGGTACGTCGTTCCCCTTCTACTCGCAGACCTTCACCTACAGCCCGGGCCCCGTGAGCCTGGACCTACCGGGGGTCACCATCAGCCAACAAGGGGCCTTCCAGATGGACGGGAGCGGCGGGCTGGTGCTGAGCGGCGGGGTGACCTACTACTTCGGGGGCGTGATCGGCATCGAGGGGCGTCTCGACACCGCGAAGGTGAACGTCGATACGAAGGGCGCACGATACGACGTCAAGCTGACCCTCCCTGGAATCCCCCTGCCCTTCAGCGCCAGCCTGGACCTCGGCACCGGCACCGCCGATCTCGCCACCCTCAAGCCCTGGTCGCTGAACCTGAAGCTGCGCACACCGGGACCGGTGCGCCTCTTCGTTTCCGGAGGGGTGAGCCGCTTGCCGGCCCTGGACTTCACGGTCAACCAGAACATCGGCCTGGGCGCAACCGCCCTCAACGTGATCACCTCCCGGCTCGACGTGGGCACGGTCCGGCTGAAGGGAGCGCTCGTGCCCCAGGAAGGGGAGAGCCGCTGGGGCGTGAACGCGGGGGGCGGCCTCCAGCTCAAGCTGGGGCCGAACGTGGCCTTGGTCGCGGAGGGGCGTTACTTCTATTTCGGCGAACGCACCTACGACTGGTCGGCGGTTCCTACCGACCGCTTCCTCGCCGGTCTCGAGCAAAAGCTCCTGGATGCCACGCGGCAGAGGCTCCCCGCGATCAAGTTCAAGCCCCAGTTCTTCCAGGCCACGGGGGGAGTGGCGATCAGCTTCTGAAGCGCGGATCCGGTCCCCCGGCATCGCGGGTGTAGAATCGGCGACGCATGCGTTGGCGCACGTCGCTCGCCGCCCTCGCGAGCCTCGCCCTCCTGGCCGGGTGGCACGAGCCGACCCGCGGGGAGGCGCCGCCATCCGCGGCCGGGCTGCCGCCGCTCGAAGCGCCCTACCCGCTCCCCCCGCTGCCCGCGGTCTCGCCCCGGATCGCCAACTACACGATCGAGGCCCGCCTCGACCCGGACAAGCACACGATCGAGGGGACGTTGGTCCTCGACTGGCGCAACGCGAGCACGGTCGCGCTCCAGGACTTCCCGTTCCACCTCTACTGGAACGCGTTCCAGAACAACCTGTCGACCTCGGCCCGGGGGGGCGGTCGGCGGGCCGCGCGCCCGCGCGACGAGCGCGACTACGGCTGGACCCTGGTCCGCGCCTTCCGCCGGCTGGGCGAGTCCGAGGAGGACCTGCTGCCGACCCTCCACTACGTCACCTCCGACAGCCCCGACGACCGGACGGTGGCCGAGGTGCGGACGAGCCGGCCGGTCGCTCCCGGGGCGATGGTGCGCTTCCGGATCGACTGGTCCGCCCGGCTCCCCTACGGTCGCATCGGCCGGGCGGGCTGGGTCCACGACTACAACTTCGTGGTGCAGTGGTTCCCGAAGATCGGCGTCTTCTGGAAGAGTGCCTGGAACTGCCATCCCTTCTACGCCAACACCGAGTTCTTCGCCGACTTCGGCGTGTACGACGTGAGCCTCACCCTGCCCCGGGGCTTCGTGGTGGGGGCGACGGGACGCCGGACGGAGACGCGCGAGAACCCCGACGGCACCGAGACCCTCCGCTTCGTGCAGGAGGACGTGCACGACTTCGCGTGGACGGCCAGCCGCCGCTTCCTGGAGCGGTGGTCCCGCTTCGACGACGCCGGCTATCCGCCGGTCGACATCCGCCTGCTGCTCCAGCCCGAGCACGCGCATCTCGCGGAGCGATACCTCTTGGCCACGAAGATCGCCCTCCGGAGCTACGGCGCCTGGGCCGCCCCCTATCCCTACCCCGGCATCACCGTGGTGGACCCGGCCTGGGGCTCGTCCTCGGGTGGCATGGAGTACCCGACCCTCCTCACGGGCGGGGCGAACGTCATAGCGCCCCCGGCCCTGCGGAGCCCGGAGGGGGTGACGATCCACGAGGCGGGACATCAGTTCTGGTACGGCCTGGTGGCCAACAACGAGTTCGAGGAGGCCTGGCTGGACGAGGGCTTCAACAGCTACCACACGGAGAAGGCCGCCTTCCTCGCCCTCGGGCCGAAGGGGTGGGGCCGCCGCTACTTCGGTCCCGCGCTGGGCAGGGGCGCGCGGGGCGGGATCCCGGTGGTGGCCCCGGGGGTCTGGCTGGGCCGCGGCGAGGACGACCGCGAGGGATTGCGCAAGGACGGCCGCACGGACGTGATGGCGCGCCCGGGCTGGGAGTACCGCACCCCGGAGGCCTACCGCCTGAACTCCTACGGCAAGCCCTCCCTGACCATGCAGACCCTCGAGGGGCTGGTGGGCGACGAGACCATGACCCGGATCATGCGCACCTACGCGCGCCGATTCCGGTTCGCCCACCCCACCACGGAGGACTTCATCGCCACCGTCAACGAGGTCACGGGACAGGACTGGCGATGGTTCTTCGAGGAGACCTTCTTCTCCAGCAACCTCTGCGACTACGCGATCTCCGCGGAGAACAAGGAGGCCCGCGCCCTCGAGGGCTTCGCCGAGAAGGGCGGCCGGCTGGAATGGCACGCCCCCCCGGGGAACCGGAAGAAGAAGGAGGCCGCTTCCTGGGAAGCCGAGGTCACCGTGCTGCGCCTGGGCGAGGTGCGGGTGCCGGTGGAGGTGCTGGTCGAGCTCGCGGACGGGACCACGAAGACCGAGACCTGGGACGGCCGGGATCGCTGGACGCGCTTCCGCTACGCGGGGGCGGCCAAGGTGGTGCGGGCCACCGTCGATCCCCTGGGCAAGATCGCCCTCGACGTCAAGCCCGCGAACAACGCGTGGATCGACGAGACCGGCCCCGCCCGCCGCGCGGCGACCAAGTGGGCCGCCCGCTTCCTCTTCTGGCTCCAGAACCTGCTGGAGCTGCACCTGCTGCTCGGGTGAGGCCGATGCTCGACGCCCTGGGCGAGGGATTCGCGGCGGTGTGGCGGAACCGGGGCCTCGCCGTGCTGGTCCTCATCGCGAGCCTGGGCCTCGCGGCCCTGCTCGCGGCGCCCCTCGCCGTCTCCCTCGAGCGCGACCTCGCGCACACCGGCGCGTCCGTCGAGATGATGTACGGCTTCGACCACGGCTGGTGGCAGGAGTGGGCGGAGCGGCAGACGGGGCCCTCGGGCAGCCTCGGCCCCGATCTGCTGGGAGTGGGCTTCGCCGCGAAGAACCTCGACCTCCTGCTGCGGGGCCATCTGCCCCTGGGGCTGTTTCCGGGCCACCGCGACGAGGCCGACCCGGGCGGGGAGCCTGCGCCGGCCGTCGACCCGGTGATCCTCGGGCTGGGGGCCCTCTACCTGCTGGCGCAGACGCTCCTCACCGGCGGGCTCCTGGGCGTGTTCCGGGCGCCCGCGGGCGGTTGGACCTTCCGCGGCCTCGTGCACGGCTCGGGCTTCTACGCCGGGCGCCTGCTGCGCGTGATGCTCCTGGCGATGCTCGGCGCCTGGATCGCCTTCGCGCTCCATGCTCCGCTCGCCCGCTGGGCGAACGCGCACGCCCGGGAGGCGGTGTCGGAGACGGCCGCCCTCGGCTGGTCCCTGGGCCATTACGCCCTGCTGCTGCTCGCGCTGGTTCTCGTCCACATGGTCTCGTCCTTCGCGAAGGTCATCGTGGTGGTCGAGGAGCGCTCGAGCGCGGCCCTGGCCCTCCTCTCGAGCCTGGGCTTCTGCGGCCGCCACCTCGGACGCGCCCTCGGCCAGTACGCGGCCGTGGCCGCCCTGGGCGCCCTCCTGCTGCTGGCCTGGGGCGCCCTCGATCGCCATCTCGAGGTCACCGGCTACAAGTCCCAGCTCGTGTTCCTGGCTCTCGCCCAGGCCGTGGTCCTCGCCCGGGTCGGCCTGCGCCTCGGACTGCTGGCGGGCCAGGTCGCGCTCTACCGCCGGCTCCCCCGGGCCGCCTGAGGCGGTGATGGCCGTCGACGCCCTCACGTTCCGCCAGGCCCTCGGGCAGTTCGCGAGCGGCATCACGGTGGTGACCACGCGCGACGCCGCGGGCCGGCCCGCGGGCCTCACCGCGAGCGCGTTCTGCTCGGTCAGCCTCGATCCCCCCTTGATCCTGGTGTGCGTGGACCACCGCTCCGAGGTGAACCAGGCCCTGCACGCCTCGGGCCTCTTCGGGGTGAGCGTGCTCCACGAGGGCCAGGAGTCCTGGTCGCGCCGCTTCGCCGCTGGGGGGCCCGAGAAGTTCCGGGACGCCGAGCTGGTCACCGGCGGCCAGGGAACCCTCCTGGTGCCGGACGCCCTCGCCCACCTCGAATGCCGGGTCAAGGCGGGCCACCCCGAGGGGGACCACATGGTCTGGGTGGGCGAGGTGCTGGAGCTCGCGGTCGCGCCGGGCCGGCCCCTGCTCTATCACGGGAGCGTCTACCGCCGGCTGGACGCGGCGGAGACTGGCGCCCGCGCCCCCGATCGAGTATAAAGACCGGGAACCGGAGTTACCGCCTCCAACCCCCGAGATCAGATAGAGGAGAAAGGAGCGAAGGAAGACGCTTCCTTCGAGGACCATGGCCGACAACGTGTTGATGTCCGAGATGACCTGGACCGAGGTGGACCAGGCGATGAAGGATCGCCCCGTGGCCCTGTTGCCGGTCGGCGCCACCGAAGCCCACGGCCCTCACCTGCCGGTCTCCACCGACTCCGTGATCGCCACCGAGATGGCGCGGCGCGGGGCGCTCAAGCTGAAGGAACGCGGGATCTCCGCCCTGATCCTCCCTCCGGTCACCTTCACGGTGGCCGAGTTCGGCGCCGACTTCCCCGGCACCATCAGCCTCCCCGCAGAGACCGCGCAGGTGCTGGTGCGGGACCTCTGTGTGACCCTCGCCAAGAAGTTCCGCGCGGTGGCCCTCGTGAACATCCATCTGGAGCCCCAGCACATGGAGGCCCTCAAGAGAGCGGTCGAGGAGGCCAAGAAGGCAGGGACCAGCGTCTGCTTCACCGACGTCACGAAGAAGCGCTGGGCGGAGACGCTGGGCGAGGCCTTCCTGGCCGGGGACCACGCGGGGGCCTTCGAGACCTCGCTCATGATGGCCGCCGCGCCCGAGATGGTGCGCGAGAAGACCCGGATCAGCCTTCCCCCGATCGACGGGCTCACGCCCGCGCTCAAGAAGGGGGCGAAGACCTTCACGGAGGCGGGGGGCGAAGACGCCTACTTCGGCGACCCCACGGCGGCCAGCGCCGAGGAGGGCGAGACCCTGTTCGAGGCCCTCTCCGAGATCCTGACCCTCTCCGTGATGGAGCACCTGGGGAGCAAGGCGTAGGGGGAGCTCCCTGGGTCGAGCCCTCCTGGCCACGGGCCTGCCCATAGCGCTCGCCGCGTGCGGGGGCTCGCCTCCCACCGGCCCCGGGCCGGCTCCCGGCTCCGGCACTCTCGGCGTCGTGGTGTTCTACGACGAAAGCGGAGCCGGCAACCCCGGGGGAGCCGCGCGCCTTCCCCAGGTGCAGGTCACGGCCGGAGGGGTGACCGCGGCCACCGCCATCGGCTCGGGGCGGGCCGTGCTGAACGGGGTTCCCGCGGGGCCGCAGACTTTGGTCGTGCGGGCCGAGACCTTGCCGCCCTTCTTCACCGCCCCCGCTCCGCGGATGATCCAGGTGCCGTCGGCGGGCGACGTCTTCTTGCCCGTGACCCTGCCCATCGGCACCAACCGTCCGTTCACCTACATGGCTTTCGGTGACAGCATCACCGTCGGGGACGGTTCCAGCGATGGCTCCGGCTATCGCGACCGCCTGCAGGGCATGCTCGGCGGTTATTTCGGCCGGGGGACGGTGATCGACCAGGGGGTGGGGGGCAGCCTCACGGGCTTCGGGGCACGGCGCCTGGCCGCCTCCCTCGGGCAGGTGAAGCCCGCCTACACGCTGATCCAATACGGGACCAACGACTACAGCAATCCCCAGTGCAGCCTCGGCGGGCCCGCGCCCCCTTGCCCGACCACCAACAACCTCCGGAGAATGGTGCGGGACGCGCGCGCCGCGCAGAGCCTGCCTTTCCTGGCCACGATCATCCCCACCGATCCCGACGTCAACCCCCCGGAGCGGAACCAGTGGGTCTCGGACCTGGACGAGGGGATCCGCGCGGTGGCCCGCGAAGAAGGAGCCGTGCTCGTGGACCTGGAGCGGGCCTTCCTGGCCGCGGGCGACCAGAGCCGCCTCTACACCGACTCCCTCCACCCGAACGATGCCGGCTACGAGGTCATGGCGGAGGCGTTCTTCGGGGCGATCGCTCACGGGACGGCCCCGCTCACCGCGAGCTTCCCGAGCCTCGAGCGCGGCCGGGCGCCCCTCGTCCCGCGGGGCCCCGATTTCGTGCCGGGGTGGCGCCCCGAGCGTCCCTGACTCGAGGCGCGAGCGCATGTTCACCACCAGCATCCTCGTCCGCTTCGGCGACCTCGACGCCGCGGGGATCGCCTACTACCCGAACCTGGTCAATTTCCTCCACGAGGCCTTCGAGGACTTCTTCGTCGGCCACGTCGGCAAGCCCTACCCCGAGGTGT
>WNFT01021419.1_pt1 | contig 11026 bp, 10 predicted proteins | sample 5400191 | NCBI WGS metagenome assembly WNFT01 (sample SAMN13153359, study PRJNA577476) | soil metagenome | isolation source: 80 cm saprolite under Madrone tree | place: USA:California | collected 2016-06-14
CAACCGAACCTCCCGCGCTACGGGGTCGTCCAGTGTGCCATATCAGCCGCGGGGCGCCTTGCGCCTCATCGGCTGCGTGCGTTCGTTAGCCAAGCAGCCGGTCGTAATCGGCATGGGTGCCGATCCAGAACCACACGAGCCCGTCTTTCGCTTCCACGGCCAGGGCGCGGTAGTGGGCTCCAACCCGAGCTGACCAGAAGCGATCGACTTTTTTGAAGTGGAGCGACGGGTGCCGCGGGTCTTGCTTCAGGCGCGCGTATGCTTGGTCGGCGAGGCTCTGGACATCCGACGGTAAGGCCCGGTAGGACGCCCAGAAATCGGGAGACGCGTGATGAGTCAGAGAGGTTTTGTCTTACCGGCTGCGTGGTCACGAAGGGCTTTCTCCGCAAGGTCGTTAAGCCTCCCGGCTTGAACGTCACGCTCGAGCTGACGGTCCCAGGCTGCCCAGTCGTATTCCAGGAACCAGGCGCGAAACTGCGCGAGCTCGTCCGGAGAGAGCGCTTGGATCTCTTGCTCGATCTTTTCGACCTTGCCCATGACCCTGAGTCGGTGCCCTAGTCTAACATTCCGCCGGGCCGCAAAGAAAAGCGGCCATGCTGCTGGCTAACCGCGCGCTCAGCGGCCGGGCGCGAGCAACGAGAGCCTCGGCCCGCTGCAGCGCGAAGTTCGACGGCCATGCTGCCGGTTCAGCCATCGCTATGCGACCGCGGCGATCATCTCGATCTCCACCGATATGTTGAACGGTAGCTCAGCCATGCCCACGGCGGAGCGGGCATGCTTACCGATCGGGGCCTTCAGCGAGGCGAGCTGCTCCTCGAGCATCTCGACGACAAGTGGCGCCAGGCCTTCCGACGGCTCGTCGAGGAGCAGGACCTCGGGGTTCACCATCATCGTGCGGGCGATGGTGAGCATGTGCTTCTCGCCGCCGCTCAACGAGCCCGCCCGCTGGTGTCGCCGGTGCGTCGTGCCCTTACCGGCGCAGCGCCAGTGTCCTGCTCCGCGTCTATGCGCGGCGGATGCACCAGGATCCGGCTCCGGCTGTCACCCCGGTGTCACCAGAGGTTCGACGGGTGGTTGAGGCGCGAGAGAATCTCGAGCGGTAAGTCCGCGAACTACTTGAGCACGCAGAACCCCTGGGCCTCGACGCCGAGTGCCGTGTTGAACTTGCTGCGGTAGAACCGAGCCGATCGTCGCCTCGGTATGTTAGCCCTTTACGGGTTGCATACCGAGGCGAAACGCTGCACCGGACGCAACCCAGCCGCAACCAGAAGCCCCGTCCATCGCCCGCAGCCTCGCCCTTCATTGGAGCGAAGCCTTCGGATCGGCGCCGAAGACCGTTATGCGCCCTCAAAGAGCGCGAGGAAGTCGTCCGCGGATCTCGGACCGCACGTCGCGGACCGCACGCTTCAACATACGAATTTGGCGCGCGACGGGAATTCAACCACTCAGCTTTCCCTGGTACCGGGCCTCGTGTACTTCGGCCGCCATCGGCGAGTACTCCTTGAGGATCCCCCACAGATAGGCGCACCGGTTACGAAGATCGAATCCGCACAACAATACGATCTCAGTCAGGAACGCCAGGAACAGCACCAAGGCGTAGTTGACCCAATCAGATCTGAGCTTCTTCCACGTGTTCTCGGTCCTCGGATCATCAGGCGGTCGCAGGAAGTTGCTCCCGCGGCGGATCAGCCCCGGCAAGCTCAGATGGTCCTCCTGGGAAAACTCCCGGTAGAACCAATCCCGCATGTACTCAACGAAGGTCTGCGCCTCGGCTCTCAACATCCTTGAGGCGACCATCTGAGTTGGCGTCGGCCAGTAGGGAATTGCCTTGAGGTTCGCAGCCTCCGCCGCGGTGATCCCCCAGTCGTGCTGAGTGGCGTCGAAGAACTTTCCGTACTCGGACAGCCAGACGTCCCACCCTGGCTTCCCCGCGTAACGCTGGACGTGTCGCTCGTACTCCTCACGCAGCTCGCGCCAGCCAGCCTTGTAGTACCATTGAACCCGCGTCGGCATATCCTCCCCCAGGAAGATCACCGTGCATATCTCGTCCAGCATGGATCGCAGCAGCGGCGGTGTGGAGGAGGCGTACGAGATGCGAGGCGCCGGGTCCGCCGGCTTCTCGGCACAAAAGTACCGGATCGTGCTGAACATTGTCTCAGCCGACTTGGCCAAGAGGAGGAGCACTACCGGCGCGCCGGGGATCTTTGCGATTTGAGGCGGTAGCGCGCGCTCCACGTTGAGGATGGTGGCAGTTGTCAGCTTTTCGAGTGGCTCCCGGATAACCGCGAACTCGAGACGCTTGTCAGCGGGAACGCTCTCCCACGGATCAGGAAAGTTCATACGCCAAATTGTCCCACGAGTCCGAGCGCGGGGCGACGTGGAGGAAACTTTCCCCTCACGGGTGGGTGGCGGTAGTGGATTTGGCCCACGACCATTACTGGAGGTCGTGTCCCGGGTCTGGTGGAAAAGAGAAGTGGCACATTCTTCCGGTTGGTGAAGTGCACGACCAGCACACCGCCTGCCAGGGCGGCGACCGGAGGAACGCGCCATGGGCAAGGGTATCAGCCAGTCGGTCGGAGCGCATGAGCTTGAACCCGTCTCGCTGAGCACACTGATCCACCAGCACGTCCGCGCTGCGATCGAGACCGCCGTGCACGAGGAGTTGCGGGCCGCGCTCGGGACGAGCCCTTACGAGCGCAATGAAGTACGACGGGCCTACCGCAATGGCATCCGAGAGCGGACGCTGACGGGGCCGACCGGCCCGGCTGTTCTCGCGTTGCCTCGGGCCACCCTTTTCAGGGGCGCCAGCGCGAAAGAGTGGACGTCGACAATCGTCCCGCGGTATCAGCGGCGAATGCCGGAGGTCAATGAAGCCGTGGTCGCCACGTACTTGGCAGGCGGCAACACCCGACGGATTCGCGGCGCGCTCCAGCCGTTGCTCAAGGCCGCACCTCTCTCGAAGAGCGCCGTGTCACGCGTGGTGGCCACGCTGAAGGGCGGCCTTGAGGCATGGCGGACCCGCTCGCTCGCCGACCTCGACGTGATCTATGTCTACCTCGATGGCTTTGCTCTACGCGTACGCCGCACCGGAAAGGTCGTCAGCGTGCCGGTGCTGGGCGTCGTCGGCGTCCTGTCCGACGGGCACAAGCATCTGCTCGCCCTCGAACTGTGCGGGGGCGAGTCGTTCTCGGCATGGAAGGGCTGCCTCGACGATCTCGTCGCACGAGGGTTGCGAGCGCCGCTGTTGGCGATCATCGACGGTAACGCCGGGTTGCGACGCGCCGTCGAGTTGGTGTGGCGGAGGGCTGCGGTTCAACGCTGCTGCGTCCACAAGCTGCGCAACCTCGAGCGCAAAGCGCCCAAACACGCGCTTGCCGAGATCCGCGACGACTTCCATCGAATCGTCCACGCGGCCAATGCTGAGGCGGCTCGCACTGCCTACACGCTCTTCGAGCGCACCTGGGGCAAGCGCTGCTCGGGTGTGGTGACGAGCCTGCGGGAAGGCGGCGAGGAGCTCCTGACGTTCTTCCGGTTCCCGAAAGAGCAGTGGAAGACACTGCGAACCACCAACACGATTGAGCGGCTCCATGAGGAATTTCGCCGACGCGTGAAGACGCAGAGCTCGCTGCCCACCGAGGACTCGGCGGTGGTCCTGCTCTTCAGCCTCGTGGCCAGCGGGCAGATCAGGTTGCGCAGGGTCGACGGCTGGCAGAAGATCGCCACCGTGCTCAGCCAGAACACGTCGGTGGCAGCATGATTACCGCGGCCTGGAAGGCGACGACCCGCGATGCGGGTCCGCAGTGGTCGAGGTCATCTGGACGATGAGGAGTGCCGCCGGAGAACGACCGCCCTCGAATGAAACGAGGTCACCCATGAAAATGAAGAGATTCATTTTCCTGATCATCTTGTCCCTTGTTGTGCTCGGATTTGGACGAGAAGCCGCGACGCCGCAGCCGGGCGGACCAACTCCGCGGAGGGTCATCATCTTCGTATGGGATGGACTGCGAGCGGACGATATCACTCCAGAAAACATGCCGAATTACTTCGCCCTCGCACGATCGGGGGTGGTTTTCTCGGACCACCACGCCGTCTATCCGACCTTCACTATGATGAACTCTGCATCCATTGCCACCGGGACGTATCCGGGGAGCCACGGGTTCTATGGCAACGTGGTGTACGCGCCGAATGCCAAGGGGAAGAACGCCAAGGGGGTCGCTATCGATTTTTCTGCCCCGGCATTCATCGAAGACTTCGGTGTGGTGGAAGGGGTGCGCGATTCGTACCAGGGCAAGCTAACGCTTGTGCCGACGATGCTTCAAGTGGCACAGGCCAAAGGCCTGATCACAGCAGCCGTCGGTAAATTCGGCGCCGCGTTCATCCAGGATTACCACCGCGGGGGCATCATCCTCGACGAGGACGCGGCGATCCCACTGAGTTTCGCGAAGGAGCTCCAGAACGCCGGGTACGCGCTTCCGCGGAACACTGTCAACGCGTACAGCGCGGGAGAATTGGTGCTCGCCGGTAACAACGGCGACCCAACAGCGCCGATTCCGATTCAGAGGCTCAACGATCGGGAGACCGCGAATCCACTCGATCGCACCGGGGCTCTCTCGCGGCACGGGTTCACGTATCTGACCGACGCATTCGTGAACTACATCCTTCCGACGAAAAAGCCGGATCTGACGATCTTCTGGTCGAAGGAGCCAGACGCAACGAATCACGCGTACGGCCCCGGAACGTATAACTCGATCGATGCCACGAAGATGAACGACGAGATCTTGGGTCGCGTCGTGGACAAGATTCGTCAGCTCGGGTGGGAACAGACCACGGACATCATCATCACGGAGGACCACAATCACAGCACCGTCTCGGGTGATGTCGCCCATTTCCCGTTCCGCGGCGTTGCCGACGGCCGGGTCGGTTCGCACGATCCATATGGGTACTCCGTCTCGGGCTTCGTGCGGACGGCCGCGTTGCTCACCCTTGATGGCCTGAAGGCCTACGATGGTGCGGGCTGTCGGAACATCCCCACCTTGTCGGGGATTCTGTTCGACGGTACCCACCTGCATCCCGCCAAGAACGACGCGGATGGGACTTTCTGCGGTAAAGCGCAGATGTTCACGTCGCCGAGGTATGTGGTGCCCAAGCCCGTTCCCGCCGGCGCCATCGTCGTCGCCGCGAACGCGGGGAGCGACTACTTGTTCGTCCCCGATGGTGACGTGAACACCGTCAAGGCCGCCGTGCTCAGCCTCCAGAGTCGCCTCCAGTTCGGCGCCATCTTCGTGAGTGACAAGTACGGGGACATTCCGGGTACCCTGCGCATGGGACTCGTCAACACGGACAGTCCCGCGCGCGGTCGCGGCCCAGATATCATCGTCAGCTTCAGCTTCGACGAGAACGTCGCCGTGGCGGGGCGGCCTGGAATCAGCTACGCGAGCTCGGTGAATCGCAGGGGCGACCACGGCAGCTTCTCACGCACCGACACCCATATTTCGCTGATGGCCCATGGGCCCGACTTCAAATCGGGCATGTACGACACGCTTCCCACAGCCAACGTCGATATCGCGCCAACGGTCGCGCGCATTCTGGGGCTCAACATGCCGAACGCTCAGGGGCGAGTGCTTGAGGAGGCATTGAAGGACGGGCCGCGGGTCACGGAATACGCGGTCTTGGGAAAGATCTACCGGTCCTCAGAAAAGAGCGGCTTGAAGATGAGGCTCCCCACCGATCTCGACGGCCGCAGCGTTGATCCTAACCTGACGACGTACTCCGTCGAACTCACGACGAAGGTCCTCACCCGAGGTAGCCCGAGCTACACGTATTTCGACCAAGCCAGAGCGATTCGCGAATGAACGTTCATTGGCCGGAATGACACAGGCCCACGATTGTTATCCGTCTCCACAACGTATCGGCAAGGAGGACCGGAGGAAGCCACTCCGAATTTCCACACGAATCGGGACACTACCATTCAGGAGAGCGCCCGAGTGGGTCCACAAGATGGACGCCATCCTTATCGCTCCATACGCCATCCCGATCGCGTTCGGGCGACGTCCGCATCCGAGGGAAGCCATGGACATCAACGCTGCCACAGCCTCCGTCCTCGATCTCGGCGAAGCGCCACTTCTCCTAACCGCAGCTCACGTCATGGCCGAAGCTCTCGCCAGGCTCAGAGAGCCGCGATCGCACCTCATCCTCGGCGACGTTCAGGTACCGCTGGACTCGAACGGCGTGCATCTCGATCCGCAGCGTGATGTCGCGACCGCGCGGCTAACTCCTGAGCAGCGGGCCGCCCTCGAAGCAGACGGCTACTACATCATCCGGCCTCGCGCGTGGCCGCCATCGCCACCGACCAAGGGTGCCGTCGTGGTTCTAGCCGGTTACCCGGGCCCCTGGCGGTTGCGGCTTGTGTGGGATGAACTCGATTTTCGCTCATTCGTAATGCTTGCCCTGGTGCACGAGATCCGCGACGACGAATTCGTCTGTCACCTGGATCCTGCGAATATCGCCGAGAGCCGAGCCGTCACTTCCGAGGAGCCTCCTGCAGTTGCCCTCCCAGGGTTGAGCGGCAGTCCGGCGTTTATGATCGCCAAGGATCCGAGGGAGCTCGTCACGCCCCACTTCTGCGGGCTCGTGAAAGATGGGTTAGACCTGGGCGACGGGAACCTCATAGTGAGGTACGCGAGGCTCGATCGCGTCAGCCCCGACGGCAATCTAGGGAACTGGTAGCGCGCGCCGCTGCTCGACGACATGCCGGGGATGTTCTCCCGGCCAGGTTCATTTCGACCGATAACCGATGATAGAGTGGAGGAGTCCGACGCGCGGGTCTCATTCCGGGCCCCGAGCGTCGGACCACTTGCTCTAGGGACGGCCAGGAATGGTCTTCTCCGCCCGTTTCGCTCGATCTTCCACGGAGGGCACGGTGCAATCTCAACGCAACGCCATCTTGGTGCTCGTTGTCACGATCGGGGTCTTGGCGGGCGCCTGTGGTGGGCCCATGAAACGCGCGGAGCCTGATGGGCCCCCGGTGCCCTTTGAAGACGCGGGCGCCTGTCCGTTTGAAGGCTGCGTGTACCGCCTATGGATTGCGAGGGAGCCCGTGGTGGTGCTGACCGAGCGGCGGACCGACGCGCCTGTGGCGTTCCGCGTGACCGCACAAGAAAAGGTGGAAGCGGTGACCGGCGTCGTGGTCACCGTCAAAGCCGGTCGTGCGCGCTTTCAAGTGCCGGTCGATCTTCACTACTTCGGCGACTACATCCGCGACCCTGGAACTGGCGAGGCCATTGGGCGACGCGACGCAGACGATGGATCGATCCACGTCGAGCCGGGACAGACGCTATACCTGCTGACCTATTATCACGAGGGTCACGCGAGGGCCTGGTTCCAAGGCCGCCTCTATCAGTCCCTCAATGCATCGATGGAGTTGTTCAACGGAATCTGCAATTACGAAGATGGCCGGCGGAGGCTGGCGGCATATGACCCAACCGCCTGCACTGGCAAGATCATTGAGCACCCCGAGTCCGTCTGGTGGGTGCAGATCAGGAACTCCAGAGGTCAGGTCGGCTGGACCAACGAGCCGGACAAGTTTGCCGGCAGCTACGCGTTCGACCCGGCGTTCCCCCCGCGGTAGGCCCCTTATGCAGGGGTTCGCGTTTTCGGCGTGCCATCAGAGTGGTGACCGTAGGGCGGCACGTGCGCTAAGACGGGCTGTCTCCGCTGCTGGCGCTTTCCCGTTTCCAACTCGGTCGTGTTTTCGGACCTGTTCTGGGTCCGGATCGTGCTCGTCGTCAGTGCCACGACTGCGTCCCTGATCGGTCCGGCCCTGGTGCACCAATGTCGCGCGGCTTGGACCGTCCGTAGGTGGTTGCGCGGAACGACGCGTTGCGATCGGGGCACTCCAAGCAGTGCTCACGGGCTGCCGCCGCTGGGCCCAGCTTGGGTTTCGGCTTCGACGCCCGGCTCTAAGCTCGCGCCGCAGCCTTTAGGAGGGACTTCTGAGCAGCATTTTGGACCATCTGGCCACCGCCCTCAGACAACCCGCGCGTCGAGGAGTCGAATCGCGACGACGCTGGCAGAGGGCCGCGCGTCCCTCAATAGAAGCGCGCACTTGGGGACCGTCCGGCCCTCGCGCTTTATCTTGCCGTGACCGGATCAGCCGCTCACTCTACAGACGAACGGCTTCACGCATCACTCGGAACGTCCGCCGGCAGGCCTCTCCGGTAGTCCCGCCGGTCCAGGCAAGCGTCGTAGGTCGCGCGGTCGATCCTGATCCAGTCGGTCTTGTCGATCCCGCGTCGGTTGCGACTGGTTGGGCTCGAGGGGAACGCGCACGCGATCTTTATCCAGCGGTTCTGTTCCCGAGCGATGGCGCGGATCTCCTCGGCCACCTCGGAGAGGTCCTGGTCCTGGCTCAGAATGACCGCAACGTCGTACTCGGCTCGATGGGCCATGCGGATCACGTCCAGCGCGACACGCACGTCGATCCCCTTCTCCTCGCCCGCGAGGAAGGTGTGAGTCTTGCCATCGGGCAAGCGCACGGTCCGGTTCCGGTAGCGCAGCGACCTCGAGTAGACGCGGACGCCCTGGCGCCCCATCACGGCGAGCTTGGCCGACCAGAAGTGATGCCAGCGCGGGTCATCCTGAGGGTCCGGGATGCCGGTGTAGAAGCGGGCCTGGGTGAGCTGCCAGCCGCGGCCAGCGCAGACACGCTCGGCCAGCAGTCGTACGTCGTAGTTCGGATACGTGTAACCGAACGCCTCGCGAGCCGCGTGGAAGAGATTCTGCCCGTCGACGAAGACTACCGTGCGCTTGACCGGAGGCTCAGGGGGCATGGCTTAGAGCACAAAAAATAACCCCGCCCGAGGCCTTTCGGCATGTCGAGCGGGGAGCAAGTACATCGTTAGCTTAGCAGGATTAGCCTGACTGTCAAGGCTGTGCTCCCGCGTGATTTTACCGCAGGGTGCGGCGTTTCTCATCGGTCGAGGCCCCTCCAACAAGCCCGTCATGGAAAGACGTCTCGCGCGGCTCCGCCAGATTCTTTGAGCACTTGGGAGCGCCGCAGCGCGCCGCCGGGCCTTGGCATCATCTTCGCTCGACGCCCAGGTCGTGCGAGATCCGTGCCCGCTCGAGGCGCTTCAGCAGGTCCTCGTCGTCGAGGCCCGTCGCCAGCGAACCCTCTCGCCCGAGGAGGCAGGCCGGCGAGGGTTCGGGCCCGCACACAGAGCGACTTCCGGGCGCTAGAAGCCGCGAAGCGTGGACGCCGAGGGCAGCGGGTTGGGCGAGTCGAAGAACGCTGGAAAGCCACTGGGGAGAGGGCGCCAGTCCATCCGCTCTGGTGAGCCCATGGTCCAGGTCCGCGGCGTCCTGGCCGAGCAGGTCATCGTCAGCAGCGCCCTGGACCCGTTTCTCTCGCTGCGGGCGTTGGCGGGCTACTCGTGCTTGAGCGTCAGGAAGCTCCGTGAGCATCTCGAGGACTCGACTCATCCCCTGCCCCACTATCGCCTCGGCGGCAAGATCCTTGTGCGCCGGTCCGAATTCGACGCCTGGATGGCCGCGTACCGGCAAGTGGCACAGGCCGATGTTGAGAGGATAGTGGACTCAGTGATGCGTGATCTCCGTGGCGCTTGACGACATACCCGATGTACCGTGAGCGTCGTGGACCTCGTGAAGTGAACCCGCAGGACGAGGAAGGAGGCATAGCGTGGGCGTCAAGGTCAAGGAATGGAAAGGCGCCTGGTGGGTCTTCGTGGACCACCAGGGCCGCCGCAAGGCGAAACGCGCGGGACCAGGATCGCGCGGCCGGAAGCTCGCCGAGGCGGCGGCGACGAAGATCGCGGCGAAGCTGTTGGACGGCGACACATCGGTACTCGACAAGCCACAGAAGCCAGCGACGGCACCGGCGTTTGCCGAGGTCGTGGACGAATGGCTCAGGAAGTATCCAGCGCTCCACGCCGTGCGTCCGGCAACGATGGACAACTACCGCTCGTTCACCGAGAAGCATCTCATTCCCTTCTTCGGCTCCGTCCCCGTCAGCGACATCACGGCGCGGTAAGGCACTGGCGGACGCTTCCCTGCGCACCGGCCTCCTCGCGCTTCGGCTGATCCTGCAACGCGCGGTCCGCATGAAGGTCCTCCCTGCCAATCCCATCAAGGAAGTCGAGTGGCGCGGAGCGCAGCGCATCGACCAGGTTGACCCATTCACGGGCCCGGAGCTCCGCTCGCTACTCGCCGCGGCGCGACGGGTCGACCCTGACTTCGCGGCACTGCTTCACGTGTGGGCTCAATCAGGGATGCGGGCCGGGGAGGTGTGTGGACTCCAATGGCAGGATGTTGATCTCGAAGCCGGTACGGCTCTCGTTCAGCGTACGTGGAGTCGGCATCGTTTGGGCCCACCGAAGACTGGGGGCGCACGCAAAGTCTCGTTCCTTCACCCTGTGACTGACGACACGCCAGACTGGCGCCCGGGCTCGACGCCAGAGGCCCGATCCGCCGTGACCGCCCTGCGCCGGCTCACCATCCGCTCGATGGACCCAGAAGCCTTCGTCTTCGGGCGTGGCCGGACGCCGCGGGCTTCGATGGAACTCCACAGAGCGTGGCGGCGGGTGATGGCGGCGGCGACGGTGCGCTATCGCGCCCCGGAGCAGCTACGTCACACGTTCGCATCCACGATGCTGTCGCGAAACGCTCCCCTCCTGTACGTCCAGGCGCAGGGCGGGTGGCGTAGCGCGTCGGTGCTCCTCCGCGTCTACGCCCGGTGGATGCCTCACGAGTTCAGCGGCCCCTTGGCAGTACCCCAGCCGGCGGCATTACCCCAACCAGCCGCAACCCCCGCGCAACCAGAGCCGGCCGCGGCTATCGCCGCGGGGCGAGTCGGCAGCGCATAACTACTTGAGCACGCAGAACCCTTGCGCCTCGATGCCGAGCGCGGTGTTGAACTTGCTGCGGAAGTTCTCCAGCGCGATCGCGGCCGTCAGCTCGACGATCTGCGCCTCGCTGAAGTGGCGGCGCAGCCGGCCGTGGAGCGCGTCGG
>WNFT01005576.1_pt1 | contig 11025 bp, 13 predicted proteins | sample 5400191 | NCBI WGS metagenome assembly WNFT01 (sample SAMN13153359, study PRJNA577476) | soil metagenome | isolation source: 80 cm saprolite under Madrone tree | place: USA:California | collected 2016-06-14
AATGCGTCAACACGGTCGCATTTTTCAACTATCTCTGGTATACTTGCTCCTGAGAGGGAAATATGCGCTGATTGTCGCGAAGCCGAGGGAAGACCTGTCATGATGAGACCCGAAGATTTCCTGGCCTGGAGCCAACGTCTCCTGCTCTCCAAAGAGACCGAGGCTCTCATTGCGGCCATTTGTTCCTGTCCTCCTCGATCCAGCGCGCATCATCATCGCAGGGCATATTTGTGAACATCGAAAGTTTTGCTACGGCGTCCTAGCACGCTGGAATCAACGCGCCTGGGTGTCCACTTCGCGGGAATTCCATGCGGACACGTGGCCGTTTGCTTGGACTGGCCTCTCAAGAATCGCAGAGATGGAGGCCAGAGAAAGTGGTACGGTACATGAATAGAACAATCCCCGTACTCTGCTGCTCCGTAGCAGCTAATCCCAGTCCCCTGGGCGTCAAGCTTCATAATGCCGGCTACGAAGCATTAGGTTTGGACTACCGCTATTTTGCAATCGGCGCGGCGGACATCGAACCGGTCTTGCAGTGCATGCGCACTCTGGCTATTAGGGGACTCGGCGTTTCAATGCCCCATAAGCAGGCAGTCATCCCTTTCCTTGACGAGGTCAGTCCAGACGTACAGGCCATTGGCGCGTGTAACACTGTGGTGCAGGAAAATGGGCGACTTTACGGGTACAATACTGACTGGGTTGGGGCATTGGGGGCCATCGATGAGGCCGGAAGCGGTGGACTACACAGCGCGGTCATTATTGGAGCAGGCGGCGTCGCACGAGCAATCGCATATGCTCTCAAGCAACGAGGCATGACTGTGTTCGTAAGTGCTCGCTCTGCCGATGAGCGCGAGAAGCTCGTCAACGATCTCGGGCTGGATGGGGCAGACACACTGGAGCAACAAGGCCGATTCGACGCCGAACTCGTCGTCAACACAACCCCAGTGACCGATTCCTCGTCCTGGCCCACGAACCTGGATGCGCACACGCATGGCAAGGCGCTGTTTGATGTCGTTTTCCGGTATCGACGAACACAGCTGATCGCCGAGGCGGAACGTCGGGGATGGACGACCATCCCAGGCTGGCGCATGCTGCTGCGTCAGGCCATGGGCCAATTCAAGCTTTACACTGGTCAGGACGCACCCGCTGCGACGTTGGAAAAGGTCCTGGAAGGGGCCCTCTTAGACTAATAGGGCAGAGCACCATCCTGCCCCGTCGCACCCGTTTGAATAGCCACCGCAATAGCAATCGAAAAGGTTTTCAAATCCGCGATACTGACATCGAAGGCACTGATACCAAGCAGCTCCGCGCGCCGCTTTGCATTGCCGTGCAGGCGCACCGTAGGTCGTCCACTGCGCAACTGCACCACCTCCATCTCGCGCCAGGCGACCCCGTGAATACCCGTACCCAACGCCTTACTGATAGCCTCTTTGGCGGCGAAACGTCCCGCGAGGCGCGTTGCCTTGCCGCGACACTGTCTCACCTCTGCCTCGGTAAAGACACGCTGCAGAAAACGCTCCCCGTGGCGCTCGAAGACCTTCTGCACCCGATCCACTTCGATGATGTCAACGCCAACCGCCACATTCACACCCTGGGGTGGACGTAACGGAGCCGGGAGACCCGCCAGCCCGGCTGGCCCAAAGAGCCAATCGGGGATGGCTACTCCGGGTTGGCGCACCAGAGGCGTAAAGAGTAGCGGCAAATCATCGTCACTCACTGGCCATTGTCTCCTCTGTCAAATGATTGCTGTTGGAGCACATTCGTATCACCCGACGGAAGCACGCTGGGTGCTGGCCCGGTGCCGCGTCCCATGGCACGATAGGTGAAGCCAAGACGATTCATCTCCTCTGCTTCATAGATGTTGCGGCCATCGATGAGGATTGGTCGGCGCATCACACGCTGAATCTGGAGCATATTGAGGGACTTAAACTCATTCCATTCCGTCACGATCACCAGGGCATCGACACCTTGCGCCACTGCGTAAGCGTCTTCACAGAAGGTGATCATCTCCAAACGGGCACCTTCGCGCTCCAACGCTTCCTGTGCCGTCTTCGAGGCAACGGGATCGTAGGCCCGCACCATGGCCCCCTGGCTCGTGACCCAACGGATGAGATCGATCGAAGGCGCTTCGCGCATATCATCGGTGTTCGGTTTGAAGGCCAGACCCAGTACCCCGATGGTGCAGCCGCGCAGCGAACCGAGGATAGTGGTCAGCTTCGTCACCACTAAACGCCGCTGGTCATGATTGATGTCCATGACGGCATGGAGCAATTGGGGATGTAATCCCGCTTCATCGGCCATGTGTGCCAGGGCGCGCACATCCTTGGGGAAACAATTATGACTGATCAGCCCGGACGACGCGATCAGCGTCCCCGTGCTGGTCTCCATGCTATAGACCGTTGTGTCAACGACTTCATGCTCGACCTCCCGCACAACAAGCGTCGCAAAAGCCCCGTGCCGCTCATAACCATGCGGCTGAATATGACGTTGATAACCCGCTAGTACGCTTTCAATTCGTGCACGATGCTTGTTGCCAAAGGCATGTTTGAGCGCGGCTATCTGTTCGTAACCGCTCACGCGCAGGATATACGCCTCTTGCGTCGATTTGCTCATCCAACGTGTGCGGATAGAAGGGATGACGCCAAGCGTTTGCAGCAGCAGTGTCATACCGTCCGCCAGCACTTTGCTGACGGTGGCATATTCCAGCATCAAATTCTGGCCGTCCTGCACCGTTGTGACCGCGCCATCGCCGCTGAATGCGCCGCGAATTAACTCCAGGCGTAACTCAGGTGACACATTAAACACCAGGCGAGGCAGGGCCTTGTCTTCTGAACGTGTGCCGCAGCGGAGGACATCGCGTAGCAGCCAGGAGAAGATGCGCGAAGAGACAATAGTCGTCAGAGCACTGGTGGCGTGCCGCTCAATGAATTTGAGGCCCCAACGGCGCAAAATGCGCTGCACATCCGCGATATACTCGGCCTCCTGCTCGTGGAAGCAGAAGCCTACTCGCTCCCGCATCGCACCAGCACGTCCCACGTCCTGGGCGAGATAGCCTTCGGCAAGATAATAGCCACACAACCGTAGCAGGTCCGCGTCGACCGGAATCAGGGCCTTGATCAGCGTCGCTGCACCTTTCGCAGTATACAACTGAAGTTTCTCCGCGGGAACATTGAGCACATGTGACTCGCTCAGGTAACGGAACAGGCGCAACGACATACGGTTATGACGCTTGATATCGTGCGGATACTTGAGCATATCCTGTGGAATCGCAGCGGCGAATTGCTTATACTGCTCGCTGAATGTGTGATCGATGGGCTTCACATAGACGTCAGCCTCCAGGTCGGTGTCACGGAGCAGATCGATCAAATTGAGGTTTGTGGCCTGCTCGATAGTGGGCAGTTCACACAAGGCCGCCAGTTGGTCACCTGGTACAACCGCCGCAGCCGGCAGCATGGTGAACTGCTGATCCTTATGCAAGATGACCGGGTGATCGGCAGTAACACGCAACGTGCGTCCCATACTGGTGTTGATTTTCACTATAGGGCCTTTGTATGGCCGCCGGGTGATGGCTTTCACGTCGGCAAGGACAGGCTGCCCAGCCTCTAGATCAAACGCCAGCACACGCCGATCGGAAGGCTGCACCAGCTCCACTACATCTCCCTGGAAAGGCGTGCCGCCTTTAGCAAACAGGGTATCGAGGCGCTCCGCCGCCACATCGGGGCTATTGAGCGTGAAAACCGTCTCATTGGCCTCAAAACAACTTCCACCATAGCCCAGCCCCGCATCCAGAAATGCCCGCCCAATGCGTTGATCGTAGCCCATGCCGGCGGCCACCTCCTTCACGTCGGCCCCCAGGCGTTCGCAAATCTGGGCAATTTCATTGATGAAGGAGATCTTCGTCGCCAGAAATGCATTGGATGCGTACTTAATCATCTCTGCGGTATACAGGTCAGTAATGACCATAGGTGCTCGCAAAGGCAGGTAGAGTGTCGCAACCTTGCTGGCCGCTTCCTGATCTGATGAGCCGAGCACGATGCGATCGGGATTCAGGAAATCTTGTACCGCGGAACCCTCGCGTAAAAACTCTGGGTTGGAGACAACGGCAAAGGATACATCGCGCCGCTCAAGGTGGTTGAGAATGATGCGTTTCACGACATCACCGCTGCCCACCGGCACGGTGCTTTTGTTGATGATGATGGCGTAATGGTCAAGTTCCTGCGCGATGCTGCGTGCTGCACTCTCGACATAGTGCATGTCCGCTCTGCCCTGGCTGCTGCCTGTAGGCGTATTCACCGCGATGAAAATAAAATCGCTGTTATCCAGCCCTTCTTTGTAACTGGTCGTGAAATGCAAACGCCCGGCGTGTACATTGCGTGCCACCAATTCTTCGAGGCCGGGCTCAAAGATAGGCAGGATGCCTTGCTTGAGACGTTCGATCTTTTCCGGGATAATGTCAACGCAGGTGACCTGGTTCCCCAGGTCGGCCAGACAAGTGCCCGTTACCAGGCCCACATACCCTGTACCGATGACGCATATAATTGACAATGTGTTACTCCTCTATGGTGACGAAAGGATTTTCGTGTTTCTCTTCTACTATTGTCGTCGGTACCCCATGTCCGGGGAAGACGACAAGATCATCATCGAGCGTATACAGCTTTTCACGAATAGAACGAATAAGTTGTTCATAGTTTCCGCCTTCAAGATCGGTACGCCCGATGCTACGGTGGAAGAGGGTATCACCACTAAACACGCAGTAGGGACGGCTTACGAGACACACGCCACCAGGGGTATGACCGGGAGTATGCAGCACTTCGAGCGTCAATGTGCCAAAGGAGAATGTATCTCCTTCTTTCAGCAAGATATCGGGCTTGCGTCGTACCAGTGGTGCCCGCCGTCCAAATGTCCTGGCCACTCGCTCGTCGGTATACATGTGCACATCGTCAGGGTGAATTGCCAGCGGCACAGGATAGACAGCGCTCACGGCGTCAATCGCGCCGATGTGGTCGATGTGACCGTGGGTATTGATGATATATTTGGGAATAAGCTTCAGTTCTGCAATACGTTGCAAGATGCGTTCGGCCTCATCACCAGGGTCAATAATAACTGCCTCAAGCGTCTGAGGGCAGGCGTAGAGGTAGCAGTTCTCCTGGAATATACCAACCGTCACGCAAGCGACCAGTGGCCGCTGATCGTTATTTGTGTCGGACATAGTGTTTTCCTCCCTTACCTTACCGTTGTTTGGCGACATTATAACACAGCACGCTAGGAGTTGATTTATTTCTTTGTAGGGACTACAATACGTCTACAGGAGCTATTTACTACTCCGCGGAAAGGAGCCTTGTATCGTGACGCCTGCTATTCAAAAGTCGAAGGTCCTGATAGGCATTATTCTCGCCTTTGCATGGGTATGCTGCTTCCTATTTATAAGTTCGACGCTCATCATCGATTTTGGCGGGGGAGTGACCGTCAACTTCAAACTCGTTGTCGTGCTCGTGGGCCTGCTCGTGCTATTTTTCTATCACCTCTTGTACCCCTCGAATGCTGAGACGACCAAGCTGAGCTGGACGGCAGTATATACTGTTGCCTGGCTCTCTTTGATGTTCTTCTATCCGTTCAAAGATCTCAATGTCGATGAAGGAACCCGCGGCGCTGTTGCCTTTTTCGCCCTTGTCGGTGGCCTGCTAGTCTGCCTGCTGTGGGTACGTTTCTTCTCGGATGAAATCGTCGCTTGACTTCGCTCACAAATTTTTATTGACATTTTAGCGGGAAGCGATTACAATAAGGAGAGACTTCGCTTTGTGGGTTACCAACAGGAGGCAGCTTCATGGCAGTCGTACAACCAGATTTCTATAGACATGAGAACTACATCCGTAAGTCGATACAGATACCCTCGACACAACACAAAGAGCTCAAGGCTCTCGCTGTTGAACTCGAATCCTCTCTAGGCGATGTGGTGGAGACAATTATGGAACTTATGCAAAAAGACAATTATCAACAGCTGAAACAAGCCATCCTCCAGAAACGCGAACGCGAACTTTCCGTCCTTAGCTACTCCCTCGACGAAGCTTACGCTTACCTCGGTTCTATCCCAGAAACACTTGAAGATGCACGCTTCTTTTTTGACGTTGGTCGCGAAGGTATGGTCGCTTAAGGTAAGTGAGTATGAGTAGTGAGGCCAGGCAATCATCGCCCAGCCCCCAGAGTTCTAAACCAGGTGAAACGAACCTGCTCCCACCTAGCCCAAGGCGTGGTGAAATTTGGGACGTGAATTGGTCCCCTGGCCGTGGTGCCGAGCAACAAGGTACACGTCCTGCCCTCGTTATCCAGAATGATCGCGGCAATGCATCTCCTACCTACCCACTCACCATTGTTGCCTCCATGACCCGCACAGAACGAGACTTACCCCTGCACGTGCGCATTGCACCTACTGACGAAAACGGTCTGACCTATTTCACCGACGTGAAATGCGAACAAGTCATGACCATCGAAAAATCGCGTTTGATCCGCCGGCGTGGCAGCATCAACAGCGAAGAAATGAGCCGTGTCGATACTGCCTTGAAGCTGAGTCTGAGCCTGTTGCCATAACCACGCTCTAGCTCACTCGTCCAGCCGATTCCCCTCTTTGCCCCCACGCCCTTTCCTCGTAAGATGCACCTCAAGCACGCACAATGGTGATGCCAAGTGCCCGGTAGGGTGCCAGCACCTCCTTCGGGACGGAGCGCTCGGTCACCAGATGCGTCAGGTCGCTCAACGGTCCGACGATATAGGGCGCAGCCATGCCTAACTTCTCTGCGGGCGTCAGGGCTACCACTTCCGCTGCACTCGCGATCATGGCACGCTTCACCGAGGCCTCGTCCAGATCAAAGGTGCTGATCCCCACCTCCGGATGCAGGCTGCCGATCCCCAAGAAGCACAGATCGGCCCGGATGTGCCGAAACGCCTCGACGGTCGCTGCCCCGACGGCCACCAGTTCATGCTTGTAGAGTTTCCCCCCGATCAGGATGACCTCAACCGCCGGGTGCTCAGCCAGAGCCAGCGCAACAGGCGGGCTGTGCGTGATCACCGTGACGTGCAGATCGAGCGGCAGGTGCTCTGCCACTTGCAGGGGCGTGGTGCCCCCATCCAAAATGATGATCTGATCCTGACGGATGAGCCGGACGGCGGCCTGGGCAATGGCAGCCTTGGCTCCTGGTGCCTGCTGCTGCCGCTCGATAAAACTGGCCGGGGCCGGTAAGCTCGGCAGCGCCCCGCCATGCACCCGCTGCAACTCGCCAGCAGCGGCCAGTTCGCGCAGGTCACGCCGAATAGTATCTTCTGACACCTGTAAGAGCTTGCTGAGTTCTGACGCATACACCTTGCCCTCGCGCCGCAGGGTCTGCACAATCGAACGGCGTCGTTCGGCGGTCAACATTGCGTTTTTCTCCTTGAAATTGCACGATATACCTTGACATTACACGAAACTCTGTGTTAGTATTATCATGGATGCAGTATACTGCACGATGATGCCGGTTGTCAACAGGATGTGACGGTGCGATGCAAGCCGCTTTCTTTTTGCGGCTGGCAGATTTTAAGGCTGCAATTGATCCTGGGATCACCTTCCAGGAAGTGGTAGCCGACTGGAGAGAAAAGCAGTTGTCATGCAGCCGACACGAGAGCAGGCGGTGATGTTAGGAAAAGGATATGAAATGGAGAATGCTATGAATGAGAAAGAAGCTTATGACATACTCAGCAACGCCGGATTCACCGCAGCGGAAATTGCTCGCTTCCAGCAACTTCGGCGAGCTTATGCCGAAAATACGTATAGTCAAGGGAGTGATGTGCTCACTGTTACCATAGAAGATGCTATGAATGAAATGGAGAATGCTATGAATGAGAAAGAAGCTTATGACATACTCAGCAACGCTGGATTCACCGCAGCGGAAATTGCTCGCTTCCAGCAACTTCGGCGAGCTGATGTTGAAGATAGGTCTAGCCACCTGTCTGCCACCAATCGTCGACAGGAGTTTGGCAGTTGGCTTGAGGCGGCTGTCCATATGATTTTTGGGGAAACTTATCCAGAGTGGACGAGATACCAATAATATGCTTAACGTATCCTTAAAAACAGAACCGTCCTTGTCTAGCAGGTCTGCTGGCAGTCGGCCGTATGTGGTCTATACGCCGACACACTACCACGTGGGAACAGCCGTCCCGCTGCTCGTAATGCTGCATGGCTGCACACAGACAGCCGAAGATTTCGCCGCAGGCACACACATGAATCAGTTGGCAGAGCAGTATGGGTTCATTGTGGTGTATCCGCAGCAGACATATACAGAGAATCAAAACCGGTGTTGGAACTGGTTTACCCCTGCGCATCAAACGCGCGGTCAGGGCGAACCCGCCAGTATTGCCGGAGTGGTCCAGGCCATCGTCGAGCAGACCTCCCACTGGACCATTGATAGAAGCCGCATCTATGTCGCGGGTCTGTCTGCTGGAGCCTCAATGGCTGTGATTCTGGGAGCGACCTACCCGGACCTCTTCGCTGCCATCGGCGTGCATTCAGGAGTCGAGTATCAGGCAGCGACAAACCTGACCCATGCCCTCAAGGCCATGTGGCACGGTGGTCCTGACCCGGTCCTGCAAGGGCAGAGCGCGCATGAGGCCATGGGAGAGTTCTCCCGTCGCGTTCCGACGATAGTGTTTCATGGTACACGTGACGCCATCGTCTCTCCCATCGATGGCGATCAGACCGTGCAGCAATGGATGCAGACGGATCAGTTGGCGTCACACGGGACGTATCCAGCAGACTTTCACCGTCCCAGCAGCATGATAGCCGGACAGGTCCCGGGTGGATATGCCTACACGGTTTTCAGCTGGACTGATCCCACTGGGGAAGAAGTCCAGGTCTATTGGAAGGTTCAGGGTTTGGGCCATGCGTGGTCAGGGGGCAGTCCCAACGGTTCGTATACGGACCCGCTGGGCCCGGACGCGAGTCTAGCGATGTACCAATTTTTTATGGCTCATCCTTTGAGGAGAACCAGTGGTCCCTCTGGTCACGATGGCTCCCTTTGGAGGAACCTGCGACGGGCGCTTGCCAGCTGCTTCTAGCCAAAGGTAGACATTTGGAGATAATGCCTGTCACCCTGAGCCCTTCGCGGAGTTTACCCTGAGCGAAGCGAAGGGCTCAGGGTAAACTCCGCGAAGGGTCTGGCTCGACCTGAATACCCTGGCCGACCGCTATCCGGTGACGGGCATCAGCGTTGATCTGTCCACGCCAGATGGTCCTCAACAGGTCGCTGACGCAGTAGGATGCCATATCGAATGTTGTGTAAAGTTGTGGAGTAAGCAAGGAGATAGGAACGTGAGACGCGTGCAACGTGTGTACCTACCCTGACAGGATCTCCAGAAGCACTCCAACTTGGCTTTGAAAGCTGCCAATTGGGTCAGCGCTTCCTGCTTTGTCGGTTGATCCCAAATGCCAACGAGTTCGGCTTGCACCTCCTCTCGCTCTCGTCGAGGGATGGCAGAGAGCACATTGCGCTGTGTATGCACCAGACAGCGTTGGCGAGGGGTGGCCGCAAAGAGTTGCGAGAGAGCGGAGAGCAGTCCCTCATGCCCGTCGGTGACGATCACATCGATCTGCGTCGCGCCTCGTGTGCGCAGGTCTTGCAAGAGGCTGAGCCATCCCTCCTTGCTCTCCTCGGCGCAGGCTCGCAGGGCCAGCACCTCTTTGTGGCCTGCCAGATCAACGCCTAAGGCAGTTAAAATGATGGTGGAATCGGCCTTGTCCCCATGACGAATGCTGAAATGCACCCCATCCAGGTACACGATACGCCAGTGGCCTTGCAGAGGGCGCTCGCGCCAAGCTTCAAATTGGTGTGTGAGGGTCTGGTTGAGGCGACTAATCGTACTGGCACTGGGGGCAACTCCCAGGAGCGTTTGGGCCACTTCCCCAACTTTATGCGTGCTTGTCCCTGCCACGAACATCTGCGTCAGTCCTTCGGCAATGTGCGGTTCATAGCGACTGTAGCGTTCAAACGCTTGCGTGTGGAACTGACCCTCACGATCTCTGGGGACATGAAGATCCTCGAGTCGACCAGTTGATGTCACCAGATCGCGGCTGTAGTGGCCGTTGCGATATCCTTTACGCTTGGGGCTGCATTCTCCCCAGGCCGCTCCAATAAACGTGTCTAACTCTTCGCGCATCACGGCTTCGATCACCGTTCGCACGGCCCTCTGAGCGAGGCTGCGCAGGTACTGATGGAATACTTGCTGTTCTGGTAATACAGGGGACGATGGTGCTGACGTTGAAGGATCAAGAGTCGATGTGATACGCTTGTTCTTACTGGACACAGGCATAGTTCCCTCCTTGTTGGGATTTGAATCAAAGAAACGGTCGATTCCAAAGGAACCGTCTATGCCTGTATTATCAGCCCTGAAGGTCTTCTTTTCCTACCTTCCCTTTACACAACTTTCGGGATGGCATCCCGGGCGATGTCATACCTTAAGGTCGGTGTTCCAGTTCATTTAACTGGCCAGACCGGCACTGGAAAAAGTACCCTGGCTATGCATCTTGCATATCAACTTCATCAACCAGTGATGCTTATGTTTGGGGATGACTGGTTCGAGACTGCGGACCTGGTTGGAGATAAAGTGGGCTATCGCAAGAGCAAGCTGATTGATAATTTCATTCATTCTGTTGTAAAGACAGAAGAAGATGTATCGCAGCGTTGGGTTTACAACAGTAATATAGAAGGGAATTGACGGAGGCAATTATCGGTCTCATTCACAAACACCTCCATGATAAGGTGGTACTCTCTATCCCATAGACAAACCAAAAAGCCTGAAGGAACGTACCCTTCAGGCTGCCACCCTCACCACATGACCCTTGGGCAAAGCCCCGGTAGGAAAAAAACGATTCTCGATGACACCCCAGGCCACCACCCTTGCCACTTAGCCATCCACCCAAATACCCTGAGATGTACAGTACCCAACCTTCACCACGTTTCATCTTCAGCGCTACGTCTCTCAGGCCATCACCCTTGCCAC
>WNFT01025833.1_pt1 | contig 11025 bp, 14 predicted proteins | sample 5400191 | NCBI WGS metagenome assembly WNFT01 (sample SAMN13153359, study PRJNA577476) | soil metagenome | isolation source: 80 cm saprolite under Madrone tree | place: USA:California | collected 2016-06-14
CCAGGTTTGAAAAATCCGCCAAATACGGGACGCTTTCGGCCCCTGCCAGCGACGCCATGAATCCTGGAAAGTCCTGACCGTATTCGGCGATGCAGGGCGCAAGCGGTGGATGTTCATGTGCGAAGCGTTTGGCAGCTTGAGAAAGGAACGTGGACCCCGCCAACCAGACCGTGGCCGGAAACTTCGTGAGGAGCGCCGTTACAAGGCTCGTCTCATAATTCCGTCGATGAATGCCGAGTCCCTTTTCCGAATCTGGACCGCCGAGTAGGGTGGCCAACCCTCCAGCATCATCTCTCACGATGGCATCGCGGAGCAGCAACTGTGTTTCAGCAAGCGTCGGCACAGCGAACCTCCAGCCGCGTGACTTTTGACTTGAGCACATCGGCTCGCCTGGCTTCCGCCAGCAACGTGGCGAGTGGCGGCATTTCGTTATCCCATTCGATCAAGGTCGGCCTCGGTCCAAAGCGCCCCATGGCGTAAGCGTAGAGTTCCCACGCCGGATCGGCGATGGCGGCGGCGTGCGTGTCGATCAGATACTCCTCCTCAGCTGTGTATCCTCCCAGATGCACTTCCGCAATTGCGTCCGACGGAAGACAGTCCAGATACTCGTGGGGGTCGTATCTCAAGTTGTGGCCGCTGACCACGACGTTGCTAACGTCGCACAAAAGCCGGCAACCCGTTCGAAGAACCAGTTCTGACAAAAACTCCGTCTCACGACACCTGTTGTTGGCAAATGCGACATAGCTCGCTGGATTTTCCACAAGATATGACCTGCCGAGCGCATCCTGAACTTCGTTGACGTGAGTGATGACAACTCTCAAACTTTCCATGTTGAATGGCAGAGGCAGCAAATCATTGAGGTACTCGCTTTTGTACGTCGACCAGGCGAGATGACCGGAGACAAAAACCGGATCGATCCGGTCCACGAGCGTTCGAATCCTTGCCAGGTGGGACCGGTTGATCCCGCCGGCGCTCCCAACCGAGATACCAACGGTATGAAGAGAGATGGGATAAATGTGCGATAGCTCGGTCAGGAGTTCGAAAGCGTGAGGATTGGCAAGGAAGTTCTCAGGATGGATCTCCAGCCAACCTGCCTGCGGTCGAGTGGCGACAATTTCAGCGATGTGTGAGAGTCGCAGACCGATTCCTGCTCCCGCTGGCGTACGGCGAGGAGGCGTTCTCACATAGAGATCATCCTGAGATATCACGGTCGTGCCTATTTCGGGGTCTTGCTGCCACCGACGATCCGCTCGCAGTACCCGTCGGGGACGTAAATCCACGCTTTTGAATCGGCGTTACGTTTGGATGTCCCTCCACAGGAATTGTTTCCGGTTGATGCGCAATCATTTTTGCCGGCCTTGGCAATTCCATAACACTTTTCTGCTTTGAAACTTGGAGCCTCCGCCGGCTTCTGCGCCGAAAGAATCGCCGGTCCGGCGACGGCCGCGGCAAGTGCTGCGGCGAAAACGAAACGTCTGTTCATAAAGTCCTCCAGTAAGGTTGTGGCTCGGTCTTGCCGAGCCAGATATTGCTTTCAAGGGTACATGCCTGCTGCGGACTTAAATATTCCCAGCCTTTGTAAAAAGATTCTGCTCGGTCTTTCCGGGAATATTCGAGACCGCAATGTGGATATAGCGGGTATATGCGAAAACTACTTCTTGTTGTATTTCTGTGTCTTCCGTTGATGGGTCTGGCCCAAAGAAATGAAGTCGGGCTAACTCTGGGGGGAATCCTTCCGCTGGATCGCGGAATAACGCCAAACGCAGTTCGTTTGAGCAGCGGAACGGCTCTGCAGGCCAATTATGGCCGCAAGCTCATCGGGGGCCGAACCGCCGTGTACGGAGAGATACACTTTCTTGGTAATCCGCAGCGCGTCGTCGGCTCGGTGAACCCGGCTGCCACCCGGGACGTCGCAACGCTGTACGTAACGCCTGGTGTGAGAGTGAAAATAGGAGACGGTATGCGGATTTCACCTTATGTTGCTCTTGGTGCCGGTTATGCACGCTTCGAACAAAGCTTTTTCCGAATTGATGGCCGGCCTAATGCGGCGCCCCGCGAGCTTAATCGCGGAACTGTCGATTTCGGAGGAGGCGCCGATATCAAGTTATGGCGGTGGATCGGCTGGCGAGGGGAGATCCGCGACTTCTATTCCGGAAGTCCGGCGTACAACGTCCCGGCGATCGCCGGCGGCGAGCACAATGTCGTCGCTGGGGGTGGTTTTGTTCTGAAATGGGGACCTGAATGAAGGCATTCACTTCAATCATCACGGCAGATTGACCACTTCGCCGACAGCCGTGAAATGCCGTTCGTTGTCTGATCCGAGAGAGCCGACGCGAGCCCAATCCCTACACCGGCTGCCAGCGTTCGCCCAAAGCGCTCTCCTAGCTTGCTTGTCCGTTCTACGATCTCTAACGCGGCGGCAACTGCGCGAGCGGAGTGGTCGGCTGCGGGAAGCGGGACATTGAAGATAGCCATGACAGCATCACCAATGTATTTGTCAATGAATGCACCTCGTTCGACCAATTCGTACGTGCTCATTTGCAGAAAGGAGTTTGAAATCTCGAATGCGGTATCGGCGCCGAGTTCGTGCGTGAGTTCCAGTGAATGAATGATGTCGGCGAACAGCACCGTGATTTCAACCAGGCGGCCTTCCTCAATGTGAGTGTTGCACCGGTTACAGAAATTGGGATTGCGACTGCTGCGGCTGATGCCGAGTGCCTTCCTCGAAGGGCAGGCCAAGTAATAAGCTTAAAGGGACGACGAAGGCGCAGTGAGGCGCACCACGATCTCGTCCAGTGCTTGCTCGGCTCTGGCTTCGATCTCGGCCACGGTCTGATCTTGGATTGGATGGGGTACGTAGATCGCATCGAAGTCCGGCCTTCCCAGGGCCGCGGCTTGCGCGCGTGCCGGCAACTTAAATTCGTGTGTGGCCACAGGCACGGCAGGAATGCCCCAATTTTCGAACCGGATTGAGTCGTGCAAACTGCACGTTGTGCAAGACCCTCAATCGGCGAGGCCTTCGACGACAGCATCAACGTTCCTTAACTTTTCCAACAATCCCTCTGGGGCGGGTTTCGTGTAGGTCGGCTTGGTCTCGCGCACCACGTGCGCGACAGAACATCGCTCCAACAACAATCGTTCAACACGGTCAAGGAAGACATTGCCTCCCGGCTTGCTGATGTCCAAGAGGGCGATCGTCTTGCCGGCCAGACTTTCCAAGCGCGGTGCACGTGATGCTTGAGGTTTTTGTTCGATACAGGGATTCACAAGTGTTATGGACATGGATAGGTCACCCTTTGACTACCGCGTGGACCGGTGGCCCAGCTCCCGACCACGGCTGAAAACTTTCCCGCCCCGCCCCCGGCAACAACGATGCCGATGGATTCCGGGGAACGGAATTTCTGGTAACAACGCTCGCCATCTACTGTGATTTCTCGATATGAATGTCTCTGGCTTATGCCTTCTCCATCGACACCATCAAAGGCGCGTAAAGGTATGCCGGTATTCTTGAAGAGAAACTCGCGAACATCCTGCTTGCGAAAGCCGTCGCGGTGGATTGTTCTCACGTGTTCCAGGCCAAGCACAACCAACGCAACGTGTCCCATACACGCGCGATAGCTCCACACCGTGGCCAGCGCGCGGGCGATTGCGGTGAGCACCCCTTTGGCGGAGCGTGCGACGTGTTCGCTCACACCGTGCGGCGCTTCTCCGGCAAACAAGGTGATCGCGCTTTCATCGGCGGGGAATCCCATCTCCACGTGAAGGGGCTCCCACGGACTTGCTTCCTCGTTTTCTGCAATGCAATACGAAAACTTGCCCGGATTACCGAGAGTCGACATGTCGATTCCATCCGGCGCCGCGCCGCCCAGGTTTCTCAGGATCAATTGCAGGGCGCGTCCCAGTGTGCTGTTGGCGCGGGACACGTTGCTGAACACATTTTGACCGCAGGCAAAACCGAGCCTCCCGCGCACCGGGCCATTGACGATGATGAGCGGTGCGGCAAAGTGCGTTGTTCCTTGAACGCCATGGAGATTCAACCGCTCGTCGCAAGCAGCGCGCACCACGGGAAGCAGGACTTGCATCATCCGGGGTTCGCACCCGGCCATGACTGCGTTCGCTGCGATCTTCTCGACGGTGGCTTCACCGTAACACGGAGGTATTCTGCCGATAAGCTCGGAAGGATTGAATCCCGTCATCATCCGTTCAACGCGCTCAACAGTGGGTGGAACCACCGGCAGCAGGTCTCCGAATTCGCGGATGCAGTACTCGTATGGGTCTTCGGCGACATCAATGAGCGAAGCCCGTGCTCCGGTCGGAGCATAAAGGTTCAGGGGTTCGGCCGAGGGGATCGCCGCAAAGGGTTCGAGATGGCGGGACGAGCACCCGGGCTTTCGTTGAGGAGCGCCATCGTGAGCCTCGGCAATCGGGAGGCAGCCCATCTCCGCTGCGATGGCGTTCAACTCATCTTTATCGAACCCGATCTGCGCTCTTTTCACGTAGCCATCCGGCCCCACCAAAACGAATGCGGGTACGGCAATGGGATCATAAACTCGCGAGAGCCGCAGATCCGAATCCACGTCGATACGAAAAGCGGCAGACGTCTGACTCACAAACTGACGCGTCATTGTCTCGGAGTCCTGCGAGATTCCCAAGACTTCTGCGGTTTGTTGCGCGAGCCGATTCAAGTACGGAACTGCAAGCCGGCACGTCGGACAATCGGTTTCAAGAAAAACCAGCAAACACGCTTTCCCTTGCGGTGGCTGCCAATTCGGATTTGGAGCTTTGTGCCCAATTTCAATCATAGGAACGCGAATAGGATAGTATCGTGCCGCGATGCATTTTTCGCGATGCGAGTCGAGCCGACATCGCCGACAGCAAACGGTAGCCCAACAGAATGGACAGAAGAACCCCGTATATCACAGGCCGCTGAATGTCCGCCTTCACGAGCCACAGATAGTGCGCGACGCCTGCTGCGGCGCTTAGATAAACCAGGCGGTGCAACAACTGCCATCGCTTGCCACCAAGTCGGCCGATCCACTTTCTTGTGGATGTGACCGCCAGCGGCGCCATTATGAGAAAGCCTGCCGTTCCAGCCGTAATGAATGGACGCTTGACGACATCATGCAGGATGCTCGGAAGAGAGAAGAACTGGTCCAACCAGACGTAGGTCATCAAGTGAAGAAAGCCGTAGAAGAAGGCGAAAAGGCCCAGGACAACTTCCTTAATGGCGTGACGCACAATGTGAGAAGCAGAAACCGCAGCGTCCACACACCTGTGTCTTCGGTGATGTCCTTGATTGGATTTGCGCTGAGGTTTCCCATTACCCCTGCCGTCAGCAACAACGTTAATGGCGTGAGGCATATTAGAAACACGCCCGCTTTCAGAAAGAATCGTGATCTTGGCACAAACGCATTCCTCAACTAGAAATTCTTTTTGAGATCCATACCCGCATACATCGAGGCCACTTGATCGGCATAGCCGTTGAACGGCAGCGTCTTCCGCTTGAAAAATTCACCGATGCGGCGCTCGGTGGCTTGGCTCCAGCGGGGATGATCAACCGCCGGATTCACATTCGCGAAAAAGCCGTACTCATTGGGCGCGGCTTTCATCCAGGCCGTCACCGGTTGCTTTTCGACAAATCGGATCTTTGCAATCGATTTGATGCCCTTGAATCCATACTTCCACGGCGTGACGAGCCGGATCGGCGCTCCATTCTGGTTCGGCAAAGCCGGCTTCCCGTACAATCCAACCGCGAGAATGGCGAGCGGATTCATTGCCTCATCCATGCGCAGTCCTTCAACATACGGCCATTGAAGAATCGCTCGCCCTTGCTCAGGGAGTTGGCCGGGATCGTACAGCGTTTCAAATTCGATGTACTTCGCTTGGGGCGTTGGTTCCAAGCGATTGATCAGCGCACTCAATTGGAACCCCTGCCACGGAACCACCATCGACCAGCCTTCGACGCACCGCATGCGATAGACGCGATCTTCGATTGTGAGTCCCTTGATGAGGTCTGGTAGCGCATAGCTCTGCGGCCTCTTGACGAGTCCTTCGACAGAAACCAACCACGGCTGAGTCCTGAAGTTCTTCGCATTCCGAGCCGGCGCATCCTTGTCAATTCCAAACTCATAAAAGTTGTTGTAGGTGGTGACATCCTTGTAGGGAGTCGGCTTTTCGTTCGAGTCTGCTTGGATCAGTAACGCCGTCATGGACTGCACGAACCGGCGACGGTGCATGTAGACACTTTCCGGGGTGATTTCAGAGGATGGGACGTGGGGTCCTTTTGGAATCGACATAACACTAGTAAAAGACTTGGCGAGGCTGTTTTATTCCCGCCATGTTAATGCAATGGGCCTCTAACCAAGACGCAGCAGGTACTCGTACACGGGATGCGCGAGACTTGATGCGACCTTGAGGTTGCCCTGCCGGTCCAGATTCGAGACGACGTATGCTAGATAACGATTCGTTTCGAACGCTGCAATCTCCAACCGGCCTTCAGTCGCGCCATATACCGGCACTCCGGACTCCTGCAGAGTGGCGGCAATGTCGGTGCGGCTGAAGGTCTCTCCATTTTTCTCAGTGATGACCAGGGAGACAATCGTGCCTTTGCCGCCAGTGAGTATGATGTGCACATATTCTCGACCATTCGTGACGCATCGGTGCCCCTGGACGACATGAAGATCTGACCCCACTTTTTCGCTGACCAGTGGTACGAGGCCAATGAATTCCGGACCCAGTGCGGCATGCCCCGACTCCTGCTTCATATGCTCGAAAGACAAGAACTCTTTCCATTTGCCGATCAATATGGCGCAGTGGATGTGGTCAACGAGCCCCACACGCATCAATTGCTGAGCCTGCGCCGAGAGGAGCTGAAACGAATCGCGTCCTGCGGTCACTGGTGCAAACAGGCTGCCGGTTCGTATGCTGATGACTCCGCCCGCGGCGACAATGACAATCGCCGCTGCGGCCATCGCCCACAGGCGAAGGTTCAAATTAAAAGGAAATCTTCGCCCCCGGATTCCGCTTTGAATCGATTCCAACAACACGGCAGGCGCGGTTTCCTGTTCAACCACGCGCTTCACGCTGCGCTTGAGGCGTGCCCGATCCTCCAGAAGCTTCGTACACGCCGGACAAACCGACAGATGACGAAGGACTTCGTGATTGGTTTCCACGAGCAGCTCGTTATCTAAATAAGAATCGAAATAAGCGCGGATTCTCTCACATGCTTTCTCGTTGAAATGGATGACGTTCATGACTCTTGAACCTCTTGCTTCAATTCCGGAATGCCGCGCGCCTTGGCGTAGTCGGCCAGCTTTATTCGGAGATGTTTTCGGCCACGGCTAAGTCTGGACATCACTGTACCGACCGGAATGGCAAGCGTATCGGCGATCTCTTTGTATGCAAACTCATGCACATCCGCCAGAAGAACAACTTCCCGGAACTCTGCCGGAATCCCGTCGAGGGCGGCGAGCACATCTTCATCTTTGATCTCTTGTGGGATGGGCGGTTCGAAAGGCAGCGTGTCCTCGAGCGTTCGCTCACCCTCATGAACCGTTCTGTTCGTGAACCACTTCCGCCGGTAATGGTGGATTTCATTGAACAAAATCTTAAATAGCCATGCCCTGCAGTTCGTTCCCGGCTCGAAGCGATGAAACGCTTTCCATGCCTGCAGGTAAACATTCTGGACGAGGTCCTGGGCCTCAATACCATCCCGCACCATATGAACTGCTGTCCGATAAAGGTCGTTCAGGTGCGGTACAGCGGCACTTTCGAATTCACTCGCCTCAACTCTTCTACCCAAGATCAAGTCGTCTCCACGCGAAGCGGCAGCGCTTTATATTATGAACAAGCCGTGGCGATGGGATTTTATTCCCCTAGGCTCGTCCTGAAGCTGTTACTCCAGGCCTTCGATTGGAGTGCTGGACACCCCCAAGACCCGGCGGTCCTTCTTATCTTGCACAAACGCAACGGCTCGCAGATCCGCACGCTTCCATGCCCTGGCAATGGGAACGACATATTCAGTGTTAAATGTGCCGCCTTCGCTGAGGTTGCCGATTCGAGTGAGTTTGCGGACAACGGCAACGTGCTCAAGCCTCCGTCCGCGATTTTCACCACTCTCGACCTTCGAGAAAAGATTGTCTTCAGTTATGGCGAGAAATACGTCCGCCGGTTCGGCCCCGGTCAGACCTGACACGGAATTGACGCCAACTCGAACTCTTACGGTTTCTTTGTCGACCTTTATCCGAGTGATTGAAAGAGAGGCTTTCGAGTTCTTCGCCGCCCGCGCTACAGCCTCAAGTGCTTGCCCTCTGTTGCTTCCAACGAATTCGATTTGACCGTCAACCACCATCTGCGGGGTGTAGATGTCCCGGCGTCCGAAGGCATGAGCATATTCATTTTGCCTATTGCTGAACTGCGCATCCGAGAACGGGTCGGACCACCCCAGTCGATTCCAATAATCAACGTGTTCACTCATCGCGATAACTTCAGCTCCATCGACCAGGTGATTCCGTGCAAGTTGCGCGAGGACCTGGTCGGCTGGCGGACAGTCGGAACATCCCTCCGAGGTGAACAACTCGACGAGCACGGCCGGCTGGGGCACTGGCGCGGCAGCATAAGTGGACGTCCGTTGGATGTGATACCCGACGGAGAAAGCCAATGTGAGTATGACGACATTGCAAACTGTACGATGACTCATCTGAATACCTCTTCTTAGGATTAGAGAGCAAAACGATTCAATAATGAGAACCAAATTGCCAACCGCGACAGGCTGTTGGTTAGAACAAGGAGGCCGACCGCGGTGACCAAGACTCCACTAGCGGCTTCAACAACGCGAAAGTGTTGTTTGAAATGGCTGTAAAACCGAAGAAAGCGATTCAACGCCAGACTAGTTGCCAAAAATGGCATCCCTAGACCTAATGAATAAGCCGCCAGAAGAAACACGCCATCAATGACAGTTTCTTTGGTGCTGGCAATCGCAAGAACGCCGGCCAGGATCGGACCAATACAGGGCGTCCAACCAAACGCGAAAGCCAAACCCAGCACGAAGGCCCCTGCCATTCCGCGTGGTTTTGCGATACTGTGGAATCGCTTGTCCTGATAGAGGAACTTGATCTTGAAGACACCCAGTAAATGCAGTCCGAAAACGATAATGACGAGTCCGGCAAGCCGGACAAGTACAGCCGCCTTGGACAGCAGGATCTCGCCAATCCAAGTCGCGGAAGCGCCGAGCGTGATAAACGTGATTGAGAACCCTGCGATGAACGTCACCGAATTCAGCAGGACCGACCGCTGAAGCGACGCCTTTCCACTCTCGACTTTGAGCTGATCTAATGTGAAACCGGAAATGATCGAAATGTAGCCGGGCACCAGCGGCAAGACGCAGGGTGAAAGGAACGAAATCAGGCCCGCCGCGAATGATGTGAAAATTGTTATCCCATCCATGACGATCACCGTAGGCCGCGTAATGCCTCTAAGAGCGAATCGGCTCCTGCCCGGTCACCGTGAGTACTGCTGATCTTTGCGAATCGAACCACTCCACTCCGATCAATCAAGAATGTGGATGGATAAGAGGTCTCATTCGGGGCGTTCCATCGGAGTCCATAGAGACTCGTGAAGGAATAATCCGGGTCCAAAACGAGATAGAAGTTGTCTGGAAGATTCTTACCACGAACGAATTCGTTGGCATGTTCCGCCAAACCCTCTGCCGGTCCGGGATAGACAGCAATGATGTTGGCGCCTGCCGCCTGGAAGTCTTTGATGCGGGACATGAACTCCCCCACCTGCGTGGTGCAATATGGACATTGGTATCCGGGAAACCCACGCAACATCAAAAGAACGACGGGTCCCTTTTTCATCATCGCGGTGAGTTCGATCTCCTCACCGGGCACCGTTTTGAGTTTGAAATTTCGGGCCCGGCTGCCGACGGTGGGCCGGGAAGCCGCGGGAGTTTGGCTTGGTTCCGCAAATCCGGTCAATGCGACGGCGAAAGCGAGAAGGAACGAAACAACGAAGCGGGGCGACATAGTGAAACCTCCCAACACGAACAAGCCGCGGTCGGTCAAGTTTATTCCCCGAACCTTTCGGTGCTTGGGGGGGACTCTTTTCGGGCGCGGTATAGCATCGCTCGGTTCAGTGATCGCCTGGGGAATGCTCAGATTAGGACGGCCTCGGGAACCTGCTCCCGGCGCTGCCCGCATCGAAGCTGAAATCTTCAACGGTCAGCGGGTCCCCGGTTTGTGGATGATCGTAGTGGCGTTCACACCCGACTTGTGCACCGTTCCATACGCTGAACGCTTTGTCCGCACTATCAAGGAGAGCTGTTTGGAGTGAATCATTTTCTTTGGCGAGGACCACTTTGATCAAATCCACAGTGACGATTTTAGGGGGCCGGATTTGCTATGGTCTAAACCAAGAAAAATGCGCCCGCTGCGGAAACCGGGGTTAACACAGCGGGCGCTTACGTGCCTTTAATCGAGCCGTTGGACGATCGTGCAATTGATTGAGAAGCCAGAGCTTCCGAATTTACCGCCGCCCGGACCCGTAATCAGGCCATCTTGGACGAATGTCAGGATCTGGAATTCTTCACGCACCTGACCTCGAAAACCTTTGCTAATTGCGTCTTGTGTCCATTCGAACAACTGGGCGTCCCATGCGGGACTGTAATCCAATGCATTCGTCGGTATGCCGCCCACGACGTTGTTGGGTCGAAAACCATCCGCCAGATCCGCGGACAAGCCCTGCCGTTGAGGATTTGCGCAGTCGTGAGCCCCGTTGGTGGAAATGAAGATGCGCTCGATCGGGCTGGAGAAGGTGTCATCACCACCCAAATGGAGCGCGGCCATCAAAGGAGCGAAGGTATTGTGCTCGATTGCGGCTCCTAAAGGTATGCTCGTGTCCATTGACAGGTACCAGACCGGCTTTCCAAAGCTAAAGCCGTTAATCAAGTTGAGGGTCACGGTCATGTTCACCGGATCGATTGCCACTACCTGATCATGCACCTTGGAGTAATCGACATTGCCGTTC
>WNFT01005580.1_pt1 | contig 11023 bp, 8 predicted proteins | sample 5400191 | NCBI WGS metagenome assembly WNFT01 (sample SAMN13153359, study PRJNA577476) | soil metagenome | isolation source: 80 cm saprolite under Madrone tree | place: USA:California | collected 2016-06-14
AAGTACCGTAATCTTCGGAAACCGCCGCGCAATCTCCTCCAGGTAAATCGGACGCATCCGGCCAGAAGCTACATCTTCCGGCTGGTCAAAGGTTCTCCGCAGCACAATGCCAGTGTGAAACAGGACGATCCAGCCGTACCGATTCGCCAACTCGTACACAGCAAAATATGACGAATCGTTGTACGTTTTCCTCACGAACTCCAGTTCGCCGAGGCCGCGGTAGCCCATCGCGTGCAGTTCCTCAACCTGCTTGACCACATCGGGCGCGTCGAGGTCCACGGAGCCGAAGGGAATGATTTGCGCAGGATGCTGCTTGGCCGCTTCGGCAATCACTTTTCGATGGGCAAAGGGGGTAAGTACACATGCTGTGAGATTCAGCCGATCGGATAGTTTCAGCAAGTCGCCAATGAAGCTAGACTTGCTTTCATCAAAATGCACGTGCATGTCGACGATGCGCCCCGCCGTTTTGTAAGAGGCAGACGTCTCCTCGCCAGCCAGAAACTTATTGGACGGAGGTGCCTTCAGGAATCCCCGAGTGTTGTGCATAACGGCTACAGCGTTTGCGATTCCAAGAAACTTCCTGCGTGACACTTGATTCCCCATTTGGATCCCTCCATTTCTCAGACTCTGCAGAATTTGCCGTCGTAGTACAGCTCGCACACCCTGGGTAGGTCTCCGGCTATCGAGACCCAGGTGATTTTCTGTACTTTCTACTCCTGCCGGTTAGCAGCCCGCTAGCCTGAAGTCCTTCGTCCGCAGCGAGAATCACACAAGTGCAAAAATCTGGCTTTCGCAGCCATTGGACATTGCATGCCGAGTCATTATGCATCAGGCGGAATTTCGCCTTATGCTTCTGCGCCCGTACAAGAGTTCTTAACCATGATAGGAGGTCACTAGCAGATTGAAAACGAGTGAGCGACTCGAGGCCATAGTGATTTGGTGGAGCCGATGGGATTGTGTCTCGGCGCTTGAAGAAAACCGAAGAAAAACCGCTAAATTCCAGAGTTTATTGCCACTTACTGATTTTCCCAATGTCCCTTAGAAACCCTTGGAGGTCCTTTGGACAACCGTATAATGCCCTATTCTGGCAACAGTTGGCAACAGTTAGCAGTGGGGCTGTTTGGGTAGCGCAGAGGAGCCGCCGTTTCCCAGATCCCGTTTTTCTTGTGGACAGTTTCCGCGTTGGCGACGATTCGGACGTTATGGCGCGGTGGCTCGAATCGAAATGCCGAGTGCGGCTACTTCTACGGATAGCACGTTATATCGCCATGTGACGGAGAATCGACTTTCACTTCGTCAACACTGCGCCATCGTCGAAAGCGTGCGACTCTCCACCTCCGGAGCGGACGAGGACTCTAATCCCCCGGGCGGCCAGTTCGGCGGCGAGTCGATCTCGCGTGATCCAGTCCGGCAGCGGCACGATCCCGTTTCCTGTGATTTCTCCACGTAGGACCATAAGTGAAGACACGACCACGCCATCGCTTGGATCGCGAGGCGATGTAAAAACATGGTCGGGTTCGGGCCGACGAGCGCGCTTCGAACCAGAGGGTCGGGAGTTCGGATCGGCGCACGCCGCGAAGTGCTATATAAGTTAACATGCCAGTATCGCACTGGGCAATATGTTCCAAAAAGGAACAGACATAAAACACTTCTCTAGATATTCTTTCTACGAGTTGACTCGGCCCGAGCCGGGGGACAGTTGGGCGCGGAACAGAACTACCACCCCGGGATTCTGGTTTGCTTATTATGTCGGCGAATTCAAAACCCCACATGGAGCAAGTTGAACAAGTCTCTGCTCTCGACGCACTTGGGCGAAGACAAAATCTCGTGCGAATCCTCTTTATTCATCGTTCTTTGGCAGATGTTGAGAACTGCCTACATGAACTCAAGAGGGCGCGATTCACGGTCAGCTCAGAGGTAGTTGTGACTCCCGAGCAGTTCGCTGAACGACTCCGTTCGCAGTTCTTTGACCTTGTCGTGACCGAGTACCCCAGCCCCAACTGGCAAGAAATGCAAGTGCTGGACCTCCTGGGCCGGATGAAGAAAGATTTACCCCTCATCTTTTTGGTTCATGGCTTGAAACGCGAAACCGCTGCAGAGTTCATCCTGAAAGGTGCTGCCGAATGCATTGAAATGGATAGTATTGGCCACTTACCTGTGGCCATTCATCGAGCTCTCGATGAAAAAGCGTTGCGCTCTCAACGTGATCGCGCCGAAAAGGACTTGCGACGTTCGGAAGCACGTTACCGTGCCCTGGCAGGAAATCTAAGCTACGGAATTTGCCGCTGCGGTCTCGACGGCAGGTTGCTGGAAATAAACGAGGCGATGATGAGGGTCCTCGGCTATGGGTCAAGAGAGGAACTCTTGGCTCTGGACCTAGACTTCACGCGCGACATTATTCAAGACCCTGGCAGACGTGCGCAATTGTTGGGTCAATCGGACGCGGATACTCTCGTCGATCCCATCGAAATAGAATGGAAGCGGAAGGATCATTCGACCGTGAAGGTCCGGCTCAGCGGACGAGAAGTCCTCAGCGAGCAGGGCGATTTGGGCGCCTACGAGATCATCGCCGAAGACGTCACCAGGCAGCGTGAGCTGGAGGATCACCTCCGTCGACAGGCAGCCAGCGATCCACTAACCGGTCTGGCCAACTATCGCCGCCTCGTAGATGTGCTCGATTTGGAGATCAAGCGTAGCAAGCGCACGAGCCGAGAGTTTGCCTTGTTGTTCTTTGACCTGGACGGATTGAAGCTAATCAACGACCGTTACGGACATATGAGAGGAAGCCAAGCGCTTTGCCGGGTGGCCGATGTTTTGTGCTCCTGTTGCCGAGACATCGATACTCCTGCGCGCTTCGGCGGAGACGAGTTTGCTCTTCTCTTACCTGAGACTAACGCAGAGGCGGCCAACTTAGTGGCACGACGTGTCTGTGAAAGCGCTGCCAATGACGGCAAGGGACCAAAGCTTTCCGTCAGCGTCGGTATTGCCGTCTATCCCCAAAACGGTGATTCGATTGAGAGCCTCTTGTGCCAAGCGGATTCGGGACTTTACGCGATGAAGCGACAAAAAAGTGTGGCCGCAGAGGCCAGGCAAACCGCCGCTGGGCAGTAGACTTGTTTCGTCAATCCGGCGTGGCTTCACTGCGCGCCACAATTGGCTAAAACGATTCTGTCACGCTGATTAGCCCTACCTGAGATAACATGCCAGCACCCTACCTCTCCGTAACTAATCGTATAGGGCCAACAGGAAGGAAGAAGAAAAACCGACTTGACACTCACCGGCCTTCTCATGGAAGGAGTTAGGTGGATGAATCGCGACAGCAGAAATTAAAAAGGCGGCCCGATGAAGAGCCGCCCGAGAACTTCTGCTGTGTTGAGTTCTTAGGTGGCGTTAACGATGCCTATTGTTTGTTATAGACAGACACGTCGTTCGTTGCCTGTCCGGTTGCGTTAGTACCCTTCGATGTAACGGTCGTAACTTTTCCGTCCTGGGAAACTTCGACTTTAGATGTACCAATTACTTTGCCGCCTTGTTTCAAAGTCGCGTCGAACGTGTTGGAGTCGATGCGCTTGGCGGAGATGCTGTCCGCCCCACTAGGCATTGAACCCGTGATGGCATTGTCCTTGCCGTCAAAGCTGACCGCAAAGCTGTACGCTACGGCGGTTCCATCCCCGCTAACTCCGTCGAAGGTATATTTGACTCCATCGCCTTGCGCTTCGACGGTCCGTGTCATGCTCTTCGGTCCTGGGCCGGGATTGAATTTTGACTTTTCCAGATTCAGCTTCCATGTTCCAACCAGTGAATTGCTCTGGGCAAACAGCGGGCCGGAGGCAACAACAGCCAAAATCCCAATCGCAACAAACTTCAAGAGGCTCTTCATTTGTGTTTCTCCTTATAATTTATCTTAGATACTTTAGCTACGTACTTCCTGTGTTCGTGGAACATTCCTCCTCGCGTGTAGCGAGTCGGGCTTGAGTGGTGCGGCCTAGAACCGCTGGCGTCTTGGGTGTGCAGACCTGTACGTCGAACAGGAGGATAGCCCCCGCACGAGGGAATGAAAAAGAACCTAATAGGTTCTGCCCTGTTGGCGCTCGATGCGGCGCTTGTCCTTTAAAGAAACTGCGAATGGACTGAGAAGCGGGAGTCTCGCCTCAAACAGCGAAACCTCGACTGATACTGTTCTTCGAGAGTGCGTGTGTCAAGGAGAATCGAAAACTTCCTTTGTGCAAAAGGAGCGACGGCGGCTCTTATCCAAGCCCTGTTCGTTACCTCAACCGCAAAATTATCGGGAGAGACACATGGATGCGTGTGTCCAGATTTCCCAGGCGCGATTCGGCCCGTTTCGGATAACCCGAACTTATCAGGCAGAATGCTGACGAAGCCTGGCCGACCGCTAAACAGACGAGGCTCATGAGTTCCGCCGGAGTTCGCAGGACATCGAGGATGTGCATCTCCGGTTTCGTCTTAACTAAACGCGATTAATCCAAGTAAGAATTCCCTTGACAACACGCATAAACTTAACTTATTATAGTTAAGTGTTGACAGCGCCTGATGGCAATCTGAGCTGACATGAGTTACCTGAAATTGCCCCTTGGGCCAAGACAGAAACGTTTAGCTGAGGTGGTTAAAAATGAGAACAATGAATCGCTGGGAACAACCTTTCCGTGGGGCTGCGACCTTACAGGAACAGATCAATCGCGTGTTTGGCGATGGCGTAGGACGTACGGGCGAGGAGTCGAACTTGACCCCGTGGGCTCCTGCCGTTGACATCTACGAGACGGAAAATGAACTGGTCGTTAAGGCGGACCTGCCGGATGTGAATGCACAAGATCTGGACATTCGAGTGGAGAACAACATTCTCACAATTCGCGGCGAACGCAAGTTTGAGAATAAGGTAAATGAGGAGAACTATCTGCGCGTCGAACGCGCGTATGGCTCGTTCAGCCGGAGCTTCTCGCTGGCGAACTCCGTGAAATCGGAAGCAATCAAGGCCGATTATCACAATGGCGTGCTGACGCTAAGCCTCCCGAAGCGCGAGGAAGCGAAGCCGAAGCAGATCAAGGTCAATGTGGAAACCCACGCAATGGCAGCGGTAGCTGGCGCTCGCTGAGACCCGGACCCAAGACAAAGTAGCGAGGGGCTGGCGATATGGCGTGTTGGAGTCTTAGCCTTTAAACCGACCCGCTCCTTGATTTCCGCCTGATAAGCGCTAGTCGGACACCTTCGGCAAAAAGAGCGGAGTGTCCGATTGTACGCAGACGAATGCTCTATATGAGCGCTATCGTAGCAACCTGTTTGGCAGAATTTGACGGAATTCTGACTTTACAATGGGGCGGCTCTCAATCGGGCCGCCCTTTCCATCTACTGGGCCTCTTGAACCCTCGGGAAGACAGCTCCATACTCAATTTCTTCAGCAACCAAATTCCCAAAGACTGACATTGCGTCGAAATGCCCGTTAACGCGGTATCTCGTCGATGTTGAAGCCGGCGAAACGAGCCACCGTTGCAGCTGTCACTAAACTGTAACGCAAGATCCGGAGAATAAACGGACTGGCCGCTTAGAAATTGCCGTCGGTAAGCTCACGGCGGAGAAAAGGCTTGCAGGTCGCGGCCAGAGAGAACCTGTCCGCCTCGTTGATGCGAGCGCGATGTCTGTCAGACTTTGTGTTCGCCGAGCGCAAGTAGATTTGAGTGGTTGTGATGTCGGAATGCCCAAGTTCCTGCCGCAAGGTCTCGATGTCAACCCCGTGATGATGCCGCCGAGTGGCGTATAACACCCGAAAGGCGTGGCAGGGCTTCTTCGGTTTCTTAACCGTGTAACTCGCATCGTTCGCCTTGTCGATGAGACGGTTGATGATTCGATCTAGGTGCTTGTCCATCGTCTGTGTCGCGGGCGACGGGAAAATCAATGCATCATTCGGTGCTTTGCGGCGATACTTCTTCAGGCAGGCGAGCAGCGTATCGCTGACGGCGATGGTCCGCTCTTCATAGTCTTTGGGCTTGAAGTCGAGACGGTCTTGTCCTCCCAATTGATGTCCATCCACTCCGCGACCGCAGCTTCGCCAATGCGGAAACCGGTCCCAACGAGAAAGCGGGTGAGAGCTTCCTCGACACTGTCTGCGACCTGGATCATGGCCGCGACGTCTTGCTCCGTGTAGGTTGCATACTTCTTGTTCTTGTTCCGTTTGTCCACGTTGACGGGCCAGTCCTTTTTCTGCACCCAATCTTCCCTCACTCGGTACTTCCCGATGCCACGGTCGTTGAGAAAGACCATAGTCTTGAGGAAGTAGTTGAACACGGTTGACTCGCCGATTGGCTGGCCGGTCTCTCTCGATGGACGAGTCCGCAAGTCGTGCAGAAAGTCGAGCATGTCGTCGCGGCAAATCTGGTCGAAATAAGTCTTCTTACAGCTTGCGACGAACAGATTGACGGCAACGCGATAACCCAAGTAGGTCTTGCGCGATTTCTGTTTGCTACGCTCAATGTACTCTCGCCCGGCTTCGGCGACCCTTCTGCGAGGCGCGGCGGTAGGAATACTAGACAGCGGTCCGGCGTGCAACGCGGCAATGCATTCGAGGGGTTGGCCGTCCTCCATTCGGATCAGTGCAGTGTGAGCAACGGCGACATCTTTGCCGATCTTGATTGGCGTGCGCTTCCCGCTGCTGCTCGGGCGGAGGTAATAGGTCGCTCGTTCAATCGGAATCGGGCGATGGTTCTTCGAGAACTGCACATTGACGAAAGGAAATTTGCCGTCACCTGCGTTGACGCGTGCAGTGAGAGTGTAATGGGCCATATCCGTTTTCCTCACAAAGCGTGAAAGATTCATGTTGGAATGCAGGAGGAAAAAGCAGAGCTGGCAACAGTACCTGGTAACAGTTAGCGGTTTTCTACCGTAAGTTCTTTGGATTCTTCAAATGGTGGAGCCGATGGGATTCGAACCCACGACCTCCTCGATGCCATCGAGGCGCGCTCCCAACTGCGCCACGGCCCCACCGGAGGAGGCCTTAAGTTTAGCACAGCCGGCCAAAAAGAATCCTCCTGGACAAGTCTGTACCCTGCGTCACTCATGACAGTCGCACTCTGTTATTTTCCAGCGCGACATCCTTTTTGCTTAGATTACGGAATGCGCGAAGGGCGGTCAGTCTCAGCAAATTAAGTACTATAGTCAATTCAAGATGTCCCAATCTATAATTCCCCTAGGAATCGCAATGCACGATTTCAGAGCGAGGATTCCCATGCGCGCAGACAGACGCATTCACTTCGCCGCAACTTTCTTAGCTCTTCTGTTCCTTTCCTGGCCTGCGTTTCCTCAAGAAATAAAGCATTATTCCAGGGTTAAGGACGCAAAGTGGTATGCGCGACAGCTGCAGTCGTTGCGAGAAGAAGTTGCCAAGATCGATGCGGATGTCAAATCGCAGATGGAAGCACGTAAATCCGGAAAGGGCATAACCGATGCCGTTGCTCTGGACGAGGAGCCGGAGGGAGTGACATCCGAAGGCCAGATAGACGTACTGCGGAAGCGGCGCGTTCTTTTGGTACGGCAGATTGACGACTTGGAAGAGCAGGCGAGGCACAATGCGATTGTTCCTGGAGAACTACGGACGGAGTATGGACCGGAAGAACCGGAGACGACCAGCGGACAAAAACTCAGCCGTGAGGCAAGGGAACTAGAGAACACGCTGGCACAAGAGAAAGAGCATCTGGAGCGTGCCCGGAAGGACGCTGAACTGCTTCGGCGAGATCAGAAACTCAAGGCGCAACAGGAATATTCGAATCCCGAACCGCCGTCCCGGAGAAACAAACCATCAGACCTTTCAGGGATAAGCACGCGTCTGACAGAGAAGCAGGCGGAGGTCCAGGATGAGGAACAAAAAGTTGCCGAACTCGAAGACCGGCTAAGAGATCTGATTCTGAATTCTCCCGCCACGCCTGAACCCCAAGTCGATGCTGTCGCGGAAAGTGAATCAACGAATTTGGAAAACGACCGCGACGAGAAGACTGAGGCGCATTGGAGAAAAAAGTTCGCGGCACTCGATTACCAGATCAGGACCGCGCAAGCGGAACTGGATATTTTGCAGCGGGAGCATAATTTGGGGCTTGTCCAGTATTACCCCAATCCGGGTACTGCGATGAAGGAGAGCGTTACGCGGAAAGAGATCAATGAGCACCGCAAGGCTATCGCGGACAAGAAAAGAGAACTCGCGGAATTGAAGAAACAGCGAGATGACCTAGAGGACGCATTGCGACACGCAGGCGGACCCGCGGGGTGGGCGCGCGAGTAACAAACATTTGACGCGAACGCTAATCCCATTGTTTCCGCCATGATTGTCTTGACTTCTGCAACCATTCTCGCAAGAAGGGTTCTGATCGGTTTAATAGTCGCATTGGGGCTTCTGTACGGCAGTGACTATCTTTACGTTCGGGTCCGCATGCTCCATCCGAAACCTGCCGATCCATTCGAACCCATGAAATCTCTGCGCGTACTCGCTATTCCAGAAAAGAATGGCAAGACGGAATATGAAGTTGACGCTCTGAATCCCGAGCAAACCGTCACTTGTGTCCACTCTCTCTTCCCGCACTTCGGTTACTCGCCCTGCTGGTACGTCAAACCAAGGGTCAACCAGCCCATCCCCATGTAGTCGCTTCGGCTTTTGTCATTTCTGTCGAGCAATGTGGAGGCAGAAAAGCACTCACTTCTCAGAGGGAAACTTGGGAGGAATTTCCGCATAACCAGGCGCGGCTTGCTTCAGGTTCACATCCAGTCGAGCGCTGGCTTCTCCGATGCTCCAGCGAATTCCACCGGCGAGCAAATTCAGGAAAAACTCATTCTTCCAGTTTTCCGGCCGGTCGCCCATCGCCGTGTAGAAAACGCGGCCTTTCCCATGTTGCCGCGCCCACGTGACCGGGTACGGCGCGCGCTGGTAACACTCTCCCTTCATGCCACGCGTGTCCAGCGTGAGGATCACGTGCAGATCGGGCATGAAGTCCTTCAGCGAATACCATTCTTCGTTGAAATTTACCGGCGAAGTGGCACCTTCGAGACCCGGGAATTTGGGGTCGTTCACGACGAGATCCGCATCCTGCAGCCGAGGCTCCCGTCCGTGCACAATGAATTCGCCACCCAGCATCCGCAGGTAAGAGTCTTCCTCATCTCCATGCGCGATATACCGATTGGAGAGGTCTTTGGGGTCCGGTGGCGTGTGAAAGGTATCGCTCGCGGCGTGCACCCCGACAAACCCCATTCCTTTTCGCACCGCGTCCAAAAGTGACTGCTTGCCTTCCGGCGACATCGGAGGCTTGCCGTCCGTGCCCAGCGTCGTCAGATCTCCGGTGGTGAAAAACACCACACCTGCATAGGAGTGGAACTCCTTCGAGTCGAAAATCCGCCCGTCCTTGGTAACACCGACTTTGAATCCATGCTTATTTCCCAGATCGTTCACAGTGTCGTCGACCAGGCTCGGTTTTCCGCCAACCCTTTTCACGACGTCATGTTCCCACCCAGAGGACTTCGTAAATACCAGCACCGATTTATTCGACGCCCCCACCAGCCCATTCGAAAGCGCCAGGCCTGCACCCGTCAACGTCGCGGCTCGAAGAAATTCTCTGCGGCTCGTTAACTCATTCATGGCGCCTCGCCCGCTTCTTTAATCACCTTGGACTCGTTCTTTGTTTCCATGGCAATTTCCTAAAGCTCCGATTTCGCGCCGATGGTATCACCCACAAGCAATCGCTCACAAGAAAACACAAATACTTTTCTCTTCCTCGGTCTTCCACTGATTCTGATTTTCAGGATTGATTACTGAGATTATGCTACTACGCACGTGGACTCTATCAGCGTTCGCTTCGCGTAATGCATCAGTCGAACTATCCTGCCTGCCGTTTCCGTTCCTGCTCCGCCTCACTCAGCCACCGCTCCAACACTGTCTGGGAATCGGGGGTCATCTCCAGAAACGTTACGCCCGCACCCATATTGTGCTGCGCGTAGACGATCTTGGACTTGGCCTCGAAGAACGCTTCCCCCGCTGCAATTTTCACCAGCACCAGTGTCCCGTTAGGGAAGGGATTCATCATGTCCAGGTAGCATCCGTGCCGGCTGAGTTCGCTCACACGCGAAGCGATGCGCACGTCGGCCTTCGCTTCAATCAACTCGGCGCTTGCAATAAACGAGTACCTCGGCGAACGGCGTTTCTCTTGATATGCGATAGCTGCCTCCGGCTCGGTAACCCTGCCAACATCATACGACGGTTTCGCCAACCAGCCTCAAATCATCCCTGAACGGCCTTATCCAACTTGAGACCCCCGCTTTTGCCCCTCGTTCCCCTACCGCGATTTTGATTCCACTCTTGCCACGGGATCTTAATCACCGAAAGCTTATTCCTTGGCATTGGGCAACCCGAATTGCACTCCTTGATTCAGAGTGAGGTAACGAGCCTTCTCCGGGCTCCGCGATGGGGAGAAGCTGTACGGTTGCTGTGCATCCCCGACTCTGTGTGCTAGTGAGGTGTCCTCATGGATCGTTGCCGCCGCCATGTCCTCGAGCTTGCTCTCTGCAGCAGCCTGCTTTGGCCCCCGCTTTCCCTCGCTCAAGATCAAACCGTGCCGCAAGACAACGCGGCAAAACCACAGAGCCCCAAAGAAGCTAAGAAGCGCGAGAAGAAACTCTCCAGAGAATTGGCTTCTCAGGGAGGCGACTGGCTGCGAGACATCGTCCCCGACATCATCACCGAGCAAGAGCGCCGGGCTTTTCTCGAGCTAGGTACTGAAGAAGAGCGTGAGCAATTCAAAGAAATTTTCTGGCGTGACCGCAATCCCGAACCCGATTCCCCTATCAATCCGGTCCGGGAAGAGCATTACCGACGCCTCGCCTACGCCGACGAACACTTTGCCTCCGGCATTCCCGGCCGGAAAACGGACCGCGGCCACATCTACATCATTTGGGGCCCGCCCGATGAAATCGAGTCGCATCCTACTGGCGGCACCTACGAACGTTCTCCCGAGCAAGGCGGTGGCTCCTCCACTGCCTA
>WNFT01005581.1_pt1 | contig 11022 bp, 10 predicted proteins | sample 5400191 | NCBI WGS metagenome assembly WNFT01 (sample SAMN13153359, study PRJNA577476) | soil metagenome | isolation source: 80 cm saprolite under Madrone tree | place: USA:California | collected 2016-06-14
TCAACGTTCCCGCGAATCCCAGGATTCCTCCGGCGGCGATCTCGATGAATTACCGCATGGCTCCTAATGATGCGGACCCTCGCATGCCGATATACGTGTACGACTTCAACAAAAAGCCAGGCGATGACTTTAAGGTCTATTACTCGCTGCAGGCTCCCCGGAGTGTAGCGCCCTGCAACGATTCAAGGCCCGCACTCGACGGCTGGGTTTGTAAGTAATAGATGAGGGGAACGCGGGGAAAATAGCCGCGAATTACGCGGATTACGCGAATGGGCGCGTCGAGGAATCTTTGATGCGCCCATTCGCGTAATCCGCGTAATTCGCGGCTATTTTCCCCCAGCGTTCCCCTTTCACGATGCCGTAATCAGATACTCGCTCTGGACGAGGCCGCTCGCGTACTGCCGCGTACCGACGTGCTTGAGAAGGATGTCGCGCGGTATGGCGCCAAATAGCGGGATCCCGGCACCGATGAGCACGGGAACGCGCGTGATAATGAGGCGTTGAATGAGCCCGGCCTGGAGAAATCGCTGAATGGTGATCCCGCCATCCACGTAAACATGCCGAATGCCGCGGGCGTCAAGCTTCGACACGATTTCGGCCGGATCCCCCGACATACGCTCCACCACAGCCCCGGCCGGCGCGGACGCGAGCGCGCGAGTGCTGAGAACGAAAACGGGCTTCTCACCATAAGGCCACGTGTCGAACGCCAGGACCGTCTCGAAGGTCTTGCGCCCGATCACCAGCGCATCCACCGAGGCAATGAACTCATCGTAGCCGTGGGGTTCGCCGCCGCCCGGGGGCAGGAAATCGAGGTCGCCGTTGACTCGAGCGATGAAGCCGTCGAGACTGGTGCCGACAAAAACCGATGCTTTCACAAGCCTCAACGGTTCCGTGGGGCGCCCGGTTGCGCACCGCCACCGCGAGGTGGGGCGGGCGGCAGCGTGCCGCCTTCCGCGAGGATCTTCATGTTCTCGAGCGCCTGCGTGAACTGCGCGGTCCTTTGCGCCCTGTCCCTTTCGCGGGCGGCGTCGTCCGGCAGCATCGAATTATCGAATACCAGCGTATAAACGAGCTTCGACGTGGTCGCCGTCACCGGCCTCGCCTCCAGCGTGCCGTGATAGAGATTGTAAGGCCGGCCGGCTCTCACGGGCTGTGTGTAGGTGTAGGACAGTTCGGTTTTTCCCACGAGGATCTCGCCCGCGACGGAACGCACGGCGCCGAATTCACCGTCCTTGCCCGAGGTGATCGTGCACGGAATCCGCAGCCATTCGCCGATGTCGCAGTACTTACCGACGCGCTTCCACACTTCGGCGGCCGGGCGGTTAACGGTGATTTCCAGAGGAATGGAAATGTAGGTCGGATTGGCGACCACGTTGCTGACCGGCGCGGCCGACGCAGCCTGAGCCCCCGGCGCCGGAGCCTGTGCACCGGCGGCGTGCGCCAGACAGACCACCGCGAGCGCGCAAGCGGCAGCTATTTTAATAAAGTGATTCCGCATGGATTCCTCCAAATGATTTCGCCTTGCGGCGTTGTCGCTGACGCACATCTTGGCACAGGCCCGCCAGGGCATCAACCCGATTGACAATTGATGGACGACGGCGTCCACTTGTATGGATTCATGAACACTCGGCCACATGATCGGTTTTCCTCTGAAGTAACGCTCACTCCGGACACCGTTGCCGAATACGCGCGCGCCGCCAGGGACAACAATCCTATACATTTTGACGCTGCATTTGCGGCGCAGACGCGCTATCGCAGAGTCATCGCGAGCGGCACACAAACCACGGCACTCCTGCTCGGACTGACTGCGGCTCACTTTTCCAAAGGCGGGTCGATGGTCGGTCTCGAGTATTGGGTCAAGTTTCGCCGTCCGGTTTTCGCTGATGAAACAATCCGCCTGGAGTGGCTGGTCATCAAGGTCACGCCGAATGCGCGTCTCGGTGGGCACATCGTCGACTTGCGCGGTCGAATTCGGGGCCAGGATGGACAAACCGCAGTCGGCGCCAAAGGTCGAGTATTGGTAACCGACTCTCTTTGAGAAGACTCCGACGGCCCGATACGAAGCTATATTTTTAGCTTCAGCCGCGCTAGGATGCATTCTTAGGAAAAATAGAAGTCCAGCCGCAATCAAGGCGTTTTCCTGGACGAATCTGGGAACCACCGTGTCTCGCACTTTAACGCAAAACATTTTCTGAACAGGCGGAGGAGCCGGCATCGAGAAAAGTATTATGCGTCGAGAAAATCGGGTTGCTTTGACCATCAGTGCGTTGGTTTTGGTCGTATATGCAGCTTTTCGGACTCGCAACTATTATTGGGACGGAATTCTGTTCGCCCTGACGATCGAAGAAAGCAGCGGCGTCACGATCAAACTGTTTAACCCCAACCATCTTTTTGGCAATTTGCTTGGAGTGCTGCTGTATTGGCCGTTACACGCGCTGTGGCCCGTCCTGCGGGCGCATGCGGTGTTGAGCGCCGTCAACACCGCGGCGAGTGTGCTCGCATGCTACCTGCTATTTCGTGTTCTTCAGCGATTCCTTCACAACGACTATTACAGCGCATGCCTGACACTGATCTTTGCCTTTTCGGCAACCTGGTGGAAGTTTTCCACAGATGCGAATGTTTATGTTCCCAGCGTCCTGTTCCTGGTTCTTGCAACCGATCGTCTTACTGATACCCGGCACACGGCGGATCCCGCTGCAATCGGACTGCTGCACGCCGCGAGCATGCTGCTGCACCAGATCGCGATCTTTTTCTTTCCCGCCGTGGTGGCTGCTCTGTGGATGCGGGAACGTCAGAGCGGAAACCATCAAAAGGTGCGTTCCGTTCTGATCTACAGCATCACTGCGAGCTTGTGCGTGGCGGCGGCCTACGCCTGGGTCTGGTTCACGTTCGTTAGCGGCATTTATCAGGGAACGTTTTGGAATTGGATAACGGCCAATGGACACGAGGAATGGGCGTTTGCGTCCCTCGGTGGAAACACGTGGGAAACGGTTCGCAGCAGCGTTCGAGTGTTTTTCGGCGGCAGTCTCTCCCTGGCCCTTAAGCACATCGACTTAAGAATCCAGGTAGTGGCCGGGGCGGCGTTGCTCGTGTCTGTAATCGCACTGCTGGCGGCTGCTGTTCGCGCAGTCAAGGCCTGGTTCCAGGATGATGAGTTTGTCGAGGCCTTCTCACACGAAGCATCGAACTTCATTCTGTGGTGGGTCGGGCCTTTCTTCTTATTCCAGTTCTTTTGGCTGACGCAATTCCCGTACTACCGGTTGTTCTATCTGCCAGGCGGTATTATCGGGCTCGGGCTCCTCCTCAAGAAATACGGACTGTTTCAGCCCTTGCGAAATACGCACGCCGTGCCGATTTTCCTGATGGTGCTTGTCTTGAGCAATTTCACCTTCATGATTTATCCGTACTCAAAGGCCGAAGCGAGTCCACCGGTTCGATTGGCGCTGGAAGCGCAACGGATGTGGGGATCGGACGTTGTTGTCTACTACCAAAGACTCAACGGTGACGACGCCATACTGAAATACTTCAATCCGCAAACAATCTGGCGGCCCATCAATGCCGAAAATCACCAGGCCTTCGAGAACGATCTCTTACAGACATTGAAGCTCGGCAAGAGTGTGTGGATGGACACGACGGCTCTGGATTACTTCAACCAGTCGCCAAACAGACGTACATGGCTCCTGGATCATGTCGAATTGAGCCCGCCCTGGGGTGTCAGCGGCCGAAAACAACTCCGGATCGAGTTTGTAAGGATTATTTCCGTCCGGCCTTGAACGCGGGTGAAGGGAATTCAGGAGAAGAGCTTCAATTCACGATGGGGAGTCGGGACACGCGCATCAAAGGATCCTTGATGCGCCCATTCGCGTAATCCGCGTAATTCGCGGCTAATTCTTTTCTTCGCAGGTTTCATCCCGATTACTTCTTCAACCCTTCGGCGGAAGTCGTATACCCCATTCTCGTGCGAATGGATTTGGCACGGGCCTCCATTGCGCTGGCCTCCTCGGCACTTTTGAGACGGAGAAGAAGGGCGTACGCTTCCAGTATGCTGGGCAGCTCGAGGCTTCGCTCTCCTGGTTTTTTCTCGAGAATCTGCAGCGCATCGACAAACAGAGTTTCCGCTTCGCCGTACTTGCCGCGGCCAGTAAGAATGGCGGCCAGGTTAGCCTCTGCAACCGCGACACTGGAATGGTTTGCCCCAAACACGTTCCGTCGAATCTCCAGAGACTGCCGAAATACTTTTTCCGCTTCAGGCAGATTCTTTCGGCCGCCATACACGAAGCCGAGACTGTTCAAAGTGAAGGATGCATCCGGATGCCCGGGACTGAAGGACGTCTGGATAATCTGCAGTGCCCGCCGAAGAAGCGGTTCAGCAACATCCCACTTTTTCTGTTTCACGTATATATCTGCCAGGTTATTCAAAACGAGTGCCACGGTGGGATGATTTGGCCCCACCTGTTTCTCATTCAGTGCAAGGGCTTTTCTGAGGTGGGTTTCAGCCAGTTTCGGCTTGTCGGTCACCCAGTAGAGAATGCCGAAATTGTTCATTATTTCCGACATGGGCGGCTGCTCCGGCCCCAGTTTCTGTTCGGTCAACTTCTTAGCCTCGTTGAGAAGGGACTCGGAGCGGGCGTAGCGGCCGGTCAAGCTGTAGAGCGCTCCCAGGTTGTTCAGAAGGACCGGCAGGTTGTTCTCTCCACCAGGGCTGCTTCGCGCGATTTCCAGAGCGCGATCAAAGAACTTTTCCGACTCGGCAAAACGGTCTTCCTTCAAAAGGAGGTGCCCGAGATCCGAGAAAGCCGCGCTCCTGTCCGCTGTCGAGGCTCCGCTGGCATCGGCGAGATCGACGGCCGATCGGAAATGCCGCTCCGCCTCCGCATAGTTACCCTTCGCCTCGGCCTGTCTTCCGAGTTCCACCAGTTTTTGGAATTTGTCGAACTCGGAATCCTGACCGGCAAGGGTCAGAACAAACGACAAGATGATAGTCGACAAGACGTTCACATTCTCGCCCACTCGATGGCTTACCCATATAGAACCGAAAATTGAGAAAAAGGTTACCAGGAGAAGTTGTTAAATTCCGGCGAGGTTCGGTTGAAGTTTGTGAAAGCCTTCCTGGATAGCCCAGAGATCCAGTGGCAAACCCGCCAGTTCGTCAACCTCAGGAATAGCCGCGGTGTCGCTGGAAAGATCCACAATCATCAGATATCCGCGGCACGTGTCGCATGCCTGCAGCCGAAGGTGAGGAAATTCGGGCGTGCTGTAGTTGGCGAGCTTTTTTTCGGACGATTCGTCACAGCCCGGGCAGCGGGTACGTGGAAACGCGCGCCGGCGAAGGCACAACGGGCAGACGATTGTGAAGGCGAGACCATCGCCCTGTGGATGCAGGCAACCCACCTGGGGAGGCTGCCGGCACCACGGACAGTCCAGGCCTTCCGGAAAGCTCGAAGCATACGGTTGAAGAAGGGCGCGAGCGAAGAATTCGAGCTCAGAGAATACGCCTGGAGCGTCCCAGTAATTGTGGACGATCTGGTCGAATTGTGTGCTGTCGAGTTTGCGGGCGGCATCCGCCAGATCGGCTGGACCGGTGCGGATGACGAGCTCGAGCAAAGACGGAAAGAAACACTTCATCGAGTCCAGGTCTCTTGCTGCAATCCGCCCCTGCCAGGAGGCGAGACCGTCGTAGAAGACCAGGATTTCTCGCGAGGCCTGGTAGCGTTCAGCGAGAAGGCGAGCGCGTTGTGCCCGTTGATCCCACATGTTCTCGGTACCATTTGGGGTGATGGGATGCGGCCCAGCCGGGCGTCACCCATCCTTGAATCATCCCACGAAAAGACCCCGGCACGGCTGCCGTACCCATGTAGATATGAAGGATAATTCCGCCGATCGAAATCACGGCAGCAGTCGGATGAATGAGAACAGCGATCTCACGAAGAAGCCGTGGCATGACTGCCGGCCACCAGATGACGATTCCGCTGGCGATCAGCAGGAGACCGAAGATGGCCTGCATCCAGAACAGCGACTTTTGTCCGGCGTTGAAGCGTCCCGCTTCCGGTAATCCCGCGAAATCGTGCACCGCGTAGCGATGCGAAAGCCGAAGCCAGCGGCGGTCATCGCGGTCCAGCCGCATTTGCCTTCTCCAGTTCCGAAACATCGCGGTGAAAAAGACCACAAAGAGAAGACCGGCCCATGGATGCCACGCCCGCACGGTGAAGCCGCCGCCGAACACGGCAGCGAGCCAATAGAGCCGCGGCGACCAGATCGCCAGCCCCGTCAATGCGACGTAGAGAAAGCTGAGCGCCACCAGCCAGTGGATGACGCGTTCGGTTACGCTGAAGCGGGTGACCCTGGGTTCATTCATCGCGCTGCGGTCCGTAACGGACATAGTGGAAGAAGGTGCCGAGAATGCCTCCGATCAACAGGACATTCCCGATCCACTTCAGAGGTCCTTTCCAAAGGGCAACGGTCCACGGGATGTGTGGATCCTTTGGGAGCCCGTAAGCTTCCGGCTGGTCGGCATGAGCGAGGACATAAACGACATGTGTGCCGCCAACCCCGGGAGGATTGTAGATTCCGGCATTCCGGAATCCGTCCGATTGCAGCGTGCCCACTCGATCTTCCGCCTTGCGTATCAGATCCTCGCGCGTACCGAAGCTCAGGCAATTCGTGGGACAGGCCTTGATACATGCGGGCTCGAGTCCAACCGAAACGCGGTCGGTACAAAGGGTGCACTTGTGCACCTTGTTCGTCGCCGGGTTCATTTTCGGAACATCGAATGGACAGCCGGTCATGCAGTAGCCGCAGCCGATGCACGCGTCGTGATTGAAGTCGACAATGCCGTTGGTGTACTGAACAATGGCGCCAGGCGCCGGACACGCTTTGAGGCAGCCCGGGTCCACGCAATGCATGCACTGATACTTCGACATGAGCCACAGCGGCGTGCCTATCTCCGATTCTGTTTCGTTGAATTTGATCAGATTCCAGAAGTTGTGAGCGAGGTCCGGCATTGTCTGATAAGTGCCTTCGAAGTTGCCGAAGGTGACCTGCTGGTTATTCCACTCCTGGCAGGCGACTTCACACGCTTTACAGCCGATGCACGTGGTCGTGTCGATCATCTTCGCGACCGTGTCGGTTCGCCTGGACACACCGGCCGGCTTGCCCGGTGTCGCCGAAATCGCCTTGATGAAAGCTTCCATCATGCTTCGATCAGCCGCGTAGCGGCGAAAGAATGTAGCCCACGGCGTAAGCCGTGGGTTTGAGTATCGCCAGTAAAGAAAGCCCCGTAGGGGCGAAAGAATCTTTCGCCCTTCGTGAATTCCTTGACCCAGGGCTCACGCCCTGGGCTACATTCTGTCGCCGCTCCGCGGCTAGAACCAAATGCGATTTTCATATCTTCTCGATGTTGACCAAAAATCCTTTGTACTCCGGCGTACCTGAATTCGGATCGACCACGCTTGGGCTCAGATTATTCACCAGCGGGCCGGTCACGCGCCCGATGAAACCCCAATGTATCGGTAGACCGATTTGATAAACGGTCTTTCCGCTGACCTGCAGGCCACGCATTCGCTTCGTGACCATCGCCCTTCCCTCGACCGCGCCTCGCGCCGAGCGAACGCGCACCATATCGCCGCTGCGTATGTTCTTCGTCTTTGCAAGCGCCTCCGGCACTTCGACAAAGAAATGAGGCTGGAGTTCGCTCGTGCCCGCAATATTTTTTGTCCAGTAGTGGAAGTGTTCGGTCAGCCGATACGTCGTACCGACGTAAGGAAACTCTGCTGCGGAGCCGATGGGGTCGCGATCTGTCCGGAAAATCTTCGCTAACGGATTGGAGCTGACCTTCGGGTGAAGGATGTTTTCGACCGGCGACTCCACCGGTTCATAGTGCTCGGGAAAAGGGCCTTCGACGAAGTCGGAAGCATAGAGCTTCGCAACGCCTTCGGGCAGCATGATGAATGCGCCGAAATCGCCGGGAGCAGCGTCCGCCTTGTAGTCCGCAACATCTCCAGTCCAATTCGTGCCGTTCCATCGCAGCGGCGCGCGCGACGCATCCCAGGGTTTGCCGGCGGCGTCAGCGGAAGCACGGTTATAAAGGATGCGTCGATTGGCCGGCCAGTTCCATGCCCAGTTGGGAAAGAGACCGAGGCCCGTCGGATCTTCCTGACCGCGCCGCGCCATCATGTTCCCGGCTTCTGTGAATGAACCCGTATAGACCCAGTTGCCGCACGCCGTCGAACCGTCATCGGCAAGCGCAGCAAAGCTCGCCAGTTGTTTGCCGGCGGCATCGCGGCCATTAATTTCGCGGGATACTTCCGAGAGCGACGGGGACGCGGGATTCTGCCAGGTCCAGGCCATGTTGAGCAGTGGTTCGGGGGCCTTGCCGCCCTCCTTCTCGTATAGCTCGCGAATCTTCAGAAACAGTCGAGCAATGATGTCCTGGTCGCGCCACGCCTGGCCCGGCGGCTCGACCGCCACGTTCTTCCACTGCGCCCAGCGCGACGAGTTCACGAACGCGCCGTCTTTCTCGGCGAAGCATGCCGCCGGAAGAAGAAAGACTTCAGTATTGATACCGGACGAATCCAGCGCCGTCGAATAGTACTTTTCCGCCAGCTCGCGCGCCTTCCAGAATGATGCCGTCTCCGTTTCGAAACATTCGGCAACGATGAGCCACTTGAGCTTCGAAAGCGCGGCCAGCATCTTCGGCGTGTTCGGGCCGTTCGCAACGGGATTCATACCGAACGAGATCATCCCTTCGATCTGGCCGGCGTACATGTGATCGAACAGATATCCCCAGCTATAGTTGTCCGCCTCCCCGAGTTTCGGGAGGAAGTCATAGCCGAAGTTGTTCTGCTTCGTCGCCCTGTCGCCATAGTAAGCCTTCAGCAAACTGACGACGAACTTCGGCGTGTTCGACCAGTAGTTCATCGAATCGGGCCGCAACGCCTTAGGCGTGGTCTCTTTGAGATAATCGGCAAGCGTTTGCTGGTTGGCGCGCGGCAGACGCAGATAACCCGGCAGCATATTCCACGCGCCCATATCCGTTGCGCCCTGAATATTCGAGTGGCCGCGCTGCGCGTTGACTCCGCCGCCGGGCATTCCGATGTTGCCCAGCATGAGCTGAAGCATGGCCGCAGTGTGGATGAGCTGCACGGAGTGGCTGTGCTGCGTCCAGCCCAATGCGTAAAGAACGGTTCCCTGCCGGTCCGGCTTTCCGGTGGAGCAGATGATCGCAGCCGCCTTCTCGAAGTCTGCTGCCGAACAGCCGCAGATGGAGGCCACCATCTCCGGTGTGTAACGCGAGTAATGGTGCTTCATCAGTTGAAACACGGAGCGTGGATGTTCCATGGCCGGATCGACCTTCGCGTAACCGGCCGCGTCGAGCTCATAGTTCCAACTCGATTTGTCGTACGCCTTCTTGTTTTCGTCCCAGCCTGAGAAGAATCCATCTTCGAATGAGAACCCTTCCCTGATGAGGAATGAGGCGTTGGTGTGAAGCTTTACGTACTCGTGCTGGTAGAGATCGTGCGTGATGGCATAGTGGATCAGGCCGCCAAGGAAAGCGATGTCCGTGCCCGCGCGAATCGGCACATAAATATCCGAAACGGCGGCCGTGCGATTGAACCGCGGATCGATCGTAACAAGTTTGGCTTTCCTGACTCGCTTTGCTTCCATCACGAACCGGAAACCGACGGGGTGATTCTCCGCCGGATTACCGCCCATGACGAGGACGACGTCGGCGTTGGCGACATCCGTCCAGCCGTTCGTCATAGCCCCGCGGCCGAATGTGGCGGCCAAACTGGCCACCGTTGGGCCGTGTCAAAGACGCGCCTGATTCTCGTAGGCCACGACTCCGAGCCCGAAACGAAACTTTCCGAGCAGATAGTTGATCTCGTTCGTGTCCGTGCAGCCGCCGATCATCGCTGTGTTGGTGAGACGATTGACGACGCGGCCCTCGGCGTCCTTCTCCTCGAAGCCGGCATCGCGCGTGTTCTTGATGAGGCGTGCCATGCGGTCGAGAGCTTCGTCCCAGGAGATCGTTTTCCACTCACGCGAACCCGGGGCGCGATAGAGCGGCCGGGTAAGCCGGCGGTCATTGACCACAAACTGCCGGAGCGTAATTCCCTTCGAACACAAGGCTCCACGATTGATCGGACTGTCCGGATCACCTTCGACGTGGACGACACTGGGTGTGACGTTGTGAGCCTTGTCGCCGAGCGTGTGAATGATCACACTGCACGCCACCGCGCAATAAGGGCAGATGCTGTGGGTTTCCGTGGTGCGCGCAATCTTCAGTTCGCGAGCCTGCGCCAGCGCCGGCTGAACGTCGAAACCGAAGGCAGTTGTGACGGCCCCGCCGGTCAGTGCGCCTTTAATAAAGCTTCGTCGAGATACTTGCATCTTGTTCGCTGTACCAGCAGGAGCCTATGCGATAAGCCCATTCCGTTCAAGGATGAACTAGATCCCACTGTAGCGGCGGTCTATGACCGCCGGAGAACCGGCGGTCATAGACCGCCGCTACAGCAGGATTCAAAAACCATTCGCAAGAAAGTCGGGTCCGCTATTAAACTACGCCCCGAAGGGGGAAACCAATGTTTTCGAGGAAGAAAATCACTACAGCGACACTGTCTCTCATGGCAGTGGCTTGCCTGCTCACCTGGAACTTACCGGTGATCGCCCAAATTAGTTCCGGATCGATTACCGGGGTTGTGCAGGATACGCAGGGGGCAATTATCCCAGGTGCCCAGGTCACGCTGATCAACCAGGACCAGGGTGTGGAAGCGCGACAGACTATTACGAACGAAGCGGGCATTTATCTCTTCAGCGCCCTGCCCGCGGCTACGTATACGGTAACAGTGGAATTACCGGGCTTCAAAACGTACAAGAAGACGGAAGTCAAGCTGTTCGTCAATGACAAACTGGGTCTTCCCGCGATTCAACTCGAGGTGGGCTCTCAGGCGGAGTCGATTACGGTGGAAGCCCAGTCCGTCCAGCTTGAAACAGTGTCGGGCGAACGGTCCGGCGTCGTTACGG
>WNFT01006306.1_pt1 | contig 11020 bp, 11 predicted proteins | sample 5400191 | NCBI WGS metagenome assembly WNFT01 (sample SAMN13153359, study PRJNA577476) | soil metagenome | isolation source: 80 cm saprolite under Madrone tree | place: USA:California | collected 2016-06-14
GAGATCAGCAGCCTGGCGCAGGTGTTCCTGCCGTGGCTGACCGAGTGTATCGTGCAGCAGATCGAGATAGTCATGGATGGTTTCCTCCCCATCGCCAATGACCATCAGATCGACGAAATCTGCCAGGGGTTCCGGATTGATATAGGTAACAGCCCCTCCTACCAGGATGAGAGGATAGGACTCATTACGTTCTGCCGCTAGCAGTGGGATGCGGGCGAGTGCGAGCATCTGCAACAGGTGCAGATAGTCATTCTCATAGGAGACGGAAAAGCCAATAATGTCAAAACTACCCAGAGGACGTTGCGTTTCGAGGGACATCAGTGGGGTTTTCCCCGCCTCGTACCACCGCCATTCCGCAGCTGCCGGCAAAAAGACCCGCTCGCACACCGTATCTGGCCGCTGATTGATCACGCGGTACATGGTCTGAAGACCCAGGTTGGACATGCCCACAAAATAGGTATTGGGATAGGCCAGCGCACAGCGGATACGGGCCTGGCCGGCTTCTTTGATAATCGTCCCGTGCTCTGCTTGCAGACGCTGGTAGAGAATCTGGCGTGCTTCCTGGAGCATGATGATCGTGTGGCACCTAGGCGAAGATTAGAGTTAGACAATGACCATGGACGTCAACACTTCAGACATTATACGGTATTTGCTCTGGCGGGTCATCTTGCTGTTACACTTGGGCTCGAGCCTCCTGAAATTCGGCCAGGCTGGCACGACGGAGCGCTCTAGTTGACCCCAGTACACACCAAAGGCAAAATAGTCAACACGCTTCTTGGTCCTGAGCACTTCTCCTTTTACCCGGTGTGGGGCACGCTAGGGGGTGAGTGGGATGGCAACACCTACTGATGTGTTACAAGCAGTTTTCGCGTTTAAGGACTTCCGGCCTGGACAGTCGGACGTCATCGCGCATATACTGGCCGTCTCGATTCGTCGCTAGCGGCGGAGGACGTGAGCGCCATCATGGCGGCGGTACGGGGTGGGCGCGTCAAGCTGTTGTATGTCGCCCCGGAGCGGTTCAACAACGAGCGCTTCCGCGACGCCATCCAGGGGCTGCGCGTGTCGTTGTTCGCCGTGGATGAAGCACACTGCATTTCGGAATGGGGCCACAATTTCCGACCTGATTATCTGAAACTGGCCCGCTTCGCCACCACGTGTGGCGCCGAGCGCACGTTGGCGCTCACCGCCACTGCCACGCCATCCGTGTTGACCGACATCTGCCAGGGTTTTGCCATCGCCCCGGCGTGCGTCGTACGTACCGGCTTTTACCGACCCAACCTGACGGTGCTGACGACGCCCATTGCTGTTGCCAACCGCCACGCGGTGTTGTGCGAACGCTTGGCGCATCGCTCACCTGGGCCCACCATTGTCTACGTCACATTGCAGCGGACCGCAGAGGCCGTCGCGGCTGCTCTGGTAGAGGCGGGCTACGAGGCGCGAGCCTATCATGCCGGTATGGCAGACCAGGAGCGCACCGCAACGCAAGAATGGTTCATGCGCGCGAGCCACGGCGTGGTGGTGGCGACCATCGCGTTTGGGATGGGCATCGACAAGGCCAACATCCGCTCGATCTATCACTACAATCTCCCCAAAAGTCTCGAAAACTATTCCCAGGAGATCGGACGCGCTGGCCGTGACGGCCTCCCATCGACGTGCGAGATGTTCGTGTGTCCTGAGGATATGAATGTGCTTGAGAATTTTGCCTATGGCGACACGCCGGAGCTCTCGTCCGTGCAGACGTTGCTCCAGGAAGTTTTAAATTTAGGTGACGACTTTGCGGTGAGCCTATATGACTTGTCAGCCCGACACGATATCCGGCAACTGGTGGTCCGCACGCTGCTCACCTACCTGGAACTGGACGGCTATCTCGAAGAAGGCACGCCGTTCTATGCCCGCTACCAGTTTCGTCCACTGACACCGTTGGTAGACATCCTGGCGTTCTTCGCCGGTGAGCGGCGCGTCTTTCTGGACACCCTGTTCCGCTGTGCCGAGAAGGCCAGAACATGGTTTCACCTCGACCTGGAGCACGCGGTCCAGGCCACTGGCGCGCCGCGGGAGCGCATCGTGCGGGCCCTCGATTACCTGGCCGAACAGCAACGACTCGAGGTGAAAGTCGAGGGCGTGCACAACCGCTTCCGCCGGCTGCGCTCTCCGAGCAACCTCGACGCTGTGGCCCAGGCCCTGCACACTCGTACCCTTGACCGCGAAGCGCGCGAGCTGGCACGCCTGCATCAGGTCCTAGAGCTGGCAACGCACGATGGCTGTCAGGTGGCACGGCTCTGCGCCCATTTCGGCGAGGTGCTCCCCACGCCCTGCGGCCATTGCACCTGGTGCCTCTCCGACCACCGTCCACTTTGCCTTCCATCCCGTCCGCCAGTCACGCTGGACGAAGCTATCTGGCACCAGGCCATTCGCCTCCGCCGCGAGCAGCCCGAGCCGCTCGCCGACCCCCGGGCTCTCGCCCGCTTCCTCTGCGGCCTGACGTCCCCCAAACTCACCCGCCAGCGCCTGACGGCGCATCGGCTCTTTGGGGCCCTGGCACACGTGCCGTTCACCACGGTCTTGCACCGTGCGACGCATGACTGATGGTGGTCGCAAGGCGCGGTGAGATCGTTTGCATTTCCTCTCCGCCCATGCGAGGATGTCAGATTGAGGAACAATGCGCGTCACCCACATGTTAAAGGAGAAACGTATGGCCAAGAAAAGTAACGGTATTTTCCTGGTGTATACCGATATTGGCCCCAAGTATGACGAGGAATTCAACGCCTGGTACAACACCGAGCACCTGGGAGAGCTGTTGAGCCTGCCGGGGGTTCTCGATGCCGCTCGCTATGTGGCGGAGAAAGGTGGCCCGAAATACCTCGCCGTCTATGAGCTGAGCAGTGCGGATGCGCTGCAAACCGCTGAGTTTCAGAAATGGCGCGCCAATCCGAGCCCCTGGAGTCGCCGCATGTCCCCTACTGTCATTGGCAAAAATTTTACGCGCATTGTGGGACAGCAGATTTTCCCAAACAATGTCGAGCATCCTGAGCGCGGTATGGCATCGGCCCTGCAAATCGGGCGCATGTCAGTGCCCGAGAGTGCCGATGCCGAATGGAACGCCTGGTACACCGGTGAGTACATCCCTGGCTATCGCAAGGTGCCTGGGGTGATTTACGCCCGGCGCTATCGCGTTGTCGACGGGGAAACGCGCTATACCACGGTGTACGAGTTCGAGCACGCGAAAGTGTCGGAATCGGCCCAGTGGAACCAGCAGCGAGAGACCTCTTCGCCCAATTCGGGCCGCATGCGTGATGTCATGACGCATGCTACCGGGTCGCCGGGAGTGTATCGCCGGATCTATCCGCAGTAAGCGGAGGTGGCTCACCACACGCCAGGGTGTCTGGCCCTGGCGCGCACGGCAGACCAGCAGAGGAGTCGTCCATGAGCGTCCAGACGGCAAGCTACATTGAGGCCATCGAGCATTTGCCAAAGGGAGCGACCTTGCGTATCCCGGCGGTGCCTTGGGAAGACTACGAGCAGCTGCTCGCCGACCTTGGCGATGAGTATCACGTGCGGGTGAGCTACAACTGTGGATATCTGGAAATTATGAGTCCTTTACCGGAACATGAGGAATTTGGGGAGGTCGTGCGATATCTCGCACGAGAAATCACCCGCGAGCTAGGGGTGAAACTGGAGGCGCGCGGGTCCATGACGATCCGAAGAGCACTCCAAAGTAAAGGCGTAGAGCCAGATACCTGTTTCTACGTGCAGAGCGCCGAGCGCATCATCGGGAAGCGCAGCCTCGACTTCAACATCGACCCCCCACCTGATATCGTCGTTGAGATCGACGTCACCAATGCCTCACAGTCCAAATTTCCCATCTATGCTGCTCTGGGTGTCCCTGAAATCTGGCGCTACGATGGCAGCCAGGCATATTTTTATCATCTCGCCAGCGAAGAATACGTTGAGGCATCGTACAGCAGGGCTTTCCCGTTTCTGCCCAGTACAGTCTTAGCGCAACTCATTGAGCAGAGTAAGACCGCCGGGCAAGATGCCACTCTGGACGCTGCGCGTGCCTGGGTGCGAGACCATAAACCGCAGGGCACAGAGGACAGGTAGAGGAAGGGCCCTAGACAACCGGTACAGTTGCAAGATATGTCAACAATGTCTGCGCAGCAGTATCAGCACTCTGGATACAGTCAGGAATGCCCACGCCGTGATAGGCATTGCCGGCGAGCCCCAGCCCTGGATAATGTGCGCATAGCGCTTCGATGCGGGCCACACGATCCAGATGTCCGACGTGATATTGCGGCATTGCCTCCGGGTGGCGTGTGATGCTCGTGGCGAGGGGTTCGCCAGTGAGGCCGAGCAGTTGCCGCAGGTCATCGGTGACGGCCCGTTGGATGTCCACATCAGAGTGGGCAAGCTGCTCTTGCTGTAAGGCGCCGCCGACAAAGGCGCGCAGGAGTACCTGGTCCTGAGGGGCGCGGCCAGCAAATTTGACGCTGCTAAAGGAGCAGGCAATCAACGCGCGCTTCTCAATGGCAGGGACAACAAATCCCATACCGTTTAAGGGGTGGCCCACCTGGGCACGGGTACAGACCAGGTTGACGATCGCCGAGGAAGCATAGGAAATGCCCTGTAAGGCAGTCGCAAGGGCGTTATCAACGTCGCGTAGAAGCTGGCCAGCCTGTGGCGCCGGGACACTCAGGCACACGGCATCCGCTTCCAGCGCTGGCTGTTGGTCGAGATGAACACGCCAACCCTGGGTCGCTGGCACCCGCTGGAGACGACGCACAGGCGTGTGTAAACGCACGGTCTCGGCCGGTAGATGCTCTGCCAGGGTCTCGACCAGCGTCTGCATGCCCTGGCGGAACGACACAAACAGTCCGTAGCGCGCGCCACTCGTCCCCGGCGCTGCGGCGCTGGTATCGCGCTGTTTGCGCAGCATCGCACGTATGAGGCTGCCGTGCTGCTGCTCCATCGCGACAAACTGCGGCATCGTCGCCTGCATGCTCAGGTACCGCGGATCAGCAGTATAAATGCCTCCAACCATGGGTTGGGCCATGCGTTCCAGGGCCTCTCGCCCCAGACGGCGGGTCACGAACTGCGCCAGCGATTCGTCTTCTGTGGCGGTGCGACGTGGCACTACCAGATCGAGCGCCATACGCAGCTTTCCATGCCAGCTAAACACCGGCGTGGTGAGGAGAGACCGCCACGACCCAGGGGCCATCAGATAAAACCCCTGTGGGACCGGCACCAGTCGGCCACCACGCACGATAAAACTCTGGCGGTATTGCGTGGTGGTGCTGATGAGCTCGTCACCCAGTCCCAATTCTTCACACAAACGTACGCCCCAGGGCTTGGCCGACAGAAAACAGTCAGGCCCCTGTTCCATGAGCAGTTCGTGCTGATGGTGCGTCGCAATGGTCCCGCCCAGACGCCCACTGGCCTCCAACAGGACCACCTCCAGTGGGAGCCCACGCTCCTGGGCGGCCTGGGTGAGGCGATACGCGGTCGTCAGCCCAGTAATGCCTCCGCCAATCACCACCACCCGCTTGCGGGTGCCGTCCATACTACGTTCCTCTGCCTCTATGCGGTTTACCCTACACGCAGGCGCTCAGCCAGCAGCTCGCTCAGCATCGCGAGAAACGCCCTATGCGTGCCCACTGTGGCCGCCCGCCTATACGTCAGCCCGCATGCCAGCGCCGTCTCGCGCGCCTGGATGTCAAGATCATAGAGGACCTCAACATGGTCACAGAGAAAGCCAATTGGAGCCACAATCACATCACGATAGCCCTCAGACTGCACCTGCTGCACCGCGTCATTAATATCAGGCTGGAGCCAGGGAAACGGCGTTCCGGTGGCTTGACTCTGGTACGCCAGACGGTAGTCCTGACGCCCCAGCCGTTGGGACGCAGCCGCGGCGGTGGCAGCAAACTGTTGGGTATAGGGCGCCCCGGTCGCCATGGCCGTAGGAATGGCATGCGCCGTATAAATGAGCGCGGCCGCCTGGGCCCGGGCCACGCCAAGCGGTTGACTCGCCTGGCGGACCGTATCAGCAATCGCCTCAATAAAGCTGGCATGCAGATGCCAGGGGGCCAGATAGGTGACCTGTGGTCCCTGACTTCCTAAAGCCGTCACACCTTCCGCCACCACCTGCTGGTACGCTTCCCAACTTGCGATGCACTGGAAAGGCGACAGGATGACCGCCAGGAGGTTGCGTAATCCCTGCTCCGCCATGGCGTGGACGACGTCACCGATGTAAGGAGACCAGTAGCGCATACCAACACGTACCGGCACATGCCAGCCTTGCTCCGCCAGGAGGGCAGCGACACTGCGGGCCTGTTGCATGGTCAGGTCGTTGAAGGGCGAAAAGCCCCCCAGATGAGTATAGTGGGCTGCCACTTCAGCCAGGCGGGCCTGCGCCCCTGGGCGCTCGCCGATGATGGCCTTCACAAAGCAGACCGCTTCATTCCCAGGACAGGGCGAAAACCGCTCGCAGCACCCCGGGGTTGGACCACCAAACCCGACAAACAGCACGCCGTCAAACTGCGGTGCGCTCATGCTGGTCTCATGCGCTGTACTCATGGACTGCGTCAATCAGGGCCAGAACGTTGTCCACCGGTGTGGTCGGCAAGATCCCATGCCCTAAGTTAAAAATGTGGCCTGGCCGCCCCCCTGCCTGCTGCAAAATACGCTGGACACGCTGCCGCACATAGTCCCGATCTGCAAAGAGCACGGCAGGATCAAGATTGCCCTGAATGCTCACATCCCCCAGGCGCTGCCAGGCATGGTCCAGCTCAACCCGAAAATCGACCCCGATGACATCCCCCCCCGCCTCACGCATCAGTTCCAGCAGCGCACTGGTGCCCGTCCCAAAGTGGATCACCGGCACGCCAGGAGTCAGGTTGGCCAGCACGGCCTGTGTATGGGGGAACACGAAGGTGCGGTAGTCTATGGGCGACAGGGTACCCACCCAGCTATCAAAAAGCTGTACCACCTGGGCGCCAGCCGCAATCTGACCGTTGAGATAGCGCACCAGGTTCCGGCTGAGACAGGCCATGAGTGCGTGCCAGGCCTCTGGCTGCGTGTACATAAAAGTCTTGGTGCGGACGTAGTCACGCGATCCGCCACCCTCGATCATATAGGAAGCCAGGGTGAACGGCGCTCCCGCAAAGCCGATCAGCGGAATGTGCGGTTTGAGTTGGGCGCGCGCTGTAGCGACCGCCTGGAACACAAAGGGCAAAGACTCTGCGGGCTCAACCTCGCGCAAGCGCTCCACGTCCGCCAGCGTGCGGATGGGATTATGCAGCACAGGACCGTCCCCAGCGCTGAACTCTAACTGCATGCCCATGGGTTCCAGGATCAGCAAAATATCCGCGAAGATGATCGCCGCATCCACGCCGAGGCGTTCCACCGCGGTAACGGTCACTTCCGCTGCCAGGTCTGGCGTCTTGCAGAGCTCCAGGAAGGGTACCTTGGCCCGTATCTCGCGGTATTCAGGCATATACCGACCAGCCTGACGCATGAGCCACACCGGCGTGTACGGCGTTGGGTCGCGGCGACAGGCCCGCAGCAGGGGAGCGTTATGCAGCGCTGCACAGTCACTGGCAGTATGGCGCGTCATCGTGGCGCTATGCGACGTTTCTGACATGCCAGAAGCCTTTCATGAGGGTAGTGATGGTGGCCTTTGTAGGCTAGGGGGCTCTCCTAAAGACGCCGCAACTGTACAAGAGCCAGAGTCTACCGTCAAGCTCGGGGCCTGGTGCAACAGCAAGGGGCAGGCGTCAGGGGCTACCCAGAATCAAGTGGGACTTGACGTCCTCTATAGGGTCGGGCATTATGAGGAAAGCGTAGATAGTAGTGAGGACCAATCGTGCCAAAGGATTCCACTGTGCCCAACGCTGAGCATTGCGGCCAGACCTGGCCTCTGAGCATCGCCCCGATGATGGACCGCACCGACCGACACTATCGCTATTTGATGCGCCAGATCACGCGGCACACGCTCCTCTATACTGAGATGATCACCACGGCCGCGCTCATGCATGGGGACCGTGACAAGTTGCTGGGCTTCTCGGAGGTGGAAAAACCTCTGGTGTTGCAGTTGGGTGGTGATCATCCCACGCACCTGGCCATGTGTGCTCGCCTGGCTGAGGACTGGGGCTATGACGCCGTGAACCTGAACGTCGGCTGTCCCAGCGACCGTGTCCAGAACGGCCATTTTGGCGCGTGCCTGATGGCGCAGCCAGCGTTGGTGGCGCGTTGCGTCGAAGCCATGCGCCAGGCCACAACGCTGCCGGTCACTGTGAAACACCGCATCGGCATTGATGACTTAGACCGCTATGAAGATATGACCAATTTTGTCCGTATTGTGGCGCAAGCCGGGTGCGATCGCTTCATCGTGCACGCCCGGAAGGCCGTTCTCCACGGTCTGAGTCCGCGGGAAAACCGCACGGTACCACCCCTACGCTACGCTGACGTGTATCGGCTGAAAGAAGACTTCTCCGCGTTGCGCATCGAGATCAATGGCGGCATCACGACTCTCCAGCAGGCTGCCGCGCATCTCCAACAGGTTGATGGCGCAATGCTTGGCCGAGCCGCCTATGATCAGCCCTATCTGTTTGCCGAAGCCGATGCGCTCTGTTTCGGTGACACCGTCCCACCACGCACCCGGCGGCAGGTGCTCGAAGCGATGCTCTCCTACCTGGAGCGTTGGGTAGCCCAGGGGCTGCCGCCGTATCGCATTGTACGCCACCTGCTGAGCCTGTTCGCCTACAAGCGTGCCGCCAGGCTGTGGAAGCGCTATCTCAGCGAGCGCACCTGGGTGCCGGAAACTGCTGTAGCTGCTTTGCAAGAGGCCATGGCTCTCGTCCCGGATGAGGTCCTGGATCACTCCCCCCAGCCTATGGGGCATGAGTTACCGCCACAGAGACTGTTGGTTGCTCAGGGCAGATAGAGCCGTCCGGTGCCACGGAGATTCTCCACGTCGATGAGATACTCCATCAGGCGTTCGACGACGCGATAAGCATAAGCACGGCTACTGAGCAAACGCTGTGGTTCGCTAATGGTAAATACTGGCAGACTCGCCGGCGTATTAGACGCCTGGAGCACGGCTTCCAAGGACTCTGGACCGTCTTCGTTCCGATTGCCAGTGATGAGGATGATCTGCTGCGTTTGGCAGAACTGCCACAGCGCAGCATCCGGTGTATTGATGGGCAAGCCTGCACTCGCAAAGGATTCGACGCGCACCGCGAGCTCGGTCCAGAGGGCGTGCCACTCAGGAGACGCGAGCAGGCGGAGAACGAGCTGTACCTGTCCTTCGATATCATGATCCGCCATGATCGCTAGCATGCGTCCCCTCGCCCTGACGGCGTACCCGGAACTCGGCGAGCTTGGCCTGCAGCTTCTGGCGATTGCAGGTGAGTTTTGCCTGCACCTCCGGTGTGTACTGCACGTTGCGATGCCGATCTAGGATCCGCCAATAGGCGGCCATGACCTCCTCTTTGTGGGCCTCGATGTACTGGATGGCGGCTTGGATGTCGTCTGGGGGAAGACGAAATAGGCCGGCAATCTGATCATAGCGCCATCCCTCTTGCAAGTAATCTACGACATCATAGACGGTGATGCGGGTCCCTTCGATTTCTGGCCCTCTGCCGCGGTCGATAATGTTCGCGCCCATCACATGCCCTCCTCGCTGCTGGAACTCTCACCATCCTACCCGATCCTACCTGTCGCCTGCAACGACAGACAAAGGAATCACGGTATCGTGCGCCATCTTTTCCCTCTTCGGGAGAGGACTAGGGTGAGGGTCCCCACAGCATACGCGTGCACCCAAATCCCTCTCCCCCCACCCCATCTCGCCTTCATTGCCTGCCTTGTAGTGGTCCAGAGAGCCTTGACACATGACACTTTAATGTCCACCTGCTACTATGCCAGCAACATTTTTTTGCGGTGCACGACAGGGGAGAAAATGCGCTTCTCCCCCTTCCCAGTATCTTATCTGTCATGAACAACAAAACCTCACTCAGACGAACCCCACAACGAGTGCATCTCCATGCGTATGAGCGACTCAGCAGACTCTGCGCTGAGATTCAACGGGGACATTACCCAACCAAGGCCCAGTTGGCGCACGTGGTTGAGCGCAGTCCGCGTACCGTACAAAACGATCTGCGTGCGCTAGTTAACGATTTCGACGCGCCGCTGGAGTTCGACAAAGTCAAGAACGGCTTTTTTTTCACCGATCCGGCGTGGCGTCTCCCGTCTATTGCCCTGACAGAAGGAGAATTGATCGGCTTCTTCGCCGCAGAGCGTATGCTGCGTCGTCTCGGCGCTACCTCCGAAGTGGAGCATGCCCGTAGCGCCCTGCGCCGGCTCGCCACTCTGTTACCGGAAGAAGTTGTTGTAGACCTGGGCGCGCTGGAGGAGGCGATTAGCTTTGCGCCGGAGCCAGCGCTCGATGTCTCGCCTGAGGTGCTGCGTCAGCTCGCCAGCGCTGCCATGCACCGCCAGACGCTGCACATCCACTATTACTCACAGTATCGCGCCGAGCATACCGAGCGCGATGTAGACGTGTTGCTGCTGCACAACGTCCTGGGCGAATGGTATGCAATCTGTTATGACCACAACCGCCAGGCTATGCGCGACTTCCACGCCGGGCGCATTATTAACCTCAGCGGGACCCATCGGACGTTTACGCCACCCGCAGACTGGGACCCTCAGGCGTATCTGCGGCGCGGCTTTGGGATGTTTCGGGGCGGCCAGGATGTGGTGGTAGAACTGGAGTTCGACGCAGAGCAGGCGCGCTATGCCCGCGAACGTATCTTTCACCCGACGCAACAACGCCATGAGCTGCCCGATGGCCGCCTGCGTCTGACTTTCGAGACCACTGAAGCCGCTCTAGCCATTAGTTTCGCGCTTTTTCCTCATTTTGGGGACACAACTTACAGGTTAAGGGCCACGGCAATCTCAGCTCTGTGAAGATCGTTGTCATCCCTCACAACGGATCTGCATGGCGGACATCGCCGTGGACACCTTC
>WNFT01005583.1_pt1 | contig 11019 bp, 12 predicted proteins | sample 5400191 | NCBI WGS metagenome assembly WNFT01 (sample SAMN13153359, study PRJNA577476) | soil metagenome | isolation source: 80 cm saprolite under Madrone tree | place: USA:California | collected 2016-06-14
CCTTGAGGTGCCCGCGATACTTGGAGTACACGAGGAAATCGGACTCGCTCATATCAAAGTCAAGGTAGATCGGATCAAGCGACACGAGCGTCGCGAGCAGCGTCGTCGGACTCGTCGCTGTGCGACTGCCAGCAATCAAATTGCCTACGGAAACGAGATGCGTGCCCATGCGCCCGGTGAACGGCGCCGTAATCCGGCAATGGTCGAGGTCGAACTGCGCATCGCGGATTCGGGCTTTGGCCTCTTCGACCGCAGCACGCGCCGACCGCTGATCGGATATGCGCTGGTCAACGTTTTCGACCGATCCAGCATTGCTCTGCTCCAGATCTTTGGCACGGTCAAGTTGCCGGTCAGCCAGTTGCAGTCGAGCCGCAGCAACCTCAAGCTGGGCGTTCGCTTCGGCAAGTGTGATTTCGTAGGGTCGAGCATCAATTGTGAAAAGGATGTCGCCCTTCCGAACAATGTCCCCGTCCTTGAAAAATATTCCCGTAAGCGTGCCGCCTACTTGCGCGCGCAGTTCGACTTGCGAAACTGCCGCGAATTGGCCAAGGAAGCCCAACCGCGTATCGACGTCTTGCACCAGCGGCTTGCTCACGACGACTTGTGGAAGTGCAGCAGGTGGACCACCGGCGGAACTCCCGCTCGCCCCAGGCGAATACTTGAGCCATGCACCCACAAATACTATCCCTGCTAGGCCAGCGGCAGCCCACAGCTTGGCCAACGTTCGTCCACTGATTCGCCGCCCCTTGTTCTCCGCTCGTTCGTCAGACGCCAGTTCCGTTCCCGTCAGCATTTTCGTAGTTCTCCTGGTGTATTGTTCTTTTAATCGGCACAATTAAAAGCAAAAAAAGTCAATGCGCCCTTCGCCGGATCTGACCAACTAGATGAGCCAGGGTTATTTTCGCGAGCGATCTCTCGAAGCTGTTCTGAGCCTGAGAAAGTAGCCCCGACATGCACTCCTTGAGGTGGCAGCTGACCGGACACCTCTTTTCCACGGGATAGGAGTGAATCGCAAACGCCGGTGACGCCGCACTTGCACGGTAGATGTCGAGCAGCGTGATTTGTCGCGGAGACCGCGAAAGCATGCTGGCCCCGCTCTTGCCGCGTTTTGTTACGACCAAGCCCGCTTTCGAGAGCTTGGAGAGCGACTTTCGAACGAACGTGGGGTCGGCATTCACGCTCTCGGCCAGCGTCCCCGAGGAGGTTTCCTCGCCGTGCTTGTAACCCAGGGCAGCCATGATGTGCGCGGCAACCGCAAATTGGACGCTTTTCACTGACATAACTTCTCCTGCGCACTATGTGATGCTTAAAAGCACAATTGGTTATACTTCTTTTGTTCCCAGGTGCCAGCCTTCCGATTCCTGAACAATCCGCAGAATGAGTTAACCGCTGGAAGAAAGGGCCACCACCCGCGCATTACGCGATTTCTTGAGCGCTTCCCAGACTCTTGCCGTATGTTGAAAATGCCCTAAGTGATTCGTTGCAAATTGGAGCTCATAGCAGCGGTCATCGCGCATCAGCGGAGTTGCCATAATGCCCGCGTGTTAATCAGAAGATCGAGCGCGCGATTTGAGTTTAGAAATTCGTTGGCGAAGCGGTCGATGGAACTCGGGTTAGCGAGGTCCAACTGGTCCACTTCCACGTTCTTCATTTTTGCAACGGCCATTTGAGCTTTCTTCGATCGCGAGCGCCGATAACAATGGTGGCTCCGGCCTCGGAGAGAACTCGCGTGGTCTCAAGCCCGATACCTGCATGCCCACCTGTCACGATGGCAACCTTCCGTCGAAGGTCACGTCCGACTAGTACTTCCTCAGCGTCGTTTTTGGCCCAAACCCTGATGGCAGAGGCTTTTGCTCGACCAGCATATGCAATCTTTTTCCTTTCTGACTTTCGCGACTACTCACTCATTTCACCGAGCGGACCTTCAACGATGGGATCGTCGATCCCGAGTTTCGCGCTGAGCCAGTTCTGGTTCCAGGAGGCAAACATCAGTCCGACACCTCGAAGATCAATTCCAGCTCTACCGGGGTGCCGAGCGGAAGGCTTGCGACCCCATACACTAGGCGGCTTGGGTTCTTGTCTCTTCCGAAGACGTCCTGCAGTAACTCCGAAGCGCCGTCGGCAACTTTCGGATGCTCGCGGACATCTCCCACCGTGGCCACCGACACGCCGAGCCGCACGATCCGCGTCACTTTGTCGAGCGATCCCAAATGCTGCCGTGCGACAGCGAGCGCGTTCAGTGCCGCAAGGCGGGCCGCCTGGCGCCCCGCTTGCACATCGAGCTCTGCGCCGAGGCGCCCAATGAATCTCGCTTCGCTTCCTTCCGTGGGCAGCATCCCAGTCAGAAAAAGCAGATTGCCGGTCTGCACCGCTTCCGCGTAGGTGCCAAACGGCTGCGGCGGCGCCGGGAGCTTGATGCCAAGTTCTTTCAACCGCTGCTCGGCGCTGGCAGGCCGAGAGCGTTCGCGAGTTACCATTTGCCTGCGTGCGCGCCGCCATCTACGTGCAATATTTCACCAGTGGTGAAGGTGGCGTCTACCAAGAACAAAACTGCATCTACGACTTCTTTGACTTCACCCATCCTGCCAACCGGGTGCAGCCCTTTGAGAAACTCATGGGTCTCGGCTTTATGCATCGGAGTATTGATGGTGCCTAACGCAACGGTGTTTACACGAATGCCTTCCTTGGCATACTCAATTGCGAGTGCGCGCGTCACCGCATCCAGACCGCCCTTCGTCATGATTTGAACCGCTGCCGATGCACCTGCGATCGGCTGGTCAACAAAAGTCGTCGATATATTGACGATGCTGCCGCTTTTCCGCCGCAACATTTGCTTCACCGATAACTGGGAAACGTAGAGAAAGCCCGCAAGCGTCGTGGAGACCAAAGCGTTGAAATCTTCGGTCGTGTACTCGGTGAAGGGCTTCGGAATAAAAATACCCGCATTGTTTATCAGCACATCCACCCGGCCGAATCGGGATACGGCAGTATCCACGATCCTCGCGGCCGTTTTTGGGTCACCGATGTCTCCATCCACCAGGGCAAGATTCGCGGATGCCGGGAACGGATTTGTTTTGGTAATATTTCGTGAATTCCCCACCACGTTATAGCCGCGTTTCAAAAACGCTTCCACCAGTCCCGCGCCGATCCCCTGTGAGGCGCCCGTAACAATTGCTGCTCTCTGTTGATGCATTGCCGTATTTTCTCCTTTTGCCACAAATTCAAAGCTCGCGAACGCCGTGGCTGCGAATAAGAAAATAGGCAGCCACGGCACCGAGCAAGATGCCGTTGACCACGAGCACAGCTGGCGCGCCAACGCGGCTCGCGAAATATCCGCTAACGAGGCTTCCCAGCGGCATCCCGCCCCGGAACGCAACCATATAAATACTCATGATACGGCCGCGCAGTTCGTTGGGGGCAATCAGCTGCACGAGTGAAGCGATGGTAGAAAAGACGATAATCAGGCTGGCGCCGGTGAAAAAGAGCAGGATGTCGCTTAGCCACAAAATGCGCGACAAAGCGAATCCGACGATCAGCAGGCCGTACATCAGCTGAACAACCAGCGCGGCCAGCCCCATGCGACTGTGTTTCCCGAGCCAGGCGACGGCCAGCGCACCGCAGACTGAGCCTGCTGCCGAGAACGCCATCAGGCGGCTGTATTCTCCTACGCCTTGATGAAACACTCTTTGCGCAAATAGCGGAAGGAACGTCAGGATTGCGAAGCCCAGGAATGTAGTGGCGAACGCAAGCACCGTGAGTGCGAGCATACTGCCCTTGTGCCGAACGTAAGACAGGCCCCCGCGCAGTTCTTCGCCTATGTGCTTGGGAGCAACGGACGGAATGTGTTTAACACCTAGCGACATCAAGGCAACAATCACCACCATGAACGACAGGCCATTCAGCGAGAAGCAGGACACCATGCCGAAGAGGGCCAATGCCCCACCGGCAAGTAAGGGTCCAATCACGCGGGCGAGATTGAACTGAATGGAGTTCAGGGCAATCGCGTTAGGCAAGTCGTCTCTTGCGACAAGAGAAGGGACTAGCGCCTGGGACGCCGGACCGCCGAACGACTGCGCCGAACCAGTGATAAACGAGAGCACCAAGATGTGCCAGATGCGGACGACGCCGAAATAGACCAAGAGGGCGAGCGTGAAGGCGCAAGTCATCTGGACATATTGCGACATCAGAAGGGTGCGGCGGCGGTCGAGGCGGTCCGCGAGGACTCCACCAATGAGCGTGAACAACATGATGGGGAGTTGCTGCATGAAAGCGTCGAGGCCGAGAAGAAATGCGGAACCGGTCAGCGAGAGAACGAGCCAGCTCTCGGCGACGTTCTGCATCCAGGTGCCAATGCTGGAAGTACACGAACCGAACCAAAGAACGCGAAAATCGCGGTAGGTGAAGGCCGCCAGCATCCGGCGCACGGCGCGAGTCCCGGCGGGAGCTGGCGCGGCGTCTACGGTTTCAGATACTCGTGAAGCTGGAATGGAATCAGCCAAGAAAGTTTAAACCCTCGAGATCTAGAAAATCGCAACCCACGCGATCATCGTCGCGATAACTTATTTCGTGCGTAACCTGCAAGTGCGATAGTCATGAGGGCCCTCGAAACCGTGCGGCAGATGTATCCGCATTGAGACTAAGGTCATCGGAGGTCAGCGGCCCGCCGCTTTGCTGATGGTCATAGTGATGCTCGTACACTACGCGCGATCCGCTCCATTTCCGGAGGGCGCGCCAGCTCAAAGTGCAGGATCTGCCGGACACCCCGATCAATTCGAGAGTCCACTCAGAATGGTTTCGTCTGCAGCATCTCCGGGAATCGCGGCCTGTCGGGGGGGATATCAGCAAACCGCCGACTTCGGCCATCACGTGAAACGGGACAACGAAGTTGAAGAGAAGCGAGCGTGCTCTCGCCTTTCCACGAATCGGTTCTTCTGCGGTTTCGCTACTTACCTCGATATCGTCGCCGTAAAATGCGTCAAAAATCTCAAGGTACTCTTCGAAGCTCTCGCTGATCTTGGCCTGGAGGATGGCCGCGTTTAGGGCGCGTTCCCGGGTCCGTGAACCTGTGTATAGATCGCGCTCACAATGATTGTCGGAGACGAAGCTATGTTGATTGGTCATTGGAATTCTTCCATGTAAGAATTCAACGCGTTCAGGATTACGCCCGCTACTGAGCGGATGCACCAATCTTGTATCGGGACGCCGGCACGGAATTACCAAACCGCTGCGAGATGGCGCGGCGCGCGGCCTCGAAACGGGTCCATTCCTCTCCATCATGAAGGCTTGGAATCGTAACCAGTTCCCCCCGGTCGAGCCCGATCAGTGCTGCATCGACCATGTCTTCCACTGACATCACGATCGACGGCGGCAGTTTCTGCCATGGGAGGCCAGCGATTTCCCAGAGGTCGGTCGCGGTCGCGCCAGGCAGCACCGCCTGGACGCGGATGCCTTTGTCGGCGAGCTCGTGCTGGAGCGAATGGCTGAAGGCAAGAACATAGGCTTTGGTCGCGCCATACACCCCGTTGAGCGTCTCGGGCGAGATGCCGACTACCGATCCGATGTTGATGATCGTGCCTGTGCCGCGCGCGACGAACGCGGGAGCAACGGCATACGTCAGGCGAGTGAGGGCCGAGACGTTGAGGGCGATCATCTCCTCCATCCTTTCAACGTCGGCATTCAGCAATGGCACGACGGAGGCGGCGCCAGCGTTGTTGACGAGCATGGTGATGCTGTGGTCACCCCGCAACGCGGCCTCGACCTTGGTGAGTTCTGCCTTCCTGTTGAGATCGGCGGGCAGTACTTTGACGGACCTTCCCGTCTCTCCCGTAAGACGTGACGAAAGGGACTTCAGCCGCGCCTCATTCCGGGCCACTAAGATGAGGTCGTAACCACGATTTGCGAGACGGTCGGCATAGACGGCGCCAATGCCCGACGACGCGCCCGTGATTACCCCGGTGCCTATGTTTGATGAGTTTGACATCGCGATTCTCCTCTGCCTGACCGGCAGCTTTCACCAGCACCCCCTTCGATGTATAATGAGACCGGTCGGTTTCATTTATTTTTATCAAAATGGCGTCCAGAGACCAGTCGGCCGGATCGAAATGGGGAATGACTCGCAAGCTATGCATACAAAGAGGTTTTATGGCACACGTGGAGAGGAAAGACGTTCCGGTCGCACGGCTAATCGGGTTTGAAGCGAAGGAAATTGGCGATGGACGCGCGGTCGTCACGCTGGCAGCCGGAGAACGGCATGCGAATCCCATGGGGACGCTCCACGGAGGAATTCTTTGCGATATTGCTGACGCAGCGATGGGAATGGCGTTTGCAAGCACACTTGCGCCCGGCGAATCCTTCACCACCATCGAATTGAAGATCAATTTCTTTCGCCCCGTTTGGGAGGCGCGCCTACAAGCTGAGGGCAGAGTGGTGCGACGGGGCAGCACGATTGGTTACATCGAGTGTGAAATCACGGATGAGGGCGGGCGATTGGTTGCGAAGGCGTCCTCGACTTGCATGGCCCTGAAAGGCGAGCGCGCCAGGGGGCGCTAGACTCCATCCCTCATGGCTACTTAGATCGAACGCGAACTTCTGTTTCGAGGTAGTCGTCGAGATGGGCCTGGACGCCGCGCAGCGCTTGCTCGTTTCGCTCAAGGCGGTAGACCATGATAGCGCCTTCAAGGGAGGAAATAATCAGAGTGGCGAGCTTCTTTGGATTGACTCTCGGGCGGATTTCCCGCGTCTTGATTCCGCCACGGATCACCGAAACGATGTAGCTGCGCCAGCCCTCTAAGGCTTTGCGGGCTCGCTCGCGAAGCACTGGATTTCCGTCATCGGTATCAATCGCGGTGTTGAGCAGTGGGCAGCCACCGGGAATGATTCCGCGGCGCTCAACAAAATTCGCGACCAACTGCTTCAACCTGTTCACCGTGTTCGAGATGGTATCCAGATCGTGGATCCGCGCGTTTAGCGTTTCTCGCCACGCGTAGTCAAACGCCTCAGCAGCTAGGGCCTCTTTGCTGGAGAAGTGCCGGTAGATCCCGCCTTTTTCGAGCCCAGTTGCCTTCATCAGATCAGACAGGGAAGCTCCGTCGTAACCCCGCTGATTGAAGATCGGCGCGGCTTTGCGAATGATTTCCTGCCTGGTTTGTTCACCCTTGCGCATTTCTGTACTCCTGCGACCGACTGGTCGCTAACTCCATTCTACCAGAAATTAGATGCGACCGAACGGTCTCTTATCGCATCGAAGATGGCTAGGAACGGATATGAGCACTACAACGGCTTCCCTTCCCGTCCCGTATGTAACCGCCGAGCGGCCGGCGATTAATCCGTGGATCATCGCCGTCACCGTCACACTCGCCACCTTCATGGAGCTGCTCGACACGGCCATCGCCAACGTCGCCTTGCCGCACATTGCCGGCGGGCTGGCCGTCAGTTATGACGAGAGTACTTGGGTGTTGACCAGCTATCTCGTGTCCAATGCAGTAGTTCTGCCGCTCTCCGCGTGGCTGAGCCGCGTCTTCGGCCGCAAACGCTACTACATGCTTTGCGTGGTGCTCTTCACGGCAAGCTCTGTGCTTTGCGGTCTGGCGCCTTCGCTTGGTCTTCTTATCTTCTTTCGCGTCCTGCAAGGTGTCGGCGGAGGTGGGCTGGCTCCGGTCGAGCAGGCGATACTCGTAGACACGTTTCCGCCACAGAAGCGCCCCACGGCGTTCGCCCTGTATAGCATGGCCATCGTCACCGCACCGGTCGTCGGGCCCCCACTGGGTGGCTGGATCACAGACAACTGGAGTTGGCGCTGGATCTTCTTTATCAATATTCCCATCGGCATTCTGTCCCTCATCCTCACAAGCCGGCTCGTTTCCGATCCGCCAGAGTTCACGCGCGAAGTTGAAGCCGCCCGGAAAGGCGGCAAGCTTCGGATTGATGGACTCGGCATTTTTCTCGTGGCTCTCGGCTTCGCGAGTCTTGAAGTCGTTCTCGACCGCGGCCAGACCTTGGACTGGTTCGAGAGCAATTTCATTGTCTTTTTCTTCTCGGTCGGGATTGTGGCTCTGATTGCAGCAATCTTCTGGGAGTGGCGCCACCCCGACCCTGTCGTCGAGATTCGCCTGCTCGCGGACCGAAACTTCGCCATCGCCAACTTTTATTATTTCCTGTTCGGCTTTGCCCTTTTCGGATCAACCGTGTTGATACCCCAGATGTTGCAGAGCTTGTATGGTTATGCGGCGACGGATGCCGGGCTGGTTCTTGGACCTGGCGCGTTCGTCATCGTGGCTCTGGCTCCGCTGATTGTGAGAATCCTTCCGAAAGTAGGAATCAAGCCCCTGATTTTCACCGGATACACCATCTTTGCGATTGCCATGTGGCGTTACGCCAGCATTGACCTGGGTACGGACTACAAACACATAGCTCTCATCAGGGCGTTCCAAGGACTTGGCATCGCACCACTATTCGTGCCCGTAAGCCAGCTGGCGTATTCTTTCTTGCCAAAAAACAAGAACAACAAAGCTTCCAGCCTCACCAATCTATTCCGGAACCAGGGCGGAAGCGTAGGCATCGCCTTCGTTACCACCGTTCTTGCCCGGCGCACGCAGTATCACCAGTCCGTGCTGGTCGCGCACGCCACCCCTTTGGACCAACGCTTTCGGGAAACGCTCGCCACTCTATCGCGGTACTTTGTGGCGCACGGTTTCACCGCTCCGGACGCTGCTTTGCACGCCCAGGCTCAACTGGCGCGAATCATTCAGCAGCAAGCCGCATTGCTGGGGTTTCTCGATTGCTTTTGGCTGCTGGGGTGTGCCTGCCTGATCGGAGCGCCTTTGGTTTTCTTCACGCGCAAAGTTAGGTCGGCTGGCCCTGGCGCCGCGCACTAAGGCCGAATAGTAAGCCCTGAAAGGAGGTTGCGGAAATGATTTGGGTTGGTAGCTTCAAATCTCTACAGACGGTGCTCGGCAAACACCGTTTCACTGGTGCTCCCCTGGATGTGCACACATGGGTGCGAAGCGAGATTGCCCTGATCTCACCGCTGGTGGACTGGCTTATGAACCTGATCGCAAAGTCTCATTGTGTCTGCCGCGAGGAGCAGCTCGTCGAGCTCGCGCTGCGGGAAGCACTGAGCAACGCGATGCTCCACGGCAATCGGCTGGAGACTGGCAAGTTGGTCCATGTTCATTGCCGTTGCGAACCCCGCAGGGAAGTCTTCGTTGTCGTTTCGGATCAGGGACGAGGATTCGATCCTAATCAGATACCCAATCCCCTGGCGGCTGAGAATCTCAGCGCGGAACGGGGGCGTGGGATCCATTTGATGAAAGTTGCCATGGACGAAGTTTCTTTCGAACACGGAGGAACGGAGGTGCACATGCGGAAAAAACTGGGCCTTGAGCAAAGAACATGCGCGCCAGCACTTTGCGTCGAGACACCGTGAGATGACTTCGCGATGTTTGGCCGCTCGGAAACTATCGTTCGCTGCCACCCGGATGAATAGTAGGGCTACTCGTCGAAGTGATCCCGCACGGCCTTACCGACGCCTCTTAGAATTGCGCCCGAGTCACGTTAGAGTTTTATCGGAGGCGCGCTTTTGAGAAGGATGTTCGCGTGTGCGCGATGTCTCTGGAGCGCGTTCGATAAAAACCGTTTGACGGTGGCCGCTGGTGGTTGCGGTGGACGCGGGCTGGCACACGTCAATCTAATGGCTATGGGAATTGAATCTTTTCTGACCGGCAGCCTCAACGTGTGTGTGCGATTGGCAGTTGGAAATGTAAGATCATACACCCGACATAGCGGCCCCTGCATCGAATCGAGCTAGGAGGAAGGCTTATGAAAGCTGCGGTCGTACCCGCCGTGAGCAGTTCGTGGCAGATCCAAGAAGTTCCCCAGCCTCAACCCGGACCCAACCAAGTACTGGTGAAGATGCGTGCAAGCGGCATCTGTTACACCGACGTGCATGAAACACTCGGACACATTCCAGGACCATTTCCCCGAATCCTCGGTCACGAGCCGGTCGGTGAGATTGTTGCCGTGGCTCCCGACGTCACCACGCGAAAGGTAGGAGACCGCGTGGGCACCGCATGGATTCAATCCACATGCGGACGCTGCGAATGGTGCCAGCGCGGCCGCAAGATGTTCTGTCCCTATCTGAAGGGTACGGGGCTGGATGCACAAGGAGGCCACGCCGAGTACATGCTGATGAATGCCGACGCCACCTATCTGATTCCGGACAAGGTTTCCTACGAGCAAGCAGCCCCCATCTTCTGCGCAGGTTATACGGTCTACAGCGGGCTCCGCTGGGCCGATCCCCAGCCGCACGAGCGCGTCGCCGTGCTCGGCATCGGTGGGCTTGGTCACCTTGCGGTGCAATACGCGAAAGCTGCGGGCTTCGAGACCATCGCAGTTTCGCACTCCCCGGATAAAGACAAGATGATCCGCGATCTCGGCGCGGATGAAATTGTCCGCGACGGAAAGGGCCTTGCCGAAGCGGGGGGCGCAGATGTGATTCTCAGTACCTCCAATTCGACTAAGTCCATGGTGGATAGCATTCAGGGACTGCGGCCGGACGGCCGGCTTATCACAATGGGCGCGGACGCCGAGCCGCTTTCGATTTCTCTGATGGACCTCATCATGAAGCGCATTCGCGTAATTGGCAGCCAGCAAAACGGCCCCGAATATCTCTACGAAGCCCTTGATTTCGTAGCGCATGGAAAAGTTAAAACGATAGTCGAGACGTACCCATTGGCCGAGGCTCCGAAGGCATATCAGCGCGTTGTGGAGGGCAAGACCCGGTTCCGCGCCGTCCTCACAATGTAATCGCGGTGATTCAGAAGGGCCCTCTCGTGCGGGGCGAGTGACGGGCAAGCCGGAGTGCGCCGGGATAAACCGGCATCTTGTAGGGGATGCAAGAGCCCTACAGGAAAGGAAGTAGCGAATCCATCCTGACCTCGAGTCTTGCTGGGGACATCGCGAGGTGTCTCTTGAAGCGTAGACAGAGGCATCGGTGGGCGGGGCGATTGAGCTGCGAAAAGC
>WNFT01006695.1_pt1 | contig 11018 bp, 7 predicted proteins | sample 5400191 | NCBI WGS metagenome assembly WNFT01 (sample SAMN13153359, study PRJNA577476) | soil metagenome | isolation source: 80 cm saprolite under Madrone tree | place: USA:California | collected 2016-06-14
CTCTGCCTCACCGCGGGACAGCGTCCACACCTGGGCCTGCTCGGCAAACATAACACTCGTGGACGTGGTCGGCGTCGCGGAAAAGAACCAGGCGCTGAGCAGAGATAGCAGGACCGCCACACCCGTGCCGAGTACGAGCCCCAGGACGAATGACACAAACTTGGACGCTCGACGTGCAGTCATGGATGTCTGTGACCTCTGGAGAATGTCCTTGCTTGGTGTATATGCGTACGACTGGGTGATCGAGTATGTGCGCTGCTCTCTCATATGTTGTTCCTTTGCTGTACGAGACCCGCCAATACTCTTTCCTGCCCATGCTGGGATTACAAATATCGTGCCAACCGCCGGGCCAATGCGTGTGCAGGTGTTCGTATCCGCTCTAGCCGCGAGATCTCTAGCTTTTAGGAGTGTTGGTGGCATGCCGGGTCCGGTCCTGTGGCGACCTGTTGTTATCGTAATGATAATATCGAATGGATAGCTAGAAAAGCGTAGAGAGTCAAAACAAACTTATGCGCAGGAGCGGTAACTGGTCGAGCAAGGCGCGCTCCTCTGCTCGCAGCTCTTGTGCGAGTGTTGGAGTCGACTCAAGGAGAGCTTGGGCATCGACCAGATCCTGCAGCCGTTTGGAGCGGCGGCAGCACAGAGCTTCTCATGGAGTAAATCAGCGCGTCCAAGAACTCGGAAGCACAGGTGCTGCCGAGCCGCCGGTCTATCAGAGTCGATACGTTATGTGGGAGGCAGCAAGTGTACCACACCCTGGGCACCATCGAGCAGGATGGAACTCCCGTCCGGAATACGCTGGGTTGCAAGCGGGATATTGAGTACGGCTGGAATACCATACTCCCGCGCCACAATGGCGCCGTGGGAGAGATAGCCGCCAGTCTCCATCACTAGCCCAGAAGCGAGGAGAAACAGTGGGGTCCAGCCCGGGGTCGAGGGAGCCACTAAAATCTCGCCAGGCTGGAGGCGGGCGCCCTCCTGGGGTGAGTACAGCACACGGGCAATCCCCATCACCCGGCCAGGACTGGACGGCAGGCCGGTAAGCACAGTGCCCTGCGTGGGCAGCGACTCAGCATACAGCGGGCGCTCGCCGACAAACAGGTCAGGCAGGCGCCGGGCGGCATCACGTTGGCGCTCCAGGCGGCGCTGCGCGATCAGACGTCGTACAGTCTCTACCGGCATGGCACCGCGTAACGCCGTCCTCACCTCTTCGATCCGCAAGTAAAAGATCGCCTCAGCGTCCGCCAGGAGACCGCCCTGCATCAAAAAATGTGCGGCCCGCAGGGCCATGAGGCGGCCAATGTCAATGAGTTGCACCAGGTGCGACTTACTGTTTTCGCGTAGGCGTGAAAATGCCTGGGTGCGCCGCAACGTGGCGCGGAACCAGGGACGGCGCCAGGGCGTGAGCCGACGGCAGACCTCGTGTTCAGCAGCCTGACGCCGGCGGGCTTGCTCCTCGGGGTCGAAAGGCGCGCGTGCCTGCGGCAGACTGGCATACGTCGCCAACACCTCGAAGAGGTAGTCTGGTCGCTCCCGCCAGCGTGGATTGGCCATTTCCACTTCATAGAGCGCCCGATGCCCAAAGGTCTCTAAAAATTCTTGCCACGCTTCGGCAAAGGCCGTGCCGGCGAGTTCCTGTTGCCAGGTATCCCACGTGCCTTGCGCTAGAAAGGCCATCACCTGCGGCGACTGGCGCGCCAGACGTGACAGTTCCCAGAGACGATAGCTGTGCTCCGCGCTGCTCACATCCCCGATGCCCGTGACCAGTTCAGCCGCCAGACTCGCCGGCGTTGTCTGTGGTACAGCCCGTGCCACCATATCGCGCAGCGCGCTAAAATTGCCGCTCATGGCCCAGCTCAGATGCAGGTGCAGCTCCAGGAAGGGCTGGGTCACATCCGCATGGTGCTCGAGCTTCTCCAACAGGGCAGCGCGGCTCAGATAGGGCAGGCTTTGGCGTTCCTCACGCCAGCGTTGTTGGACCATGGCAAATTGTGTCGGCACTACCCTGGCAGCACGATTGGCAATCCTGACAAAGCGCAGAATATTCCTGAGCCAGCGCAGGCGTTGCCGGAGCGCTGGGCTGGCAGGCGGACGCGCCCCAGGTGGCACCATCCCCCCCAACTGCGCTGCCTGTAGCTCTGGGGTCGTCCCATAGAGAGCATAGCCGGCTTCGTTGAACAGGGAGATGTTGAAATACGGGCGTCCCCAGAAGCGCCGCAGGAGCGGGCGCTCAGGGGGGACCAGGTATCCGGCCCTGGCGTACTGCTGGCGCATGGCCCCTTCCAGTTGCGGCTGCATGAGCGACCAGGTAAACGGGGAGACCAGCCCCGGGATGACGTCTTTGAGATTCGCATTGCCCCAGACATCCTCCGTGCCGTTGAGCGTGGCATCTCCCAGGGTGGTAATAGGCCGACTCTGGACAATCCAACACACAGTGTCATCCCAGGCCCACTCAATGTCTTGCGGACTGCCACAGAAGGTCTCAAGGTGCTGGCAGAGCGCACCGAGCTGGAGCACGACCTCTGGCGGCAAGAGCGGTGGACCGTTGGGATGGAGGAGGCGGCTCTCGAGGAGATGCAGGTCTGGGGTTTTGGCGAGCGTATATTGCTCGGGCTGTACAATCCCGGAGACTACAGCGACGCCCAGGCCCGGGGCGGCATTGATCACCATGCGGGTGCGGTCGCCATGGAGCGGCTCAGCCGTGAAGGTCACGCCAGCGCAGCGCGCTGGGACCATGTGTTGCAGGACGACGGCCATCCGCGGCGTGGCATCCGTATCGCCCACATGCCGCCGATAGGCCACCGCCCGTTCCGACCACCACGAGGCCCAGCAGGCCCGAATGTAGGCCCCGAGTTCCTCATCCGGTATCTCCAAAAAACTCTCGTACACGCCGGCATAGGAAGTCGTAGCGTGGTCTTCCGACACCGCGGACGAACGCACGGCCCAGGCGTGTGGCGCGGCCGGCACGGCGGCAAGAGCGGCACACAGATCTGCCTCAAGTGCAGCCGGGAGTGACGCCGTGCGCAAAGTCTGACGTATGGCATCAGGACTGTGCGTGGGTGACACGTGCTGCGCTGCAAGGAAAGCGACACAGGCCTCAGGACTGAGGACACACCCTGGCGGGACTGGCAGACCAGCCTGGAACAGACGTGCGAGGGTCGCCCCCTTCCCCCCTGCATAAGTCACCTCCGTTGCGCCTATGGCACTGAAGGGCTGGACATATGGCGTACCAGTGTCAGCCATAGTTAGAGGCGCCCCTGCACGAAAAATCCTTGCTGGGCGGCAAGCGCCAGTACGTGCTGCGGATTGATGACTCGCGGGCCGGCGGGTTGCAAACGAATAGCCACGTGATCATGCCGTCGCATGACGACCTCGCGTTCACCATCCAGAGCAATGGTGCCAGGCCCACCGGTGACTTCGACCCGCTCACCTACGGCCAGCGGCGCGTGCCGTTGTACGCCAACCGGCACGATCAAGCCCGGGCCGATGGGCGCCAGGACGGTCGGAGCAGCAGGATGTATTTCGATCACCAGCCCACTGTCGGCTGGCGCCCCGTCTAAGGGCAGATTGCCTGCCAACGCCATAAAACCAATCTGTGCCGGGAGACGCTGGGCCACGACGACCATACGGACCCGGGTGATATCCCAGATCGCCCGCGACGCCACGTACTGGTCCTCGCACACCACCGCGTCAATCAGGGCCAGATCGACCACTGTACCATTCACCTCAATATCCAGACGTGGACGTTGCACAATGGCCTCAGGCGAGATGACCACACCGCGCGCCACAATGCCCGCTGCCAGACCCGCCAGGGTGCCCTCGAGCATATAGGGAAACACATTGTTGGTGCCCGTAGACAGGGGCAGAAGAGGCACCGCGCCACAGGCTTTGGCGAGGGCGCGATTGGTGCCATCACCCCCCAGGCTCACGATGCAGTCCACGCCCTGGTCGCACATCTGGGCTGCCGCGCGTATCGTATCGCTCTGGTTCGACTCCACGAACATGTCAAGCTCGCGCACCGTGGCAGCCAGTTTGAGATTGTCCTGGGCCTTCCAGCAAATGTTAAAAGCGTCTGGCATGGTCAGAACCGTATCCACACCGGCGGCATCCAACCCCAGTAACACACGCCGGACGATGTTCACCTTCTCGTTATTGTTGAACACCGAGCCGTGCGCCACCAGGCGGCGGATATCCTTACCTGAGGACGGATTTGCGATAATACCTACACACGCCACGCAGGACCCCTCTTACGTTTCCAATTTCACCGGCACCTGATAAATACTCCCAACAATTGACGGTCTCGCTTTCACGTACAACCCGCCGTTGCACAACCGCCGAACGCTAGTAGCAAGAGCAGAACAGGGCTGGCAGTATAGCATGGTTCATGTTGAATACAACGGCAACACAAACCTGTGATGCTGGGCTCCCGCTTCGGTCTGCCTTCGGCAAAAGGTCCAGGAGCGATGTGCGCCACCGTACGTGCTCACGCACGCAGGTGTCTTGACCTCATATCGAGAGGTCGCCAGCCCCTCTCTTTTTGCCTGTCATCTGCTGTAGGGCGTGAGGCTTCAGCCTCGCCTCTCGCCAAAGGCAACAAAAAGCACAGTCACACCAACACCTCCATGGCCCTGGGTCATGGCCGACTGCGTCGCAACAGGTTCTGCAATACCTCTGGCCACGACTACACCTGCATTCCCACCCGCACTGCTGCGGAATCACTGAACGCCCTTCGCTGTGATCGGCAGCACCCACTGTGCGTCCGGTGCGCTGAGTTGGCTTGTACGCTGCTTTGTCTGCGCTAAATCCAGGTAATCTCATTTAACACTCGACTTTGGCCATTCACGCAGCATAGCAGCTTTTTCACAAGATCCTGGGGCATGACGCGTCATATGGAGGCCCCAGCAGACGGCAGCAGCAACGTCTCACCTGGCTCGGGTTGGGCGCTGGCGTACCGCCCATGGCCGGCACCGCCCGCCGCAGGCGAGCAGGCCGGCGAGGCTGGAGGCGAGGAGGACAAGGTCTCACACGAGTGGACAACAGCGGCGTGCCCTGATGGGGCCTCCTTCACGCACGGATTCTGGCTCAGCAAGGCATCGCATCCTGCCACCATACGTGAACGGCTGTGTCAAGTATGCAGGCCTGCGGTCAAAGGCGCTCACTGCATTTGCGCCGTGACGCTGGTTGTGCCGCTGTCATCGCCGAGGGTGAGTGTCACCACCACGGGGTTCGCGATGCCACTCAGATACGCGGCAGTGCCCTCGGCCTGGAACCTGAATTGCGTGGAACTGACAGGCGGAATCCGGATCTCCAGCGCCACACTGTCGATCCGCCCCTCGAATGTGAGCCGTCCGTCCCGCCTCGCACGGAAGGAACCGGCCGGGATGGTTGTGGTGAAGGCCCCCCTGCCGCCCTCCAGCACGAGGCTCACATTTTCCGTGAGGGGGGCGATCCCGTTGCTGCCAGACCCCAGTGTGACGGTCCCGTCCAGCTCGAAGCTGTCCCGACTGGGTGAGGGACCCATCGTGAGCTCCAGCTTGGTGGTGAAGGCGGTGAATGGAGTCGGGACGCTCACACTGACTGAGAAGGTCGCACTAGCCAGCGTGTCGAATGCGTCCGCGTCGGTGCCCCCCTGTATGGTGAAGCTGCCCGGCAGCGTGCCCACTGCAGCTTGCGGCTCGATAGCGACATTAAAAAGGTGCCCCGTAAATGATCCCCCTGGGGGCAAGAAGAGCGGTGCGTTGACAAAGAATGGCTCATTGTCAACAGGTAAGTCCGACGAAGAGATGAAACTCACCACCCCGTTCAGGAAGACGTTAGCCGTCCCGGTATTCATGAGGGTTCCATGGAACGCCACAACACCACCCTGCACGCCGCGCTGCGTGTTGGTTACTGGCGTGAACACCACGCTGTTGGCGTGCGCTGGTCGCACAAGCCAGATTGTCACTACAAGGGTACATATCACCATACATAAGCGTCCGTGCATTATCCTGCCTCCTTTCTTATTTGTTAACCGGAGTTACCGCCTGGATATTCAGCGCGTACCAGCGCAAGCCGGGATCATATAACAACCGCCACGACAGAGGGATATCAACTTCCTGAAGCAAGCGACTTAACACAGAGCGCGCCCCTACCCTTGAACCGTCTCACACACCGCCAACACGGCTCATAGCAGTAGATAGCGGATGCATCGGTGGCCGAATGACATCTCTAACGCCTCCTCGTGGCAGTCGAGACACAAGAGCAGTTGCCTGAGCCTGCTGGACAAGGAAATAGAGCTGTGCAAGACTTACCCGCTCGTGTAGTCGTAACTGTCCTGTCGGTGATGCTTCCCCCCAAAATATTGATAGGGCCATAGTCTACAAATCCAACTTCTGGTGAGCACTGTATTTGCATCTGTTGCGTGAAAGTGGCTCCACATGGGGCGCGCCCGTGGTCTCTCCAGTACGTTACTGGCTCAGAGAACAAACCCACGAAGTCGAAGCCCCAGGCTCTCCCAACCATCGTGGTTGATAGTCCGCAATCCACCGCACCAAGTGATGCTGGGCATGCAGGGCATTGTACAGGCACTCATCACCCGTCCACAGCTCGACCCCATCCCGTTCCGCCAGCGCCACATACAGGCAGTCATACGCCTGGAGCAGATCCCGGATCGCCTCGCGGGCTTCGTCCGTCGTGAGGCGGCCTCGCCGCGCCGCCCGCAGGAAGGCGCTGATCACCTCCGAGGGGAAGTGGTTCGGTACCAACACGTCGACCACCTGGTGCTCCCAGTCTCCAAAGAGGGCCGCAGCCGCAGCGGCGTGGTCTTCCGTGGGGATTTTCCATGTGACGACGACACTGCAGTCGACCACCAAGCGCGTTAGGGCGTCAGCCCTGTATCAGGATGCTCCTCGCGTTCCTGTTTATCTTCCGCAATGATCTCGTCCATGCCGACGGGACGTCGGATGCGATGGGTGCGGACACGTGCGAACACCTCCTGCCGCGTCAGCGGGCGCTCCAGGAGCCGGACCTCCACTTCAGCACCGTCGGGGAGCTGCGCGCCTGCTTCTAAGAGCACCACAGTATCCTTCACCACCCCTTTACAGATCATGATCTCCTGGCCTCCTCCTCCCATCAGATACGCTGAAAGCAAGCCGACAATCTCGTGCAGATTTCCGCAAGGCATCCTCTGATGGTCTTGGGCTGTGGGAAACTGCCAACATCGGGAGATCAAGCAACCCTCATTTTCTGTCTCATGTACAGAAAACGGACGATTTCGCTGCCATCCTGATCTATTGCAGTTTCGGTACATTTGTTTAACTACACCCATGTATCGTACGCTGCGGAGCGTACCAGAGGTCCACCTGGGGAAACACCAGCGCAGGTTACGGACCGAGCGACGGCGCCTCGGGCTCCTCGGGGACGGGCACTGCAGGGATATCCGTCTGGGCAAAGTCCTGGCTCTTGCATAACAGGGGCTCCCCGGTGGCTTTGGCCAAGGCATAGGCAAAGACATCGCCAAAATTCAGCCCTGCCGGATGCCGGCCCTTGCCATAGAGGCGATAGGCATCGCACGCGATGGCAGCATGCTCGGCACGCACGGGCACAATCTCCAGTGCTGCTTTCGCGATATACAGATCGAGTTCCGCTTGGGCGCGTGGCCCTTTGCGGCTGGTGAGGACGATGGCGGTTTCCACCAGCGTGACCGCCGACAGGAGCCGGACGGCGTCGGCGGCAATCTGTTGATTGAACCTATACCGCTCAGGCTCGTCGAGGAGAGTCGCCACTAGCTCGGAGGTATCAAGCATCATTAGTGGGGTAACCCATGGGCATCATACCCGAGGATATCATCCGGGCTGCGCGTGTCGAGGTCCGGCAGGGCCGCACAGCGGACTGCAATGTCATCGAGGGTCTCCACCAACGACCGGAGGGGCGTCACCTGCTGGGCGCGGACACGGCGGAGGCGTTCCTGCAGGGTGAGGCGGACAGCTTGGGTCAGACTCTCCCCCGTAGTCAGCGCCAATTCACGAGCTCAGGCATAGATCGTGGGGTCTTTGATATTGAGCGCCATACGCAGTATTTCTCCACGGTGGATAATGACTCGCATGGTACCATGCCTTGTGCCTTAGCACAATGGGGAGAAGACCTCGTGCTGCGGAGAAGGCGGGTAGGAGACCGTTAAATTCCCAGGGGCATGCAGGACAAAGATACAACGATTCCAGGCTTAGAAGAACTTATAGACGACCTGGTACTTACCTCTGGGGGGGTACCTCATCACTCCGCTGTGCTATAGGCCCGGCGTGTGCCTCGCGGTGTTCTGGTAGGCCGCGGGCGATGCCGCGTCGCAGGTAGAGGGGGTTCGGTCTCCGTGAGCAGTAGCGGCTCTGGTGACGCCGTGTTGAGCAGAGGGCGTAGTGTTTCCGCCAGTTGCTGAAAATACGCATAGGCATCGGCAAAAGCCGGGACACGTTGGAGCCGCTCGAGCAGCGCTGCTGAGAGCACTTCTTCCTGAGGCCCGATGTGCTGTTGTTGGCACCCTGTGGAGGTGGTGGCTGATGCTTGCGCGTGCAGGCGCTGGTGCACCAGGGGGGTGACGACCGCCAAGCGGGCCACTGCCGCCAGGGTAGACACAGATGGTGGCAGGTCGGTTGTGAGCAGCGCTGATATGGTCCGGGTGGTCTGCTGGAGCACACGCGCATAGCGCCGCAGGGCCCGCGGCGCAGCGTAGAGCACAAACAGCAGGTCACGATTGAGTGCCAGGCGTTCGGGAAAAAGCAGGTCAAAAGCCGTACTCCCGGTATAGGCTGTGGGCGGCCAGGGCACAGCGGCCATGCCATGCGCTGCTACCAGGCGCTGGACCGCGCATTGATGCTGGGCGTAGAGGGTAACTTCCGACATGCCTGGCGTCGGTACAGCCCCACTGGCGTTGGCGTTAAAGCACAGCCGCACGGTAACCACAGGCTCGCCGCTGCTGTCGTCGAGATCGACCAGCTCGTGCAGTTCCAACCAGGGCATGTCTGGCGCTTGCTCGACCATCTCCGTCTGAAACGATACACCATAGCTGAGCAAGAGGCGACAGACCTGCTCGCGGTAGTCCAGCAAGGCCGTCACACGCTGCTGGGCGGCTGTGAGGCTGTCATACTGCGCCTGGATGTGCTGTACGAGTGCACTCGTGCGCTGCCGGTGCAGAGAGCTGTGGAGGGCCTGCTGCGCATACTGCAGGGCACGGCTACAGTCGGAGAGCTGATCGGCGACTGATGTGACCTGTTGACTGCGGAGAGCGTAGGCCTCCGCCAGATAATAGGCCTGGCGTGGCTGGGCTATGCGGTCGTACAGGGGCACTAAAATCTCCAGTGCTCGCGTCGCATCCCCCTGCTGCACGGCGATGCAGCCAGAGATGGTGAGCACGTCCGTGACATCGGCGCGGCCCGGATCACACGGCGCGGCCTGCTGCAGCCACGTGAGTGCCGTGTGGACTGTATGTGGCGAGGGCTTGTGACGCGTGCCGGCAAACGCCAGGGTGAGCGCCTCAGCCAGAGCCTGGTCAGTCGCAGCCGTGTCCTCTGTGGTCTGGCTCATGGCGGTGAGGAGGGCGAGCCCGAGGCGCGCTCGTCGATCATCGGGCCATTGCTGCAACACCTGCGTATACGTCGCGCCAGCGTCTTCAAGCCGCTGCAGGTGGGCCAGGGTTTCAGCCTGACGATGCAGGGCCACGTGCCGGGTGGAAGGGCTCCCCTTGTCAATTGCCTGGGCGAAGCGATGCAGTTGCTGCTCCATGATCTCTGTCGTCTGGGTCATTGACGGTGCCAGAGCCAGGTACAGGGCCTGAGACAGGGCATATTCCCCTTCTGACTCCCGCAGTCGCCGACGTTGGATATCACTGAGAGCAGAGGGCTCCACGTCTGCATGAAAGCGCTCAAACGTGGCAAGCCATTGGGGAAAATGCTCGTATTGATGTCCAGTACCCAGTAATGTCAGGAGCCGATTGAGCACTTCGAGGTGCACGACCTGCGGCTGCAGCGCCTGCGCCAGGAGACCGTTCCAGGCCGCCTGGATATGCTGCCAGGCCGCCTGCTGTTGGTGTTGCAGACGGCAGAGTTGGGACAGAAGGAAGTGTACCAAAGGCTGCCCTGGCTGCAGGCTGAGGCAGGCACGGGCACAGTCGCTGGCCCTGGCATGCAGACCCGCGCGGGCAAACACCATGGCCAGGACATACCATGTCTGCGCCTCTCTAGCACTATCAGGAGAGGCTACGCACTGTGGTCGGAGGTGCGTCAAGGTGTCGAGCAGGCGTGCCAGAGGCCACCACCGTATGGGTTCCCAGGCCAGCGGGTCAGGTGTGGCGGTGGCGGCTGACGCGGATGTCTGTAACGCCGCTTCCAGGGCATGCCGCTGGCGTTGCGACAGCGGCACCTGGTCCAGAATAGTCCGTATGGCCACATGCGCGTCAGAGCACTGCCGTAGCCGGCCCAGCAGGGCGCCTACCACCTCAGGCGCCTGTGTCCCCAGCGTCTGATGGCGGACCAGCCAGTCACGAATTACCTCGGGCAACGGCTGCCCTCTCGCCGTGGTATGGGCTGGCGCCAGCAGGTCGATGAGGCGCAGCACGCGCGAGACCTCAGTCGCACGCTGCCCTCCAGCACGAGCACGGCGGTCCTGGTGGCGCTGTTTCCGACGCTGAGGTGCATGGGGCGGCGGCGTTGGCACCGTGTGCTGGTCGAGTTGCAGCAGCAGCGCAGCGATCCTGTCGAGCAGCGCGTCTCCGCCCAGGAGCGCGGCGGCCTCATCGGCGAGCGCGGTATGGGTAGGACCGCTGAGGAGAGACGCCAGCGCCGTGGTCAGCGCCGTCTGGAGCGCTGCGGGAAGCGCACCGGGATAACACAGACGGCGCAGGGCCGCGCCAGTATAGGACTCCGGCTGCGCCAGGAAGGGCACCAGCCAGGCTCGGATCGCTTCAGGAGCCGACGCCTCCACACTACTTGTCCAGGCCAGCGGGTCAGGTGTGGCGGTGGCGGCTGACGCGGATGTCTGTAACGCCGCTT
>WNFT01008824.1_pt1 | contig 11017 bp, 11 predicted proteins | sample 5400191 | NCBI WGS metagenome assembly WNFT01 (sample SAMN13153359, study PRJNA577476) | soil metagenome | isolation source: 80 cm saprolite under Madrone tree | place: USA:California | collected 2016-06-14
TTCATAATCGTCTCATGCCCCGCTCTGGAGACGATCACGTCTGCGCGTTCGAAGGTTTTCCAGTAGGACTGCTCAGTCATCCACTCGTGAACCATGAGATTCCCAATCCTCTTTTCACCAAACGATCCATTCGGATCCCCGCAACTCAGAACCAATTCGTAGTCTACAGGAAAATCCTTGAGGATATCTGTCAACTTGTTCACAAGATACTTCCGGTCCGTCGCAGGTCCACTAACGCAGGCAAAGACTAGAGGCCTTCCAGTACTAGTACGTAGAATTCCGTTTGGAAGATTGAGTCGGGACGGAGTTAATGGCCCGACCAGCCGAACTTTCCTCCTGATTCCCGGCGGAATCGATAGATTGTACCTTGAAATCGTGTAAGGGGCTTTGAGGTCTGGAACAATTATCAGATCGCTTACGCCCCAAGCCAGCTCTAGCATTGCGGAAATATACCTCCAGATGATCTTCGCCGCGAAAAGCATTGGCCTATCAGCCAACCTGTGTTTTCTGTCGTCCTTGGGCATCTGGACAGAATACTGGTTGAGGATGAGGATCCTCGGTTTTCTCAGAATGAACGCGGCGACTAAGGTAGAGATTCTCGTATCTGATATTACGACATCCGGCTCGAACGCGGAGATCTGCCGCACCTCTCCTATCAGCTGGCGTATGAAACCCCATAATCCCACGGTTACGCCGTTCTGGCTCATTGTCATCTTCGGATCAATCGTCCCATCCTCCCTAGTTCGGAACGACAGGGGAATCGCGCTGAAGTAGGTGAAACCGGAACGTTTCAGATAATCCAACGCGTCAAGATAGGACGAGAACAGGACCTCCTCCCCTTCGTTGGAGAACTCTCGGGCGATCGCATCGCACCGGGTGATATGCCCAAGGCCTAGCCCGCAAGGCCCAATGTACAATCTCAACCCTTAGGTCCTAGCCCTCTCAGCTTCCTCTCGAACACTCTTCCTCCAGGTTCGTCCTCTGAAAAGATCTGCCCTTGAAATCGAGCAACCCTGACGCTACCCGTCACCCAGGCATCGGGCATCAGCCCCGCCTTCAAACAACACTCGTTGAGGAACTCTTCCTCGTCGAAACCCTCGTCTACGGCAACCTGCGGCAGCAGAAGCCCTCGGGTTCCAAACCCGTCCACAAACAGCCCATCTCGCCCAACTTTGATGTTCAAAGTCAGATCCAGCGGACTCTTGACCACGATATCCTCAAGGGGGGCGAGCACCGTCACCTCCACGGCAATGCTCCGTAGGAACTCGTCTTTCCGCACTGGGACAAATCTTGGATCCATTGTTGCCGCATCAACCGCACAACGTACTGTCTCGTTGAGCAACGACATCTTGGGGAATGGGTTGCCAATGCACCCTCGCAGCCTTCGGCTCCGCGCCTTGTCAAATAGTGTGACGAACACTCCCCGCGGAGCGCGTAATTCCGGACTCGCGTTTGCGACAGAGTCGAAGTTTTTCCCATCCAAGTGATCGGCTATTGCTTGCCGTGCAGTACGCACGAGTGTCGTCCCGTCTTCCATGGACAACAAGCTGATCATTGCTTCCTAGCTAGCGAGCTTCCTTGCCTCTTCGAGAGTCTGACGAATGCGATCCCAGTGGCTTCCGACCCAATACACCTTTTCGCAATTCTGATTGGCGCACCTCCAGAATCGGTCATACAGTTCGAGGCTTGTTTTGGGGACCTCATCTGCTACGTCAGCCTTTGGCGTTTCCTTCAGGTTCGACCCACATTCTGGACACTTCGTCTCAGCCATGTCAACGTCCAAGTGTAGACCGAAGGTGCTAGCAATCTGAGCCAATCTCTCTTTCTCTGTTTCACCGAGCACGAGACCAGACGGTATCTTCCTAGCTATTGCTCGTTGGTACAATTCCTCGTCTCTCGTTAGCAGGACCATGTTTTCTTCGTAAGCGATTCTCAGGAGCTCGTTGTCCTTCGTACTTGCGTCATATCTTACATCTTGCCCTAGGATTCGTAACCACCTGGCAAGTCCACCTAGCATTCCATCGACGAGAAACCTCATCCGCGGCTTCCATTTCTCAGCACTCTGCCGCTGCCTGGCTTTCCGGTGATCTCTCCGTTGCTATAGACGATTGATCCATTTACGATTGTGGCGTGGACGGCGCCTTGTGTCTTCCATCCCTCGAATGGGGAGTAATGCGCTTTGGAGAAGAACTTGTCAAGGTCAATTTTTCCCTTCTTTTTCATGTCCACTAGAATCAAGTCACCATCGGCTCCTTCTCGTAGCCTTCCCTTCGAGCTGAGACCGAAGAGCTTCGCGGGGTTAGTTGAGAGAAGAGAGACTAGCCGCCCGAGGGATAATTTTCCCTTGTTGACCATGGTCAACATCAATGGCATAGCCGTTTCTAGACCAGGAATCCCAGGCGGGCTCTTTTGAGGTGGTAGCCGCTTCTCTTTGATGGTGTGAGGTGCGTGATCTGTTGCAATGATCGTTGCGTTGCCATTTACCATTTCGCGAAACAAGCGGCTCCTCACATGCCGAGGTCTAAGAGGAGGCACCATCCAAGCCTTCCAACCAAGCTTCTCCACAGAATCGTCGGAGAGTAGAGTGTGATGAGGTGTAACCTCCGAAGACAATCCGCCCGAAGACCAATTCCCAATTGCAGAAATGCTAGAAGGGAGGGTAACATGGCAGAAATGAACCCGACAACCAATCAGTCTTTGAATTCTTAGAATCCTGTTGACAGCACTTGTTTCAGCCGTTCCCGGTCGTGATCCAACAAGTTCCTTGAAGGTCCGATTCTCTCGGGTCGTTTCAATCTGGCCGGCGTCCTCTGCATGAACCGTGACAGGAAGTGATGCATCCTTCGCGGCCTTCAACACTTCGACAACTGCACCGTCGTCGCCCACGTCCAAAGGGGCAATAGGTTTCGGGAGGTAGAGTTTCATCGAGAATGCACCGGCCATTTTCATCGCTTTCGCCGTCCGTCGATCTCCGACAGCAGCCGTGTGGAGGCCTATGTTCACCATGACTTTTCTGGAAGCTCTACTTGCCTTCTGCTGAAGGCGTTGCACAGAGTCAGTAGGTGGCAGAGTATTTGGCATGTCCAAAACGGTGGTAAATCCTCCCGCCGCTGCGGCCGAGGTTCCACTCGTGAAATCTTCTTTGTACGACAGCCTCATGTCGCGCATGTGGACATGTGCGTCAACTAGCCCAGGTAGTGCGACTAATCGTCGGGCCAGAATCTCTTCGTCGGCGCGTTCAATAATTCTTCGAGCTATTCTCTGAATCCTTCCCTGATCAATGAGGATCGAGCCCCTGATGCTTCGGTTTTCAGTCCAGATATGAGCATCCCGAATTAGTAGGCTGGGTAGACTCGGTGTCTCTCCGCTTTCAGGGCTCTTCAGGTTGTCCAAGGTCCCTTGAGCAATCCGCACATAGGAAGGTCCCGTCTTTCTGGACGAGGTTGTCCGACCATGCTTCGCATTCATCGCAGTATCCACCAAGAGTAGGTTTGGTCCTCGGGCTTTCCAGTCCAGCACGACTCTTTTCGGAGGCTAGGTCGATTATCGCCGGGGTCACTTGTAGGATATCTTTCATGGTTACTATTCCTACGAGCTTTCCCTCATCGATTACTGCAAGCCGCCGAATCCTGCGATGGTTCATGAATTTCGCAGCGTCGTTGACGGTAGCACCTGGGCTGATACTGGCTACTGGCTTCGACATTGTCTGCACAACCGTCAGTTCAGAGGGGAGAATGTTTCTCGCAGCTACTCTTTGCACAATATCTCTCTCCGTGATTATTCCCGCTGGGTTCCCTGCTTTGTCGACGATAATCACGCAGCCGATATCGTGTTTGCCCATGAGCTTCGACACCCCAGCGACCGTCTCGTTCTCTTTCGCGGTAATCGGCGGCCGTGACATTATGTCACGCACGAGAATGTCTGGCTCTGCCTCATGCACCGACAATGCAAGATGGCCATCCGTCGCCTTCTATAAAATCTTCATGCAAGTGACTAGCCTAGCAAACATTATCTGCGGCGCGCTTGACTTTGCATCGATCGTTATTGGTTGCAGGTTCGGGATCAAACCTGACTCTTGAGCCATCTGAACCCCCGAGAATTCGCTCTATCTCTCCACCTACGCTTGTGTACTGGACTCGTCTCGGGTTTGCCGTTATGGCGGGCGTGTTGTACAATGCGTTGGGTCTTGGCGGACAGGGCGTTCTTTTCGGAACGTCTTGGGCTATCAGTATGGGAATCGGAATCTACGCGATTTCCGTTTTCCTGGTCAAGTATGTCTTGCGTTATGGTCCGACGGAGTTGAAGGGTCCAAACAAGCACATAACGCTAGGTATTGGTAGCTACATCATCTGGTTTCTGTTCACGACAATCCTGCTCAATACGATCATTTACCCTGGTCCGTACTAGTCGTCGATTGGTCAAGAGTCGCCTGTTGAGGTGGAGGCGTTTCCGCTGGGGCCCGGTGGTTTTCCATGTTGCCTAGCAAGGTGAAGTAGTCGTCTAGGGCTTTGAAATATCCTCGGTCGTACTCGCCATGCAACTCGTTTGCGGCGAATTCCGAGAATTCTTTCTTGAGATTGCTGATCGTGTCTTCGGTCCTGCTGGCTAGGACTTTTGGCAGGAAAATATACTTGTCATCGTTGGTCCGGTAAGTAAGCATCAATCCCTCAAGCGCTTTGACGTATCCTCTTGACCACTGAGAGTTATCCGATTTTTGCCGGATAATATCGAGTTCTTTCTCTGCATCAGTCCATGCTCTTGCTTCGACGTGTTCAAGGAACTTGTTGACTGGAATTTGCGGGATCACTCTGGGCCCTCCGCTATCGACGTCGTTTGACCTCGTCTTCTTCCGAGACATCAACTATTCCTCCCTCTGTAACCTTGAAGATTCTCTCGCCCTCAGGCAAGTAGGGGCTGGAAACAAGTCGGGCTATCCGTATGGGGCCGTTGGCAGCTCGGCGGAGGAACACTCTTGTGTGGCTTGTGTGAGCTACTATGTGCCCGCCCACCGCGTCTACGGAGTTGGCGAAGAACTGGTCCGGTTTCGCCATGACTTGGTTAGTAACTATGGCGACAGCGTTGAACCCCCGTGCGAGGCGGATTAGCCGGTGCATGTGGTTGTTGAGACGTTGTTGTCTCTCTGCGAGCATCTCTCTGCCAATGTACTCGCTTCTGAAGTGGGAGGTCAGCGAGTCGATGATGATCAGGCGGATATTGTTGTCTTTGATGATCTGGTCCGCTTTCTCCAAGAGAAGTACCTGATGGTCAGAGTTGTAGGCTTCCGAATAGATGATTCTCTGGGCTACATCAGTAGGCTCGAGCCCTGCTGTCTTGGCCATTCGCACGATCCATTCTGGGCGAAAGGTTTGTTCGGTATCGAGATACAAGGCGCCTCCATCAAGACCGCCTTTGTCGACCGGCAGTTGGACGTTTATCGCTAGTTGGTGGCAGAGGATGGACTTGCCTACGCCATATTCTCCGTAGACCTCTGTGATAGTTTGTGTCTCGAGACCGCCACCGATCAATCCGTCGAAAGCTTTGCTTCCCGTTGTAAGGCGGCGGACGTTCGCCTTCATCTTCATTAGCTCGTCTGCTCTTATGAAGGAGAGTGAGATGCTGTCCCTGGCCTCTGCGATGATTTTTGCAGCCTGTTTCTCTCCTATTCCAGCAGGTACAAGTTCCCTCACAGTGGCTGTCGCGAGACTCTCGACGGTGTGAAAACCAAGTTCTTTCAGTTTCTCAGATGTCGAAGGTCCAACGCCCGGTAGGTCTTCTACAACTTCATACTTCCGGACGGCTTCCTGAGTCACTATCTTCTCACTCAACTAGTATGATCTTGAAATCTGTTTCGAGCTTATTTAAACTGCAAATGGAACGGCTCTGATTTAGAGCTGAGACGGTTCCGAAGCTAATCAGAAACAAGCGTGTTCAATGTACTTGGTTTCTGGTTTCGCAGGTTACAACACCCTTAATGTGAGTCCTGTTGGTTGTGCTGATGCGTTGAGGATTATTGGGGGTTGAGGGAGAGGAGGCCCAACCCAGGAAGAGCAATAGTAGGAGGTACATAGAAAATTTGTTGGGCTGGCCTAGCGAGGAGTCTACAGGGATCGGTGTTTACCGGACCACTCTCTTTACCTCCCTATTCGAGTACTTCATCGTGCTCTTCTTCGGCACATGGCTAATCGTGGAGTACTTCTACAATGTCTACGAGCAGCAGTACTTCGGGTCGTTCGATCCAGTCTTCCTCGTCGCCGTATTGATGGCGGCCTCGGCCTACGGCTTCATGAGAATCGTTTCCACCGTGAGGACGAGCCTGCGGCCAACAAGAATGACGAAGAAAAACGAGGATGATTATTGATGAGAAAACTAGGCATTACCACAATCGCATCGTTTGCTGTGAACGTAATTTTGAGTTTATGGCTGGTAAACCAGTACTACTACGATGCATACTTCCACTCCTACGTGGACGCTTCTTTAGGTCCGGTCTATCCGTTCATAGTCCTAACGGCAGGGCTAGGCGGTGGCTCAAGCCTCGGATACCTTCTCTTGAAAAGAAGACATGCTGGAGACGGGACGGGAAAACTAGAAAAGGCGAAACTGTTCAAGTCAAGTGGACCAGTTCAGACTCCTGGAACCCTTTCGTCCTCTCCCCAAGGCAAGATGATGCCAACAGGCCCTCCCCCGGGCCAAGTTTCTCGTCACACAGCATACGCAGTTCCGCCTCTCCCTAGGAGCTCAACTCCTTCAAGTGGCGGGGCACGCGGTACGGCCCCCTCATCGATGTCCGCTGTTTCGAAGACTGTTACTCCTTCCCTTTCAACGTCTCAGAGGCTAGACCAGCTTACTCAGCCGTCGACCTCGATCTTGAACTCTACGCTCAGGGATCAATTTAGACCGGAGCAAGCCTCTAGACCTTCGCCCCCCTTTCCTCCATCCTCGGCGCCCGGCCGCGGCGATAGCACTCAGCCAGTGAACAGAATTCCGCCTGAACCATCACGAATGAGTTTTTCCTCACAGTGGAAGCCGGAACCGAGTCAGTCGGGTGAACGCGGTCCTGACTCGACCGTCTTTCCGAGGCCAGGTCAAATAGACACGAAACCGGGAGCAGAATCTCCTGGTTTCGGCGGTCCGGTTGGCCAGGTTCCGAAACCCCCTCAGGCCTCTCAGACTCCCTTCCCGGTTTCGAAGTGGGTGGCTCCTGAGCAGAGAGCAGGGGGCCAGTGGACAGACCCGGTTCCGAAGCCCGGGCTTGCGACGCCTCAGAAATGGGGCCCTCCACCAGGCCAAGGGGTTGCGCCCCGGCCCCCTCAAGGGGTCCCACCTCGACCCGGTTCAGGTCCAGTTCCTGGACCTACCGGCCAACGCGCGCCCTTTCCACCCGGGCAGGGTGGTCCGCGGCCGCTTGGTTATCCCAACCCAGGTAGACCTGGACAACCAGGCCCTGTTGGAGTCTATCCGCCTTTCAGGCCTGATCAAACCCGTCCCACTGGGCCAGCTCCACAAGGGAGACCGGTCCAATCTCCCGGTGGGCCAATGCCTCAACCCTGGAGCCCGCCGAAAACTGCTGAGAAGGGAGAACTCGGAAACGCTTCTCAGGGCAAGGACCTCGCAAACTCTCCACCTACTCGACCATCTCAGTTCGGAGCTTCAGAAAGCTCGCGGCCGACGGACGAAAAGACTGTTGAGCCGAGCTCGCCTGGTGGCGAGATGGATTGGGACACCGCGCTCGATACGATCCTGAAAACGCTGAAGAAAGATCGGGGAGTAGGAGAGAGGACGTAGAGACCTTGAGGAGAGTCTGGAAGTTACAACAAGGATTTCGCTACTCGAAGCTACAGGTATTCCAGTCTCCGCGAGCGTGGGAAGTGTCTATTTGAGAAGGTTGCTAATCAAGCTCGTTGCTATCGAAACAGCACTAGTCGGTTGGCTCTCCTACTGGATCTTTCTTGTCTACGCCAACAATCCTTCCGTGAGCGCGGGGCTAATCGATCAGCTCACAAGATTTCCCCAGCTCGCCTTCACCACCGTCGATATCGCGGTCATGGTAATTATCGCAGCGTTCGCGATCACTCTTGCCTTCAAGTTCCACCGCGGCCTTCGACCAGGTATCCGATTGGAGAGAGCATTGCAGATGCTGGAGAACCTGATGAAGAGGAACCTGGTTCTCGAGGCTCAAGTAGCAGAACTAAGGGTGGAGAAGGTGGAGAAGATCCATCCAAGTACATCACCATCGTCCTCGAGCATCTCGGTTCCCGGTCTTCCGGGACCAAGCTTCTCAGCCGCAATGGCTCCATCGCCTGGTGAGCCCCGTCCAGGGTCTTGGGAGAAGGCTTTCAGAACTCCGCTTGAGGCAGGGCCGCCTATGCCGAAGATTCGGAAATCAGGCGTCTCCGATGCTCCCTTTCAGAACGAAACGGGTCTTCCGCCGCCTAGAATAGAAGCGAAGCCTCTGCCGTCTGTTTCAGCAAACCCGCCTTTGATCATATCCGAGAAATCGCCGGTCTCAAGTCCGGATGTCGACGATAAGTTCTCGGAGAGACCAATGGTTGTTTCCTCCGCTTCCGCCTGGGAGGACAGTCCCAAGTACGTCGGGGAATCTACCGGTGTTCTGACACCTTCACCTATTCCGAAGAAGGTGGCTCGCTTTACCTCTGACTCAGGTGGGCTCAAGCAGCCCTACATTCCGGTTCCCGCTCCACGAATGCCTCCTCCAAGCGTGATTGTTGGTCCGATGAACCAGAAGCCCTCTTCTACAGGCAGGCAGGCGCCTCGTCCTATTGTTCATCCAACGTTTCCGAGCAAGCCATCGATCAAAGAACCACCTCCAGCTTTTAGTGTTCCAGAATCGAAGCCGGCTACTGCGCAGATCATCATCGACAAGCCTGAGTCCCAGGCTATTGACCTGAAATCCTCCGAAAACACCACCGCTCTTGTATCGCTAAGCGAGGGGACCCAGGAGAAACCGCCTGACAAGCCAATGAGGCCTATCTTTCGCAGGGGAGCGGAGGGACCTCACTCATGCGACGCGAGGCTCGCTCGCTAAGACCCCCTTATTTCTAAAACACCAGCTGTCTGGCACTGATAATAGCCGAGTTCGGCTGATCAGGGCGCAATCCTGGTTGGAAATGGCTCGGCGAAAAACGCGATTAGCCCAGCGAATCTAGCGGTCATCTTGCGACGACCTCCCTGATTCAAGATCAGGGCTGATTATGGGCGATTTCGTGACCGAGAGGTCTCCCTTCAACCACTCTTGCATCGCAAGATGCTCTGCGCGATACCCCCCCCTTTTCTAGAGAAAAATTTCCTGTCTGGCGATGATAATGGGCGAGTCCCATTATTCAGGGCACGGTCCAGGCTTGGACGGCACGGCAAAAAGACAGGAAATCTAGAAAGATTCCCGAACGATTCCAGGGCAGTGTAGGGAAGGGGTCCCAGAATCGAGATCAGGGCTCAAAATGTTCGATTTATCGACTTCGCTAAAGACTCGTGGGACGCAATCTTTCGTCTTGCACTAAGGGTTATTTTCTGATCTGCTCTTGCCACCGTACCTAGTGAGGAATTCCTCGTGATTCGTTGCCCAACGTGCGGAAATGATGTTGTGTATTCTCCAATTCCTTCTCTGTACTTCTGTCTGGAACAAATGCTAGGCGAGAATATTACTATCCGCGTGGAGTGCAAGCCTTGGGTACCAGAGGACGCACCGGCCGAAGACTTGCTCAAAATGACTGAAAGAATCGAGAAATTAGCACTAGAACTTAGACTCTAGATGGGCTTCGCATTTGAGCGAGCTCGCCCAAGCATGGAACAAAATCTCGGTCCTTATGCTCTACGTCTGGGACTGCAGAGAGAAAAGCGTTTGAACTTGGAATTCTTCCTAGGCCGGAGATGTTCGACGTGGAATTCAAACTCTCTGGCTTTCCCCGGAGGGAATCTTGTCACGAATTCATTCGATCAACTTTGCAACGGCTATTGCTCCGATAGTTTTGGGTTGCGTTGAAGGACCTTAGCCTGTCAATGTGGAACTGGTGACTTGAGCCGCTCGCTTGCCGCCCTATGTCCACGTGGCGTGATTCGTGGGCGGGATTTCAGCTTCTCAGACAGATCAAATCGTGAGTCCGAGATTCGGCTAGCGATGCTTTAGAAGGGTGGCGTTACGTAGTGCCAACCAGTCTATCAGAACGTCCACCATTACACTCGATGCTCTCGACCCGATTCTTTCCTATCACGAAAAATGGCTCCGGCTCTGTCGAGCTTTCCGTTCTACACACAAATATTCTCACTCCAACATTTCGACCGCAAAGGTAAGAATCAGCCAGAACTGGCCAGGCGATCGAGAGAATTGATCTCTGAGTGGATGAATTACTAACCTTAATCTCGGGAAAGGAACGAACCGGTTCCCCAACACAACGGGATAGAATGACAGTATGACTACAATGGGACTGCAACGACCGACTGGCAACCGCCGAGTAGCCGTTCTCCCGTTGGCCAACATGAGTTCAGATGCCAGAGACGAGATCTTCTCCGACGGCATGACCGAGGAGCTGATCTCTGCGCTCTCGAAGATTGCGGGTCTGAGAGTCATAGCACGAACTTCTGTGATGAGGTACAAGAACTCCAAGAAATCCATCGGTGAGATCAGCAAAGAACTCAACGTCTCAGCCATACTCGAGGGAAGCGTAAGAAGAGCCGGAAACAAGATCAGAATCACAGTTCAGCTAGCGGACCCGAAAACAGAAGAACAACTATGGACCGAGAAGTATGATAGGGATCTGGAAGATATTTTCGCTGTCCAGAGCGAGATCGCTCAGAAGGTAGCAGGCGAGCTAGAGATCCAGATCAACAAGAGCGAGAAACTCAACCTCGACAAGAAAGCAACACATAGCAAAGAGGCGTATACCCTCTACCTCGAAGGCCGCCACTTCCTAAACACAAGAACAGAGGATGGGTTGAAGAGGGCCATTGAACTATTTGAAAGAGCGCTAGCAAAGGATCCCCAATATGCGTTAGCCTACACGGG